>Ga0315279_10000406_pt1 | contig 88175 bp, 84 predicted proteins | sample YL17G06_20_MG_FD_203694 | JGI IMG/M metagenome (GOLD analysis project Ga0315279, IMG submission 203694) | Sediment microbial communities from Yellowstone Lake, YNP, Wyoming, USA - YL17G06_20 | ecosystem: Environmental > Aquatic > Freshwater > Lake > Sediment | place: USA: Wyoming | collected...
CTCCAGCCGTCTACTTTGAGAAACTCTTCCCAGACCCTCATTGCCCTTCAAGGAACCGTGGGCAAACGCGTATTTAAGCGTTAGGGGATACTTGGTAAGTTCCCAATCCAGGCTAGGGCAACCCCGCCCAGTTTTTGAACAACCTCGCAGGTTTTTTGCGAGGTTGCTATCATCGCTTCTGCCTGGTTTTACTTGACTAAGTCTAGGATTGTGGTGGGTCTTGTTTATTTGCGTTTTCGGAAGAACAGGATGTCGTCTTTCTGGCAGATGTACTCAAATCCGACTGAGATTAGCCTCTTGATATCCTCTTTGTCGTTTGTGGCCGTCACTTCGTATTCGTCATCATTGCTCAACCCAAATATGGCTTGTTCTACCTGTATGTAGAGCAATGTATTTTCGAGGCTTGCGTGACCCAGGAATTCTTTGACTAGCAATATGTTTTTGGTTTGGTGATATAGGTTTGTGGCTTTCCAGTGTCTGAAAGTATGGAAGCTTATTCTCGTTAGTCGAGGGTTTTGGAGTTTTTGACTTATGCTTCTGCGCATGTCACAGAATGATGCTCTGATGGCCCGGGTGTTTGGGTTTCCGAAGATGTACTCGTTTTTCTTTTTTAGGCTTTCGAGCATACCCAGCAATCTCGTATTGATTTTCCAGATCCGAGGGTTGCTGCCTTTTTCAGGCATATTGAGGATTATTACTCGTCTTTCTTCGTCTAGGTCCGTCCATTTCAGCCTTGTTGCTTCTCCGGATCTCATGCCTGTTTCTTTCAGGAGCTGCAGAAAGCTTGACAGCTTCTTGTGTGAACCTGCCACTAGGCTGTCGAGTTCGTCTTCTTTGGGTATGAATGGTAATTTGCGACTGAAGCTTGTTCTTGGTTTCTCCCATTTTATGCCGTACTTGTTTGCATAAAGGTTGTATGCGTTGGCTACGTTGCGCCTGCGGTTCTCCGACCAGTTTTGACGAGCTATTGTTTCCTTCACGGTCTCTGGATTCGATATGTCTGCGCCTCTTGTCACCAGCGTCCTAAGTGCCGAGTTGACCATTCTTATCGTTTCGTCGGCGTAGTTGGCTTTTTTGAGTGACCAAGCTAGTTCTGCCATCCTGCCCTTCTGTTCTGGTACGTTTGGCTTTGTGCCCTCCCGCGAGGCTGGTTCTTGTCGGGTTATTTCTGCCAAGTTTTTCGAGTCTTCTGTCAAGAGCTCGCATACTTGACTAATGGACTGTGAGCCAATGGAGCTATATATATGCCGTCTTGGTTGCTTTTGGAGTGGTTTTTTCTCGCTGAATCTACGTCCGCAATGTCTGCAGAGAAAACGTTGGACCTGGCCTTCTGTTGTTTGACGCCAGCCGTCTCTGTAGACCCTGATCGATTGGCACTCTGAGCAATGAGGCTGTTTGGAGGGCTGCGCGACCTGTTCATATTGAACAGACTTCCCGTCTGAGTTGAGCCGCTTTGTGCAAGTATGCGAATCTTGGTGATTGTGGAAGACAGCCTTTTCCTCAGCGACTGAATGAGCCCCCAGAATTCTATTACCTGAAAAGAAACAAAATCATCACGTGATCAGGTTTCAGTTGTCTTTTTGATCTTGTTGCCTTCTTCATCAATCATGAATTGCCCCAAATTCTCGAGTGTTTGAAGGTATTCCCTGATCTTCTCTCTTGTCAGCCCGAAGTCGTATTCGATTTCAGCTATTGTCTTGGACAGAGGGATTTGCTTCTCTTTGTAGAGAGCTGCCTGGATTTTCCGGGCTATTCGTTCCATGCGTTCTTTTTTGGCTTCTGCTCCATCTTTTCTGACCATCAAGAAAGCTCCAGGGGTGTGCATGAATGAGTGTGTATGTGATGAGTTTCTTTGTTTCTTCTTTGCACTCCATACACTACAACACACACACTCACACACCCAAGCAAGTCATTCAGAAGGAGAGGCTCTAGGCTTGGGCTTTGTGTAGAAAGAGTGTTTCCATATACACACCCTCTCATACACACAGATATGTTCCTGCCGTCAGAAGTCTTACTGTCAGTGTCGTCCGACTCGTTGCTCAATGTGAACCTCCCGACTTGTCAAACTGATTTCGGTAGAGATTTGGTGCGTCTCGTTGGATTTTCTCGCGCAGAGCCTCTCTGGTGAATTCGGAAATATCCTTATGAGAATCCATCTGAACGAATCTTTGAATCATTTCTTTGAAACTGCGCGTGACTCTTATGTTGAGCTGAACCATTCTTTCTTCGCTCATATGTGTTGCCTGTATAACTCATATGTATCACAGAATTTATAGGTAGTAATCTTCTAATTATTAGAAGGCTGTAATGCAATGTTTCTGAACTTTGACCACCTGGATGAAGGCCAAGAAAAAATCCTGATCTTCCTGCAAAGACACGAGAGAAAGCAAGCACAAAGGAAAGACATACTGTGCTATATCATGGGGCGTAATATCTCCTCTACCCAAAGGAATCGAATGAATCAGAGACTCCATGAGTACTTGAAAGACTTGTGTCATCGGGGAATTCTTGAAAAGGATGTTCGAGGGCATAAATGTGTGTACTATCGCATTCCAAAAAATGTGGTTCCCAAAATAGACAGTTATTTCAGGCGTAAGCTTTTGTTTACAGTTCCTGATTCTCTGGTCCCTACTCTGAGCCATCTTGTTGAAACAATGATTGACGAAGGCGCCAATCCAGAGAGCTTTTTCGACAACATGTGTTTTACATGCATAGGAGGCATCCCCTGTACTTTCTCGAAAGATATACGTGGCTTGGAGGGTCAGATGGAACGCGAGATGAGAATTCACAGGCGTGCTGTTGAAGCAGGCTTATCGGATGGAGAGTATTTTGCAAAGGCTAAGGAAGTCTTCAGAAAGGTACAGAAAAAGAGTAAACAAGACGCACTTGGAGACCCTCGTTATCTTTTGCTTTGTGGTTTTCTTCTGACTTTAGGCATCAAGGAAAAGGAGGAGTTGCAGAATGTCTGGCGGGACATTGATCCAGTTCTTACCACTAGTCTGAAGCCGGAACAGATTATCAAGGACCTAAACAAAATGTATATTGAATATGGCTTAGTTCAGCGATCATCATGAGTATCGTGTGGCCTCTTTTTGTGCTATTCTCGCGCGCTGCGATAACCAAACCTAGAGTCGTTTTATGATGTGATAACCACAAGAAAAGTTTGTTTATTATCACCCAAGGCGCAGGCCACTTGAGTTTTGTCATTTTTGCGGCAGTTTTTCGGCAAGGCGATCATATATTGGCCTTAAGGCCTTGAAATCCTTCTTGATTACTCTCAAGTAATCGCGGAAATATGTGTCTGAAACAACATCAACAATAACAGGCGGAAAAAGTCTCGTCTTCTCAGACATCATGGCAAAAGTCTGAAACATGATATGGGATCTGGGTATGAGTTTTGAGTCACTTCCCCTCCGCCACAATTCAAACATCTTGCCTCTCAGTACGATTGCCATCATAATTGGTTTTCCTGGAAATCTTTCTAGATTTGTATACGCTCCTCTGAGTTCAAGGATTGCCCTGTAGAAATCGTCTGGGTCGTCCGCTCTTGACCTCCTACGAACTACATGACAAGAAAAGGACCGTGGAAGCTTTGGATCAAAAAAGTGGACTCTCTGAAGAAGCTGAACTTCGTCATCCATGCTAATTTGCGCAACCTTACCTTCCAGTTGAAGCAAGTGGTTCATTGTGTAACTGATGGATGAAAGGCGCAACTCATCGATTCCAATCACTCTATCCTTGCTGGTTTTAGGATAAAGAGAATAAAAAACCCAAGCGTTCTTGCTTGTCTTGCATTCTACCAACAAAAGCGGTGTTACATAGTCTTCCAGTCCCTTCAAGACATAGTCTGCAAGAACATCGATTGCGCGTGGTTTACCTGTTTCTCCGTCAAAATATGACCACTCAGGAATAACCGACCAACCATCTTCAATGAGCCAAGTTGAGATATCAACTTCCAAGGGATATCCTGTTTTCTCAATGTCTTCTAGTATCTCTTTTTCTTCTTCAGGAGTACTCATAACTTCACCTGTCTAACCCAGATATATTAGCGCGCGCTGAGAGAAGATCAGTGGTCGCACGCTTCCACAATTCTTGTGAATTACCTCTTTCAGTCTAAGTGGGATCGCCAGGTTTTGGACCCGGCGTGATCTGACTGGGAGATTGGGTGGAATCTGGCAGTGGCGTGGGAGTAGGTGGAGGCGTTGGTCTTGTCGGTAGTGGCATAAGACGAGGTGGGGGCTGGCCTTGCTGCACGAGTGTTACTTGAACTTGCATCGCTAAAGAAACGGACTCGCTTTCAAATAATTTGGCTGAACCTTGTTGTTGGAGAGCGATGACTGACCTACAGTAGAGTTCCCAAATTGTGCTCCAGAGATCTGAGTTCTGGGAGATTTTTTCCACCTTCAATTTAAGCACATCGTGTGCCTCATTGTAATCTATGACTTTACCATGAGACTTGTATCTTTCGCCTTCCGAAAGCCATTTGGCAACTTCCTTGGCCTGGCCTGGATCATCTTTTAACATGCATTCCTTGAGCCACTTCTCAGCAAATTCCCGAGATCCATTAATGGCGCTCTGACACTGGGCAATTATCTCCGGTCTAATTTGTGCCAACATTGGCAAATACATTTGAACAGGATCACCTTTCGCAATATAGCTTCTAATCATCTCAAGACCATCAATAAACGATCTGGCCGGAATCAAACCGCCTGCGACTGGATTGCCCAATTGTGGATCGATTGGTCCCAATTCAGCGAGATAACCCATCAGGATTTTGTCGCTTCCTAACGCTATCATCGTAGCTGCGCTCTTGGCAAAATTCGGGACTATTACCCTGAATGATTTTGTGAATCTCTGCCTACACATCGTTATGATTTTCTCGGCCACATTGCCATCTCCACCAGGAGAGTTTATTATAAGATAGCCTTCATCTGCTCCACCTGTACTCCGTAGCAAGTCTTCGAAAAGGAGAATGTCTTGGCTCATTATCATAGAAACAGGGTGTTGAGGGCTTGCGATGTATGTTATCACTTTCGCATTGAGAATCTTCTGCAGATTTAGAATCAGAGGTTTCCGATGCTGCTGAAAATCATTAGTGTTAATTATTTTCTGAAAAGTTGCATCGGCTGACATAAAATAGGCTATTGTATTACTAACTTATAAGTTGCTAGTCACGGAGAATTCATAGACTATCTTTTCTTCCTCTGGGAGTTCCTTGAGAACTTCCAGTAGCTCAATGATATCTTCTATGTCATCTTTGTGTCTTTCTTGAAGTTTTGAGATGAATTCTTCTGTCGACATAGAACATCAATAGATATGTGACCTACAGTGTAATAAATATCTTTTGTGAATCGAACATTCATGACATCAACAACACGCTTGAGAATGACGCGCGAAACCATGACTGGCTGGCCTCCATGGGAGCAAGAGAATTTCACATGTTTAATAGCCAAATTATGAGTTGGAACATGAATAGGAGAATAGCCGGCAGTAGTGCAAGCAAGATTATTGCCAGACCGAGGGGCCACTTTTCAGTTAACTGCCTTCTTGTGACCAAGAAGGGAATACTACATATGTAGCTGGGCATGACCAGATAGGTAAGCAGCAATGATGTTGTCATATTTATTTTCGACACAAGTGTCAAGGCATATGTCACGCCAACGAACAAAAGTGATAATGTCATTCCTGCAGTGTCCCATTTGTTCAGGATAGGTTCATGACGATATAGTCTTATGATATGCGGACCAGCCGGCGACGCTTTCCTTCCTCCAACTATACTGAAAATTGCAAAGATAGCATTGCTCAATACGAGATTGACTAGTAGAAGCTCTGGGAACGAAAGGGTAGAGCGGTATGGAAGAAAATCCCGAATAGCTATAAGGAATAATGGGACGAAGACAAAAAGAGAAACATAGACCCCTAGTCTTTCACTCAAATGCGTCTTTGGATTCAGTAACAAGGTTGAACCTAGGAGATAGTAGCACGCGATTATTGGTGCAAGAAATTCCAAAAAATAGATGTTTAGCGTACCGCCACTTCTTGTGATAGAGAAGTCCAGCTCGCTTGAACTGATGCTGCTTATCGGAATTAAGCTGCTGTTTGTGTACCACAGATCATTTAGAGAATAGGCTTTTGCTCCATCAAAAAAGGCTTGATGCCCCGTAGAAGCTAGGGTAAAATTAGTGCTAACATAGTCCATGTCTCGGACATCGAAGCGTAGAATGTATGAATCAAAGGGAAAAGTCTCACCGATTCCGTCCAGTAGCCATGTCACTTGATCTGATTCACCTTGATAGTACCATCCTCCGAGAGACTGTCCCGTTTGGTTGCATAAAACCCAAGCCCCACCGGCACCGGTAATTAGTACTCTCACACTTGATTCATTATATGGAAAACCATCAAGGAACACAAATATCTGGAGCTGCACAGTCTTTTGAGCCTGATCAATGTCAGATATGTGAATTACAAGTCTGACACTCGTTAATTCATCAAGTGTCTGGTCTTGGGAAAGAGAATTTGCTTTGGACATGAAGGCTAATACCGAGAGACAAGAAATCAGGAGGAAAAGGGAAAGAATGATGGTTTTCTTCATGAGGTTCAATTAGGGATCTTGCAGACAACTAGATGTAAGTTTTTTGGTAGGTTGATCAGGACAGCAACTAACCATGCATCCAGGGTATTATCGTCTGATCCCCGCGCGCTAGAATCCACTGTTTCCTCTGTAATTGTCGCAGACAATCGGACCGAGAATCATTGCAGCAATAAGAAGGACGGCGCCCATGAGCGTCAATGAATTCACCGCTATTATGAGCCCCGAAACCCATGCCATCCCAACAACGAAAAGCCCTGGTAGCCCGGCCATCTGCCAAGTTAACCAGACCCCGGCTGCCGTGGAAACTAGAATAACAAGAACAATCACCAATGAGACCAGACTCTCATTGTTCGGAAAAGCAACCCTTAGAAGTGCCTTTATGACTTCTTCCTCAGGATCCACGCCTGCCCAAGTGAACAAGCCTCCCAGGAAGCCAAAGCCTAAAACGCATTCTTGAAGGAAAATGTCCGATTTAGTGGTCACAATCTATTCTACTCAATCCACTCCGTTTTAAATGTTTCATAACAGCGGTGATGCGCGCTAACTTGCAATCACAAGGTCCTCGTTTGTGCGCACTAGTGCGTGTCATCGATGTATTGATATATCAGGAGGCAGAAGAAAAGAGAGCAAGTCAATGGAGCGAGTCTTTATGAATGTTGCTCAAATTCTGACCATTGCAGGGCTGTTCTGTGAGTTTCTTGTGCTCTTGGTGACTGCTCGGAGAGTATTCTTGACAAAAGGGGAGGCAAAGGAAAAAGCGATAGAGGAAATGGGTCAACCCCTTAGCAAACGAATCCTTTCGGAAAGAGATTTGCAAGCTTGGATTTTTGCCTTGTTAATGTTTGGCTTAGTTCTTCAGATAGCGGGAATCCTGTTGAGTTAGCACGCGCGCGCTGGGTGGGTATCCTTGAGTGTCACCTTTCCGAAAGGTCTAGGTGCAAAAACCAAACCGCTGGCCCCCAGCAAAATGATATAGAAGACGACTAGACGGCAGAAATCATCGAGCCTGCCGTAGTATTGAGTTTCGAATTCTTTCAATGAGAGACTCTTGGAATATTCGTGCCGGTCTTTGGTTGCTCGATCTCTAAAGCTCATGACTTTGCTTGCATCGTCATAGTTGAACTTTGCATGGGCAATGGCGTTTCTTATACGATCATTGTATCCCTCAAAGAAAACTGGGTCCAGGGCCTTCTCGAACTTCCAAATGGCTTTGTCTTTGATTGACTCATAATCGATGCTCACTCCGTCTGTAGCCTTTCGAAAAGTATAGAGCATTCCGATATTTTCATCGTACACACCTTCCACAAAAATAAGATACATGAAGCAGATGATGTAGTACCTGCCACTTTCACTGAGATTTTTAGATTTTACCAGCTCAAGATGTATCCTTGCAAGATTGTTGAGAGCTTCAAAGCCTGTCTCCAATTCAGGCCCAATTTTATCGAAGGTTTCTTTTGACTTTGGAAAACCCAATTTCCTGATCATGTCATTGATAGTTTTTTCCAAAGCCATGTAGCACTTTTCTCGATACTCCCTGTTTTCGTCACTGCCAACAAATTCATTCTTGAATGCTTGTATAACATCAGTCCAGTCGGCCTCGACCTCGGCCAGTGTCACCTTGGGAATAAGCATATCCTCGGACAATCGCTTCAGCCAACTCGATGTATTTGGAAAGCTCTTTTCAAACCGCTCAGACAGCTTGTTCATTTCAGCTGCTCTTTCACTTAGTCCCATGATTTGACTTGACAAGCCTATTCACTAGCTCACGCGTTACTCAATGGCAAGCTTCCAGTCCAAATAATCATCCGGGACCTGAAGGCTGCCCTTTCCTCGAGAATCTGTGACAACCTCGCCTCGTTCAAAACAGCGGGCGCCGACAACTACATAACTGAACTTTTTTTTTTCAAAGCCTCAGAAACCATAGCACCGTCAAGCATGCAAATCTTCTCAGAGCGGACCCTATCAACCCGGGAAGACCCAGATACCAGGTGCTTGACAAAACGCCTTTGCACACTGAATTCGCTTCGTCGACCTCGATGATTAGCCATGGCCATAACATCAAAGGGCTAACCACGCATAAAAGAGTTCAGCACTCATTCATGTCGACGGCAAACCAAAAACAAACAAGAAAGAATCTTCCCTCGGATCAGCCTCCTCGGATCAACATGTGGAGAGCTCCCTCGGATCAGCAGTCTCCTCGAGTAATCTTAACGGTGCTCTGAGGAATTCTCGCGCGCTAGAGAACTTTGTGGTACCAGCGATCTCCATTTGGGTCCTTCTTTGCCAGAATGAACCCGCATTTTTCAAATGCCCTGATCATCTTTGGATCGAAAGTGGGAGTGAGAGTCCTGATGTTTCTCGACCCTAATCGCCTTGCCTCCTCTTCAAGTAGTTCCAAGAAAATCTCTGAGTGCCTAACTCCTTGATATTCTTCGAATATTTTTAATAAAAATATGTCACAAAGATTATTTCCGTCCACGGCGCCGACTTGCTGATTATCGCATATCAGAACATATGACGGCATCTGATCCTTAGCCGCCAACATTCCGGTCGGCCTATCACCTCTCAAACCACGCCGAATCCGATGATTTCCACTGCACCGAGTCGACAAGTCCAGTTCCAACCTATGAGATGTGAGGAGAACAATCATGCAGAATTCAAACAGAAGCTGCAAAAGCCCGTCCTGGCTCTACTCAACCGTTTTGCCTCAGAGTAAGCTGCGTCTCGAGTGTCAAACGGGCCATGCCATTTCCCATTTCTACCCGAATCCTCTCGGTGAATACCCTTGCCATCTCTGCAGAATGGGCAACTTCCCCTGTGAACTATTGCCTTGCCACCTCGCTCAACCGTCCAGTTCTCATACACCCACCAATCCATCTTCTTTCATCCAAATCGTTATTCTGAATTGAACAATATTACTCTTGTTAGAACCCTCGAAAAATCCCACCCCTCAACAGAAGTGCGTCCTTGTTTGATGCGTAATACACGACAGCTTCAACAATTGACAAGGACAAGCAAGCCAGCGGCAACTGATAATTTGTTCACCTTTATCTCTCCACCGCGGGTTTTCTTTTGGCTGTCTCTGGCCGGGTCTTTTTCCGCAGAATTAGGCCTTCACAAAGAAACAGAACCATTGCGATCGATGTCGGCCCTGTCAGATAAAAAAGGTACAATTCTGGCGTCTGCCCGCTGAGGAAAAACGGAACAGCGATGAGTGCGACTTCGACCCCCAGAATACCCATAAAAAAGAAGGAGTAAAAGATCAGCCTGGGCACTAGGTTTCTGCCAATCCAAAGGTGCCCGCTGACGCCTATCTTTTCTTTGACCACGTATTCCCCATACTTGTTCTTGTCCAGCAGACCCAGAGCCTCAAGTTTTTGAAGATGCCAATAAGCTACGCTTGGGCTGCTAAGATTTGCAGCTCTCATAACTTCACGTGGGCCGACAGGGCAGCCTTCCTTAACCACGCAAGCATACACACTCAGCGTGGTGCCTTCCAGCTCTTCATTGTTCGTATTTGTCACTCTCAGCTCCTCGGTTCGATGAATACTTCCACGCCGTACTGGTCAGGCTTGAACGTTTGGTTTTCTCCCAAAACGGTGTCATATACATATCCGCTTGGGGTGTTTTCCATTGGTCCCAGTTGGACTCTGTCGAGCCAAGTTGCTGTAGTGATAGTGTTGTAGTACGTGCCGTTTACAAGCCAGTCGTTTACATATGCCGAGGCTGTTGCGTAAAGTGTGATATTTCCGGTTTCCAACGCTGGAATTCCCGTGTTGACTCCGAACGTCTGGGTGTCATTCAAAACGATCAGTCGTGACTGGTGAGGTGCCCACGTGTTGTTGAAACCGTCTGCTTTTGACGGCCATAGATATGCCGGGCCGTTGCCGTTGTACATCTGCCATGAAGGCATTTCTGTTGTAGGTCCAACGGTTGCGTTTCCAACGTTTCTGTAATGTTGTCCGCTAAAAGGCAGTATTTGGTTCACTAGGGTGTTGGTCGCCATGACCGTAGGCTGCTCAGGGTCTGCTCTGACCCTGCCTGTGACGTCAACCCACGAGCCATTGATATAGATTGAATTGGACGTCATTGAGGTGCTATTGTAGTATTCCGCTATCGGCACGCCCTCGATCCACGTGCCTTCTTCTGTGGCATTAGCCGGCAGTTCAGGTATCGTAGGTGCGGTGCTATGACTGGGAGTAATTATTCTTATCAAATTGAAAGGATAATCTGTGCCAGGAATCCACGTTACGTTGAGCCATTTGTTGTCAAGCCAAACGCCTTTAACCACACCTCCAAAGTTTACGCATGGGCCTTCTCCGTTGGCAAAAGAGAAGCCTCCTAGAACTGAGGGAACAATCTTGATATCTTGTGCGGCTGCAAAGCCCACCTCTGAGATTTTTGCTCCGATGTCGGAGAGGTTTGTGACGTTGAGAACAACCGTATACGTTGCGTTAGACTGATATGGCCCGGTGTTTGAAGATTGATTGTCAATGTTTTCCAGAACATTAAAGTTTGCGTAGACAACCTCTACGCTAAAGTGGGCCTTAGGTCCTTGAGGCTCGTTTGGAAATGACTTAACATTCAATGGAAAAATGACAAGCGGGAAGGCGAAAGCAATTCCTGTTGACAGCGCAAGAACAGCAACCAATATTAGCTTTGTTCCAAAATTCATCTCTTATCACACTGTTTTCATTGGTATATACAGTTACTGGCTCTAATTGGAACGTTGCTTTGTAAGAAAAAAGTTCATGGACACCGCTGCCCATAGTGCTGTGCAAAGATTACGAGGTCTGTGAGGCTTGCCCTGCCGTTGCCATCTATGTCGGCGTTGGGGTTCCACTTGAAATCGCTGGACGTAGAGTCGTAGGTCTTTGCCAAGATGACTAGGTCTGAAATGCCGACCTTGAAGTCGCCGTTAAGGTCGCCGGGGATCGTAATTACAACCCAACCTCCCGAAATATAGTTGTCTGTGGTGTTTGTTTCACCTGAACTCGGAGTTGCATGGGCGCTTATGGTGTAGTTGCCATAGGCAATGCCAGCAGTATTCCAAATGGAGGCTAGCACCGTGGGCGTTCCATTGAGAATGTTGTTCACTGTTTGCGTGGCGATCACTGTCATGTTGGCGTAGACTGTGATGTTGAAGGTCTCATGGAAATCTCCGCTTATGGACAGGGTAACATTCACTGGGCAGTCATACGTTTGACCGACCACTGTCTTGGAAGATGAAACGCCTACTTGCACGATCCCACTGTAGTCCATAGTCAATTTTGGAGCATACTGATAGGGAGGGTAGGTGGGATATTCCTTGGAGTCGAACCAGACTTCTGATGCAGGATTATGAGGTGATGTTTCGCGCAGGATTATTGTCACTGCTTTCGAACCGGTATTCAGTGCGTTTCGGATAGCGTCAACTACGCTCCAGTTGTACCATTGATTATCATTTGTAACAAGCACCGAGTCAATTGAAGTAGCGTTATAACCCGGCATATTACCATATGTCAATGTCAGCTCTGACCATGAGTTATCATGGCAATAGTAGGCTTGAACACTGTAAGTCTCGTTAACCACAGATGTGTAGAGCTGTAGTGTAGCGCCGTCAATTATCGCTCCGTCCGGAAGTTCATATAAACTGAATCTTAGCCAAACGATCTTTTCGTTAGTTTGAGAAGAATTTGTCCATGTTGAAATTTCGAGGTGGTCTCGCTCACCGTAGTTTGAGTTCTGGTTGCTGGAATCGACGTATGTATCGTCTGTTGGTTCATACATCACAACCTCTCCGGTTTGAGCATTAGGCGGGTTGGGTCCTAGAAAAGAGACTATAATCGGGAACTGCTCGTTTGGCAAGAGATTCTGTTTTTCCCAGAATATTGCAAGCCTGCTGTCTTCTGTAAACATGTTGTTCCAACTTGGAGAAACTTTGAACAGGCTGGAATTGAAACCTACCCAGCTCGGCATGACTATTGTAACTTGAAGGTCGTCGACGTTTACCGGCCACCAGCATGGAATGAACTGCATGCCCAAATTGCCCGGGTTCATTGTGTCATAGTACATCATTTCGGCCACGTTTGTTGTGAGGGTAAACCAGAGAGTCTGCCCAGCAATTAGTGAAGTGTTGAGAACAACTTTGACCTTGTAGTCGCTTCCTTCACTTGCATCAGTCGCTGAAAGCACGTTGCCGTACTGGTCGGCTGCGCTTCCGATAGTGTAGTTGCCTTTTGGTTGACCAACAGTTACGAAGCTCATGTTCTCTCCTGAATCGAGCGACAGAGTAACATTGTAGAGCAAATCGATTGACCCGTCTCGGTTAGTCCATATTTTCACAGATTCGTTAGGAAGATGATAAGTTCCACTCCAAGCAGCCGCAACTCTCCCAAAGGAAGTAGACAGGATAACAACCAAAGCAAGGAAGAAACAAGCCTTAACGTTTCTTCTCCTCATACCTTTCAAACAACCTCTGCTGGCATTGATGACCCCCGCTATAACATGTTCTCTGCAGGTATTCATCTTGACACTTCTTGTTCGATCGCGTTCAAAAATCGTTTTTGCTTGGCGCCAAAGTTCTATGTTGAATGTCATATTCAACCAGTTCTCCATCCTACTGTGTAATCGTGAGTGCTAGTTAAGGCTAGCTACAGAACAGAACCGTTCTACCACTCGAACACTAGCAAATCACCCTCAGAAAGTCAAAGTCACATTTTCCACGCTTCTTTTTTCCGCGGTTTTGAACATAGTTCACAGCCGTTTCTTCCATAACCTATTCAATCCACGTATGATCATCTGAAACCTGCCTGCTTCTTCATGACTCTTACAATACAACATTACAACTGACGTACAAAGCAACATTACGTCTGACGTAAAATCATAGACCGAGGGGGGTCATCGTTGAAGCTTTCCGACAAGACAACGATGCTCCACGATATCGACCTTCAAAAACACGAATGTGTCACCCTCAAGAACGTAGGCTCAAATTCTACTCGTCTTTCTCCTGAAACTCCTGAAGAACGGGGCTCAGACAAGGCTAGCCACATCACAGTTGCCGCACGGTCTTTGCTCTGTGAAAGAAAATGCAGAAGCAACCCACCTAGACCCGCCCTGTATCTCAGCTGCCGTCTTAAATCACGAATCATCCTCACAACACACGCACATAGGTTTTACCAGAAATCACGTCCACAAACAGGCTCCTTGGAGGCTCATTTTCCCGGTGGAAAGCCACGTCGAGACCCCACATCTCCACAAAAAAAGAAAGAAAACCAAAAAAAGAAGGGGAGAGTTGCTTAGCTGCTTGGCTGAATGTTAAACGGCAGCACGGCGTACGCGTGTGTGGATGTTGCGTTTATTGCTTCGTAGCCCAGCATTGTGTTGATGCTGAAGCTCGCGTTACTGAACACGTCACTTTTCAGCACTTTGATCGTCACGTTCTGGCCTGGACTTGCGAATGTGCCATTGAACAAGCTGATTCTGTCAACGACTTCGTTGCCGACAGTCCAATCTTTTGGAAGCATAACTCGGATCTCACCAGATCCTGTATCCAGCACCAGCATGCCCTTGACTTCTGAGACCACTGTTCCCTGAACCGTTGAAAGCGTAGCGTTCTGCAACAGTTCTCCGTTCCAAAGATCGTTCCCGCGCATTCCGCCCCTGTGTCCTTCAGGACATGGTCCGGTAACGTTGTCCGGAAGAGTGACGTTATTCGACTCGAAATAAGTTCGCATGTTCCAAGTGCCCATCTGAACCTTGTTAGCGTTGGATGTAGAGCCGTTCTGCGCGTATGCGTAAGCAAAGGCCACGCCAGCCAATGCCAGAAATGCAACTGCAGCCACTGTTGCTATCTTCAGGCTTTTCCTCATGTTTCTTTTATCACCACACAAGACACCAGACCATACGCTTATTAAACCGTTTTTCAGAATTACACCAAACTCCATCCCTAATCTCAACATGATTTCTTCTGTTTAACAGACGGAACGCAAATACAATTTCACAACTATTCCAGAACAACGTCCAAAATCGAGTGCTGAATTGTCAACTAAGTCGTTTGATCAAAGGATGGACTAAAGCGGAAAAACTCTAATGTTAGTCGTTCACTTTCGAAGATTAAAAACTGATGGGGTAGCCTTCCATCAATGCCGTGCAGGAATCTTCCCACTCTCACGACTTTGACGGTAAGGCCGGGCTTGGGCAAGCGAATTGTTGGGTGGTTAAGACATCTTAGGTCTGATGTTGACGGCGTTCTGGCGTGGACTACGTGGTGGGTCGCGCCTGCAGTCTGAGGGCTACTGTTAAGGTTTGGCTGTTTCTAACGATTGTTAGATTGATTGTCTGGCCTAGCGTGGTGTTTTCTTCTAGATAGGTTGAGAGCGCGTCCATGCTTGTGATCCTTTTGCCGTTGATTGCTGTTATGATGTCGCCTCCGACGGTTACGGATGATCCTTGGATTTGGGCTTGAGTTGTGCCGCCTCGGAGACCGGCCGTGTCAGCTGGCCCTCCGCTTGTTACTTGGCTTATCAGCCAGCCATAGGTCACGTTTGTGTTCATTGCTTGGGCAATCCAATAGGTCATGTCTGTTCCGGATACTCCTAGCCAAGGATGATTGGTGTATGTGCCGTTTGTTATCAGAGATCCAATTTCTCGCAGTATCGTGCTTGATGGGATTGCTAGTCCCAGTCCTTGAGAGCTGGTTACAATGGCGGTGGTTATTCCGACGACTTCACCTTCGTAGTTCAGGAGCGGCCCCCCAGAGTTTCCGGGGTTTATGGGCGTGGTTGTTTGTATGCAGTCCGCTATGACGTATCCGCCTGTCGTGCTCTCAGTGATTGTTCTGCCGAGGGCGCTGACTATTCCTGAAGTCACTGTTCCAGCCAGTCCGTAAGGTGAGCCGATTGCGAGCACCGGCTCGCCGACTTCAAGCGTTGAGGAGCTGATGACCGTCAGTGGCACGTATTCGTCCTGTGACGCGTTGGATGAAAGAACCGCAAGGTCTGCGTAAGGATCTGTACCGATCACGTTTGCCAGATACGTATCTCCGTTTGAGAACGTTATAGTAATGTTGGTTGCGCCGTCCACGACATGGTTGTTCGTTACGATTACGACCTGGCCTGTGGCGTTATACACAAACCCTGATCCTTGCACCTCTGAATATTCGTAGTAGTGTTGCCCCCAATAATAGTACTCTGTCACGACTGTTCCTTCAACCACAACAACAGAGTTCTTCACTTGATTATACAAGTCAGATAGTGAAAAGTTCTGTCCAAGAATGTACGTAGTGTTTTCGTAGCTGGGGTCCGCGTTGGTCGTGTTTTGTGAGGAAGAATCTTGCGTTGACTGAAGATTTGCTACCTGTTTTTGGAGATTTGACACGTTGTTTTGCAGGCTGCTGATTTGACTTGAAGTGGTCAGACTGCTTACGGCGTAGCCGAATACTCCTCCTATGAGCAGGCATATTATGACTGTTCCTATCAACACGTTGGATAAACGGGGGTTTTTCGGTTTTTCGGGTATTTCCATTCACATTCCTCCTTCCTTATTTCATAATCTTTTCTCGCAACTGGGACACCTTTGGTCGTTGGGCTGAATCTTGCTTCCACAGTATGGGCACATGAGCTTCTTTTTCATCAAATGAAGCCCCTGCTTCTCCTTCGCGATTCTTCCATCCTTCAGAAGGAGCATTCTCTCGGTGTGGGAAGCTACATGGCTGTCGTGCGAAACTATCACGATAGTTGTTCCTCGATTAATGTTTAGGTTCGCGAGGAGTCTGACAACTTCGTACTTGTTTTCCGTGTCCAAGTTGCCGGTAGGTTCGTCCGCCAGGATTATCGCCGGGTCATTTGCCATGGCCCTTGCGATGGCCACTCTCTGCTGTTCGCCAGCACTCAGCCTGTGAGGCCTGTGATCTTCTCTTCCAGACAGCCCCACGAGCTTCAACAGTTCGCGGGCCCTCTGCCTTCTCTCGCTCTTGGGTCTTTTTGTGGATTCCATCGGCAGCTCGACGTTTTCGCAGGCGCTCAGGTATGGCAAGAGATTGAAGGTCTGGAAGATGAAACCAATCTTGTTTCTTCTTATCTTGTAAAGTTCCCCTTCAGGCAGTTTTGAGACGTCAACGCCGTCGAGAACCACTTTTCCAGAGGTCGGTTTGTCAAGGCAGCCCAGAACGTTTAGCAGCGTGGTCTTGCCTGAACCAGAAGGACCCATGATGGCGACAAACTCACCCTTGTTCACCTGAAGATCGAGATCGGACAACGCTCGCACTTCACGCTTGCCCATCGTGTAGACTTTGGAAACTTTTTCAGTTTTCAGAACAGCTTCACTAACAGCTTCACTCATACCTCATCGCCTCGGCAGGTCTTGTTCTTGAAGCTCTCCAAGCCGGGTACAAACTACCTACGGCTCCTAGGAGCACGGCCGCGCCAAGCGCAAGTAACATGATCGTTGGGGTTACAACAGCTGACGCAGTTGATGACCCGAAAAACGTTGTTGCACGGAAGCCGCCTGTTTGAAAACCCGTGCCTTGAGAACCAAATGGATTTACAGCTGGAAGCAGAACTCCTGATAGAATAGGGGCTCCAACAGCTCCTATACCAATGCCTACTACGCCTGCCGCTAGACTTAAAATTACTCCTTCAAGCATGAACTGGCTCATGACGCTCCAGCTGCTGAACCCTATCGCTTTGAGTGTACCTATCTCCTTCGTTCTTTCTCGCACTGTGTACAGCATAACGAACAGGACGATGAGACTCGTTGCAGCGAGTGCCACAATGATCTCTTGGGTTGCAACCGATTGGGTCTGGGCCACGGTTGATTCAGCGTTGTTCAGAAGCTCCGTGTATCTCGTTTGTTGGCTCTGAAGGTTTGCCAAACGATCCGCGTACGTACTAACAGAAATCTCACGTGAATTGATCTCAGTTGAATACATTGACTGTATCTGCGTGTATATCGTATCCACAACGGAGACATCCTCTGCATACAGGTCAAGCCTGCTCACGTTTCCTATTTCATTGGTAACCGTTTGAGCATCAGTCAGATTCATGTACACTCCCCTGGTTTCCATAGAGTTTTGACCCGCCTGGTCATAGATTCCTATCACCGTGAAGGATGTGCCATTCACCGTCACTTCGCTGCCCACTCCAACGCCGTAGTACTTTGAGAGGTTAAGACTCATGAGAACAACGCCGCTGTCTCCTTCGCGTAGATTTCTCCCTGCTGTTATGTTTGTGGGCAGTACAGAGTATTCGTCGATGAACGAGGAATTTAGACAGACACCCGTAATCGTGTAGAGCGGTCTAGACATGGTAAAATCTCCCATCGGTGTAGTTATGGTCTGCTGGGTGGTCTCCGAGGATGATTTCACAAGGAACGGAACAACGTCTTTGATGCCAGCAATGGAACTGATGCTGCCAACAACAGATTCATTCATATAAAATTCTTCTCGCGTAAAGAAGCTGGGTCGGTCCATGCCTGATGGGGGGCCAGACATGTCTGAGGGCGGACTGGAAAACATGCTTCCACTCGACGTTGAGCATTCTATCAGCGTAGTAGACTGGTTGATTTGCTCTTCCGTCTCGATGATGGTGCTGTTCAATCCCCGCGTCAAGCTCTGCGTGGATTCTTGGTTTGCAACCACACCGGCAGGAATAGATACCATTATTGCCAAGGAAAAACTCAAGGCAACAATTACTAACAATGACCTTATCTTCCTTCTTGAAATGTTCCTTATTGCTCTTGTAAAAGCACCCAAACTTATCACTGTTCCAAGTGTTCCATGCTTAATTCAATGAAGCGAGGAAGGGCAGCAATGAACCCAGATATTCTGGTATGTCGTCCGTGGCCAAGGTCCTTCACGTCTTTCACTGCTGCCATCTCCATGTCTACTGACAATTCACCTTGAAAGAGCAGCGTGTTATTAAACAGTTTTTCAGAATTACACCAAATTCTGTTCCTAATTCAACATCCTGCCTCATCATCGACGAATGGATACAAGCGTCGTTCTGTTCGTGAAAAGACTTGTACACACGGTCTGGCCTGCGCATGTGAGGCGTACAGACTCATTCGTATGCGACTGCCCATCACAGAAGCATTTATGGCTTTCCTGGTCCATTATGAAGCTTTGATTTGTTGCGCAGTCGGATGATGATTGGAACAAGCTTTTCCACTAGAAGGAAAGCGCATGTCCCGTAGATGATTCCGCCTATTAGGTCTACGACGTAGTGTTCTCCGAGATATACCGCGCTGAACCAGACGCCTGCGGGAAACACGAGTATCGGTAAGGCTTTTGCTTTCTTGATTTTCAATGCGTAGAGGGAAATCAACCATGGATACATGGCGTGAAGACTTGGAAAGGCTGCAAATGGGTTAGACTGAATGTAGTCTAAAATGGTGCGATAAAACGGGACGCCCAAATTGCTGTCCACTTGGAACAGGATTCGTGTGGCGTTGACGCCGTACCATGGAGGCGCAACCGGATAGACAAGAAATGTTACTAAGGCGCTGTAGGTGCCGATTGCAAGCGCAAGAGTGTATTTCTTATAATTGTCGGGACGATACTTCCATAACACGAAGGCAAAGACGGTTGGAGCTATGAAATGCAGGGAATAAAAGAAGGCTCCAAGATAATCCAGAACTGGGCTTCTATAGAGCTGTTGAAGGACAAGCGTCGGGATGGAACCAAACAGCTGCATATCTGCGTTTATGGGCTGCGCAACGTGAACGAGTTTTGGTAGGCTGCCGACTACGCCGTACATGGCTTCGAAGGACAAGAAAGTTAGAACAAACGGGGCCCAGTCCCCTAAGAAACGGCGGCTCGTCTTGTTGTATGCAGCGTATATGAAAAAACATAGAACGATGAATTCAGGCGATGGGAGCACGTCGTACATTAGGCAGAAGACGCACAAGACGGCTGCATAGACACCGGGAAACCCAACCGCTAGAAAGCGTGAATAGTTGTATTCAAGCTTTGGTTTTGGTATCAAGGGCTTCTTTTCTTCCGTGCCTGCTCCCAACCTGCCGTAAGCGCTCGTCATTCGCCGATTTTATTATTAATGTTTTTTTCTCGTCAGATCTCGTCAATCGTCATTTTCCAATGCGGGTCCCTCAACACTGCTTTTCGTTTGGAGTCCCACACTCGCCTGAGTCTTCCTATTCCATAGAGTCTAAGGACGGACGGAAAATCATTGGCAGAGTGCAGAAAAACCACGATTCTGAATATTCGACCCGCTTCTTGGACAGCGTGCACAGCTTCCCTTTTTGCAGTTCGCACGGTTTGCTTCACACGTTCTTCCAAGAGGGGATAATACGCTGCGCGTTTGCCCACTATAGCAGCTGACGACGTTGAGGTCTTATCCATTTTATCATCTTCTTTATTGCGTTGCCCGCTCTCCTATAGGTCTCTTCAAGAGCCAGAACAGCTCAATGGAGAAAGGGTAAAAATTGCGTTAAGAATATGTTACTGCTGGGCTGCAGCAACAAGTTCAGCTCTTCTGGCCCTTGTGAGCACCTTTTTCTTTGGAGAGTAGAGTGTTGCAGACTTTTTTATCAACCTCCAGCTGTCAAAAGACGGCGTTAATTATTAAACTCTTTTTCAAAATTGCACCCTATTCTGTTCCAGATTTAGAGGTCGCAGATTAGACGACACATTTATTATGCCAGTTCAAATAATCCTAACGAAAGACTCCTCAAGCATGTGGAGCGGTATAGATGTCTACTAGCGCACGCCCAATCAAGTACCTTCTGGGATGGCTCATTGCAGGCACAAGAGGCGGTGTCAGCCGAGCCAAAATAATTCAGGCCTTAAATGAGGCTCCGAAGAACGCAAATCAATTGGCAACTCTGCTTGGAATGGATTATAGGACGATAAGGCATCATCTTGAAGTGCTTGAGAAAAACAAGATCATCACGTCCGCGGGAGAAGGGTACGGCATAACGTATTTCCTGTCTCCAGCGATGGAAGAGAACTATGTCGTGTTTGAGGAGATTCTGAAGAAAATCTGGAAAAAGTAGAAAAAGGAGGAAGCTAGATGAACAGTCGTATGAATAAGAACCTGAGAAATTGGTTGGTACTCGTAGTTCTTGTAGTAGTAGCTGTGTTGGCAGCACTCTGGGCCACATCCACCTTGTGGTTTCAACCTCGCGAACGACCTCCCATTGAGAATCGTGCGGACATAGAACTCTTTTACACCATGGAAACGATCGTTTCCGTGATCAACGCGACGCTTTCGACCTTTCTATTACTCATGTATGTCAGCATCTATAGGAAGACGCGGTCAGAATTCACGATAGGACTGATAATATTCTCTACAGTCCTCCTCTTGCACGCCTTCCTCGCTATTCCCTTGGTGCAGCGTGCTTTTGGCTTCGTTCAGTTCGGATTAGGCCCATTTGCCGTGCTGCCAGACCTATTCACATGCGCTGCACTAGCAGTTCTGCTGTACCTCACATACAAATATTAACAGTCACGCCAATTCAAAAAGTCAAGGCGATACATAGAGCCTTTTTGGGTATTTCTACTGCTTATGACGGGTTACGTAGGGATTTAGAATGTCTATTCCCATGGTTCCTTCAGGCCGATTCTGCTGCTGGTAAGGCCGTTTTCTATGAGATACCGGTGGGCAGACAAAGCGGCTAGGGCGCCCTGGCCGACGGCGATTGATATCTGTTTTTCTTCAACGTCGGTGACGTCTCCTGCAGCGAAGAGTCCTTTCACGGTAGTAGATTGATCTCGGTTGACTGGCACTTCTCCTCTGTCATTAAGTTCAACCAAGTCTTTCAGCGGATTTGTGTTTGGCTTCAAGCCGATTTCAAGAAAAACGCCATCGATGCTTAGATCATACGTGTCTTTGCCATCAGCGGATTCGAGTTGGACACCGGTCAATTTGTCCTTTCCCAAGAATGAACGAACAACCATGCCTACGTGAACTGTGACGTTCTTTGAATTGAGAACCTCCTGGACCAGCGCCGCATCAGCTGTGAATTCTTTCCTTCGATGAATGAGGTGAACCTCAGAAGCGAAGTTGAGCAGATCACGCGCAGATGTGAAAGCCGAGTTGCCACCTCCAACCACAGCCACACGTTTGTCTCGGTAGAGAGGGGCATCGCAAGTGGCACAAAACCCGACGCCTTTTCCAACTAGACTTTCCTCTCCAGGAACTCCAAGCCGATTGTACTCTTTTCCAGCGCAGTATATCACTGAACGCACTCTGAACTGTCGATTGTCCTCTGTCACTACCACGAAACCATTATCAATCTTCTTTACTTGCGCTGCGTCCGAACCGAGGGCTTCCGCAATTGGATATTTCTCCAAATGACTGCGAAACGCTTCGAACATATCTGCGCCGCTGACTCCTGGCATACCCAGGTAGTTGTCGATGCTCGCGGTGTTCTCGATTTGTCCCCCCAGCTTCTTTGCGATCAGCACGACATCAAGTCCCTTACGAGCGGAGTAGATGGCTGCGGACATAGCCGCTGGTCCACCTCCTACAATCATGATTTCGTATTCGTGCTTCTCATCTGCCACTGCGGTTTTGCGTTCTCCTCGAGTTTCACGCATTGCTTCTTCGAGACGCCTATACTCTTCAGGGTTGACAGCCTTCAAAATCTCTATATACACATTTTCAGCAGGTAACGCTCCGTCGAAAAGAGTAGGCTTCGTTGATTACCGTCCTTGGGACGGCGGTCACATTGTACCGTTGGACTAGTTGAGGGAACTCTGTCGCCTCTATCATGTCCGCTCGTATGTTTTCGTTGACGAGGGCAAACTGGTCTGCAACGTGCACCATTCTCGGACAATAGGGGCAAGTCAACGTCACGACCACCTGAATATGGACTTGTTCCCTGATGCCTTTGACCAACTCTTCCAATTGCGGATCTAAACCCGAACGACCCGTGGACACCAACAAGATGGCTTGCACAAGCGAAGAGAACTCATAGCCAGCGGTTAGGCCATAGAATCGAATTCCGTAGTCCCTTTCCCCGATTACTACCGTTGCAGGTATTTTATCTATCTTGTAGCTCATGGCTTCGTCGCCGTGCAGCACAAAGTCATACACTGCAAGTTCAAGCTTGTCTGAAAGGGAAGCCAACTCCTCCAGAAGCGACCGCTGTTGTGCACACGTAGGGCATGCATTTTGTTGAGTGAAGAATACCAGCTTTACAGGAAAGACGAGACTGCCTAGGATTCGCTGAAGCTCCGCTTTCGTCTCCTCATCTATCACCTTAGCCATAACACTTCTTTACCTGCTCGTGGCTCGGCTGCAAACTATCCGATTTTGTACTAGGACACCCAACTACTATATCTTTTTTTGACTATTGTGACAATCATCGAAGCAGGGGCCCAGTTGTCAGTCAATGATGGGAAAGGTCACGTTTGTGTTGGCATCATTCGCATCCTTCGTATCCCAGACGGAGTGCGCGTGAATTCCGCGCGCGCTGTCGAAGTCTGCCGTCAACCTCATCAACTCCGTTTTCAGTTCCAACTCGCAAGCCATTTTTCGGCTTGGGCTATGGCACATTAGCGATCGATCGGATGGCGTAAGCGCCAAGTAGAGTGGAATTTGGAGAATGTCTCCGTGCAATCTAAAGGCAGATGTTTGTCAGGGCGAGAAAAATGTGCGGGTGCAGTTTTGTGTGTTTTTCGATGTGAACGGTGCTGTGGCTTGCTTTGAGTGGTTGCTGGAAAATTGAATTCCCATTCCTGTTTCTAACGATGATTTCGACATTGTGATAAACCAACATTCCCTTACTAGGGTGTTATGCATTTGCATTCTACCACACGCGATGCCCAAAGAGCTTTCTTTGTACTAGTTCGGTGTCTGCTATGATGGAAATGGCTGATGCAACGAAACACCCCTTCACAAGGTTTATTTTCCAGCATGACCGTAAAGTTCTTGGGGAAAGGCATCGTTGGAAGAACCAGTTTTTGGAATAGTGCTGAATGTTTTTTCATCTATGTTGCCATTTGCGTCCACCATCCAAACATCTGAGCGATTAGGAGTGTATGTTTCGTTCGTTCGCGTCATTCTCGTTGATGGAAGACCAACCAGTGATTTGGAGGCTTGTCGCAGGTGAACACAGAAATTTTGGTCATCAGTGAATTTGTTTCGGTTGCGTTGGCGTTGATTCTTGTTCGTTTTTTCGTCAAAGCGTATAGGTTGGTGCGCTCTGCCTATCTGCTTGGGTTGCCCATCGGTTTCTCGTTTTTGGCATCCTCCTATTTTTTCCTCGGAATTTCCTTGTTGTATGAGGATGGTGTGGCAGTTTCAGACTCATTCCTTTGGTTTCGATTAATTGCGCAGAGCTTTGGGTTTGCTCTTGTCGCTTTCGCCTATTATTTTTCGTCCAAAACCGAGAGAGCAACAAAATATATCTTGGGCCTAATCACATTCGCCTCGGTCATTTCTATCCTCTTGGTTCTTGTAGCTTTGATCGTCGTCCCTCCTTTTCTGGAAATACCATGTGTTAATGTTCTTGATGAATACTTTAGAATTACGAATCTTGTCTTCTTAGGGTATGTTATTTATCATCTTGTCAAACATTTGAAGCCGTCGAATGGGCCAACTTCTGGCTTTGTATGGGCGCCTTCAGCGTTTTCTCTCATGTGGCTTGCTCAATATTCTTTGCTGATTTGGGGAATTGATGGCAGTCAAGCCGCATTTATCTTTGCCCACATAGCAAGATTAGTTTCTCTGATTCTTTTCATCCGTATTTATTACCAGTCTGGTAGGGCTCGAGAGTGAAATTGCAAAAACGCTCTAAATTGCGTATTTATTTTGATGTGCTCAAGATTTTGCGTGAGGAATTGAACCAGAACGGTCATCCGAGCCTTACAAGGGTTGCACATGGGGCGAATTTGCCCTACGATAGATTTCGAAATTGTTTGGAGCATCTCATTCAAGTCGGCATGGTTTCTCGTGGGGATGAGAAACTTATTGTGACAGACAAGGGTTGTGAATTCATTCAGGAGTTTGAGAGAATCACCGATTTTCTTGAGCGGATGGGACTTTAGCGCGCGCGCCTGCTCCAGGCTTAAATCTCAGTAACAATTCGCCTTTGCTTGACTCTCCTTGGGTATGGTTTAGGGGGAAAAATGTAAGGATTATTGTTAAGGTCAAGATGATTGTGGAGATTGCTCGAAGGCAACTGTGTTTGATCGTATACATCACTGTATATTATCTGTTACTACTCAATATTCAAAATACTGCTGCCTGATAAACCTGTCCGTGCACATGTCGAACACAAATACACACATCAAGCCTAAGGTTGTTCTTCTTCGCCAAGTTCCCCGACATGTTCATACACTTCTGAAGTTCTGTCAATGATGTTTAAGATGCGGATTTTGTTCGGTGTAGAAAGGGATCTTGGTACATAGGCAAAGAATCGGCAGATAGGTATAAATTGAAGTTATACTAAAGTATAACTCGTGGTAAGGATGTTCAAAGAAGAAATGAAAATAGGCCCCAAAGGCCAAGTCGTCATTCCAAAAGCCTTTAGGAAATCCTTGGGCTTACACGCAGGAAACAAAGTGATATTCACGTTAACGGAGGATGGGCTGCTGCTAGAAAAGCCGAGAGAAGATGCTGTTGCCGTTTTCAAAGAGATAGCAAGGTCTGGAAAATCGGTCAAGGTTAAACCCCATGAGCACGTTGAACAGCTAGAAGAAAGATACAGATGATATACCTAGACGCGAACGTGTTCCTTAACGCAACACTAAATCAGGAAGACGAAGGAGAAAAAGCTAGAAATCTCATCCGAAAAGTGCAGAAAGTCGAAATAGCAGCGGCAACTTCCGCTCTGAGCTTCGACGAGGTATTCTGGATAGTCAAGAAACACCGAGGCTTCATGAGCGCATTGAGAGCAGCCAAAGCACTTCTGGAAGTCCCCAACCTGACATTCTTAGAAGTCAACGACGAAACACTCTGGTCCGCCTACAACCTAGCCGAAAAATACAAACTCGACCCCAGAGACGCCATTCACATCGCCTGCGCCCTAGACCATGCAATCTTCACAATAATCTCCGAAGACGAACACTTTGACAAGGTTAAAGAGATCAAGAGAATAAGCATACTAGACTTTCAACCCCAAAGACAGAAACCATAAGTATACATAGAAAAACCCCAAACGCCTGGCGTTATTTCTCCAACTTGCGGGATGGTATGATATTGGCGCGCGTGCTGCTAAAGGCAACTACACTCTAAGCGTCTACGCCTGGCCTGTTTATGGCGAAACAGACACTCACGATAATTCATTAGCATATGGTAGCATAATCATAGTCACCGTTTCAGGCGACACTAACGGCGACGGAAACATGGACATCTACGACATAGTAAGACTAACCTCAATATACGGCGCCAAAAGAGGCGAACCAGGCTTCAACCCCAACTGCGACATAGACGGCAACGATGTAATAAACATATACGACGTCGTAATAGCCACATCACGCTACGGCTACAGAGGATCATAAACGCTGCCTTTTTCTCTGCCTTCATTTTGAGACAAAACCTTTAAGAACCCTCGAACTCTGCATTTTTGCTTAGCGTGGCTTGTTCACTTTTTGTTGGAGACATAGATCCTTATGCTTGCCTCGGCCCAGTTGTTGAAGGAGTCATATGCTCTCACCGTGATCGTGTGCCACCCGTCCTTAACACTTCTCGTGTTCCAGCTATATACACAAGGCGTCGTGTAAACTGTGTTTTTCACCTGGTCATCAACGTAAAAACCTATTTTGCTTATTCCGGAATCATCCGTAGCTGACACCGATATGCCCACAAGTCCCTTAACTCTCGTGCCGTTCAACGGATAGTTAATACTAACGGTAGGCGGAATGTTGTCGACAATGTTGGACACATTTACTATTGCAGGGTTCGACTCTCCAGCATTACCTGACGTGTCATAAGCCTCAGCTACTAATGTGTGAGGCCCATTGGAGTCGCTGACGGTGTCCCAGTAGAATTCCCAAGGCGAGGAAGCATCTGTGGCAAATAGCCTTCCGTCCTTGTATAATTCAACTCTTGAGACCGCAACATTGTCGCTCGCATTCACACTGACCGTGATGCCGCCGGAAACTTTTGACCCATCTGATGGAGAAGCTATCATCGCTGTAGGCGGAGTATCATCCTTGGGCGGTGTGATGCCAGTAGCCGCGCTCAGCGCCCTTGCAGCATCAATCCTACCCCAACCATAGTAGATGTCATAGCCCGGCGTGCCTAGGTCAACCGCAGTGGACTCCATAATCTGTTCCACCTGATAAGGCGTCAGGGTGGGATTGGCTGAAAATATCAAAGACGCTACACCCGCTGTCAATGGCGTTGAGAACGAAGTTCCAGACCCGCTGCCGTAGCCTCCCCCTCTGGTCGTGCTCCAGATGCTTACTCCAGGCGCGGACAGATCAATGAAGGGACCGTAAGTTGAAAATGCTGCCAGCGAATCTGTGTTGGTTGTCGCGCTAACCGATAATATGTAGGGGTTGTCTGCATCAGATTGGTTCGTGCCTGTGTTGCCGCCAGCAGCTACGGCAAGACCGCCCTTATCCATGAAGTATTTTGCAGCACTGGAGAAGGCGCTGCCGCCAAATATCCGGAAGCTCATGGTTGCTGTCTTTGCGCCTTTGTCTGCAGCGTATGTGAGACCTTTAGCTAGGAGAAAGTACGTTGTATAACCGTCTGTGTCAGTGACTCTTATCGGTAGTATTGAATTCTGCCATGCTATTGCTGAAACGCCACGGCTGTTATTAGTTACAGCGGCAGCTATTCCCGCAACCATTGTGCCATGTCCGTAGACGTCAGTTGTATTATCGTTGTTGTCGTTGAAATTGTAGCCAGGAAGCAGTTTGCTGGCCAGATCGGGATGGTTTGGGTCGACACCACTATCGAGAACAGCGATTACAGCTTTAGCATTCCCTGTGGAAACATCCCAAGCCTGCGGTGCCGATATCTGTGTCAAGTGCCACTCCGACCCGAAGTATGGGTCGTTTGGAATTACTGAAGGAGGAATCTGGCGATTTTCTTCTACAAAATCGACCATAGGGTTGTGTGACAGCGCTGACTCAACATGGAATAAGGCGTCTTGGGGGACTGAAACCGCCAGAACTCCGATCTGAGGAATTTCATCCACGGCCTCAAGCGCTAAGGATGAGAGGACTCCGTCTTTGCGGAGTTGACTCACGCCTGGCTTGAACCTCAATAGCAACTCGCTTTTGGTGGATGCTCCCACGACGCGGCTTATAGAGAGCGTTGTGAAGATTGCCGTAATTGCCAAAAGAATTATGGGTAACGCGCGGAGGCAACGGTGTTTAGACATGTGTACCACGCAAGTGTATCTTTAATATTAATATTTAATAAACGTTCTCGTGTAAGTGCAGAACGCAAATACGGAAAGCCAGCACGCGCGCGAGTCACCTATCCCCCTCTTTTTGGAGGAAGTCTATGGCAAGTTTTTCAAGAAAGAGCAAGCGGAAACGTCGAAGACAATATTCGAAAGGCGAGCTTAATCGGTTGGTAGATGACTTGATGCATCCGTTATCAGATAAGAAACCTGCCCTACTGATTCTGGATACAGTGCTTCACGGTTTGGTAGAGCAGAATCCTCCAGAAACTATCAGGAAATTCATGCGGTACAATCTATCGAAAATACTGGAAGAAATTCTCAAGAACTTGTAGCGCGAGTTCTAAACAGGCTTAATTCGATGCTCTTTGTCTTGGTGTTCTGCAGCGTCGAGAGAAACACGTACTTTTGACCGTCAAAACCTAGCGCACAAATAGTCGAAATCGGCAAAGCGCGCGCACTGCGAGAGACTGGGTCAAAGCAATCTGGACTTACGCCCAAGAAAACAAACTAGTGCGCGAAGGCTTGACTCTGGAGAACGCTTCCAATGAGGATCTAGAAAAAATATGGAGAGAGATATTCACAATCCCACAAGTCAAAACCATCGTCTCAACCGAGTTCATAGACCCAAAGAAACTATTAGAATGGCTCAAAGCGTCCAAAGAAAGCAAGAACCTGAACATCAATGGCAATTCAGAAACCGAAAAAACCTAGCTTTCATACTGCACCCAAGCGCGCGAGGAACATTCTCATATGTTGAAAAAAGCTATCAGGGATAAGGATTCAATGTTGAGACGAGTCTCGTAACGTGCGCTTCCTCCGGTTCGAGCTAGGCGAGCGCTTGTGCGCGTGTTATGGCGTAAACGTGGATGCAAATATGCTTGCAGAGTACAGTTTGTCTGAGCCTTTCAGAGCCGAATGCGGAAAGAAGATTCTCCATAGGGACTATGTGGCTCCGGCTAGACGGCCAGGTCGAAGTTGCTTTGGCAGAGTTCTCTAACTCACTCAACGTCCATTATGCTTATATTGGCAATTGACGCAGTTTACTAATGCTAATATAGCAAATTGTAGAAAGGAGAAAAAAAAATGAAGAAATACATAGTAACTATGCTAATGATTGCAGCCGTAACGTTTGCAGTGTTTGCAGTGCTTCCAATACGCCTCGCTCACTGCGAGGACGACGATCCGTTTCAATACAGCTACCCAATTGTCCAGAACCCAGACTTTGCCTTTGTCGGCGAATTAGCGCCAGGAGCGAGCACTCCTTGGGTGAATGTCATAGTGACCTTCACTGGTCCTGCCACCCCCCCTGTGACGTCGATAGGCCCGTGGCAGGCAGAAGTGCCAATGAACGGCGGTGGTACAGCATACTGGACTGTTACAGCAGAACCAATACCAACCTATACATGGCCGTCTCTAACATCATCCGTCGAAGTAAAAATAAAAGTGACTGTACCTTCTGATTGGACAGAAGAATGTGATCACACCTTCAATGTGAAGCTTTTGGGTGGAAAGGACAGCAAGACGCCAACGCCTAGGACCATCTCCCCTGGAGACGGAGTTCACTTTAAGGTCTGCGTCAAAATCCCACCTCAGCACCATTTCAGCCTTGAATGCGACTCATTTATGACCGACAGCAGCTTCAACAGAATCACAAGTTTCGACACTGTTTGGACACCAAAGGATCCGAAAGGAAGAGACACCTACAAACTAGCGTCAACCAACCCGGGACAGTTCATGTTCAACATATGGATACACAACAACGGAGACATCGATGCGGAATCCCTAACTGTAACCTACGTTATTCCTAGTGATTTTGAACTGAAAGGCGCTGACCCAATACAGGTTTGGACAGGCTATGGAAAGACAGGAACACGAATATACACTGTCCAGATTGTAGCGGGCACCATAACCATCACCTCTGGATTAGCCGTAGGTGACGAACTTTCGATAACCTTCCACCTGGAATATGGACCAGCACGAGGATACTTCGACAAGGCAACAATGCTAGCTTGGAAGACAAACCACGCATCCTACACATTTAGTGACGACTGCATTGGCAAAGCCACAGGCTACCCCGACGTAAATCTCCACCAAGACACAGAGCTTTACGACCCCACAGTCGTTCTCGGCGCGGAAAGCTAAATGACCCTACGCGCAAGAGAGCGCTAACCCTTCCCCCTTTTTGTTTACTCACACAAAGCCACAGGTCTCAACCATGTTTCAATCATGTTCTAAGCCGAAAAATGCTTTGAATTTCATAGAGGATTATCCCATAAGACATAAATCACGCGCAAAGTTATGGTCTACTATAGGAGAGAGGAGAGCCTGAAACGTGAGAAGAAGGATATTTCTTGAAACGATGCTGACACTGCTTCTAATAGTCATGATCAATTCAGCTTTTCACGTCGGAATAGTCAGTGCAAGTTCCACAATCTACATCAGAGCAGACGGATCTGTTGACCCTCCAACAGCACCCATTCAACGGGTCGGAAACACTTACACATTCACCGCAAACATAAACGAGCCAATCATAATCGAAAAAAGCAACATAATAGTAGACGGAAACAACTATAAAGTCCAAGGCACAGGAACAGGCTACGGAATCCTTCTTAACGGGACAATTACCGCGCTAATCAATGTAACAATGAAAAACATGTACATAACAGGTTTTAACTACGGCATCTATGTGACGCTTTCGACGAACTGTCAGATAGACGGCAATGGCCTAGCTTACAATCAATTGGGCGGAGTTTGGATAGGTCAATGCACCCAAATTAGCATAGCAAACAACGCCATGATAAACAACTATGCAGGAGTTTTACTTACCTGGTCAAACAGCACCATCACCGTCGCCAACAACTCCATGAGAAGCAACCCAATCGGTGTAATGCTAATAGTCTCAGGCAACAACATTATCCGAGACAACACCATCGCATACAGCAACATAGGCGGCATCTACTTAGACCGGTCAGACAACAACCTCATCTACCATAACAACCTTTTAGGCAACAACCCGCAAGGAGTGGCGCCTGAGTCGACAAGCACGTGGGACAACGGCTACCCCTCAGGCGGCAACTACTGGAGCGACTACACAGGAGTCGATGCCAACCACGACGGAATAGGCGACACCGCATACGTCATCGACGAAAACAACACAGACAGATACCCCCTAATGAATATACAAGGAACACATGACGTTGCTGTCACGAATATGACCATGTCCAAAACTGTAATAGGCCAAGGATACCCCGCAAACATAACTGTTACCCTTCAAAATAAAGGCAGCCTCACAGAGATCTTCAATGCAACTGTCGCTGCGAACTTCACGATTGTCCAAACGGTACAAGTGTACCTAAAAAGTGGGCAGCTCACAACCATTACGTTCGTATGGAACACAACAGGCCGGACTAAAGGGACCTACCGAATATACACCCAAGCCGACCGAGTGGCAGGCGAAACAGACGCAAACGCCTCTGACAATTCTCTCACATATGGCATGGTCAAGGTTACGGTTCCTGGAGACGTTGACGGTGACCGAGACATAGACATCTATGACATAGTCAAGATAGCATCAGCCTACAGCTCAGGACTAGGCAACCCGCGATTCGATCCCAACTGCGACATAGACAGCAACAACATCATAAACATCTACGACGTAGTAATCGCCACATCACGATATGGATACACAGAATAACTCTCGCGAGTAGGCTCCACCCAGAAAAACAGAGGCTGGAAAAAATGGCCAAAGGGAAGACATCAGCAATGTTGCTCACGCTAATACTCATTAGCGTGTTCTCTTTAGCTCTCAAAATCCAGCCAGTTCAAGGGGCAACATTAACTGTTCCAGGCGACTCCCCAACAATCCAAGGAGCCATATACATGGCATACTCAGGAGACACCATACGCGTACTCGCTGGAACATATAATGAAACGTTATTCGTAAACAACCGTGTGAAAATCATCGGAGAAAACAAAACCTCCACAATCATTGACGGCGGCGGATTAGGAACAGTCATCCTGATAACGGTAAACAGCGTCACCGTCAGCGGGTTCACGATAAGAAACAGTGCTCCAGGATGGCCTAACAGCGGGATCGTCATAGACAAAGCAAACGGCTGCAACATTTCAGACAACATCTTGGAAAACAATGACCACGGAATACTTCTCAACTACACACAAAACTCTTACATAGCAAACAACGATTTGACAAATAATTGGGCAGGCGTTGAACTATTCAACTCCTCCAGCAGCACCATACGAAACAACAACGCAACAAACAATGAATTCGGGATTTGGGTTTACCTCTCAAACAACAACGCACTTTCAGACAACACTGCAACCAACAACGTATATGGCCTCTGGCTGTTCAACTCGAAAAACAACACTTTACTCAACAACCACATGTCCCTCAACACATATAATTTCGGCGTTTGGGGCTCAGACATCACACACTACACACACGGAATAAACACTTCAAACCTAGTAGACAACAAACCCATCTATTACTGGGTTAACCATCACGAAGCTGAAGTTCCATCAGACGCTGGCTACGTTGCACTCGTAAACAGTACACAAATAACCGTCAGCAACCTTACACTCGAAAAGAACGGTCAAGGAATACTGCTTGCCTACACCGAAAACTCTTCCATAATCAACAACAGCCTAGTCAACAATCGAGCTGGCATCGAACTGTTCTCCTCCCAAAACAACACCATAACAAACAACAACGCAACAGAAAACATGTACGGCATTACACAGTCCGAGTCTTCAAGCAACTTTTTGCTGAACAACAAAGTAACAAGCAACCAGTATGGCATCAAATTAACAGACTCCAATGACAACGTGATTCACAGCAACGCCTTCATAAACAACACACTTCAAATAATAATCTCTCAATCGACAAACATCTGGGACAACGGCTATCCCTCAGGCGGCAACTACTGGAGCGACTACACGGGCGTAGACCTGAAGAGCGGGCCAAACCAAGATCAACCAGGCAGCGATGGAATAGACGACGCTCCACGCATCATCGACGTAAACAACACGGACAGATATCCCCCCATGAACCCTATCACAATTCACGACGTCGCCGTAAACCTCACCACCCCCAGAACTATATTGGGCCAAGGCTACAACCTCTTGATAAACGTCCAAGCCACGAACAAGGGCAACCGTATCGAAAGCGCCAACATCACAGTTCTCGTCAACACGACTGTAATCACCACGCAGATAATCAACCTGACAATAGGAACCACTGCCCTCGCCCAAGCATGGAACGCAACAGGCTTCACCAGAGGCAACTACACCATGAGTGTTCACATAGAGCCTGTTCCAGGCGAAACAGACACGGCAGACAATTCATTCACATACAACAATGCAATCACAGTCACAGTTGCTGGCGACACTAACGGCGACGGTAACATAAACATCTACGACATCGTAAGGCTAGCTTGGGCTTACGACGCCAAGAAAGGCGATTCACGCTTCAACCCCAACTGCGACATAGACGGTAACGACAAAATAAACATATTCGACGTCGTGATAGCAACGTCAGGCTACGGTTACAACGAATAATAGGCGCTGCATTTTCCTCTACCTCCACACAGGTGAAACCCCTAGAAACTGCAACCTACAGGCTTCAAATAGCACGCGAAAGCAGACAAGCCAAAACTCCCCGAGAACAACCAACCATAGAGAGTATTCACTCACTTGAAGTACATTTGGTTTATATCAGCGAATGCGGCTATTAAATCATCGGAAGAAAGGAGAATCAAAGATTATGAAGAAAAGCAAAATTCTATCGGTATTTATCGTTTCAATTCTACTCGCAAGCCTAGGCGCATTTATCAACCATGTTGCAGGACAAACAACGACAATCACTGTGGATCCGCAGTTGACTGAGTATTGGGTGAGGGCAACTGGAACCCAGTTCACGGTGGCCGTGAAGATAAAAGACGTTGAGGATCTGTATGGCTTTGACTTGAAGTTCAGATGGAACACGACGGTTCTCGAGTATGTCAGCCACTCGGTACATGTGCCCAGAGACACATATCTCGACGGTGTTCTCTGGAACTCGGTGCTTCAGCTTGCAGACACTGTCAATGAGACTGATGGAACATACTGGATTGCCTACTCTTCAATATCGCCGGCACCGTCCTTTAACGGCACGGGCACTGTCTTCACCATGACGTTCCAGGTGATATACCATCCCACACAGCCTGAGTCGGACGCTAACGTAGCGCTTGAGCTTTACTCGACGGACTTGGCAGCACAAGGCGGAGGGTCAATAGATCACGCAACAGAAGATGGTACGGTACTGCTGCACGCGCTTCCACCCATATCAACGATACTGTACACGGAGCCAACTACATTCCGTAAGTCTCAAGGAGTTTCTTTCGACCTTAACGTGTCAGTTCAAAACGTCACAGACCTGTACGCGTTTGATATCTGCCTCTACTACAACACAACGTTACTTGACGCTCTAACCGTGGCTGAAGGCCCGTTCCTGAAATCTGGCGGAAGCACGTTCACAATCAAAAGCGAAATAAATGAGACAGAAGGAAAAGTGCGGTTTGCCCTTTCGCTCATGACCGTGCCAAGCGGCGTCAACGGAAGCGGAACACTGTTCACAGTAACATTCCAAACCTCCACCCAAACAACCGGCGAAACGCCCCTAAACCTACAGAACATCGATCTTTCAGACTCGAGTTGGCCAACTCCGAATCCAATTGATCACGCTGTTATACCTGGCTCGGTTACTGTGGTGCTTGTCGACCTCATCACTCATCCCGTGATGGTGGGCGAGGTTGAGTATTACTTTGTCACGGTGAGCAGTTCAGCGATAGTTGGCTTTGCCTATAATGATACGAGCAAACTTGTCAGTTTCAATGCGACAGGCCCAGTGGACATTCCGGGGTTCACGAACATTACAATGCCGAAAGCGTTACTTGCCCTGCCAGCAGGCGACACGTTCGTTGTTCTGTTTGATGGAAGCGCACTGTATTACACGAGGATGGAAAATGCGACTCATTATTTCCTGTACTTCACGTATTCTCATAGCACTCACACATTCCAGATAAAGCGAACGTCGATAGGCGACTTGAACGGCGACCGAAAAGTGAACATATTTGACGTCGTCATCGTAACGGCATCCTATGATGCTACCCCAAGCGATGCCCGCTGGAACCCCTTGGCCGACCTAACAGCACCCTGGAACAAAATCAACATCTACGATGTCGTCGTAGTGACCAGAGTCTACGGCAAGACATGGACGCCGTAGAACCTAATAACATCCCCCTTTTTTAAACTCAGAACTCCAAAGAAGAGCCCAACAAGAAGAGGGAAAGTGTTAAACAAAAATCGCTTACGCGAAATAACAGAAGAGATGACACATGCTACTAACAAGCAAAAACTTCATGCTGCTGTTAATACTTACAGTCGCGTTGATAGGTTCACCATTCTCGTCAAAGACTGCAGCTCTCACTGAAACAGTGATCAAAATAGAGCCTGCACTCAACGAGTTCAGCAATTCCAACGGCGACCCGATTCCGATACCCGGAACCCAGTTTAACATTACTGTAAAAATCTACAATGTGACCAATCTCTACGGGTTTGACCTGAAGTTTAGATGGAACACTACGTTTCTCAAATATGTCAGCCATTCCGTTAGCGTGCCCAGAGACACCTATGTCGACGGTGTTCTCTGGAACCCTATACTTCAGCTTGCAGACGAAGTCAACACAACCGGGGGAACATACTGGATATCCTATGCTTCAATGGCGCCAGCACCATCCTTCAACGGTACAGCCACTGTGTTCACGATGCTATTTGAAGTCATAGAGCAACCGTACGACTATGAGACAGGGGGACCAGAAATCAACCCGGTTGACACGGTTTTGGACTTCTCATCGACAGACTTGGCTCCAAGAGTTTCAGAGGGCCCTGTTGTTCCAATCACTCACAGTGTTGAACCTGCTACCGTCAGAATATGGGAAAAACGCTTCCAATTGCCCGCCTACCCGATCTTGAGGGTCATGCCAACAAAGGTCGGAAACTTCTCTAAGAACAGTATTTTCAATATGAGCATCTGGATAGTTGGGGTAGACCCCCAATATGATATTCAAAGCTTCAACATCACCCTGGGCTTCAATTCAACCCTCATAGAAGCAACAAGCATCGCTGAAGGCCCATGGCTGAAAAGCTACGCGGAAAACACAACAGAAACCACGAGAAAAATGGACAACGACAAAGGAACTGCGACCTATGCCCTCGAACAAGTCCCTCCCACGACACACCCACCGCCCACTATTAGCGGAATTCTCTTCACAATAACATTCCTCGTTACCTACGAGTCCTTGGAATACCCGCCCCCATTATGCAATCTGGCCCTAGAACCAACAGAAATCCATGACAGAAGCATAGGGGCACTCGCACACACAACAGAAAACAGCACATACACCGCATACAGACCATCACCCGTCGCAAAATTCACTTGGTCTCCGAGCGGCAGCATGTTGCCACTAGCCCAAAACGTCACCTTCAACGCTTCAGAAAGCTATCACCCGCTGGGCGGAAAAATAGCACTGTACACTTGGGATTTCGGCGACGATGCAAGAGAAACCAGAACAGATCCAATCATCACCCACACGTACACACAAACCGGAAACCATAGAGTTGTGCTGAATGTGACAGACTATGGAGGGTTTTCGGATTACACAAGTGTTACGCTCTATATAATCGAGGCCAAGCCAAAACCATACCTTGTCGTTGACCCCTCAGTCATAAAGTTGGGACCTTATCCCCCGCAAGTAGTCGGGCAACAGTTCAACATCAGCATCTACGTTAAAAACCTGGACACAACGTGGTCCCTACAAGAAATCAGATTTTTCCTAACCTACAACGTCACACTCATCGACGTCATAGGGGATCTAGCGAATATAACCATACCAGATCTTTGGAGAGGACCGAACGAGGTCACGATTGCTCGTCAATCAGGTGTGACTGGCACGGTGACTCTCACTGTGGTTGACCCCTCTGTAACTCCAAGCGGAGACGAGCTAGCTGCAACAATCCAATTCACAGTAGTTCATCAAGGAATTTATCCCTCGGTTGATACAGGCCTTCTAACCCTTGGCGGTATTGAGCTCAAAGGTGCTGCGGGAGAGATAGCCTTTGAACCGCCAATCCAAGGACAAATTGCAATAAAAGGTTTATCTTCGCCATTACTGGCAAACTTCACGCACTCCCCATTAGATCCCGAAACAAATGAAAAAGTAGCCTTTGACGCTTCAAGTTCAACTCCAGATGGCTCCAACATCGGTCAGTACGTATGGAATTTCGGCGACGGAAACGTCACGAGCGTAGGACTCCCCACTATAACTCATCACTATTCCATACAAGGAACCTACAACGTAACGTTAACGATCACCGACATTGATGGATTAAACAACACAAGATGGAAAACAATAACTATAGAACCTACTCTTGCAGTTGCGCCAACGGACATCGCTCCTTACGCTATAGCTGCGGTTGCAGTGGCTATATTGGCTACCTTAACAATATACTTGGTGAAAATCAGAAAGCCTACAGACAAAGAACGAAACACACGAAAACCGCCGAAAACCGGTTTATCTTATGGACAAGTATTCCTCACTTGTTGTGCATCGACTTTATATTCTTACCAATCTTTAACATTAAGTAAGAGTGCACGCCCTGTCGAAGAAAAAGGGGGAAATCAACTAGAATGAGCAAAAACTTATGCATTCTTCTTATTTTGATGTTATTCATAAGCCTAGGCCTTCGTGTTGGCATCAACCCGGTATCCGGCGGCTCAACAGTTGTTAAGGTGGACCCCTCCTTAATAGAGTACCACGCAAACGCGACTGGTCAGCAGTTCACCGTAGCTGTAAAAATCGTTGATGTAACGAACCTTTATGGCTTCGACCTGAAGTTCAGGTGGAACACCACGTTCCTCAGCTATGTAAACCGTTCCGTCTATGTGCCAAGGAACGCCTCTTCTCCAGACGGCGTGCTCTGGGGGAGCACTTCGGACGGGTCTCTGCTCAAAGTAATGGACGCAGTTAACACTACAGCTGGAACCTACTGGATCGCATACGCATCAATGTACCCTGCTCCATCTTTTAACGGCACAGGCACAGTCTTCAACATGACGTTCAGTGTAATATATCATCCTGGGCAGCCACCGGATGCCAACATAACGCTCGAGCTTTACTCAACAGACCTATCAAACCCCATAGGCAATCCGATACCTCACACTACACAAGACGGCACAGTAATATTGTATGCCCTAGCGGCTAGTCATGATGTGGCTGCAACAGGCATCAGCCCTTTGAATACGATTATTGGACAAGGCTACTCAGGCAAGATCAACGTGACAGTCGCCAATCAGGGCGATTTTGCAGAAACATTCAATGTTACTGTCTATGCTAACCAAACTATCATCGCTCCATTTGTGAGCGTCACACTAATCAGCGGAGACATGAAAACTCTGATGTTCATATGGAACACAACAAGCTTTGGTAAAGGCAATTACACGATGAGCGTTTACGCTGGGCCTGTTCTTGGAGACATGAACACGACGAACAACACTTTCTACGATGGAGTCGTAAAGGTTACAATTCCAGGCGACCTTAACGGCGACTTCAAGGTTAGCCTCTCAGACCTAGCCATCCTTGCAAAGGCTTACGGCTCAGCTCCTGGCGATGCAAAGTGGAACCCTAACGCGGACATAAACGGCAACGGCGCAGTCAGCCTTTCAGACCTATCAATAATGGCAAAGTACTACGGACAACACTACCCCTGAAAGACGCACTCGTTTCTCAACTCCAACAAGAGCTGAGCGACTAATACGAATCAAGGCTGGGAAGATTTTTGCTCTCAGAAGTCTACTGTGAAAAGGGAGAAAAGAGGCAATTTGTCTTCATTCAGCAAAGAAACGAAGAGAATTTCCGACGTGCTCAAGTCCGGAGGCTCCTCGCAAGTGTCCGATTATAAACGGCGATTCTCATCGCTCGAAAACCTCTACGAGGATCTTCTATCGAACTTGATAAAAAAGGAGTTTGACTGCAAAGAAGCATATGCGACTGCGAGAGAGTTCTTCGGGGACTCCACGGTTCGTTTTGCCGGCATAGATGGCACAATGTATTCGAGACCGCTGTTTGACATGGTAATCTTCTTCGGCGGCGCCTACGCATCAACTCGTACAGCGACTTTCAGAGAGAGCGATCGACCGCTCGTCATATTCCGAGAAGACGATGCAGCAGAGAGCTGGCATATCGAGCGTCGTGCCTATCTACATCAACGAAGTAGTCGAAGTGGATCAGGCCTTCTACGGGGAACACCCGTCGGAGGAAGTCAACCCCAGCAGGCCTTTCACGGATGAATATATCGTAGACAATTCAACGATTGCGAACTGGATAATGACTTTCTCCGAATACTACTTCACCTACAAACTGGCTTCAGATGAGAGCAAAGACATACGAATACTCCTTATGGACAGGAGCCTTTCAATCGAACGTGCAAGCTTACTGTACGACACGTCAAAACACGAATTCTGGGAAACCAAGAGCAGTTTGAGAGGATACAAAATTGACGGAGAACCCGTAGACGCGAACGACTTGGCCTTAGCTAGACAACGCGTGTGCAACCAAGCTCTGGGCGCGCGCGAAAAGAACTTGCCATAAACCTAACACAGGATCTGCTTGTCCGTCGAAAACGACGATTCACCGTGAAACCATACATCCTAATAGTCTTCGATGAGGGGCAAGAGTTTATCACCAGCAATGGTGTGGGCATCGAAGCCAAGTGTTCAGCTCACGTTGAAACCCTCCTCAGACAAGGCAGAAAATACGGTCTCGGCGTATGCATCGCGACCCAGCGCATCGCCTACCTCAACACAAATGCGCTGCAACAAATCCACACCTACTTCGTGGGCACTTTGCCCCGTCCATACGACAGACAGCTCGTGAGCGACACTTTCATGGTAGACAAGGGCATAATGGAAAAGACTTTGGAATTTGCGCCAGGCGAATGGCTCCTATCAAGCTACATAGCCACAGGAATGGAAAACGTCCCGATATTCATAAAGGCAGACAACGCAGAAAACAAAGTAGAAAAATACTTGAAAGCGTAGCACGCTTTAGCAATCAAACGAAAGGAAAGAGAAGAAGCTTTTGGAGTTATGCGGCAGGCTTCACCTGAGCTAACCCGCATTTCTTAAGTAGTCGTTGCCATTTTTCGTCGGTGAGCCGTTGAATTTCGTCAATCATTTTCTCGTTTTGTGGCGTAAACAGATGTCTGAACCTTCCTTGAACCTGCAGGTACTCTCGCACAGGCTTCTTCTTCTGCGGAGCCAGAGCCATGACCTTGCTAGGCGTTGAAAGCCGGTACTCGCTGTATGCAGCTTCCCACAATGGAAAGATGCACGTTTCAACCGCCAAACGCGAAAGCTCAATCGACTTGCTCGGATCACTCCGCCAACCTCTAGGGCACGGAGCAAACACGTGCAGAAACGCAGGCCCGTTCACCTCTATGCCCTTTCTTGCCTTCATTATCAAATCCTTCCAGTAGTACGGTGATGCTGTCGCAACGTAAGGCATGTCGTGGGCCACCATTATGTCGCCGATAGGTTTCTTCTGCTCCAATTTGCCAGGAACACTCTTCCCCGCCTGTGACGTGGTCGTTGAAGCCCCATAAGGAGTGCCCCCGCTTCTTTGGATACCTGTATTCATATACGCCTCGTTATCGTAGAGCACAAAGAGGAAATCGTGACCCCTTTCCACTGCGCCGGAAAGCGCCTGAATGCCAATGTCATAAGTGCCACCGTCTCCAGCAAAGGCCACTACATCAACCTGTCCCTTCTTTATTCTGCCTTTCTTCTTCAGAATCTTCAAGGCCGCCTCGATGCCAGATGCATTTGATCCTGCGGTTTCGAAGGCCGTGTGCAACCAAGGTGCTGCCCACGACGTGTATGGGTATATCGTTGAGGCCACTTCCATGCAGCCTGTTGCTTCTGTAACTATTGTCGGTCCTCTCGTGGCCTTCATTATCAACCTCAGCACGGTTGCAGGGGCGCATCCTGCACAGGCTCTGTGTCCAGACAAGAACAGGTCAGGTTTCTCAGCTATGTCCTTTGCAGTGAACTTTCCTTCTGAAATTGCACTCATATCTTTCACTCCCTCAACCCAACGTATCGTACGAGGCCGTCAACCCTTTTTGCATTGATTATTTCCCGTAAATCGTCATAGACTCTACGTATCTGGCTAGGGTTCGTATCTCTTCCACCTAGGCCGTGAATGTAGTTCAAGACAAAAGGATGTGCCGCCTCGTCGTAGAGTGCGTGGCGAACCTCGTGGAACACCGCTCCGCCTCTGCCGCCGAAACTCATGCTTCTCTCCATCACGGCAACGGCTTTCACTTTGCTGAGCGCCTTGACTATAGCTTCAGCAGGGAAAGGTCGGTAGGTCCTTATCCTAAGTAGTCCAGCTTTTGCGCCTTCGGCTCTCAAGTCGTCGACGACTGTCTTCACTGTTCCAGCAGTGGAACCCAAACACACGATAGCCATTTCAGCATCGTCAAGAGCATACTGTTCCAACAGGCCGTCTCCATAACGTCTGTCGCTAAGTTGCGCATATTCTTCGTGCACTGCTGGAATTACTTCAAGCGCGTTTCGCATTGCCTCTTCCTGCTGACGCTTAAACTCAAAATAGTAGTTTGGCAATGCCACAGGTCCCATGGTCATAGGACTTTCCGGGTCAAGCCTGTAAGGCACCGTTTTTCCCTCGTGCGTGAGCACTACTGGAAACTCGCGAGTTCGGACAAACCTTTTCACAACATCATCCGAAAGAACACTAACGTTCTCAAGTGTATGGCTCAGTGTGAACCCATCCAAACCCACCATCACAGGCAGTTGGACGTCAAGGTGTTCAGCAATCCTGAACGCTTGAATCACGGAATCATAGACTTCCTGAGCGTTCTCACAGTAAATCTGCACCCATCCACTGTCCCTTTCAGCCATGGCATCAGAATGGTCACCATGAATGTTCAAGGGTGCCGACAATGCACGGTTTGCAACTGCCATCACAACCGGCGCCCTGCACCCCGAAGTCACGAACAGCATTTCATGCATCAACGCCAGACCTGCAGACGCAGAGGCTGTGAAAACACGTGCCCCAGTGGCTGAAGCCGCTAGGCAAGCGGCCATAGCGCTGTGCTCGGACTCTGTGCAAACGTATTCTATGTCGACTTCACCATTAGCTACGTATTCGCTGAGCTTCTCAACGATTATTGTCTGCGGAGTAATAGGATAGGCCGCAACCACGTCAACATCGCATTGCTTGACAGCCAGAGCAACTGCCTCGTCACCATTCAAGCCCTGAATTTCCTGCTTCACAACAGTCTTCACTCTCTTCGCTCTCCTCTCACATCTTCATTACGATCGCTTTTGCGGGACATTCGTTTGCGCATATTCCACATCCCTTACAGTAGTTCAAATCAAACTCTATGTCGCCCTTCTCAGATTTCCAGTGTATGGCACCGTCGGGGCAGAAAATCGTGCACATCAAGCATTTGGTGCACTTCGCAACATCCCTCTCAGGTCTGAAAGTCTTCCAGTCGCCCGTCAAATAGGTAACACTGGATTTCCAACACACACCCGCAGGCGAAGCTTCCTTCCAGCTCTTTTCCTTACTCATTCAGATATCACTCCCTGATAAGCTTCTTTCACAACTGCAAAATTCTTCGTCGCCACATCCGCTCTGAACCGTTCATTAATCATTCTTTCAATAGTCTCCAAACTCACTATACCTGTTATACGGGCCACGGCTCCCAACATGGCCGTGTTCGTTATCGGCAATCCCAACATCTTCATCGATATCTCAGAAGCCTCTATCGTCCACACCTTGCCGGCGCTTGATTTGAGCATTTTCCTCATCTCCGTTGGGCTCTCCTTGGTATTGACTATGATGCTTCCAGCATCCTGGTCTAAGCCGTCGGCCACGTTGACTGTCTTGAGAAGTGTCGGATCCAGAACAGCCACAACGTCAGGGCTGTAAACTGCGCAGTGTATCTTGATGGGCTCGTTGCTTATCCGAGTGAAAGCCGTAACAGGAGCCCCCATCCTTTCCGGGCCGAACTCCGGAAAAGACTGGATATACTTTCCCTCGGCGATTGCGGCTCTCGCGAGAAGCTCGCTTGCAGTCCACGCTCCTTGGCCGCCTCTGCCGTGCCATCTCACCTCAAGAATCTTCTTCAACATGCTTCTCCCCATGGATCTTTCACCTTAGTTGCAGAACCCGAGATATACGCTTTCCTAGGTTTTTTTGGCTTTTTCTAGGGCATTTTCGCTGTTTCTGCCCATGATCGCAAGATTTTAAGAGGTATGTTCTCAACTATGGCAGCGTGCTCATTTTCACAAGATGAAAACATTAGACAGGCGTTGTTTCCATCGGACTTTGTGAGCCATCTCTTTTCGAACCACAAGCTTCCTTATTACACCTTTGGGTAATTCTGTGCCAGTATGTTTAGGTCCGATAGGTCAATTACTCCGCTGCCGTCGATATCTGCGTTGGGGTTCCATTTTGGTTGACCGGTTTCGCTGTTGAGTGCAATTGCTAGCTGAACCAAGTCTCTTAGCCCAACCTTTCCATTGCCGTCTATGTCCCCTTGAATCGTTACCGTGACTGAGCCTGCGTTATACGTGTTATCCGTGGTATTCGTCTCGCCGAGAACCGTTTCAGCCACGGCTGTTATAGTATAATATCCTTTTGCGAAGCCCGTGGTGTTTCTGACAAACATCACAGTCATTGAATTTCCGCCTGTTAACGAAATTGTCTGTGAATCTATGACCGACGCGTTAGCGTAGACGGTGACTGTGAAATCCTCACTAACGGTGCCTACGTTTGCAGCGGTGACACTGATGTTCATCAAATATCCTGCCCCGACCACGGTTTTCGCCAGCGTGACGTTCGTGACCGCAATTTCCTCAGCAACACTATCGAGCGTTATGGTTGCGTTCACACAATCGTGTAATATGCTGGCTTTATTGGAATCATTCAAGCTTGTGAGAGTGTAATCCATGGGGAAGCTCACATTGTTTTCCCCCAGAGAAGACTGAGGCTGCTTTGTGATCTGGAAGGTCAACTCCGCTACAAGACCGTCAATGCCGTTCCAGCCCATTCCTGTTGAATTTGCTGCGACGTCATAACTTACCGCATTGTCATACGGCGGGTTCATCGCGTTTCCGTGCATGTCGTGAAATTTCGGAAGGACGCTGAATTGAATTGCAGGGTTGAGCACGCCGTCAGAAGCTCCGAGCTTGTTGGCAAAGCTTACCGGCCGCAGATAATCCGTAACGTTGCCGAAGTAGAAGTGGGCCTCAATGGAGCCAAGTCCAAGTGGAACGTTGTCTTGTGTGGCATTGTGCAGACGAAGGTCGACGACAAACCTGTCTCCAACAACTATCTGCGTGGGTGAAATTTCCAAGGAGTTGAGGCTGGAATTGGCGTCTGCAAGCGGCAGCAAAGGTCTCGGCTCTGCAGTCAGAGTGACAGGAAGCAGAGTAGGTAGTGGAAGACTGGCAATGAAGTTAGCCGCGATTGTATGGTTGCTGTTCATGGTTATGTTATTTGGATTTGCAGAACCACCATTTGCACCGTCAAGAGTCCAGTTTGAAAAACTGTAACCAGTGGTGGGCGTTGCCTCAACTTGAACAACTGTTCCGGCCGGGAAAGTGTAGGGAAGTGTCTGAGTGACTCCGCCAACTCTGACTTCTACTGTTCCCGACCCTTCAGGGGTCTCCTGAACTGCTAGACTGTAGCTAACTGGAGGTGCGTAAAGACTGTCAAATACCAAGCTTCCTGACGCGCGTTCGTGTGGAGCTGGCGTGGGCAACGTGGCATTCGAATAAGGCGGGTTTGGTATGTAGCTGGTCTCAACATCGGTGAAACTGAAGTCAAGAGGTAGGCTGACCCTAGACTCATTTGCTTGTGGCTGCTTTGTTATTTTAAAAGTTACGTTTGCAACCATTCCATCCTGCCCGTTCCACACCGCGCCCGAAGACGCTGCAGAAACCCTGTAGTATGCGGCACCCGTGTATGGTGGACCGTGAACTGGAGTCGCGGAGTCATCTGTAGCATAGAAGCCGGGGTCGACCCCGTACAGCACTGAGTCACTCAATGCACCACCAGTCGTGCCCAGATAGTCCGTGAATCCCGTCGGTGAACAATAGTTCAAGAGGTTTCCAAAATAGAAGTGAACTTCAATGCCACTTACCCCAAATGGGACATTTGCAGTCGTGGCGTTACGAAGATGAATTTCAACAGTGAAGTTGTCGCCGACCGCCGATGGCGTTGCCGGAACTTCTAAACCATTGAGACTCGAGTTCAAGTCAGTCAGCGGCGCTACAGCTTTCGGTTCGATGCTCATGTAGACTGGTGACGATGAGAATGCGCGTCTTACTATGATGGGAAATAACGTCGCGCAGACCAGTACAACGATAAGCGTCTGAGCTACAACGTGGATTCTTTTCATAAACGTTTTTTCCTTTAACGATAGCTTTTGCATTACATGGAATAAGAGTTTTTGCTATCTCTCGGGCGAAGCGTTGGGCTCCCGGACTCTGATGAGACCGCGCCATTTCTTCTTATGCGCAGCAAAAAACGTCTTGGCCTTCAGGTCATTTTCAATATCTGTGTTGCTTGTGACAAACAATATCGGCGACCTGAACGGTACGCAGTGATGACAACAGCTTGCTCCCGCTCATATTTAACCTCAGCCAACTCAAACCATACCCCTTACTAAGAGCAGTTTCTTAAGACTAATAAGCCCACATCATGGACGTACAGATTCAGCCCCTGCACGCGCCCTATCCCAACCTCAAGAGCGTCATCAATTCACGATGATGCTTCGTACCAAGTCCCAAGATCATGGACCTGGAAAATTTGCTCCGCGAGTGCGCGTCTGGATCATATTTCAATGGTAATATGTGATTCTTGATTTACCAGTTTATTGTTTTGAGTTCGCTGAATAGGTAGTCTTTATCTGCCTTTTCTCTGATTTGTTCAGAGGCCTTCTTTGCCATTTCAACGTATCTTTCGCACTCTGCTTTTTGTCCCCTAACCCCACAGGCCCTTGCCATTGCCTCGTATGCAAAGGCAATGTCCCAGTCTGCGATGTTGTTTTCCTTGCAGATTTCCAAGCACCTCCTAGCGTGGTAAAGTGCTGACGCAGGCATGTTGACAACGGTGTACATTCTAGAAATCTGCCATTCGCCCCTTTCACGCTCAACAGGTGTTCCTATTTCTCCCCAATGAAAACGGGACGCGTGAGCTGCATGAATCATCTTGTCCTCTTCATCTTTCGTTCTGTTCTTCTTGTCCATGAGAGTCCAGACAAGGCTGAAACAATCGACTGCAAGCTTTTTGTGGCAATCTTTCTCCGCGTATTTCTTTTCCTCAGTCAATTTGTCACCATCTGCCAGTCTGTTATTTCCATCTAATTTGTCTTCCTGCCAGTTCAAGTAATAGGTTCTTCTGGCTGAAATCAGAAGATCTGCTGAATAGTCTGAGCGAACCTTTTAAAGTGAGCACAGTCGCTAATTCCTCAGAGGGTCGGTGTGTTTGAAAGAAAGGATAATTTTGACTGCCGACAGCACTCTCATGAGTAATTATCATCGTAACGAGTTCTTGGGCTTCGGAACATGCGCGCCCTCAAACTTTATTCCTGATTTCTTCTATGAACAGCTCTTCTTTCCTGCGATCAAGACCAGAAAGGGGGTGCCAGCTGAAGCGCCCTATGGGTTGAGAAAAATCGAGGCGCAGCTTGTGAAAGAAGGTTTTGACGTTTCAACCGTGGCGCCAGACCATCTCAAACCATACCTCAAAGAGGCGAGAGTGCTCGGTGTTCATGTGATGGATCCTTTCGGTTTGGGCCCGGCATCAAGCACGCTTGCTGCCGTTATGAAGAAGGAACCGTTCTTAGCCAGACACTTTCGCGAGCTCATGGGTTCCGCAGAAATCAGAGAGGCAAAAAAACGGGGCCTGAAAATCATTGTTGGCGGCCCAGGTGTTTGGCAGATGCGGTACAGACCAAACTTCGTGAAGAATTACGGGATAGACTGCATAATTGATGGAGAGGCTGAAAACGTCGTTGGGAAAATTTTCAAAGCAGCAGTTAACGGTGAAGATTTGCCAGCCAGCTATGAGACCAGCGTTCAAGAAACGCCGAGCTTGGACGAAATACCAGAAATCGTCGGGCCTTCGGTCAACGGTTTGGTGGAGATTGGCCGTGGATGTTGCCGCGGTTGCAGTTTCTGTAGTGTAACTCTCAGACCCTTGCGATGGTATCCGATGGATAAGATACTTAGGGAGGTGGAAGTGAACCGCAAAGCCAACGTTGAAGCGGTGGTTCTTCACACGGACGATGTGATGCTTTATGGCTCAAAGAACACGCAGCCCGATGACGAGAAACTCTTCAAACTCAATGAAGCGGTCCTCAAGAAATGCAACAGCATTTCTTGGAGTCACTGTTCACTGGCGGCCGTGGCCTCAAAGCCCAAACTCTTCGAAAAAGTGGCTGAAATAATAAGACAGAAACAGCCTTGGTGGGGCGTCGAGATAGGGCTGGAAACAGGCTCGCCGGAACTCGCCGAGAAAATCATGCCGGCGAAAGCTCATCCCTTCAAACCAGAAGACTGGCCCGATGTCGTCCGAACGGGTATGGCGCTGATGCATGATAACAAGCTCGTTCCTGCATGTACGCTGATCGTAGGGGTTCCAGAGGAGACAGAGAATGATGTGATTAGGACGATAGAATTGATGGACGATTTGAAAGCCTTCAGGAGCTTGATCGTCCCGCTGTTCTTCGTTCCGATGGGCAGATTGAAAGACGAAGACTGGTTCAAAGACACGCACATGACAAGGCTGCACTACGAGCTGTTGACAAAATGTGTAGAACACGATATGCACTGGCTTGGCAACCTGATAAGCATGGGTTTCTCAAGCAGCTGGAGGGAACGCGTCATTAGTCCTTTCTACAGATTGTTCATACGGATAGCAAAGTACAAGATGAGACAAGCGGGCATAGACGTGAAACTGTGAGGGCTGACATCGATTTTCTATGGGCAGACTTAAATACCACCACAAAAATCAAAGCTTGTAAATCCAAGAAGAGCCGCCGTAGCTCAGCCAGGTAGAGCGGCTGGCTGTTAACCAGTCGGTCATAGGTTCAAGTCCTATCGGCGGCGCCACACTCACGGGCTTTCTCGCTGTTATTTCTGATTCGATTCCGATAGTTCTAAATAACATGAGTGAGAAACTCTGAGTCTCTTTGTGAATGAGGGAAAAGAAACGAGCGGTTCAGGGACTAAAATTGTCTTGACTTCCTCAGCTACTGAAATGAGCGATTACTATAACAATCCATTTGTCGCTTTTGTTGCCGCGTTTGCGAAAGGCCCTATACCGCTCTGGATTCTAAGAACCTTTCTATATCCCTCCATTGAAAGCAACGGCGATGGGCAGGTCAAGTACGCACCCTACGGGCTGAGAAAAGTTGAAGCCCTTTTGCTGGAAAATGGTTTCTCGCCTTCAGATGTAGCAGTAGTTCATCCATCGAGACTCGATGACTTCGTGGGGCCAGACACGAAGGTTGTTGGTATTTCTACGATGGATCCGACAGGAATGGGGTACGTCAGCAAAACATATTCTTCGCTGATTGGTGGTGGGGCTTCAATGAATGCTGTTGAATTCGAAGCGTTGGTGAGACACCGAAGCATTCAGAGGTACAGACCCAGGGTAATAGTGGGGGGCTACGGCTCTTGGCAGCTTCAGCGAAAGAAAGTGGCGGACAGGTATGGAGTGGACTGCGTCCTCATCGGCGGAGCCGCAGAGGCAATCATCGATGTTTTCGACAAAGCGGTCAGTGGAGAAGCCTTGCCTAGGACAGTGCGTTCTGGAAAGGGGTTGGGACACCAAAGTGCGCCTCTGATCAAGCATGCCGCCATTCATGGAGGCGTAGAGATATCCAAAGGCTGTGGTCGGAATTGCCAATTCTGCACACCCACGATGCAAGACAAGTTTGATGTGCCTCTTGATACCGTCATGAAAGAAGTGGAAGTCACTGTTCGCGAAGGAGCCTCTCGTATCACACTAATTACTGAGGACCTGTTTTTGTACGGTTCGAAAGACAGAAGCTTCATACCGAACAAGGAAACCGTTCTCAAACTTGTCAAGAACATAGCAGACTATCCTGGGGTCAAGGCGATACAGCCTTCACACATGTCTTTGGCTCCCGTTGTTCATGATCCTTCTCTGGTTCAGGCGGTGGCAGAGATTCTCATTGAACATAACTGGTATAACCATGGGAATAAGCGGATAGTGACTTCCGAAACAGGAATTGAAACCGGAAGTGTCAGACTCATGAAGAAGTACATGGCTGGGAAACCTCTGCCTTTCAAGCCTGAACAGTGGAAAGAAGTTGTCACTCAAGCCTTCGGAATACTGAACGATAATAATTGGTATCCTCTTGCCACGTTAATCATAGGTCTCCCCGACGAAAAAGAAGAAGATGTTGTCGAGACACTTGAACTGATGGACGATCTGAAAGACTATGATGCTTTCTATGTTCCCCTCTTTTTCGTGCCGCTTGAAAACTGCTTATTGATGAACAAACGTGGAGCCGAACTTGACTCCCTTTCCAAGATTCGGTGGGAATTTCTCACTCGCTGCTGGGAATACAACGTTAGAATCTGGCGAGAAACCTTCCTCGAGAACAGAATCACCAACCCTGTCCTTTACAAGCTTGTAAACCGATTGCTAATACCATATGCTGCAAGAGTTGCAGGGATTTACTACGGAATAAAGCGTGGTGAGGCAATGCAGGAAGCCATCTGGAAAATGGCAAGTACTCAACGTACGTAAAGTGCGCACCAATATCCTCCCCACCCTAACCATCTGGCGACACAAGCCTCCGCTTCTTCGAGAACTGTAGCCGAACAACATTACCTCTAACGTTACCAGAAAAGGGAGGCAGAGTCAACAATGAAACCTCACAATACAAAATTACATCAAACCACAGACACAAGCTGGGCTCATCAATAACTGCAACTAGACAAATGTCACAATCGACGTTACCAAAAAGGCAATGAATCGACCACTCAGTGTTACAACAGATTACAATTACAGATTACATCTGTTACAAAATAATAGGGGTAGGGGGGTCATCGTTGAAAGCCCGCCACTGGTCAACGATGCTTCAAGCACGCGCTTGTCTACTCCGCCAGTTTCCTTCTAAAGAATATCCTTCGTTCTCTTCTATCAAGTTTCTCGATTTCTTCCCTGTATTTCCCGCGAATCAGTCTCAGTTTACACGCGGTATAGAACGCGTCGTACACTGGACATGCTTTGGCAATGGTTTCAAAGTCATCCTTTGACCTGATTCCGAAACCGGTCATGACTGCTTCCAACCCGGCAGCTTCAGGTGCTGTCTCCATTTTGTCTGTGTCTGCTGCTCGCACGATTTTTGCCAATTCGAGTACCGCAGGATCCTTTATCTTATACTTCTCGATTATTGCGTCGAAACTGCACTTGTCTCCATGGTGTCCAAGCTCCACGTCAGGCGCGTCGTAGGATATTGCCTTCTCTTTTTTGATGATATCTTCGATTTTTTCCGCGGGAACGAAGAGGAATTGGGCTTCAGGATCTATGAATCGTTTTATGCGCCATGGACAGGCGGTTCTGTTCACGTGCACGTATTCTCGTGTGACCCATTTCATCGTTCTCACTCAGGTCGATTGACTACTTTGCTGAGTACGATATCTTCATGTATAAGCTTAACGTGAATTGTTGGTGTCTAGGCGCGGTTCAGCGAAAGAAACATAGCCGAGTGGAGTTGCATTTTAGCAAGCGAGATTAAACAGGTTTGAAGCTGGTTTGCATTATGACTGTGACATCTGGAGGAGTTGAGAAACGTATTTTCTGGATCCTCTGCATCATGGGGCTCTTTGCAGTCTTGAGTTCGACAATGTCCAAGACTCTGCTCAACCCCTTCGCTAGTGCGCTTCAAACGCCGTCTGATTGGTCAGGTTTCGTCGGTGCAGCTTCAACTATCCCCGGTATTCTTGTAAGCTTGCCGGCATCTTCGCTTTCTGACATTTACGGCAGAAAAAAGTTTCTGCTAGCGTCTGGCTTCGTGTTTGCAAGTGCACCTTTCCTTTACCTCTTCGTATCAACTTGGTGGCAGCTGACGCTCGTCAGGTTCTATCACGGGTTTGCAACAGCCATTTTCGTTCCTGTGGCAGAAGCCTTGATGGCTGAAGCTTTTCCTGCCAGGCGAGGTGAACGCATTTCGCTGTTTACTTCTGCGACGTACGTTGGGAGAAGCATAGCGCCTTTCCTTGGCGGATACATACTGTTCAGCACCGCGAGCATTTCGGACCCTCTGTACAATTATCATGTCATGTTCTTGGCGGTTGGAGCTTCCGGGTTGGCTGCTTTTATTATGGCGTTGCTGTTTCTGGCTGAGAAAAAACCGCACAAGGTTGCCGCGGTTAAAGACAGAGGCGCTCTGAGACAGATGTATACAGGATGGGGCACTTTAGCCAAGAATCATGCGGTTTTGATAGTGAGCCTTGTTCAGGCTAGCCTGTACTACTCGTACGGCATAGTGGATTACTTTTTGTCTGGCTATCTGAAGGATACCCTGCACTTTGACTTCTTCTCTACAGCCGCTGTCACGGGCAGCATTATTGTACTTGCCGTGTTCGCCAGATCCTACATGGGCAGACTGTCGGACAGAACGGGAAGACGAAAACCGATAATTGCAGGCCTGATAATCTGTTCTGTTCCATTGGTGGCGATGCCATATTTCTCCGATTTTCCAACTCTTCTGCTGCTGTCGCTGATCTATGGGTTCGGCTTCGCTACAGCAACTGCGTCAACGCCCGCTTTGATGACGGAGCTTGCGCCAAGCAGATTCGTTGGCACTTCAACGGGGTTTTTGGACACGATGATGGATATTGGGCAGACGATCGGTCCTATAGTCGGCGGGTTTATCTTGGGAACGAGTCTTGGATACTCCGGCCTGTTTCTTTCGCCTACCATAATCCTGCTTTTCGCCTGTCTCGTCTTTGCGCTTTCCAAAGTCGCGCGCGCTTTATGAGTGCTCTATTCATGTTTTTGAGTTTCAATATCGTGGAGCATCGTTGTCTTACCGGAAAGCTTCAACGATGACCCCCCCTCGGTCTATGTTTTTACGTCAGACGTAATGTTGCTTTGTACGTCAGTTGTAATGTTGTATTGTAAAGTTGTGTTGATACAAGTAATAGTGCGCGCGACCGTAAAATGCCCTGCACGCTAACTTGTGCGCGAAAGGATAAATCGGCCGGTCGACATGGTTCTGACGGCGGCAGACCAGAAAAAGGGAACTGCAGGCTACGCTGAGGTTCATGCACACGGTGATGGTTCGTTGACGCGGAAGACAGCGGATTTCAACTACCCCGAAAACGTGCGTTTTGAATGCACACGATGTGTGCTGTGCTGCTGCGACACCGGGGACCGTAAGAGACGCATCGTCATGCTGAGGGAAGAAGCCAGGGCAATCGCGAAAGCCACAGGTAAACTCGTCAGCACTTTCGCGGTGAGCATCAGAAACCATGCGCCATACGCGTATGCAGTCAAGAAAACCTACGGCAGATGTTCGTTCCTGCAGGGGACGGAGTGCACGGTCTACTCAGTGAGGCCCCTTGTCTGCAGGTTCTACCCGTTTGAACTGACAACCGCAGATGGCAGATACGTTTTTCATTGCACTCTGGAATGTCCAGGAATCGGCAGAGGCCCAAGGCTTGGTAGCAGATACTATCTTCGTCTGCTCAGGGAAGCCTACCGTCGATTGGGCAACCCCGATGAGCTCCGCGAGGGCTGAACGCGTGAGAGGGTGGGGCGTTGCGCCGTTGTTGAGCGTCTAGGTGGACTTGTGTGATGTGTGCAGCTTGTCGAAGGCTGAAACCTGGGGTGTCTGGAGCGAGGCGGGTGCGTGGGCCACGAGTGGTTTTTTCTGTACATGCGTGTAACCGCACTCGCATTGAAAGCCCACCGTTAGCTTTTCTCGCTTGATTTGCCGCCATTTCCTGCTGTTGCAGCTGGCGTCGTGTCTGTGGATCATCCAGAGCTGTTTGGCCTCGGTGGCCGTCAAGGGAGAGTAGCGTTTTGCTCGGGCGAAGTACCAGGTTGCGTAGGCTGCTAGGCCTGCCCAGAGCGTGGGCATTATGATTTGAAGATTGGATGTGAGGATTTCAAACATGTTTTTTCACCTGGTGTATACGTGTTGTGCACGGATACAATATGTCTGTACGCAGACATATCAGTCTATAGACTATTCTGGCACATGATATAAACGTTTCGAAGCAACTGCAGAAACGTTAAACTTTAAGACTGTTGAACTCTAAAACTGTTGCAGCACGTCCTTCTTCTCGATGATGTTGCCGCAGTAGTGGCACTTGAGCAGCAGGGGATCCTCGCTTTCAACGTAGAACCTGGCTTTCACGGGCTCGTTGCTGTTGCTTACGCACGCGGGGTTGGCGCATCGAATGATGTTTTCAATAGTTTTGGGCAGCTTGACCTCCTGTTTTCTGGTCACCTTATAATCGCGGACTATGTTAATCGTGGCGTGCGGTGCGATGAGGGCGATTTTGTGCACTTCCTGGGGGTTGAGTTCTCTACCTTCAATCTTGACGATGTCTTTCGTCCTGTACCTTCCGCTGGGCACGTTCACGGCGATGGTTATGGGGCCTTTCTCGCGGCCTGTTATGCCCAGAATCTTCGCGACGTCTAACGCGTGGCCGCCGGTGATATGGTCTATCACTGTGCCGTCTCGAATCTTGGAAACACGCAACTCCGTCTCGCTCACGCTGGCACTCACCCTCAGACAACCATCTATACGGAGTACACGGATAAAAAACTTCGCGCACGCCCCGACCCTTCCCTAGCTTTTGGCGTTTGCCTGTCCGGTTTTCTCTGTTGACAAGAGTTATTTACTGGTAGTGATGAGTGGTTGTGGGTGTCTGAGTGGGCTTCAAGGGCAGAGACATCATTTCAATCAAGGATTTTTCTCGCGAAGAGATCAATTACGTGTTTAAAGTTGCGAGGACGATGGAGCCCGTGGTTGCGAAGGGTTCGCGCTTGCTGCGGGGCAAGATTTTGGCCACACTGTTTTACGAAGCCAGCACGCGCACGCGGTTAAGCTTTGAGTCTGCGATGCAGAGATTGGGAGGTTCGACGATTGGGTTTGCGGAGGCCGAGATAGCCTCGGTTAAGAAGGGTGAGAACCTTGCCGACACGGTGCGGACGGTGGAGAACTATGCCGATGTCATAGCATTGCGACATCCGTTGGAAGGCGCTGCCCGACTGGCGGCGGAGTTTTCCAATGTGCCCATACTGAACGCTGGGAGCGGTGCGGAGGAGCATCCGACTCAGGCGTTGTTGGATTTGTACACTATGGTGAAGGAGCGGGGGAAGGTTGACGGGTTGAAAGTGGCTATGGTGGGTGATTTGCGTTACGGGCGGACGGTGCACTCTTTGGCTTATGCGCTAAGTTTGTATGATATTGAGTTGTTTTTGGTTTCGCCTGAGACGTTGCGTATGCGGCGGGAGGTGTTGCAGACGATTAAGGAACGCATTGCGGTTACTGAGCGGACGAGTTTGGAGAAGATTGTTCCGCTGGTGGACGTGTTGTACGTCACGAGGATTCAGAAGGAGCGTTTTCCCGATCCGGCGGAGTACATGAAGGTTAAGGGTTGTTACCGCGTGGACGTGCAGGGTTTGAATGAGGCGAAGAAGAATTTGATTGTGATGCATCCATTGCCGAGAGTGGATGAAATTGCGCCGGAAGTTGATGAAACGCCTTACGCCCGATACTTCCAGCAGGTGCGAAACGGCATAGTCGTGCGCATGGCACTGCTGGCGCTCATACTCGGCGCCGTTAGCTAGGCTCTCAAGGCGTTTGCACGAATGCTTAGAGTTTGATGCTGACTCGTGATGCTCTGCCCTTGAGTGTTCAATTTGTGATGTTTTTTGAGGCTTAGAACAAACAGGATGACGTAATGTTGACTGTAGCAGATCCTATCTGATTTTTTGCGTGCGTTTTGGCTTTATTGATGCGAAGTAGAAGGCTGTTATTGCTAGGGCAATCGTTGTGATGATGAGGACGTAGTTGAGGTTTCTGCTGAGTTCCATTTGGCCTACTACGGAGTTGTAGTTTGACAGTAGGCCGACGTAGCTGGAGTTGAGTAGATTGTAGTCTTGCAGGAGGGTAGCGTAGCTGGTGTTTAGGGTTTGGAAGTTTGCTTGGAGGCCGCTGTAGCTTGATGAGAGCGAGACGAGGGCGGTTGTTAGGTTGCCGTAGTTGGTTGAGAGAAGGTTGTAGTTAGCTGAGAGCGAGTTGTAGTTGATCCACAGCCCGTTGTATTGGGAGGTCAGCGTGTTAAAGTTTAATGTATCGTTGTTGTGTTCGGCCAAGAGTGTCGTGTAGTTTGCGGATAATTCGTTGAAGTCGGCTAGCAGCTGCGTGTAGTTGCCGAGGATGTTGGTGTAGTTGGCCAATAACGAGTTGTATATGTCGTTCAGGGCGAGGTACTCGGGGGATGGGACGAATTCTGTTATGTTGAAGGTGAAGTAAAAGGTCACTTGACCATAAGGAATGACGTTTGAGTCGACTCGGATTGTGTGGTTTCCTATGTCGGAGAATGGTGGTTCGGTTGGCACGGTTATATTGTAGTTCTCGGACGTGCCGCTTGCTCCGGGGATACCTTGCTGGTTTAGGCCTATCGTGGTGTTGTCCCAGAAAATGTCGGCTGACTGCACATTTTGCACGCTGGTATTCAGCGAGGTGAATCTGAGAAGGATGGTTGTGTTGGCTCCTCCTTGTGATGGAAGTATTTCCGCCTGAATCTGGTCCGCTTGCGCGTTTACGTGAACCACAGTTACGCTCATGAGAGATAGCAAGAGGAGGACTGGAAGTAGGATATTCCAAGGTCTAATCATTATTCCTCACGACTCTTTGATAGTTCATGTATCGTTTGAAGCTGTAGTTAAAGGCTTTGCCGTGCCTAAGCTTTACCTATTAATGTTCATCGCTGGATGGGACAAAATTTGGGATTTATGTTGCCATATTGTGTGGGTGGTCAGGTGCGGGTTAGGTTTCGTTGTAGCGGTCGTAGTGGATGAGTGTGCTGATGGCGTTGCATTGGGGGCATTTCGCTTTTAGGTCTGGCCAGGTTTTTTTGCAGTTTGTGCAGTAGGTTGTTTTTTTGTTGTAGGTGAACAGTTTTGGTTTCTGGGTTTCCAGCAGCTGCGTGGTCGTTTGTAGAAGCTGTTCAGCGGTAGGTGTTGTTTCGTCGAGGTCGATGATGGTGAGGCTTCCGCTTGTCTGCGGTTGTTCAGGGATGTTTTGTGAGGTTTGTTGGGTGTTGAGGTTTTGAAGTGTGAACTTGTTTATGGTGGTGTAATAGGGTCTGTCTCTGGTGCCTGAGTAGCGGATTTTGCCGATGCCGTATCTTTCGATGTCGAGTTGTGCTAGCCTTGTAGCTGCTTCGGGGTTTGGAAGTGTTGCTGTTTGGAGGTGTTTTCCGCGTTTTCTGCCGAATTTGCTGATTGAGCCTTTGATGTTCTGTGTTGTTTCTGTGAGGAAGGTTTTGGCTGCATCGTCTTGGATGGGTTTGCCGGTGAAGGCTTCGGCGGCTTGTGTGAGTCCGGCGAGGTTTATGATGTGGAGGGTTTTTTCGAGCCTGTAGTATTGGTCGCCGTTGCTGCTCTGGCTGAGGAACGGGAGCAAGTTTTTCGCGTGCTGGCGGAGGGTTTGGTGTTTGATTTCGAGTGCGCGGTCGGCCATTTCAAGTCTTTCTTTGAGCGTTTCGTAGAAGCGTGTTTTGTCCTTTTCCGCTTCGTAGGCTGCGCGTGGCACGTTTACGGTTACGATGCCGAGGCATCCTGTGCGGAGGGTGTCGATTTCCCAGTCGCCGTTCGGTTCTGGGTCGAGTTTGAGGCCGGATGGGGTGTGGACGGTTTGTTCTTGGCTTTTTTCGGTCAGATCGGCGAAGTATGGTGTGCCATTGTTGGCGGCGAAGGCGTGTGCTTTTAGAAGCAGGGCTTTTGCGCGTTCGTCTTTGAAGGTTTCCTGGCGGATTTTGACGATGAGTTTGGGGTTGGCGAAGGGTTTTTGCTGGGTCATTTCGTTGAGGGTTTCGATGAGGAGTGAGGCCAGCGTTTGGGCTTCTTCCAGGTAGTCCTTGTACTTGCCCATTTTGCCTTGGGGTCCTATGGCCGTTTTTTCTGCTATGAATTTTGGGGTTGTGAGTTCTAGGGCTATGGCTGCGTCCGTGTGCTGGCTTATGTTGGCGATGAACTGGCGGAGTGCTTCTTTCGTTTGTTCGGGCTTTTGGTTTTTGGTGTATGGGGCGAGGAAGGTGTTGAAGTATTCTAGTGTCTGTGTTGTTTCTGTTTCGTTTGCTGAGTGCAGTAGCGCGTTGAATGTTGTGGCTAGGGCTGTTTCGAGGGTGTGGGGTGGTGGTTGGTTGGGTTGGGTGGGGTTGATTGTTTCTAGGTTGAGGCCGTTTTGTAGGAAGAAGCGTGTGTCGTGCACGGTTTCTGTGGGTTTGAGGAGCCATGTGCTGAGGTTGTTGATGTGTAGGGCGCCTGAGAGGTGGGCGTCTGCGATGTCTCTTGGTAGCGCGTTTAGTAGGGTGTATTCTTTGAAGACTGTTTCTCCTGCTGCTTCAAGCGGGCTTGTTGATTGTTGTGTTGTGTGGAGGAGGTTGGTGACGTCGTGGACGGGTATGCCGAGTCGTGTGAGTTTGTTTCGGTATTCTTCTAGGCCTTTTTCGATGAGGATGGCGTTGACGACTTCTCTGACGAGGGGGGCGGTGAGGTATTTGGTTTTGGATTTGAGGAGTTGTGTTTCGGCTTCTTTTGCGACTTTTTGTGCTTGTTCGGGGGGCATTCGGGCTTCTTTTATGAGGGTGTTTGCTATGCGGTTGGCGTCGAATTCTTCTATGGCTGATCTGCTGGCGCGGACAAGTATGTTTTTGGGTTTGGTGGCTTTCTTGTCGATTTTGTCGGCTACGTCGATGACCATTTTGCCTAGGTCGGTTAGTGAGTATTTTTTTTGGGTGACGATGGCTTCGATGAGGTCGGCTTTGAGGAGGAATTTGAGGTGGTAAGCGAATCGGCCTGCGTCTCGGCTTGGGTTCATTTTGAGGTTGCTCATCAGCTCTGTGTAGCTGAGGGGGCCTTTGTCGAAGAGGAGGTTTAGGATTTGCAGCCTCAACGGTGAGCTGACTGCTTTGAGAATTTTGATTCCGTGGGCGCGGGGGCTGCTGGACAAGGGTTGTTTCGAACCTCTCAGCTTGTGGGGTGTAGTATTCTGGAGGTTCCTGTTTAAAGGCGTTAGGATAGGCTTATTTTATGGTGTTGAAAATAGGAAAGGGTGAGGCCTTTTAGAAGGGGCTGTCGGCTAGTTTGGTCTAGGCTTGTAGCCTCGGGCGCTATAGACCCCGGTTCAAATCCGGGCAGCCCCACCATACTTTGGGTTCAGAACCGTTACTGCGCGTGCTTTCGCTTCCTTAATGAGGTGAAAGAGCTCTGTTTTTTTGTTTTTGGAAAGGGTGTTTTAAGCTTCTTTTCAATGGCAAGCTTTAAGTTATGGTTGGTCCACGTCTGGGATTGACGCGAGAAGGCATGAATCGTACGGGAAAGGTGTGAATCGTTGCCCCTGACTGAGTCTGTATGCTTCAAAGCTGTGTTGCAGAGGGGAAACCGCGTTCAGATCCCCAGGTTGTTTCGTTGGCAATACAAGATAGAGCCGAATCAGGTGTTGAGAGTCAAGGTCGGGATTGCGGGTTCTTTCGTTGACGAGAGGTTTCTTGCGAGGATGACGAAAGACGGCCGCCTGACAATTCCAAAATTGACTTTGAAGCTTCTCCAGGCGGGCGAAGAAGGAAGCCTGGAAGGCTCCGTCCTCGAAGTCACCGTTGAGCCGGCAGACGAAGGTGAAAAGCCGGAGCTGAACTCTTAAGGCGCGCGCGAATGGTTTTCTCATCCCCTGATAGTGCGGACTTGAACCCATCTGGGTGTGGGGACGGGCAGCCCACCACTTTCTCTTGATCGCCCTTTCCTCTTGCTTTGCATTGGTTGTGATGCGTCATCGTTGATCTGCTGGAACGTTTCAACGATGACCCCTCCTCGGTCTATGTTTTTACGTTAGTTGTAATGTTGTTTTGTCGTGCGTCGATGTGGAATAGGTGGGTGTGAGGGTTGGTGGAGGGTTTGGGCGGTTTTGTTGGTTGGGGGGATGGTTTGTTTGTGTTTGTTTGTTTTTGGGGGAATGTTTATATTTTGGCGTGATTGAGTGTTTTGTGGTGGAAAGGTTGGAAAGTGGTGTTGAGGTTAAGAAGTTGGATGCTCAGGGGCGTCTGATTTTGCCTGCGGATTGGCGTGAGGCTGAGGTTGGGGAGAGTCGGGAGTTGTATGTTATCAAGAGGAAGGGTTATTTGAAGATTGTTCCTAAGCGTCGTGTTGATTTGACTGAGAGTTTTGACAGGGTTGATTTGGGTGTGGAGGCGATTGGAAGTTGGAAGCAGTTTGAGAAGAAGTTTTATGAGGCGAGTGCATGAGGTTCTTGGATGCGAACGTGTTCGTCTACGCTTATTATAGGCCGAAGAAGCAGTTGAGTCAGAAGGAGAGGCAGATGAAGGAGTGTGCTAAGAAGATTATCAGTGATGTGTCTCAGGGGAAAGAGGAGGTTATGATGACTGTTGTTCACTTGTCAGAGATGGTGAATATTCTGAAGCACGGTGTGGCGCTGGATCAGCTGGCGCCGATTGTTCGGGGTTTGTTCATGCTGGACAACGTAAGAATAATGGGTGTGACTAGGGAGGCTTATTTTGCTGCAGCGGAGTTGGGGGATGATTTGAGGCTTGAAGCCAATGATGCTTTGGCTGTGGACGTCATGAGGTTAAACGGCGTGACGGAGATATACTCGTTCGATGAGGATTTCGACCATGTAGAAGGGATAACGAGGCTTCCAACGCTGTGAAGCACGCGTTCCAATGGGTTACATCGGTTTGAAGCCCGTGCCAAATCGTCCATAACTGCGCGCTATAACCCTTTTGAGCGTAGGTGACGTCAGAGGTAGTGTTGTGTGGTAACAGTTTTCCTTTGAGTATTGTTCTTGTTGTGTTGAGTGTGAAGGTTTTTGGGTTGTGTTTTTCGTAGTGTGTTGCAGCTTTGTCTAGATTTGCATATCGCTATTTGATATGTTGCGTGTGAAGAGTGGTCGTTTATCTAAAATGGCGTTAGACTTTCTAATGGGTTAGCGATATGGCCCGTTCTGTATCTGGGAGAGGAGTCGATGAGGTGAGAGCGTTGATTTTGGCAGAGATCCTCAGAAAGAACTATGTTGAACAGTTGCTGGAAAATGACCAAAAAACAAAATATGAGACTTCAGAGAAAAAGCGCCACCCCAAATTGAGAGCGCGTCCAAAGATGCAAAAACGGCTGTGAAATGGCAACACAATATTCCTCACTTCACTTCATGACGTAGTTCCAGCGCGTCCATGTTCCAGCGCGCGCGCTAAATAGCTGGAGATATCTGCGAATGTTAACAAAGGTTATATGTTGACTTAGTAGGCTTTCGTCTGGAGCCTCTGAACATGCGTAGAAACATGCGTGTGCGGAATCGAGCGCTTATCGTTTTGCTTCTTCCTATTGCACTGATTTTCTGGATGGTCGGTTGGGTTCTTTATTGGAAGGGTTCTCAGGGCAACCGACAGGTGACGACAAGTCCTACTGTGAGAGATGACGGGGTGGAGGTTGGCGTAGCCTTGCTGGAAGAAGATGTCAAGGTTAGCAGCTAGTTTCAAATCGCTTCTACTGAAGGTTAAACGTGAGCGCGCGCTAAGTAGTGCCATCAAGTTTTCGGATTTAGTACTGTCTCAGGGTTGATACTGTTTTGGCAGCGTTTGTGACTGTAACAGTGACACGAATTAAACTGTCTCGAGACCCGAATGGGCTTCTGATGCACCTGCTCCGACCTTCCTAGGTCGCATACGTTAACAGGGAGCATGACAAGAGCGTGCTTTTTGACTGTTCAAATCTCGCCACGGTGAAAACTCATTCGTGAAAATGTTTAAAGGCAAGGAAAAATTAACAAATTCCATAGCTCTCGCTCCTGCATTCATGTTCAGAGCCTTTCTTTTGGAATGCCCAATAAGTGTTTTTTTTGAGGCTCAAGGTGACTGGTTTCTGTGCGTCCCGCTGGTTTGACGTCTTCTTTGGGTTTCAAGGTTCTTTTCTTGTTATAGGTTTTTTGGTTGGTGTTATAGAATGAGTGGAACTTTGTTCTAGAACATTTTCATAGATGTTTTATGGAATATTGTTTAAATATCTGATTTTCGATGTTTGTTGTCGGGTAAATGGAGGAAGTGTGAGGGTAAGCGGAGAAAGTGTGGGTTTGATTTTGTTGTTTGTTCTTGTCTGCTCCTGTCAGGGAGGGATTGGCTAGTGGAGTGTTTGGAGGAAAAAGGTAAGGCTCAGGCTAAGCGGGTTGAGGACCTGAAGGCTGAGTGGAAGCGTTTGTGGAAGGACCGACTTGATGATAAGGTCAGGGCTGAAGGGGTAGCGAATGAGGATTATTTATCGTTGTTTGTCGAGAAGGGCACGGTGATTTTCGCGACTAGGAACTTTAAGTTGTTGAGTTTCAAAGGGATTTTGGAGGAGCACGGGATAGGCGACGTGTACAGGTTTGTTTCACCGAGCCCGGGGATTGGCGGCTGGGGGAAGTTCATTAAGAGCTCGGTTTTGCCGGGTAGATCCAGAGGCGGAACTCGTCGGACCGTGCGGTATTTTGTGGAGGAAGAGAGGAAGCCTCAGCAGTTAAAGAAGGGTGGACGAGGCTGGCTTCACCTCTAAAGCGTCTACTATAGATTTCATTTTTCTGGTTTCTCTGTTTTCAATGTCCTTTAGGTTTGAGTTTCGAGGAGGGTTTAGATGGGTTATAGGAGCAGGTTTGATATTATAGCAGACATGCTGAATGTTGCTAGTGGTCGGGCTAAGAAGACGCGGATTATGTATCAGGCTAATTTGAGTTATAGGCTTTTGCAGAAGTATCTTGCCGAAGTTAGACGTTCCAGCCTAGTCTTGTATGAGCGGAAGGGGCGTTGCTACGTGCTCACGGACAAGGGAAGGGAGTTTTTGCAGGCTTACAAGGAGTATTCTAGGCGAGCTAGTTTTGTTGAGAAGCATCTCAACAATTTCAGGCTGAAAGAGAAGGCTCTGGAGAAGCTCTGTACTCAGAGATAGATGTGAAGGTCAGCAGGGTTTAATGAAGTTCGCGGCGTTCTTTGTTGTTTCGTTCTTATGTCTGCACAAGTGTTAGGAATGGGAAGAGGTCTGGGCTTGCGGTATTGGCTTAGGATAGTTACGGTTGTGGCTATTGCAGTTTGCTTGCTGGCTAGTCTGCCACGTGTTTCTGGCGTTTCTGCCGAGGATGCTGCAACTGCAGTAGCAGGTGCTGATCATGCGTTGCAGGTGGCGTTTGTGACTGTTGTGGATACTGAGAGAGCAGGGGGCAATGTGAGTGGCTTGATTGCCAGGTTGAACGAGGCTGGCAGTGCATTGACTTCTGCGAGGGGGGCTTTTGATGCGGAGAACTATTTGGATGCTGCTAGCTTGGCGGCTTCGAGTGAGGGTTTGGCGGACGGCGTTGTTGCGGACGCAGGTGTTTTGAAGGAAGACGCTGTGGACCAAGTGGCGGGTTGGTGGATGACGGTGTTGTTCAGCGTTGTCGGTTGTGCAGTGTTTGTCATGGTGCTGTTCTTGGAGTGGCGTCGGTTTGTGCGGTTTCACGCGGATAGGCTCTCGGGGAGCAGGCCGGAGGTTGTTGGGTGATGTGGTCGCTTGCGGAATACCGGTACGTGTTCATGGTCGCGGGCTTGATCGGCATCATCGTACTTAGCATACCTTCCGCCTTGGTGCTGGTGCATCCGTCTGGTGGGGAACGGTTTTCCGAATTGTATGTTTTGGGGTCTGGGCACACGGCGGAGGGGTACCCGTTCAATGTCAGCGCGGGCGAGAACTATCTCGTGTACTTGGGCGTGGGGGATCGTTTGGGCAGTGCAGCGTATTATGAGGTTGTTTTGAAGTTGCGGAACAGTTCAGAGCCTTTGCCTAATGCGACTTCGGGCGTTGCGAGCCCGTTGCCTGTGCTTTACCGTTACGAGGTATTCTTGACAGATGGACAGACGTGGGAGGGAGCTTTGAATTTCTCCTTTTCGGACGTGGTTTTCGGGGAGAACGTGTCTTCGGTGGGCATGATGAGGGTTAATGATGATTGGGTCGTTGTGAACAAAATTGCCGCGTGGGACAGTGAGAACAGCGGGTATTTCTATGAGGTTATCGCAGAGTTGTGGCTTTATGACTCAGCGAGCAGCAGCCTCAGTTTCAACGATAGATTTATAGCCTTGTGGCTTAACATGACTGCTGCCTTATGATGTTTGTTTGGCTGGGGTGTCCTTTGCGAATTCCTTTCGTTCGTGATGCTGCGACCGTGTCTGCGTATTTATGCAACGTCAGCTTTTGTCGCTTCAAGATTGAGTGAGAACTGTTAAAGAGGGGATGGACTTTGACTGATAAGAATGCTTCAAAGCGCGCGCGCTATGTACATCTGTCTGAGGTCGATTTGGTTCAGTTTGATGCCTTTTTTCAGGCGGGTCTTGGGTTTGAATGGAGAATTCTTATAGAGGAAGATTCCATTATAGTTTAAATGAACCGAGGAGAAGGGTTAGTCGTAGAAGCTGCACGTGTACTGTGTTGTTGGTGCATTAAATGCTTCGGGGAGGTTGTGGAAACGGAGTGTTGGCCGTCATCGCCGCTTTGAATGAAGAAGAGGGCATAAGGCCTACGCTAGAAGAGCTTCGACAATACCTGCAGAACCCCCGGATACTTGTTGTTGATGGCAGAAGCACTGACAGAACAGTGGAAGTCGCAGAGGACTTGGGTGCTGAGGTGATTCAACAGGAAGGCAAGGGAAAAGGAGATGCGATAGCTAAAGCGATAAGCCATGTTAATTCGAAAGTTGAATACGTTGTCTTCACAGATGCAGACTACACTTATCCAGCGACGTTTATTCCTAAGATGATAAGGATTCTTGAAGAGAATCCCAAGATTGGCATGGTGTGTGGAAACAGGTTCAACTCACATTTTCATATTGAGGAGATGCATGATCTGTTCTATTTTGGTAACAGGCTCTTGGCTTTCACACACAATATGCTGAACGGCGTTGCACTGCGAGATCCACTATCGGGCTTAAGGGTGGTTCGTTGGGAGATTTTGAAAGGCTGGGTGCCTAAGTCAAAGGGTTTTGACATTGAGGTTGAATTGAACCATCACGTAGAAAGACGCGGCTTCGGCATCAAGGAAATAGACATTCTGTACAGGTGTCGCTTGGGGGAAAAGAAACTCAAACTGAGGCACGGGCTAACAATAGTCAAGAGAATAATGACGGAGACAACTTAGAAGCTTTGCAAACGGATGGCGGGACGCGTGCGCTCGCTTGTTCCTTTCAATGTGATTGCGGTCCCTAGTGCGGCGTGATTTTGTATGATATATCGTAGATGGGACAAGGGTTAAACGGAGAAGTTTAAGAGCTTTGATATCGTCGGAGTGGAGTGTCTTTGGAAGACTTCGGAGATGCTGTCTTGGCCACATCGCCTCCCTAGCGCGCGAAGAAATCTGCGCTCGTTACACTTTCATTTCAGAGTGTGTGCAAAGTATTCGTGAAGGCAAGGAAATGCGGGTGTTTCTGGAAGAGGTTAAATAAAATGTCGGGATTGTTGCAGATTTGCAATTTTGTGGATAGCTTCCGCACGAATAAGAAAGTGCATTTCTATGTCTAGGTTTGCTAGGATATCATACGACCTCTTGAGGGCATTAGGTAGACTTAACTGGGAAAGAAGAAAACTGCAAATTTATCAAGAAAAGAGATTTCGAGAAATCGTGCACTACGCCTACAGCAATGTGCCCTTCTATCGACAAATGTTCAAAACCGCGAAAGTGTCTCCTTCAGACATAAGGAGCTTGGATGACCTTAACAAGCTGCCTATTATCAGAAAAACTGACATGAAAAAACGACCTGACAGCGAGTTGATTTCACAGGAATTCGCCATTCACAGTCTCAGAAAGCTGAATACTGGAGGTTCAACAGGCCAACCATTTTCATTCTACATATCAAAGGAAGAAGATGAGTGGCGCAAGGCGATATACATGCGAGCAAACATCAGTTGTGGACAAAAGCTAAGAGACTGCTGGGTTGCCATACTTGATGCCGAACGCGCCACAGAAATTTCTTCTTTTCAACACAAGATGGGAATCTTTGCGCAAAATATCGTTCCAGTCACATGGAGCAGGAAGGCTCAACTGGAAACGATAGAGAGACTGAAGCCCGATGTCTTGGATGGTTTTTCTGGAGCGCTATGGTTACTGGCGAAGGAAGCAGAGCTACGGGAAGCAAGATGCATTCGCCCTCGCATCATTTTCGGATCTGGCGAACTGATTTCTCAGTCTTCAAGAGAATATTTGGAAGAGTATTTTGGGGCACCATACTACGACCAATTTGGGTGTACCGAAATTGACCGGTCAGCCTGGCAGTGTACTGAGCGTTCTGGCTATCACATGGACGTGGATTCGGCGCTAATGCAATTCGTTGATGAAGATGGACTGGAAGTAGGGCGAGGCGAAAGGGGAGAGATTGTGTACACGAGCTTGTTCAATCATGCCATGCCATTGATAAGATATGGTGTACAAGATGTGGGGGTTCCGACAGATGACATTTGTCCCTGCGGAATCAACCTCCCATTGATGAAGGTGATTGAAGGACGAAGCAACTCTTTTTTGGTCTTCGCTGGCGGAGGTATTGTCTCTCCGATGAGTTTCATTGAAACCATGAGAGCCTTTCGCTATGTTAAAGAAATAGATCAGTATCGCGTATTGCAAAAAAGCGAAGATCTTGTGGAAATCTCGATAAAAAAAACTGATGACACAGTGGACGAACAATATTTGAGAAACAAGCTATTGTCTAATATTGTTGAAGGTTTACAGAAACTTGAGAATGTCGATTTGACCGGAGTTGAATTTGACATAAGGTTTGTTGATGAACTACCTTTAGTGGGAAGAGGAAAACTAAGTGTGGTTTCTTCTAACGTCCAAGCTTTCAGACAGAACGGGTGCAAGAATGGTCCGCGCATGCCTCTATAACCTTTGGGGGAGTGCTTGATGACTAATTTTCCAAGACTGATGTGGTATTTGGCTGGCGCCCTCAGAAGGGTCGGGTGGGACGGTCGAAAATTAAGGAAATATCAAGAAACGAGACTGAGAGCTGTCATCAGATACGCCTATCAAAACGTCTTATTCTACCATGATTCATTCAGGCAAGTGGGATTGCTCCCTGATGACATAAAAAGACTAGAGGATCTGAACAGAATACCCATCGTGCTAAAAGAGAATCTTAACCTACACAATCCCAGAGAGCTTGTTTCGAAAGAGTTTGACCTGAATAAATTGAGAGTTGTCAGAACGAGTGGGTCAACAGGTCAACCATTCAAAATCTTCATAAGCAAGGAGGAAGATGATTGGCGCAAAGCAATTTACTTGAGGGCAAACATCAGTTGCGGTCAAAAACCTCGCGATCGATGGGTTGTCTTGACCTCTCCGCATCATTTTTATGACATAAGTCCTGTTCAACGTCGACTGAGACTCTTTAGCCAGAACTGCGTTTCTATCTTTGCGGATGTAGAAGAGCAGATAAAATCTGTAAGCGCTACGAGACCTGATGTTTTAGATGGTTATTCTGGCTCTTTGTTTTTGCTCGCCAAGGAAGCTCAGGAAAGAGATCTAAGCAATATCCGACCCCGCATTATTTTCGGCACTGCCGATATCATTGGCCCTCAGGCGCAACGATTCATAGAAAGAACGTTTGAGGCGCCATTCTATGATCAATTCGGCTGTACTGAACTCGATCGGACAGCTTGGCAGTGTCCACAGAAGGTAGGGTATCACATTGATGTAGACAGTGTTATTACCCAATTCGTTGATTGTGAAGGAAATGAAGTTTCACCAGAGGAAAGTGGTGAAATAGTGTACACGAGTTTATTCAATTATGCTTACCCCTTGATTAGGTATGGTATTAAAGACATAGGTACGCCAATGGATGACCGTTGCCCTTGCGGCAGAAAACTCCCATTGATGAAAGTGGTTGAAGGTCGAAGAGATTCCTTCCTTGTCCTTCCCAGCGGTGAACTACTGTCACCAATGGGCTTTTGGAGCATAATCAGATTATTCGGATATTCAGACCATATAGCTCAGTTTCAGGTTGTCCAGAAGGAGCTAGACCTCGTAGAGATATTCGTGAAGAAGGCAGGCAACATGTTGTCCGATAGTTTTCTGGGAGATAAGCTCGTTGAGCATATCATAAAATGCGTGGGTCCCAAGAATAGCTCGGCAAGCAATTTCCGCGTTTCGTTCGTAGACACAATACCATTAAGCAAAAGTGGGAAACTGAATTCAGTCATTAGCTTTGCAAATTCGCAAAATTTGGAGTTGTAGGCTGCTCAGAGGGAGTTGAATTTGGCTTTAGTGACTATCTCAGAATAGTCTACTAACTCGGCTCTTTTCTCGAGCTTATGTCGGATCGCACATGCGCCTGTGTGAGGTTCTTATTTATTCTTTTCCCACACTCTTTCTTCCAGTCCTCTCAGGTTGTGTTGGGTTAAGCCTGCGAGGTTCTTGAGTCTGCTGAAGACTCGTTCTACCGCTACGCGTTTTCTGTAGGCATTTCTGAGCTGTTGAAGTCTGTGGCTTTTGAATTTCCTGTCGATTCTGAGAATGCCTTTGACGCGCGCTACGCTATTGGTTCCTGCTCTGAAAATTATCAAGTACATCCGGTCGTTGTCATGTTAGATTCCTGACTTGGAAACATAGAAGTAACCTCGTCCATAAAGCTCCGCGGAAGACATCACGCTTTCGTAGCAGGATGCTCTCTCGAAGCCGCCTCCGCGTGCGCCGTTTGACGTGAACTTGGCACAGCGTGCTATCTACATCAAGATGAGAGGCCAAAGCCTTGACGAGAGAAAAATATATGAAGAAAGAAAAATACATGAAGAAAGTGCTTGGTATCGAAGACATGGAAGTAGAACTTGAAAAAGTTCGTTGAAGAGATTTCGTTTAATGGGAGTGGCAAGTTGAATGCTGTCGTTTCAGAACTAGAACCAGAGTGTCGCTTCTAGGTGATTTACGTTGGCTGCCGATGAAATTGAGAAGAATGAAAACCTCTCTCTGAAGTTAGATTTTAATTTCAACTCGCGAAGGATAGATACTAGGACTCGAATGCGTGTGGTTTTCGGTTTGTTTAGCAAGAAAGATGAACCGAGTCTTGCATTCGTTTGTGGTTGTGGTGTCGGTGTTGAATGTAAGGCTTTTAGAGACCGAGGCGTGAGTGTTGTGGGATTAGATGTAAATCGTGAGGCAATTCGAGTGGCCAATTCCAATATGCCTGGGGGCTTCTTCGTAATTGGCTCCGCCACCCACTTGCCATTCAAGGATGGAAGTTATTCTCGAATAGTCTGCTCTGCTGTTCTTGAGCACATTCGGGATGACAAAAGGGCTATCTTGGAAATGGAAAGAACGTTAATGGATGGTAAGGAACTTGTCATTACTGTTCCACGACGCAGACATTCAAGATCAGATGTTCGCTTTCTGCAAGAAGTTGAGGAAAAATTTGGCCATGTACGAGAAGGGTACACGGTTGAAGATATCAAGAGCCTGCTCCGCGGTGGGAAATTGACTGTCGTAAAGTTCAAGCTGTATTGGGGTCCGCTCCACTGGTTAATGCTCGGACTGTTTGAGCGAATGCCAGTTGCAACAAAGGGCTCTGTTGCGTCGGCAATAAGCACGAATGAAGCAAAGGATGTCAAAAGAATCTTGCGCGCACGAGCATTAGACATGATAATTCTCTTTCTCACAGTGGTTTCTCACATTGACAGCGTCGTGCCCTTCCCTTCGTCACACAGATTTGGTATGGGAGTATTGATGAGGAAAATTAGGGCGTAATTGGAACTCCTATAGTCTTTACAGGCTGTTCGCTGCAAACCCGTGCTCAATTTGTCCGGTCGCTGTAGCTAGTGATCGCAGGTAACTGTTTAGATGACGACAGAATCATGATTATCACGAAATCTCTGAAGTGTCTTGACAAATGAATAAAGTCTGGTTGACTGTGTTTTCATTCGTCTTGTTTGGCGCTTGGATAGGGACGATTTTCAATGTTAGGCCAGTCTTTCTAAACACAATGAGTAACGATCCTCTCGCAATGATTCATGCGTTGTTCCCCTATTTTTGGTTCATACTTTCAGGCTATTTTATACTCTGCGTCATCTTGTTTCTTTCCGGCGAAAAGACGAAATCGTTTGTATATATCTTGGTGCTCGTTCAGCTTTCGCTGGTCCTATACTTCACGCCCTTTGCTCTTTCCGGGATATCTTGGAACCCGGACAGCCCATGGCTTAGCGCGATTTCCAAATACATGCCCGACATCCTATCGGAAAAACAACTAGTCTTTTCTACTTACCCCCAGACTTATCCTTCTTCATTTGTTTTTGCTGATTGTATCATGCAGGTAACTGGAATCGACGTCTTCACTTTTGCTAGATTCTATCCAGTATTTTCTATAATCGCTCTCACGTTGCTCGGCTATGTTTTCGCCTCTAAATTTCTTGAGAAGAGAATTGCGTTCTTTTCAATGCTGTTGGTGCTTGCAGGCTGGCACTATGTCGATTTTCATGCCTCTCCTCACATGGCTGGACTTCTGCTTCTTGTGACGATTATGGTCCTTGCCACAAGAACTGAAAGGAAATCCATGGCAATTATTTTCCTGCTTGTTCCTGCATTAATTCTTTCGCATCCTATCTCTCCAATAAATTTGGGGATATTTCTACTATTCATCTTTCTTGGTATGGTAATTATTAGAATGCTTTTTAGAATAAGATCCGCTGATCGGGCAATCTTTCAGCCGTTGTTAGGACTTAGAAAACGTGCGCCACTTTTACTACTTGTTGTGGCGATAGGATGGATATACTGGATGCTGTTTTGGGTTCTTCCCAATGATAAATCTATACAATACGCACTCAACAGGGTTCTTTCTCTGAATTTGACGTTTCTAACAAAAGTGAGCCAATTCAGCGTGGGTGGGGGAAGTTTCATCTACCCACAGATATTCCGCGTAGAGGAAATAACATATCTCAGTTACGTCGCCGTAGCGGGCATATTGATTCTTCAAACACTCATTGCCGCATTGAGGCGCAGGGGAAAGTTGAGCCAAAACAACAGGTTGGTTGGAAAAAGCGTGCTACTCTTTCCAGCTTTTGCATACATCGCTTTTTCTTATTCACTGTTGTTAGGAACTGGTGATCACCATCTGCTCTATAGAGGACTGATACCTTTCATTCTACTGATTTCTATTTATGTAGCTTCATGCTCCTTTGTTGAGGGGAAAATAAGCAAAATAGGTGCGATATTGCTCTCTTTGTGGCTTCTGTTTCTCCTATTAGTCTTTCCGATAGTGTCATATAACATAGCTGCGTACACGTCAATTCCAACCTCTGAAGGCGTGGCGATCAAATTCATTGCAGAAAAGGTAAATCTGGCTGGAAAGACAACAAGTATAGGCTCGCCTCAACAAATGACTGCATACGCAGATCCACACATTCAATTCGAAAATGTCGGTATTCCAGAGCCATCGGTGCTGAGCAGGACCCGTATCGATGTCATAGCTTTGAGAGAAACTTCTTATTATGTCACTTCAATGAGATACGACCTCTCGTTTGAGAATAATTCATTTGTGCAACTGACTAGAGAGCTGGAAGGGGACGTACGATATGACAAGATCTATTCAAGTCCCACAACGGAAACGTATCTGCTAAACCCGTAATGCTCCGAATCGAGTTCAAAACCGCACGCGCTATGCGATATTCCAACATAGAAAGTCGTGTCAGAAAATGGTGACGCAGGAGAAGTCGTATCAGAAAAAGGCTGTATCCCGAAAGCTACAGATAGTTAAGGCTGGTTTACCATGTGCCTGGTGGAAACACTGTGTTGTTGCCGGGATTGAACCATGAATACGCATAGTTTGACTCTGTCGCATTTTGGTCGTCACCCGCTTGATTGCCTGCCATATAGGCTATAGCTGTTATATTGTTAGCCTTAGCCTCTCTCAAGAACTGCATCATGTAAGCCTGTCCATACTGTTTCCAACTCCTTGCTACAAGGACAGGATCAGATGCGGCAGGCCCTACTTCGGTTGCGATGAAGCCTAGTGGAATCTTGAGCGTCTGCAAAGCATACTTAATATAGTATACGTTGTTACTTCTGAAATAGCTGTCCATGGAAGTCATTATACTACTAGAACCAGAGTAAAAGTCTGTTGTTACAGTTGTCAAATCCGCAGGGTATGAATGAACAACAGTCTGCATGGCAACTGGAGCATAGAAATGTCTGCCAATCGCATAATTGTTCAGGGGATCAGTTAGTGCTACGTCTGGTTGATTCCACCAGAAGTTCCAGAGCAGTGGCAAAGTAACGCCATTTCTGCGCAGGTATGCCATGGCTGCGTTATAAAGAGCCACTTGGTCTGAGCCAGTATATTCACCGACGCCTTCGAGAATCACATTGGTATAGTTGTTATAACGTAAACCGATTCGTAGCAAATCATTTTCCCAAGCTAGTTGAGTACTGCTGTTGATGTAAGCACCGTTCGGAAAGACCTGTTCAGGGTCAATTATGACCGTCACTGGTTCAGGTTTATTATAGCAGTAACGGACAATTTCATCACAGATTGTCTGGTTGTATGTACGAGTTGTAACTTTTCCATAATACCATAATGGTGCTGCCCAATATCTGAAAGCGCGTAATCCCTGAGCATATTCTGCGTCTATCAGGGCTTCAAACCATGTTTTCCAGCCTGCAATGTTAGATACGTAACCACCCCAGCCGCCATGGTTCAAGCGCACGCTGACAATTTGTCCTGAAGTATGAACAGTTTTTGGAGAATCGAGAGCGAGACTCGTGGGCATTAATTGCACGATCAACAAAACGAGGACATAAATGCATATGTACGCCCGAATGATTTTTTGTGTGTTTTTTAGCATAAAAGCAATGCTCCTGGGGAACATGTGTAGGCTATCTGATGATAGCAGACATCATCGCCATCATTATAAGCATTCCCCTTTAGTTATTCAACACAAATACACCCCAAGTTGCATGATGGTGATGGCATTTGCCTCAATGCTCCAAACATGGCTTTTGGCAAATATTGCCCCAAGAACTATGCACAATCGAAATGGGTTGCACGTTTTACCTGTAACTGGCGCGCGCCGTTTTGGACAAATCTCGATTGCTCTTAAATCGCTCATCGCGATGGTTAGAGCGCGCCAAAAGGGGTGGTATAACTTCCACAATGGTTTATTCGTGTGGATTATTTGGATCCTTTGTAGTGCCTTAGGTCAGCCCTTCCGCAATATTTCTCGCTGTAATACCAATGGGTGGCAATGTATTTAGCGTTCTCCAGTCGCACGATACTCATCACGCTGTAGTAGTTTGGGTCGTACGCTTTGTGAAGGGCACCGAGTTTGGCGACCTCAATGTTGTGGCCCTGCTTCGTGGCAGGAGACTACTTCTTTTTCCATTGTAGGGTATGGCATTAAGTTTCCCAGTCGTGAGTCATCGAGTCGGCGTGCGCGAGGGTTGAGCAACGCACTGTTCCGACATCCATGATGTTGACTGGGATGTATGGCTGAAACGGAATCGGAGCAACTGAAACTCGTCTATATAGACATGCGGTTCAAAAAAGGGAGGAGGTTTCTGGAGGCGTCGAAAGCGCTACTAGGCGGTGGTTTGTAGGAGTACGACTGCGTAGCCGTTCATCGTGAGTATTGTTGCTGGGTTCAGGGTGCCGGTTTGAACTTGGGGGGTAAGGTAAGAGTAGGTGTTGTCGATTTTGTAGTAATTGAGTGGACCTGGAATGTTTTTGATGCTCAAGGCTGTCGCTGTGTTGGCGATGTTGATCACGAGAATATTCAGCTTGCTGTTGTCGATCCATGCAAGCGACCTCACGTTACTCGAAGAGCTTGTGCTGTTGACCAGAGGATCTCCAATTTTCAGGTTGCTTCCGATCCACTTGTTCACATAGTACGGGTACCACGGCTTGCCATTGTCCAAATTGACCAAACCAAACCCTTTGCCTATTTGGGTATATGCAGGGTGGCTTCCGAAGCTAAAGTAGGCGTTACATGTGACTCCGTCTAGAATGCTTGTTCTCAGCACAAGTGCGGTCCATACCGCTCCCACCATCTTCTGTATCCTCGGGTCAGTACCGCCGGTCCAGTAACTGTTGAGGTTGCACTCGGAGTCTATCACTGGCAGCCACTTGCCCCGCGCGTTAAACCATATCTGCCGAGCATCCGCAACACCGTATGTGCCTCCGACAGTCGTGGTGAAGCGGCTTGTTTCTGCTCTGTAAAGTAGTTGAGAATCGGTACAGTACCCTGTGCCTGATAACGCATAGGAGTCGTACTTATGAAAGTCTAGAAAGTCAACATTGTCTCCATATTTAATCCAGTAGTTGAGGACTCTTTGCGCTGTTATAAAGTCCTGACTTAGAAGAACATTGGGATTGACGGCTCGCATCGCTCTTGCAGCCGCGTTCCATAGTTGTACATAGTATCCCAGCTTGGTCAAGTCAGCGGTCCAACCAAAATACTTGAAAGGCTCCGTCGTTATCTCGTAATATTTAAAGGGCACACCAATTGCCTTGAAATGCTTGACCCATTGAGCACAATAAGCTGCCCAGCTGGCGGGGTAAGGCAGACCTGTCGCAGGGTTTGTTGCCATTCCTTTAGGTATCCATTTCGATGACATGTCGTAGCCGCCTAAGCTCAGGATTGGTTCTGCACTAATTCCCCTTATGCTGCTGATAAGTGAGTCCACGTTTGTCCAATCGAATGTTCCTGTCTTCGTTGCTTCGTTCCAAGAAATGCACGCTTTGGGGCTGCTGCTTTTCCAAGTGTAGAACACGATGAACTTCACGCCCGCGGCTTTTGCCACCTGCTTAAGTGTAGCGCTGTCGCGCCACTCGCGCCATTCGTAGTCGAGCTTCATGGCTATGCCTGTATTGTTCGTGCCCACTACCTTGGTGGCAATTACTGTCACACTTGTCGTGGTCAAAGCATAAACTGGGATTGCTGAAAAGACTGAGAGCAAAATAGCAATCAGAATGATTAGGCCAGCAAGCGTGCGTCTTAGATGCTTGGATTGTGTCGCTTGGGACGAACGGCAGTTTAGACTTTCGTTTGCGTGGAATGAATTTCCATCCATCTTCACTTTTCACCTTGACTCACAGCACTACTGGGACAGGGATTTAACATTTTTTGCAAAGCCCAGTTAGGCACTTTGCCAACTCTTCTTGGAAAGCATTCAGGAATCATATTCTGCCAAAATGATGGCATGTTGCACATCATTCGTTGGACTACAGGTTAACAATGCTCTTTCCAGAAGCTGCAAACAAAGAACCAGAATCAGGGAAAGCTCCAGAAGAAAACGCAACTCAGAGAGCCTTGAGGATTTCAAGGACCCACGTTGAGGTTTGTCTTATTCCAGCTTCAGAAACACAGTCATGGAAGAGGCGCGCGCGAATGAACTTCAAGGAAAAGCAATTTCCTAGCTGTTAATCCTATTTTAGAGAGAGAAATATTATAGCGTGCTGGTGTGCTGAGAGAGCGCCAAACTGAGATAGTCCGACTCTCAATAGGCGCGCGCGATAGGTGAAGACCAACTTATCGGCACGGAAACAACACTAGTTACCCCTGATGGAAAGTCAAAAGGTCAATACAAATACTTCAGACCTGCGGATGGAAGTTATTACGCGTCTATATTGAGAGAAACACGCAAGCCGCACAGAATAGAATTAGTTAGACCGAGTGACCGTAAAAGCCCTATTTGGACTGCTGCTAAGACAATAGTGTATGAATTTGATACGAGGAAGTTATCAAGAAAGGAATTGAAACTCTTGATACCCAAGCATCTAGCATACAGTGAGAAAATTAAGTCTTTTCTTGCCATTCTTCACAATGAAGGTTTCTTGGTCAAAGAAATCGACCAGACGTCTAGGAACAAGGCCAAAGAACTCTATGCTGCCACCAATAGACTAAGGAAAGTGATCCTTCCTAGCCCTAACACGCACACTCCATTCGATATTCTCCCTTTTCTCTTCATAGCATTTATTGAAGGCATTGGACTTATATGGTGGATCGCTATTACGTTCGGATCATTTCTGTCTGCTCAAGTATGGCTACTGATTATCGGAATCGTTGGTGTCATTTGCATTGGCATTCTTGTAAACGCGCGTGGATAGACTCACTCAGTTTATGTAGACAACGATTGAACAATCCATGTCACTGTCAGAATGAAATGTTGGCGCGCGCGCTGTTGGTAAAAGAACATAGTATCCAGTCTCTTTTCCTAAGTATGCGACTGGATTTCGGATTCATAAATTGTTTATCATTTTGCGATTATCTTAGTTAGAAGGAAGTCCAGAAGTGGCAAAGCTTAGGCAGGAAGGTGTAGCAGATTTTCTGCGCTGTGCAAGCATTAGCGAGTGCGCTATTGAAGATGATATTCTCGGTTTGATTGGATATCTTGCCATAGATTCCACTGTAAACGATAGGTTTGTCGGAGGCATCAGGATTTTGCCAGATGTGTCTAGGAGTGAAGTCACCGCCTTGGCTAGAAACATGACGCTGAAACTTGGCTACTGGAATATCCCTTACGGCGGTGCAAAATCCTGCTTGCTGGTCAATCACGCGTGGCCACGTGAAGTGAGAGACAGGTATCTTTCGGCTTTTGGGAGAATTCTTGCGCCTCTCATAAGGTCTGACAAATATGTAATAGGCCTCGACATGGGTTCTGACAACGCTGATCTTGAACGCATCTATGCAGCTGCAGGTCGCCCTGTAACTGTTGGTGAGTCAAGGGCGCATATCTACACTGCCTGGACCATGTTGGCTGCGGCTGAAGTGGCCGCCGAGCATGTCGGTTTGGACTTGCCGAAGTGTAGGGTTGCGGTGGAAGGTTTTGGAAAGGTAGGAAAAGCTGTTGCAGAATTGCTTTTTGATCTAGGAGCTACTGTGGTAGCGGTGTCCACTTCAGAAGGGGCAATATATGACCCTGTGGGACTTGACATCCCAGACCTACTAGAACTCGGTCAGGCATTCGGGGACAAACTGGTTTGCAGACATAGGGCCAAGAAAATCACAAAGCGTGATTTGTTGTGCCTACCTTTGGATTTCTTGGTTCCATGTGCTAGACCCTATTCAATTAACCTTTCAAATGTTGGGGAAATCAAAGCCAAAATCATTTGCCCAGGCGCGAACGTGCCGATGTCCGTGGAGACTGAAGGCGTTCTCCACAGGAACGGTGTTCTCTGTATGCCTGATTTTCTTGCGAACTCGGGTGGTGTTCTGGGCAATCACATTAGATCAATCGTTGATGAGAGAAGAATCAGAATGATCATATGCAATCATTTTGCCAAGCAACTGCGCGACATTTTGCTGCTTTCACGAGAAAGAAACGTCGCTCCTGGTGTTGTAGCCAGACGAATAGCTCTGCGCAGGTTTAGCGTGGCAAAGCGAAGAGCAGAGCGTAGCATCTTTCAGAAACATTTCATGTACGGTCTCAGACTGCCGATGGGACTCAGAAGAATTCTCGCTCCACTTTACTTGAGAAGACTTGGAGTAGCGCGCACGCCAGACGCGCATGGGATAGAACACCTCGCGCGCTAGAACTACGACGTATAAGTAACTTCTGATAATTTCATACGTAACAGTTGACTGACAAACAGGTGGTGCTGGGCGCGCGCTACAAAATCCATTTATTCAGGCAATGCTTATACTTAATGTTGGGCAGCAGTTCTTTTTCAAGAAGGGGGGAAGGAGACATATGCGAGTAAGTAGGTCATTGTATAGAAGATTAGAGTTCTTTCCCGTTTTCATGTTGGTGATTCTTGTCAGTCTCCTAATCACTCCAGCATTGTTTTCCTCACAAACAGCGGATGCGGCAGCAGGGATACAGCTGAAATGGAAAGCAGCTGTGCCTGGTGGTGGGTTGGGGTTTGTCGTTGGGGATGTTAACAAGGATGGTGCGCAGGAGGTGGTGTGGGCGAGTTCGGATCGGTGTGTGGCTTTGAAGGGTACGGATGGAAGTATGGTTTGGAACGTTTCGGTTCCGGGGGCTAAGAGTACGACGCAGCCTCAACTGGCCGATTTGAAGGAAGATGGTTACTTGGAGGTTGTGGTGCCGATTCAGGGGCCTACATCGGGGTTTTACATACTCAGCGGAAGAGACGGCAGCATTCAACAGAGCGTGACGAAGGTGAAGCTCGCGAGCGGGGCGTCAGTCCCCTTCAATGGTCTCTCCTTGGGTGGGCCGGTGATTGCGCCCGTCGACGCAGGCGACTACCCCACCGTTTTCTTTGCTGCGATGGGCTTTGTCACGATTGACGATGATTCGAACAGCACTGGGTTTCTAGTTTCCTACAAGTACAACGCGACGACAAAGACATACGTGCAGCTGAATTATACGCGGATATGGCATCCGTGCTCGGGTGGGCTTTCCATCGCGGACACGGATTACGATGGGGAGCTTGAGCTTTACATGAACGACAGAAACATGTATACGGACAGGGGCTACGGCGGTGGGGTGGTCTCTTTTTGGGCGCGTAACCTTACGAAGAGGTGGAGTGTTCCTGACTTGATGGTGAGCAGCAACAAGCCAATGCTGGCCGATGTTGACGGGGACGGGATACTGGACGTGATTGTGACTCCGATGACGGGGGGACTGGCCGTGTTGAATTCGAGAGATGGAAGCGTCTTGACGACGGGTGGGAAGTACAGAAAGAACATCACCATCGTAACACAGTGGGGTCCTATTTCCGGCCACTACCAATGCTCCGTGTGTGATCTTCAGGGCAACGGGCACTTGGACGTGTTGATGTCTGACGGTTACGGGGCGCTGGAAGACACTGGGCACGACATCACTTTGGACACGGTGATTTGGGATCTCACCGGCTGGCAGGAACTCGCGAGGATCCCGGGAAATCTCGTGGGACGATGCTACTATAGCCCGCAGGAGGGAGACGTTACCGGCGACGGAATAATGGACATCGTCGTCGCAAACTACAGCAGGGTGTTCGTCTTCGACGGGTCACATGATCCAACCTCCGACCACACGTACCCGCTCGTCTGGATGAGTCAGAACCTCACTGGCAGACTCATGTATCCAGTCATAGCGGACGTAGACGGCGACGGATACAACGAGATTGCCGTCGCAAGCCAAGGCAGATGGGTACATTGTTTTGACACGCCCACAACTGCCGCTAGTCCTGGGCCTAGGACGGTGGCGGAGTTCAGTAGTGAGCGCAGGTTGGGAGTGGCCCAGTATGTGCCGCCGCCGTTTGCCACGCCTGAGCCGATAGTGTCCGGTCCCTCGCCTGCAAATTGGGCCCAGCTGGTGCCGATAACCACTTCGCAACTCAGCTTCAACCTGGCAGACTACCAGAACAACACCATGAGCTACACGGTAACAACATCCCCCAACATCGGAGGAGGCTCGGGTTCGGGCAAGCCGAATGGAAGATACGCGGTGAACATCAGTAGTCTCAAATATTCGACAACATACGTTTGGCGTGTGAACGTGACAGACGGTAGCCACAGGACCATTATGTCATACGTGTTTGTTACTGCACCCACTCCTACTACAAACAAACCCCCGACACAGAGCGCTCCGACCTTGAAATCAACCAAAGGAGCCAATAAACAGGGCGATAATTTTACGGCTTACAATCAATCAACATCTGACGTGGACGGCGACAGCGTCTCTAATGTTTACCACTGGTACAAAAACGGCGTGTCTACTACGAACCTCCAGTATTCGTTTGACACGGCCAATTCCACGGACGTGCAGGATTATTCTGGGTACGGCAACAATGGGAAGACAGTTTATAACGTGACGTGGACGCCGAACGGGCGTGTTGGAGGGGCCTACAACTTTAACGGTGGCTACATCACAGTTCCGGACTCTAACACGTTGGACGGAAACTACCAGTGGTACGAGATGAGCGCTGAGGTGTGGGTCAAATTCAGCGCGGACCAGCACGGCGACAGGGTGCTTTTCAAGCAGCCAAGTTATCAGATAGGCTTCGAGAACTATCCATACAACACGGTTTACGCGGGCATCTGGACTCTGATGCCCAACCCAGACACCTCAGCAGGAGGCCTTGTGAGCAACTACATCGAAGCCAAAAATCCGAACACTCTGAGCAAGAACACTTGGCACCAGGTGGCCTTCACGTACAAGTACCTTCAAGGATTGCGCCTGTACGTTGACGGAGCGTTAGTGGCCTCCAGCAAGAATTCGGCGAAGGACTTCGGGTTTATCGAGCGGGGCGTTCAGCCTCTCTACATAGGATGGTTCGACTATTACAGGGGGATGATAGATGAAGTCAACATATATCCAAAGTGCCTCTCAGCCCAGCAAATCAGCCAAGACTACCTTCAAACAAAGAACGGACAAAGCAGCAGCTCAACCATAGTCTCGGAAGAAACAACCAGCGGAGACCAGCTGAAATGCGTCGTAATCCCAAACGACGGCCACACAGACGGCAAAGCACAAAGCACACCAACGGTCATAGTACAAAGCGCCGCAGTAAACATTCAAACCGGTTCAGCCGGGACCGAAAATCCCCCTCTGGGAAACTACTCGTATGATGAAAACACGAGCGCTACAGTAAACACGCTCGCACCTTTCTTAAGGACAACCTACTATCGTTATTCGCGCGCTTACTTCAACCAATCTGAAAAGAAACTCACGGCTAACATAAGCTGCAAGGCGGCAGGTAGAATTATCGAGAATATCCATGGAACTGTTTGCCAGGTGAGCAGAAGATTCTCTTTTACTGCTTGGTTGTACAGGCTAGAATCAGCGAAGGCATAAACTATCGCGCGCGCTATGAATATTGCGCATACGCTGAGAAGGCGGATTAGAGTTTCCTTATAGAGAAATCTTCCAGAATTATTATATAGCTTATCAGTGAATAGTCTGACTTTGAGGTTAAATAAAATGTACGGGAATAAGCTTTCAAAAGTAAGCCTACTTCTAACTTTGACACTTTGCTTGTTCATGGCAGGTACACTCTTGATTAATCCAGTTTTTGCTGATGTCCAGCGGGTAGTCAACGGCGGCTTTGAGACTGGAAACCTTACAGGTTGGACGGTTCAAGAACCACCATTATGGGAAGGCGGAGTGAGCAAGGCATACGCCCATTCAGGAATCTACAGCCTGTTCCTTGCACAAGTAGACTCGATTTACCAATCGTTCAATCCTCCTGTGAGCACAACAGGCGACTTGAGTCTCTGGGCCATGTCCACTGGTGATGAAACCTACCCCCTGGCAGTGACAATCACCTACTCAGACGGAACATCCAGTTCCACAGGGGTCACCCCGGCAGCAGGTTACCATGTTTGGGTGCACTACACGTTTCCTGTGGACTATACGAAACTTGTGAGCAAAATCAGCTTCTTCACTTGGGAGATGATGTTTCCTGGCTACTATGTGGATGACGTGTCACTGATGGGGCCGAGCGCAGGGTACTCTGCTACCATCTGGGGTTGGGACTACATTTATGGATGGCAGATCCCTGTACCCATTACTATGGATGGTGTCCCGACAGGCTACAGCACTCCACACACGTTCACGGGCTTGACTGGAACCCACACTTTCACAGTTCCAAGCACCAACTCGGCGGGTCATCCGTTCAGCGATTGGAGCACAAACTGGACGGACAGAACTATAACGGTCGGTTCAGCGGGAACGTACACTGCACGGTACAGAGCAGGATACTCCGCTACCATTTGGTCTTGGTGCGCCCTTGACGCATGGCTGGCCTTACCGATTACTAAGGACGGTGTCGCTACAGGCTTCAGCACTCCACACATCTTTTCAGGGTTAACTGGAACCCACACTTTCAAAGTCCCAAGCACAGACGCTAATGGCCACCCGTTCTATCAATGGAGCACAGGCTCAACCAGCACAACGCTAACCACAACTTCAGCGGGAGTCTACACTGCACGCTATGAACCGAAGCCCACTGTCACTTCCTTCGCGATTTCGCCGAACCCGTTCAGTCCAAACGGGGATGCGGTGAAAGATACCACGACGATTAAGGCCGCGTTCAACGCTGTTACGAAATGGAACCTTCAGACAAGAACTTCATCAGGCACGACATTGCGAACTTGGACGGGAACAGGCAGCAGCCTCTCCATCGTGTGGGACGGAAAGAACAGCACAGGCTTCAAGGTTCCAGATGGCACCTACACCGTGCGCCTTAGCGGAAAAGATTTGTTGGGTGTCGCCTTTACAACAAAATCGGCCACGGTCACTGTTGATATCAAACGGCCAACCGTTACCGGCGTCTCCGTCTATCCGACATCGTTCAAACCCACAACAGCGCAAACCACCAAGATAAACTACACGCTTTCTGAAAGCAGCTACGTCACTATAAAGATATACAACAGCACGGGCGCTCTGAAAAGAACTCTGCTGAACTCAGTTCTTCAGTCAAGCGGCTTTCACAGTGTGGTATGGAACGGAAAAGACAGCTCAAACCTTATAGTGCCGCCAGGAACCTACACGATCAAGATATACGTCATCGACAAGGCAGGAAACAAAGCAATCAGCTACCCAATAACAAAAACGGTAACAGTGACATAGCGGCGCGCGCAAATAATGTTCATGAAATGTCCCAAGCAAACTTGCAAGTATAGTCGAAAGAGCTTCAATAACAAAGGCCACCTGTATAGTGGCCGTCCCAATGCTTATGACTGCTTGAGAGGATCTTAGGTCTAGCGCGCGCTAAAGCGAAGAAGAAATGATTCAAAGACTGCACGACGGTTGGCAGTTGCGCGCGCGCTAAAGGTCACTCGCAAACTCTGCTGGAGAAGAAGGCTTGGCTTCAAGATTTAAAAGAAACCTTCAAGTCCGCAAGTTGACAGTGTCATCCGAAGGAAACGTCAAAATCTGTTATCCGGTGGCAAATCATGGGAAGAGTTTCAGTAATCATTTCAACTTATTCTAAACGCAGGTTAGGCTTCGTTCTTGACTGCCTTGAATCTTTAAGAAAACAGTCTTTGAAACCGGATGAAACAATTTTGGTCCTAGACCCCGACCCGGATTTGGTAGAGTTTTACGAGTCGCAGCTATCTAATCACCTGGAGATTGTCGTGAGCCACAAATGCGGCTTATCAAATGCCCGGAATGCTGGGGTAGTTAATACGACGGGAGAAATCATGGTCTTTATTGATGATGATGCTGTGGCGACGGAAGATTGGTTGAAGAATCTTGTGGAGAGTTATAGCGATCCGAATGTTGTCGGAGTTGGCGGGTTGATTAGACCCCTCTGGGAGAACGGTTATCCAACGTGGTTTCCTGAGGAACTGAACTGGGTGGTCGGCTGTTCTTATAAGGGACTTCCAGAGAGCAAAAGCTATGTCAGAAATCCTATCGGGTGCAACATGTCTTTCAGGAAAGCTGTGTTTGAAAAAGTTGGATACTTCAGGTCGGATGTTGGCAGATTTGGAAAGATGCTCTTGGCTGGTGAAGAACCAGAACTCTCCTTGAGGATTCTGAAAGCAATTCCGAATGCGAAGATAGTCTATGATCCTGCTGCAATTGTTTATCACAGAGTGCGAAAAGACAGGGCAAGACTCGACTATTTGTTTAGAAGATCATTCTTTGAGGGATTGTCAAAAGCTTTGATAATCAACCAGAGTACGGGCTCTGAGAAGTCTTTTTCAGCTGAAAATCAATACCTGAAATACTTGATCGTTGAAGCTATCCCAACGAGATTGAAAAAGGCCTATAAGCCGCAATCACTTTGTCAGTTGCTAGTATTACTTTTGTCCGCTACCGCTGTATTCGTTGGATTTGCTGTTGGTAAATCCAGAAAGCAAAAACTGAGAGGCTAGGGGAGCAACCCTTAAAACCGCGTTGAGCATGAAGAGAGGTCAAGGTGTCGACTTTGCTGAAAGTAGGCGTCGTTGGCGGCGGCCACATAGTAAATCACAGGCACATTCCTGTTTTTAAGAAAATCAAGGACGTTGAAGTTACAGCAATTTGCGACAAGATCGAATCGGCTGCGCAAAACACTGCCAAACAATTCGGGATTAAACAGTATTTTACGAATCTCTCAGATATGCTAAAGCAAGAGATCGACATTGTAGACATTTGTACTCCACCTAAAACACATCTCTCTTTAGCAACGGAAGCGATGGAAGCCGGTTGTCACGTGCTTGCCGAGAAACCTCTAGCGATGACGGTCAAAGACGTTGATGATCTGATCAGCGTCTCGCTGCGAAAGAACGTTAAACTTTGCGTGGTTCATCAGAACCTCTTCAACCCAGCTGTCCAGAAAACGCGACAACTTGTCCAAAGTGGAGCGATAGGAAAAGTTATTGGCGTTGATGTGGGCACGTTCATCCGAAAAGAGAACTACATGTTGGTGAACGGAAAACATTGGTGTCACTCGTTGCCAGGTGGGATATTCTTTGAAATCCTGCCACACCCTGTTTATCTGTTCCAGCTTTTTGCAAGAAACGGCACACCTTCATGTATCGCGGGCATGAAATTGACTGAATACCCATGGATAAAAATCGATGAACTTCGCGTGCTGATGAAAGCCGAAAACGCGGTTGGATCTATTTTGGCTTCTTGCAACTCCCCTTTCCATGGCGACACGTTGAATGTGTTTGGAACGGAACTCGGATTGCAAGCTGATTTATGGGGCAGAAGTGTCATCAAGTTCAAACCGCGGACTGAGGCTCCGCTTTCGGTTGGCAAGAACAATCTTGGTTTGGCATCTCAGTTTGCTTCATTGATAGGAACAACCGTATCTAACTCTCTCATTATGGCAGTTGGCGGTGTCAAGGTCAGTGCTCATTACGGTTTCATCGCAGAGTTTGTCAAGAGTGTGCGTGAAGATGGAAAAACTCCAGTTTCGCTCGAGGAAGCGAGAGAAAATGTCAGAATCGTTCAAGGGGTTTGCGATCTCGTGGACAAAGGATCGTTATAGCGCGCACTTGTGTGTCCAATTTTCCCAGATTACTGCGGAATTTGCACAAGTCGATGAAGAGAATGCATTGGAACAATTGATGGGATTGATAAATTCTAAGTGGGGCAGTGCGCAAGGATGAGTACGTAAGCTCTAGGGCATGGTCTGCGGATGCAAATCGACAACCGTTGTCCCTGAGAACTTATCGAAATACCTGATGAATCTCTTGTCCTTAAGTCTGATTCCTACTGCCAGATCAAAGGGAAGCAGAAAGGCTTTGCCAAAGTTTCTGACAGCCGCATGTTCGTAGGAAAGCCTTTTTCCGTCAATTCTGATGACCTTCACACCAACAATGCGTTTCCCAAGTGTCTGACCGCCAAATCCTTCAAGGAGCGTCGTGTACACCCAGAAAAAGAGGAGGAACAAAAGGATATTGGCACTTGGGAAAGAAGCCGTTCCAGTAGTCAATGAGGAAAAAGCGTCTGACCAAGCCAAGAAGACTCCAAAGATTATCGCGAAATCTATCAGGAAAGCTGCTACGCGTTTCTTGAATGGTGCGATAGGAAATGTGGACGTTTTTCCATTAAATTCAGCTTCAACGGACCAAGCTTCGAGTTCTTTGATTAATCTTACTGCATTTTCTCCCAGCTTGCTCAGTCTGTATTTGCCAGTTGACGTTTGTTCTGTGAATACTGCAAGGTTCCGGATGTGAAAGCTCAGTTTTCCAGTGTCTACGTTAAGGACGTTCAGCAAGTCCGTGAATGACCATTCCTCCTTTTCACTGAGATATATGAGAATCTCTCTTCTCAGCGGATGCGAGAGGATCGAGAATATTCGTGACACGTTGTCTTGGTCAGTGGCCATCTTTTAAACCCGAAATCATTCTGCCATAGGTCTATGAGACAGATAAAGCTAGTGTTGAAGGCTTGGTACAAGAAAAGAAGTCTTCAAAGACGTTCCCAAGCAGTTATCCTGCTCCGTATGAAGCGACCATCAGAGGTCGGAATGATCAGGATTAATGTTCTATAGGAATCTATCGAAACATTTATCTCCGTTCTTTCATTTGAACAAGTGTAGAAAAACTAACGAGAAGGGAGAAACTGCACGGATATGAGCAAATCATCCTACAAAAGAGCGCGCGCGCTGCTGTTTCTAACGTTTACAATAGTTCTTCTTATCAATCTGATGACTCCCCTGTTGCTATTTACACAAGCAGCAGAAGCAGCACCACCCGTGCTTGGTACGCTGAAATGGAAAGCACAGGTGCCGGGCGGTGGGTTGGGGCTTGTCGTTGGGGATGTTAACCATGATGGTGTGCAGGAGGTGGTGTGGGCGAGTTCGGATCGGTGTGTGGCTTTGAAGGGTACGGATGGAAGTATGGTTTGGAACGTTTCGGTTCCGGGGGCTAAGAGTACGACGCAGCCTCAACTGTCTGAATTGAAAAAAGATGGTTACTTGGAGGTTGTGGTGCCGATTCAAGGGCCCACGTCGGGGTTTTACATACTGAGTGGCATAAACGGCCTCTCACAGCAGAACGTGACGCGTGTGAAGCTGGCGAGCGGGGCGTCAATCCCCTTCAATGGTCTCTCCTTGGGTGGGCCGGTGATTACGCCTATCGACGCGGGCGACTACCCGACCGTTTTCTTTGCTGCCATGAGCTTTGTCACGATTACGGATGATTCGAACAGCACTGGATACCTCGTCTCCTACAAGTGGAGCCCCACGGCGAACGCGTACGTGCAGCAGAATTATATGCGGATATGGCATCCGTGCTCGGGTGGGCTTTCTATCGCGGACACGGATCATGATGGGGAGCTTGAGCTTTACATGAACGACAGATCCATGTACAGCGCGCTTAGGGACAGGAGCTACGGCGGTGGAGTGATGTCTTTTTGGGCGCGTAACCTTACGCAAAGATGGAGTGTTCCAGACTTACAGGTGAGCAGCAACAAGCCAATGCTGGCCGATGTTGACGGGGACGGGATACTGGACGTGATTGTGACTCCGATGACGGGGGGACTGGCCGTGTTGAATTCGAAAGACGGAAGCGTCTTGACGACGGGCGGGAAGTACAGAAAGAGCATTACCATCGTAACAAAGTGGGGTCCTATTTCAGGACATTACCAAGCCTCCGTGTGTGATCTTCAGGGCAACGGGCACTTGGACGTGTTGATGTCAGACGGTTATGGCGCAAAGGAAGACACTGAGCACGACATCACGCTGGACACGGTGATTTGGGATCTCACCAGCTGGCAGGAAATCGCGCGAATTAACGCAAGTCGCACGGGACGATGCCTATTTGGCCCGCAGGAGGGAGACGTTACCGGCGACGGAATAATGGACATCGTCGTTGCAAACTACAGCATGGTGTTCGTCTTCGATGGCTCGCACAATCCGGCCGTTGATCACACGTACCCGCTAGTGTGGATGAGTCCTCAGAACCTCACGGGCAGACTGACATATCCGGTCATAGCGAACGTAGACGGCGACTTATACAACGAGATTGTCATCGCAGGCCAAGGCGGATGGGTATACTGTTTTGCCACGCCCGCAGTTGCCGCTAGTCTTGGGCCTAGGACGGTGGCGGAGTTCAGTAGTGAGCGTAGGTTGGGAGTGGCTGAGTATGTGCCGCCGCCGTTTGCCACGCCTGAGCCGATAGTGTCCGGTCCCTCGCCTCCGAATTGGGCCCAGCTGGTGCCGACAAACACTTCGCAGCTCAGCTTCAACCTGGCAGACTACCAGAACAACACCATGAGCTACACGGTCACAACATCCCCCAACATCGGAGGAGGCTCAGGTTCGGGGGTGACGAATGGAAGATATACGGTTAACATTAGCAATCTCGAAAATTCAACTACGTACGTTTGGAACGTAAGTGTGTCAGCCGGCACATACTGGACCAATACATCATACGCGTTTACCACTACATCAGCCACCGTTCAAAACACCCCTCCAACTCAAGGTACTCCTATCTTGAGTTCGACCAGTGGAACCAACAGCGTGAATGATAATTTTGCGGCTTACAATCAGTCAACATCTGACTTGGACGGAAACAAGGTCTCTAATGTTTACCACTGGTACAAAAACGGCGTGTCTACTACGAACCTCCAGTATTCGTTTGACACGGCCAATTCCACGGACGTGCAGGATTATTCTGGGTACGGCAACAATGGGAAGACAGTTTATAACGTGACGTGGACGCCGAACGGGCGTGTTGGAGGGGCCTACAACTTTAACGGTGGCTACATCACAGTTCCGGACTCTAACACGTTGGACGGAAACTACCAGTGGTACGAGATGAGCGCTGAGGTGTGGGTCAAATTCAGCGCGGACCAGCACGGCGACAGGGTGCTTTTCAAGCAGCCAAGTTATCAGATAGGCTTCGAGAACTATCCATACAACACGGTTTACGCGGGCATCTGGACTCTGATGCCCAACCCAGACACCTCAGCAGGAGGCCTTGTGAGCAACTACATCGAAGCCAAAAATCCGAACACTCTGAGCAAGAACACTTGGCACCAGGTGGCCTTCACGTACAAGTACCTTCAAGGATTGCGCCTGTACGTTGACGGAGCGTTAGTGGCCTCCAGCAAGAATTCGGCGAAGGACTTCGGGTTTATCGAGCGGGGCGTTCAGCCTCTCTACATAGGATGGTTCGACTATTACAGGGGGATGATAGATGAAGTCAACATATATCCAAAGTGCCTCTCAGCCCAGCAAATCAGCCAAGACTACCTTCAAACAAAGAACGGACAAAGCAGCAGCTCAACCATAGTCTCGGAAGAAACAACCAGCGGAGACCAGCTGAAATGCGTCGTAATCCCAAACGACGGCCACACAGACGGCACAGCACAGAACACACGCACCATAACGGTCGGTGTTCCAGACATCATTTACAATTTGACGATGTACACGGTTGGTCAGGGTAGTGTGCTTCCTGGTAATGGCACGTATGCTTCAGGCGCGAGCGTTGACATCAAGGCGATGCCTGCTGCTGGCTGGAGTTTTGCAGGCTGGAGTG
>Ga0315279_10000407_pt1 | contig 88167 bp, 79 predicted proteins | sample YL17G06_20_MG_FD_203694 | JGI IMG/M metagenome (GOLD analysis project Ga0315279, IMG submission 203694) | Sediment microbial communities from Yellowstone Lake, YNP, Wyoming, USA - YL17G06_20 | ecosystem: Environmental > Aquatic > Freshwater > Lake > Sediment | place: USA: Wyoming | collected...
CCTGCGAAAGCAGGAATCCCGTTTCGATTATTAAAATTATCGACGGGACCGTTCCGTCCCATCAAAAGCTTTTGGGACGGTACCAGCATTATTAACTTTATTGGATGGTACCGTGACACGGTCCATGGATTCCCGATTAAAACATTCGGGAATGACGGAATTCATCAACACCCTCCTCCTCTCCTAATTGTTTTCGTTTTTCTATTTTTCATTGCGGGGTGCGGCGTTTCCACAAGAACAGCTCGAATTTCCAAAAAGCCGCTGGTTATTAAGCCGCCCGAATTTGAAAAACTCAAAAGCGTCAAATTACCCGAAAAAGTGAAAATAGGCCTTAAAGTCGGATTGAGCGAAGTTACCATTTCTTGCCGGGGCGGTTTGGTGGTGCGGGAATCCGACAAAAAAATCGCTCAAGGGTGGCCCGCGGGGGACTACAAATTTACGGTTAAGGATGGGAATATTTTCGAAGGCGGTGTCCGGCGGGCTAGGCGCTTGAGGCTTTCGCCTCGCGATGAAGGATCGTTTGTCGAAGTTAAGGGAAAGCCCTACCGTGGAGACATCCTGATTGTCGGGGACGGGGAAAATATCACCGTCATAAACGAGCTTGGGGTGGACGATTATTTAATGGGGGTTCTTCCCCGCGAGTGCGGGGCCCTGTGGGCGTTGGAAAGCCTGAAAGCCCAGGCGGTGGCGAGCCGCACCTACCTGGTTTCCCATTTGGGCCAGCACAGTCAGCAGGGTTTTGATCTGTGCTCGGATGTCCACTGCCAGGTTTACGGAGGGGTCCTAAAGGAACACCCCAATACCAATCAGGCGGTCGAGGAAACAAAAGGCGAAATCCTAATTTTTAAAGGGAAGCCCATCAAAGCCTTTTTCCATTCGAACTGTGGCGGGTCGACGGAGGAATCGCAATATGTGTGGCAGGTGGAGAGCCAGCCGTACCTCGCGCGGAAAAAGTGCCGTTTCGGGACCGGCGATCCCAGGTATCATTGGCGGAAAATGATTGCCAACTCCGATATCCTGAAGGCGCTCAAGGGGGGAAAAATCAAGGTGCCGGGAAGCGAATTATATTCCATCAAGGTTTTGGAAAAAAGCCCCTCCTCGCGGGCGAGGAAGTTGGCGGTAAAGACAGACGCGGGGACCTTTATCATGTCGGGGAATGATTTCCGCATTGCCCTTGATCCGGAGATTATCCGGAGCACCTTATGGACCAATCTGAAAAAGAAAAATAACGCCTACTTTTTTGAAGGAAGAGGGTGGGGACACGGGGTCGGAATGTGCCAGTGGGGAGCCAAGGGCCAGGCTGAGGCGGGCCGCGATTACAGAGCCATTCTTAATTTTTATTACCCTCACACCGAGATTGAAATTTGGTGATGCCCTTCCACATAAATTCCGAAAATTTGAGTTTCGACCTTCCCCAGGGATTGATTGCCCAAGGACCCCTGCTGCTTCGGTCGGAGGCCAAACTGATGGTGTTGGATAGGGGCAACGAATCCCTTGTCCATAAAAAGTTTTCCGATCTGCCAAATTTCCTAAAAAAGGGGGATGTATTAGTCCTGAACAAAACCAGGGTGAACCCCACCAAGTTTTTCGGACGGAAAAAGACCGGGGGACGGGTGGAAATTATTTTCGTGGAAGAAAACATTGGGCAGGGTTCTTGGAAAGCGCTGATCCGACCTGAAATTCAACCCGGGGCAGTCATTGGCCTTAGCCTCGGGGGTGAGATCGAAGTCCTCGGCCGGTTTTCCACCGGCGAATATGAAATTATGGCCAGGGGTATGGATGTCCGGAAGGTGAGTCTTGAGCGGGGATTGATGCCTCTCCCGCCTTACATCAGACGATCTGAAACCGATCCGCGGAATACCCGGGATTTGGAAGATTACCAAACAGTCTTTGGGGAAGTTCCCGGCTCGATTGCCGCCCCTACAGCCGCCCTTCATTTCACCGCCGACCTCTTGAAGATTTTGGAAAATCAAGGCGTGGAAATAATCTCAACCATATTGCACATCGGATGGGGAACCTTTAAACCGGTAGCGGGAACAATTCAAACGCACCAGATGCTGCCCGAGAAATTTGAAATTGAAACGGATCATTTAAGAAGATTGTACACGGCCAAGGGAGAAGGCCGCCGAATTGTGGCCGTTGGAACCACAGTTACAAGGGTTTTAGAATCATTGCCTTCAAATTGCGTCATTCCCGCGGACTCCGTCATTCCCGAATGTCTTAATCGGGAATCCATGGACCGTGTCACGGTACCATCCAATAAAGTTAATAATGCTGGTACCGTCCCAAAAGCTTTTGATGGGACGGAACGGTCCCGTCGATTATTTGAATTATCGAAACGGGATTCCTGCTTTCGCAGGAATGACGGAGTCCGCGGGAATGACGGTTTAAAGGGGGAAACCAATTTGTTTATAAAACCCGGATATAAATTTCACTGGCTAGGCGGTCTGGTTACAAATTTTCATGTGCCGAAATCCACGCCCATCGCTCTCACGGCTGCTTTTTCGGGCTTAGAATTTTTGACGCGCGCCTATGCGGAGGCGATCGCGAAGGAATATCGCTTTTTCTCCTATGGCGACGCCATGCTGATTTTGTAAACGAAAATTATGGACCAGTTTAAAATTCTTTATCGCGATTCTAAGTCGAAAGCTCGCGCGGGAATCCTTTCCACACCGCATGGATCAATTGAGACGCCTGTCTTCATGCCCGTGGGAACCCAGGGGACGATAAAAACTCTGACTTCCGATGAGGTGAACGACCTCGGTTTTCGAATTATATTGGGAAATACCTATCACCTTTTTCTTCGGCCAGGTTTGGAAACCATTAAGAAAGCCGGGGGACTTCAGAAATTCATGTCCTGGCGGCATTCAATTCTCACCGATTCAGGCGGGTATCAGGTTTTTTCTCTGGCGACGCGCTGCAAGATGACCGAAAAGGGGGTCGAATTTTCCTCTTATGTTGACGGGACAAAATGCGAACTCTCACCGGAAACAACCACCAGTTTTCAACTTGATATTGGATCTGACGTCGCGATGTGCCTTGATGTCTGTCCGCCCTTTCCCTCCCTAAAATGTGACGCCAAAGACAGCATGGAAAGAACTTGGCGCTGGGCCAAAAGGTGCAAAGAAACTTACCAGGATTGGCTGGTGGAAAAGTTTCCTGACAAAGAGCAACCGCGGCCGCTATTGTTTGGTATCACTCAAGGGGCCAGTTTTCCGGATCTGCGCCGGGATTCGGCGAAACAAACCGCGCAAATAGATTTCCCCGGGTATTCCATCGGCGGACTTGGGCTGGGGGAGCCGCGGAAATTGACGTGGGAACTTCTGGAGGCGAGCCTTGAGCCCCTTCCCCTGTCGGCGCCGCATTATTTGATGGGGTTTGGCACGCCGGAGGACATCTGGGAAGGCGTGGAACGGGGAGTGGACATGTTCGACTGCGTGCTTCCTACCCGGAACGGCCGGAGCGGCCAGGCTTTCGTTTCAGCGGGGCGCATCAATATTTCCAATGCCGATTTCAAGGAGGATTTTTCAACGCTCGATCCTTCCTGCGAGTGCGCCTGCTGCCGGAATTACTCCCGCAGTTATCTCTGCCATCTCTTCCGGGCCGGGGAATTATTGGCCCCCCGGCTCCTAACTTTACACAATTTGCACTTTATGATAAGTTTGCTTCGCAAAATTCGATTGTCGATAATCCAGGGCAGTTTCCTTCAAGAAAAAAAGAAATATTTAGACGGGCTTTGTGAAAAAGAAAAAATTTATTCATAAAGTTTTAAGAAGTAGGGTTTTCGTTGTCCTCGGGTGTTGTTTGGTTTTTGGGGCGGTGCTTTCCCTATTCGCGAAAGGGTTCGAAATAAACCGGAAAGCTCTCACGCGGGCCTGGATGGTGATTGAAGAAGGTTTGCGCTACAAGGATTCGGTGGTGCGCGAAGAAGCCGTTAAGGTTCTGGAACTTACCGATGGGCCCCAATCCCGAAAGGAATTACTTTCGGCCCTCAGCGATGAAAGTGAATACGTGCGGATATGGGCGGCGAAGATTTTGGCGAAGAAAGGCGACTATTCCGGAAAAAGGGTTCTTTTACAGATTTTGTCGGGCACCTCTGGGTCCAAAAAAGGCGATCTGACCGGACCCTTGGCCACCCTGGAAAAAATGAAAAACCTGGCCAAAGGCCGTATCCGCGGAGAGGCGGCGAAAGCCCTGGCCAGTTTTGACGATCCCGAGTTAGTATCCGTATTGAAGGATTCAAAAAAGGATGATGACGGAAGGGTTAGGGACGGTGCGGCTGTGGCCCTCGCTTTGATGGGAGACACGAGCGAAACCATCGTATTTAGCAGCGCCATAAACGATTCCGACCAAGGCATTCGGCTTGCTGCCGTGGAAGCCTTGGGGGAAGTAGGCGATCCCAAAAGCGTCACTGTTTTGATAAAAGCCCTTAACGATACCGATGAAGCGGTTAGAGCCGCAGCGGCGACCGGATTGGGTAACATCAAAGTCGAGGATTCCTCTGACGCCTTGGCTGAATTCTTGACGGATTCGAGCGGGCTTGTCCGGGAAAAAGCGGCTTGGGCTCTCGGGGAAACGGGAGCGAAGGAAAAAGCGGCTAATTTAAAGGCCTCGCTGCAGGATCCCAATGTCATAGTGGAACTTGCGGCCGCCGGGGCGTTGGGAAAAATTGGGGATGCTTCGGGATTGCCCACGGTTGAAACCGCCCTTAATTCAAACGACATGGACGCTAGGTCCCAGGCGGCTTTGACGTTGGGAGATATTCTTTCGAAACCGTCGCAAAGTTTGGCCATAAAGACGTTAGAAGATGGTAATATTAAGACGCGCTTAGGGGCGGCAGTTTCGCTTTTCAGGATGGCCCGCCAGAACCAAAAAGAATCAAAATAAAATTAGGAGTTTGAAATGAAATTGAGAAACGTACTATACGGGGGACTTTTTATACTCGCGAATTTCGCTCAAAAATCTTTGGCCATGGCCGCCCGGCCGAATGCGGATCCCAACGCTCCCCCTCCTCCCGCGTGGGTCTCATGGTTCCCGGTGGTTTTCATGGTGGCCATATTTTATTTCCTATTAATACGGCCGCAGATGCGCCAGAGAAAAGACCAGCAAAACATGCTCAGTTCGATTAAAAAAGGGGACCGGATCGCCACTTCGGGCGGACTCATTGGAACGGTGGTTAATGTTTTTCCGGCCATTGTTGAAATTAAAATAAGTGAGGAGACCAAAGTGAAGATTAAGAGGTCCGCCGTCGCCGAAATTCTGGCCGAGGAACCCAAGGAAATAGAAAACGTCAAGGAGCCGGTTTTGACCAAATGAGTAATAAACTCGCCTGGAAAGTTTCGATTCTTCTCATAACCATTGTCGGCTCGCTTTATTATCTGTATCCGAATTTAATCTGGTATACCCTTCCTCTTGACGTCCGCCAGGAAAAAGCCCGCCGGAAGGACCCAATGGCTCAAAAAGTTGTTCCCCTGGGACTTGACCTTCAGGGCGGCGTACACCTCGTTTATCAAGTGGATACAAGCAAGCTCCCCGATGAAAGCGAGGCGACTGTTACTCAAGCGGTGGATCAGAATATCGTGGTCATTAATAATAGGATCGACGCTCTGGGAGTGGCCAACCCGTTCGTGGCCCGCCAGGGAAGAGATTTTGTGGTGGTTCAACTCCCGGGCATTTATGAAAGCGAATCCGCCAAGAGGCTGATTGGGCAAACGGCATTGCTTGAATTCCGCATGGTTCATTCGGAGAAAAGCGACGTTCTGGCCGACATCGTCGATGCGATTAAGGATAAGGACTTCAAACCCGAAGATGTTATTAACGGCCGCCTCCCTGAGGAAATTAAGAAAAAAATACCCGCTGGCCTTGAGATTCTCCCTTCCCGGGACGGAGGGTATCTTCTCGTAAATGAAAAACCCGATTTGACGGGCTCCTATTTGAAAAAATCATACGTGGATCTGGGGAATACTTCCCGCATGGGGGGCCTCGCGATTCAATTTGAATTGGATAGAGAGGGAGCCAAACTTTTCAGGGATTTGACAGGGGCTCATGTGGGGGAGCGCCTGGCGATTGTTCTTGACCGGACGATTCAATCGGCCCCTACCATTCAGGACAGAATTCCCGACGGCTCCGGCCAAATTACCGGTTCTTTCACAGTGGAAGAAGCCCGGAATCTCTCGCATATTTTGAATTCGGGGAATTTGCAGGCCCCGATGAATGTGATTGAGGAAAGAACGGTGGGGCCGCAAATGGGAGAGGACGCCATCCGCCGGGGTCTCCAGGCGTCGATCTTGGGTTTTATCCTGGTGGTGAGTTTTATGATTATTTATTACAAGTTTTCAGGGTTTCTGGCGGACGTGGCGCTCATTCTTAACTTTATTTTCACCATGGTATTCATGAATTATTTTAGGGCGTCCCTGACGATGCCGGGCATCGCCGGACTCATTCTATCTCTCGCCATGGCGGTGGACGCCAACGTTTTGATTCTGGAGCGGATTAGGGAAGAGTTGGACAAGGGAAAACAGATCAAATTCGCTATTGATGAAGGCTATGCCAAGGCGCTTTCGGCCATCGTCGACGGAAACCTGACCACGCTTATCGCCGCCCTTTTCCTTTTCCAGTTCGGAACGGGGCCGGTGCGCGGGTTCGGGATCACTTTGACTTTGGGCCTTATTATTTCAATGGTGACCGCGATTTACGTCACCAAAATTTTCTACGAAATGTGGTTTTCCGTTAAGAAACCGGAAAAGTTGAGCGTGTAAAAATGAAATACTTTACCACCTTAAACATTGATTTTATCGGCAAGAGATGGGCTTATTACACCGTTTCGATTGCCATTACGGTTGTGGCCGTGGCCGGCCTCATCTATCGCGGGGGCCCTGTTTTGGGTATAGATTTTACGGGCGGAACGGCCGTTCAGATCGGGTTTAAAACCCTTCCGCCGCTCGACAAAATTCGGTCCACCCTGTCCAAGGACGGTTGGGGCAGCTTTGCCCTTCAAACCCAGCCCGACAATAACATTGTCATCGTCCGCATAAAATCGGGCCCGGAAAAATCCAAGGATATCGCCGGCCGGATCGTCGAATCCTTGAAAAAAGAATTTTCCGGCAATGTGAAAGATCTGCCGGATCGGGTGGATTTCGTCGGCGCTCCGATGGGGAAAAAACTGCTCTGGAACACTCTCTGGGCCATTCTTGGATCTTTAATCGGAATCGTCATCTATGTCGCTTTCCGCTTTAAAAATCCCATTTGGGGAATAGGGGGCGTTATCGCTTTGGCGCATGACGTTTTCATAACTTTCGGATTTATGACTTTGGTGAATACCGAATTGACGGTGGAAGTGGTGGCCGCCCTGCTGACGCTGGCCGGTTATTCCATCAACGACACCATCGTCATTTTTGACCGGATCAGGGAGGAAATGACGCTTTCGCGAAAGTTGACTGCTTTCGAAATTTTCAACAAAGCCATTAACGAGACTTTGTCCCGAACCATCAATACGTCGATGACAGTTCTTTTGGCGGCCCTTTGCCTGACATTTTGGGGGGGCGAAACCATCTATGCGTTTTCTCTCTGTCTGACTTTTGGAGTTATCATCGGAACCTATTCCTCAATCGGGGTCGCCTCGGCCCTCGTATACGATATTGAGTACGCCAAAAAGAAGTAACTGATTCAAGCAATTGGATCGGGAGGGTTTAATTCGTTGAAGGTCAAAAAATTCCGCATCAAGCCCCGACTGGGGATCGTGAGCCGCAACCTCCGATCCATGATGGCGGTCAAGCAATTGCCGGAGGAAGTGGAAAAAGCCCTTTCCGATGAGAGCCAGCTTTTCATCTCTCATATTTCTCCTCTCGCCTTTTACCGGACTTGGACCGGAAGTAAGATTCCTGATAATTTTCGATCCCTTTTGGAGAGATCCGATTTAGCCAAACCGGTGGCCGTTTCCGTGCTCGTGGCAACCATTGGCCCTCACCCCGATGAGATGATTTCCAAAATGCTTTTGGCTGGTGAGACGATTAAAACCCAGATCTGGACTGCCTTGGCGGAAGATGCGGTGGAGCTCGCGCTCAATTTCATTTTCAAACTTCTCTGCGAAGACGCAGAGAAAGATGATTGTGATATTCCCGATTTGGTTATGGCCGGCGATGAGCCAATTCTCGGCGAGGCTCTTGAGCTTGTCGGGGCAGGCCAGGAAAACGTTCGCCTTGAAAACTCTCACCTTATTCCCCGTTTCACCCGGGTGGCCCTTGCGGCATGGGTTCCGGTGTCAAAAAAGAAAGCTCCGGCTCTTGCGGCAAAAAAGACCAATTGATTTTTAGGCTTCCCCTTCCATGATCCAAAAACTCGTATCCTATATTGGGGTGTTCTATCTACATTTCGTCGGAAAAACATCCTTCACCGAAAGCACGGACGATCCCGAATATCTGGCCATTCGCCGAAAAAAAACTCCCGTAATATACGCCCTGTGGCACAATAACCAGGTGTATCTTGCTTACGCGCACAGGGGAGAGCAGGCCGGGATCATGGTGAGCATGAGCAGAGACGGCGAATATATTGCGCAGGTGATGAAAAGGTTGGGACTAATTCCCGTGCGCGGCTCCTCCAGCAAAGGCGGGGACCAGGCCTTAAAACAAATCGTCGAAATTCTGGAAAAAGGAGGTCAGGCAGGATTTACTCCGGACGGGCCAAAGGGGCCCGCCCAAAGTGTCCAGGGGGGGCTGATCTGGACCGCGCAGAAATCGGGTGCGCCAATCGTTCCGGTCAGCGTGGCTTTAAGAAGAAAGATTGAATTCAAATCCTGGGACAGATTCAAGGTTCCCCTTCCGTTTAACCGCGTCATTTTGGTTCACGGGAAACCCTTCCGAATACCGGCGGAGTTGGACGCCGAAGCGGCGAAAATCCAGGTGAAGAAATCTCTGAATGGCGGCCAGGATTTGGCTGAGGATCTCTTGTCCCGCGCGCCGGGCTGGTGGTTTTCCTTATCGGGGCAGGCGATTTATATCCTTTACAACTTTCTCTCCTTGGTCTTAAGTCCCATCCTGCTTCTTGGTTTCTTTTTCAAATTCGGGCTGAAAAGATCACTTCTAGGCTTGGCCGAAAGATTTGGCCGAAATCCTTTCCCACCATCCCGGAAGCGGCGTCTTTGGTTTCACGCGGCCTCCATCGGGGAGTGGCGGGCCCTTAAGCCATTGCTTAAGGAATTCCGGAATAAACAGGGATTCGAAATGGTGGGAACCGTCACCACGCCAGAAGCAAAAAAAATAATTGAAAGGGAAGAGCCGTCTTTCCCCGTTAGATTTTTACCTATTGATAACCCCTGGCTTTTGCGGAGTTGGGTTAAAAAATTAAATCCTCATGGCCTTTTCATAATTGAATCGGAACTGTGGCCCAGTCTCATCAGTGTGGTTCATAAATTAAATATTCCCATTTTTATTTTAAACGGCCGGCTTTCCGAGAAAAGTTCAAAGGGATGGAAAAATGTTCGCCCCTTGGCCAGGCGAATTATGAAACGGATTTCCTTCGTTTATGCTCGGACGGAAAAAGATAAAGCGAGATTCGTCCGGCTCGGAATGACCGAAAAGAGAATTCTGGTATTGGGGAATACCAAAGCCGACAACGTGGAAGTTTTTTCGGATGCGATGAAAAATGAAAAAAAGGCGCCCTATCTCAAAAGTTGGCGAGGCGTGGTCCTTATGGCGGTCAGCACCTGGCCGGGAGAAGAGGAATTAATGTTGAAAGCGCTTAAAAAAGTGTCCGGTAAACCCGTCAGGCTAATCCTGGCCCCCCGGCGCCAGGAACGGCTGGGGGAGGTTGAATCTCTTCTTAAATCTTATTCGCTCCCCTTTCAATTTTTTAGCGAGATTAAGAAGGGGAAGGCGTGGGAGGCTCCGGTTGTAGTGGTCGATACGGTTGGGGATTTGAAGGATTTATTCATAGTATGTGATTTGGCTTTTGTGGGGGGAAGCGTCTATCCTCACGGAGGGCAGAATCCACTGGAACCTGCTGCTGCCAGGCTGGCCCTGGTTTTCGGGCCGCATATGCAGAATTTTGATGAAGAAACCGCTGGCTTTCTCAGATCAGGCGGAGCTGTCCAGGGAGTGAAAGAAGATGAAATCGTTAAATTGGTTAGTGACCTGATTGCCGATGATTCCTTGAGATCCGCGATGGGAGAGAAGGCGGCTGTTGAAGTGGCCTCCCAGCAAGGGGCGACCAAAAGAATTGCCGAGGAATTGTCGCGGCATTTGGGAATTTAATTCGAAAAAAATTTAATCATGAAAATTCTGGTCATTCGTTTTTCTAGCCTCGGCGATGTGGTCTTAACCACGGCCTTATTTCCAAATTTGAAGGCCTTCTGGCCTCAGGTAGAGTTATCCGTTTTGACCAAGGAGGCTTTTGCGCCTGTTTTCGACGGGAATCCCCATGTCGACCACGTTTGGATTTTTAATCCGGAAAGGCAGCCCTTTGCCGAGCTGGCTCAGGAGCTGCGGGCATATAATTTCGATTTGGTTTTTGATCTCCAGGGCAATCTCCGCTCTTTTTATCTTCGGCTTCTGACTGGAGCCAGGCGGGTAATCAGGATGCGCAAAAATTCTCTGGAGAGGCGCCTCCTGGTTTGGTTTAAAAAGGACTCCAGGAAGCTCCAAAAGACGGTGAGGGAAAGGATCCTAGATTGTTTGGCGCCGCTTGAAATTTCGGAAGTTAACGGGGAAACCCAGCTCTACCCCAAAAAGCCCGCCGAAATCCTTAAGGTTTTTTCCCTGGAACAGGATACCGTTTTAGTGGGACTTGCGCCGGGGGCCCAGCATCAAACCAAACAATGGGGGCCTGAAAAATTTGCCGAGGTGGCGAATCACCTCTGCAGCGGCCAGAAGCGGGTTGCGGTTTTGCTCGGCGACAAAAGCGACGCCGAGGCGGCGGGGCAGGTTGTAAAAAATTTACGGGTTCCCTTCCGGGATTTAACGGGATGGACCAATCTTTCCGAATTGATTGCGGTGGTCTCCCGCCTTTCGATCCTAGTGACCAACGACTCCGGAATCATGCACATTTCAGACGCTTTCAAGATTCCCACCGTTGCTGTTTTCGGCCCCACCGTCCGGCAATTCGGGTTTGTTCCGTATCGATCCTCCAGCCGAATCGTGGAAATCCACGATATGAAGTGTCGGCCCTGTTCGCTTCACGGGACGGAGAAGTGCCCTCTGAAGCACCATCGCTGCATGGAAGATATCACTGTTGAAAATGTTCTCCAAGGGTGCCGAGAAGTGCAAAATCCGGTGTCATGAAAATCCTGCATTTAATTGATGAACGATGGGACTCGGGGTTGACGGATTATGCTCTGAAAATCGGCTCCCTCCAGAAAAAATCGGGGGATGAAGTTTGCTGCGGGGTTCTTCCCGGAAAAAAACCGGAGAACAGGGCGCAAAGTTTGGGCCTTGAGGTTGTTCCGGTCGATTCCGTATTTTCCCTGAATAAAATTCTGGGGCAAAGAAAGTTCGATCTGATTAATGTCCATACGGGACGGGCCCACACCTGGGCCGTCTTAGGCCAGGTGTTAAAGAGATCCGAGGATCGCGTCCCCATCGTCCGAACGCGGGGCGATGCCAGGCCGCTACCGGTTAATTTTCTGTCCAAATTTGTTTATGCCCGGACGGCCGCTGTCATCGCCGCCTCAGAACACATTCGCAAACAATATGAAACAGGGTTCGGATTTAATGAGGAATCGGCCCGGACCATCTATCCATCGGTTAAAACTGATCTGCCTCCAGGGCTTCTGCCGAAAAATAAAGTTGGAATTCTGGCGCGATTGGATCCTGTAAAGGGCCATGTTGTTTTTCTTGAGGCCGCCACCCGTGTATTGAAACAGAAGCCCGATGCGGAATTTCTGGTCGGTGGAAAAGAGGCCAATATCACCTATGAGAGCATGCGGAATTTCGCCCGCGATTTGGGAATTGAAAATCAGATTAAATTCCTCGGGTATCAGAATTCTGCCGCCGATTTCATGAAATCTTGCGCGGTCGGGGTCATCGCGTCGGTTGGAAGTGAGGAAGTTTCGCGGGTGTGTCTGGAGTGGATGGCCGCGGGAAGGCCCGTCGTCGGGACCTTGGTGGGCTGTATTGCGGAATTGATTGAGCCGCTTGAGACGGGAATCCTTGTACCCCCGGGTGATTCCGCCGCCATGGCTGAGGCGATTCTATCGCTCCTCAAGGAACCGGATTTGGCGCGAAAGCTGGGCATGAACGCCCGCCGGGTGGCTGAAAGCCGGTTCAGCGATGAAATTTTCCTGGAAAAAACAAAGCGCGCTTATGCTTGGGCACTGAGCCACTCCTTGTCGCGATGACTGAAAATTCCCCTTTAAGAGTTGCCCACATCGACACGGAAAAGACTTGGCGCGGCGGCGAACAACAGGTTTATTCCCTGATTAAAGGTTTGGCCGGGCGCGGGATTTATAATTTGGCCGTCGTTAAAAAGGGGGGCGTGCTGGAAAGGCGGTTAAGGGAATTAAAAATTCCAGTTCTGGCCATCAATCCCTGGGGAGAGTGGGATTTAATTTCAGGGTTTCAAATCGCACGGACCTTTTCCCGGCACCGGATTCAGGTCATTCACGCTCACTCCTCTCACGCTGTCGCTCTGGGAGCTTTGAGCACGGTGCTGAAATCCCTTCCCCTGGTTGTAACGAGGCGGGTTGATTTTCCGCTCTCCCAAAACTTATTTTCCCGATGGAAATATTCCCGCGCCGCTAAAGTTATCGCTATTTCAAACCGCGTCAAAGATGTTTTGCGGGATAGCGGAATTCCTCCCGAAAAGATCCAATTGGTCCCGAGCGGAGTGGATTTTGGGCGGTATGAGGATGTGCAGGCGGTTTCGCGGAAGGAATTGGGAATTCCCGAAGATGCCATCCTCATCGGGCAGGTTGCCGCGCTCGCCCCCCATAAAGATCAAGCGACATTTCTCAAATCCCTGGCCCTTCTAATCCCGCAAAACCATAGGATTTGGGGGATTTTGGTGGGAGAGGGGCCTCTCCGAAAAACATTGGAAGAACTGGCCAAAAATTTAGGCATCGCCAAACGAATTATTTTTTCGGGATTTAAAGATAATCCCCTTGATTATTTGAAAACCTTTGATTTGTTTTGCCTTTCTTCAATCGATGAGGGTTTGGGCACTTCCCTTTTGGACGCGATGGCCCTCAGAGTTCCCGTGGTGGCCACCAACACGGGGGGAATCCCCGATTTGGTTGAGGACGGGATAACCGGATATTTGGCTGAACCTCAAGATTCGGGGGACTTGGCGGGCGTAATTTCCAGGGTGCTCCTCCAACCCAAGGATATAACCCATGTGATTCTCAATAACGCCCAGGAAAAAACCCGAAAGTTTGATATTAACACCACAATTTCCCAAACCCTATCCGTCTATCAGTCTTTGAAGTTCAATTAGAATTCGATTGTAATTTTTAGCATGTTTTTTCTAATTCCCCATTCAAATTTGAATTGCTCGGTTAGTTATCCCCAAAGTTGTCCCCACAATTAACAAATAAAAGTTGTGTTTTTGGTATCATCCATTTTCATGAAAAAATTGCATGGTTTAAGCGTCATTTTAATCACCCGGGACGAAGAAGATGATGTCCGCGGGTGTCTTGAATCGGTAAAAGATATCGCCGATGAGATAATTGTCGCTGATTCCGGTTCAACCGATAGAACCCTTGAGATTTGCCGCCAATACACCGATAAGGTTTTCTTTTGCGAATGGAAAGGATATGCCCCTCAAAAACAATTCGCGCTAGATAAGGCGCAGGGTCCTTGGGTATTGAATCTTGACGCCGATGAAAGGCTGACCGATGAACTGAAAAAGGAAATCACTTCGGTTCTCAATTCCGCAACTTCGGCACCAGTCAACGGTTATTCCATCCCTTTCCGGACTTATTTTTTGGGCAAGAGATTGCGGTTCGGGGCGAGTTGGGGAGAAACCCATGTGCGGTTTTTCCGAAAGGAAAAGGCGTCATATGGTGCCGATCCGGTTCATGAAGGAATAAAGTTGGATCGGCCCATCGGCCGTTTCAATGGATTAATAGAACATTTCAGTTACGGCACCCTTTCCGAATACCTATCCAAATGCAATTTGTACACCACTTTGATTGCCGAAAAGAAGTTTAAAAAAGGCGAGCGGTTCAAGGTTTGGCGGCATTTACGGCTTCCTTTTGAATTTTTCACCAGGTATATACTCAAACTCGGGTTTTTAGACGGATCTGAAGGTTTGGTTTACGCTCTTCTTTCGTCATATTATGTTTGGCTTAAATTTGTGAAATTGTGGGAAATGGAAAGGAAATGAAATGAATATTGCCGGCTTGTTAATTTGGTCGGGTGGGGCGTTTGGAGCCGGGGTTTTGAGCGCCCGCTGGAATTGGTGGCGGAAACCCCTTCCCGGCATCCCTATTTTGATGTTCCATAAAGTGGGCGAGCCGCCAAAAGGCTCAAAAATAAAGAAACTTTGGGTTTCAGACAAATTATTCACCAAACAAATGGCGTACCTCGCCAGGGAAGGGTTCCGGTCTATCACGTTTAAAGATATATATCAGCATTGGGACAACGGGAAACCCCTTCCGGACCATCCGATCCTCATTACCTTTGATGACGGGTACGCCAATAATTATTCTGAGGCTTTCCCAATTATGGAAAGTTTTGGTTTTAAAGCCACCGTGTTTGTCGTTGTTCAGACAGTTGGCTGGGACAATCGCTGGCACGACCCGGCCAGTGAATCGAGAATTCCCATGATTTCCTGGCAGGAGCTGAAAACTTTGCAGAAAGCGGGCTGGGAGATCGGTTCGCATACCATGAGTCATCCACGGCTTCCCCGGCAATCAGCGGAGGAAAGAAAATTTGAACTGGAAAGAAGCCGCCAGGTGATTGGGGAATTCCTTGAGGAATACCCTCAAACTTTTTCCTATCCTTACGGCGCGGGGGAGGACGTGAAGGAAATAAGGCAACAGGTGATGGCTGCAGGCTACAGAGTTGCCGTCGGAATCCATTCCGGCAAATGGAGACTCGATCAGATAAAAAATAATCCGCTGAATCTGCCCCGGATATTTGTCCGCGGCGACGAAAATATGTTTGATTTTCATTTGCAAATTTCACGCGGTCGCTCCCGGTTTTAACCCTTGCCAATCCAAAACCCAAACTCTTTTCAATCATTGCTTATAAATTTGGCGGGGCCTCTCCTCGCCTTTTTAGCGGGTTTCTATTACCTGGGTTTGACCCTTGACCGATTACTTCGGTCTAGGAAACAAATCAGATTTCCCGTTCCCGTTGTTTCGATTGGCAATTTGACCGTCGGGGGAACGGGGAAAACCCCGCTCCTCATTAAATTGACCCGGGATTTGGAGAGATGGGGGTGGAAGCCAGCCATATTGACCAGAGGTTACCGTGGTATTGGCCGATCCTCGGGGGAAAAGGCGAACGATGAAGCCCTTTTGATGAAACGATATTTGCCGGACGTTCCTATCGGGATTGGCCGGGACCGTGTTAGGGTTGGGAAGGAATTACTTTTCAGCGAATCTCCTGATTTTTTCCTGCTGGATGACGGATTCCAGCATTGGTCCGTTTCCCGCGACCTGGACATTGTTTGTGTGGACGCCACCAATCCCTTCGGGGGAGGGCATCTTTTGCCGTGGGGCCGGCTCCGGGAGCCGGTTGGTGCCTTGAAGCGAGCCCAGGTGGTTGTGATCACGCGGACAGAATTGGCGGATGAAGAAAGGCTAATCGAGTTAAAAGGTCAACTTATGAATTATTTGGAAGGCGGAACGGTGTTGGTTAGCCGTTTCCAAACCGAACTTTACTTCTGGGAGGGGAAAAAGGCGGAGGAGAAGAATATTTTGGCCGGGAAAAATATAATTGCTCTTTCGGCGATCGGCAATCCGGAATCGTTTGAAAAAACGTTGTCCCGCTATGGCGCTAAAATTTATCCGTGCCGTTTCCTCGACCACCATAATTACCGGGAAGGAGATTTAAAAAAGGCAATTGAAATTTCAAAAGCACGTTCCGCCTCCGTTGTAACGACTGAAAAGGACCAGGTTAAACTTCAAAACTTAATTCAGCTTATGCCGGCCGAATTCCAAAAGCTAAAGAAATTTTTTGTATTGAAAGCCGAGTTGAAGTTTACCGACGGAGATGAGAAAAATTGGGAAAAAATATTGAAAGGGAAATTTAGAAGGTGAGAAAAAAAATCAAGGTTTGGATTGAATATATCGCGGTGCGCTTTGCCGAGTCGGTATTTCAGTCCGTCTCCCGCCCCTTGAGCCTGAAGTGGGGGGAGTGGCTTGGGGTAATTTTTTCGATTTTCCTTTCCCAAAGGAAGCGACTTATAATCGAAAACCTCGAGCATGCCTTTCCGGAGAAAAAATTTTCTGAGATTAAGAAAATCGCGCGCGCCGTTTGGAGAAATTTGGGAAAGACCGCCGTTGAATTCATCCGCCTGGATGAAATAAATCAGGATAATTACCCGGAATTTGTGACCTTCGAAGGCGAAGAGACCGTTCGCAAAGCGGCTCGGGAAGGCCGGGGCCTTATTTTTATCGGCTTTCACATGGCCAATTGGGAATTGACCGGCTACGTCACCAGCTTGCATTTCGGAAATTTAACGGTCATCGCCCGGCCGATTAAAAATCCGCTGGTGGACAATTGGGTTCAATCCAAGAGGAAAAAAGGGGGCTTTGAAATAATCCCCCACAGAAACGCGGTTAAGGGGTCTCTGGGTAATTTAAGGATGAAAAAATATGTCGGAATTCTTGTCGATCAGAACCTTTACGAGGGCGGGGTTTTTGTGGATTTTTTCGGGAGGCCCGCGGCGACCACCACCCTGCCCGCGATTCTATACGATCGGACGAAGGCGCCCCTCCTAATCGTTTATTCCCTTCGCCAGGGTGGCAAGTTTAAAATTGTGTATGAAGGACCCTTGAATTTGCCGGATGTCCCCGATCCGAAAGAACGGTTGTTCCTGCACACCCAGATCATCAACAACGAGCTGGAAAAAATAATCAGAAAGAATCCCGAAAGCTGGTTTTGGATTCATAACCGCTGGAAGAGGCGCCCCGAAAATGCGGCAGGCGGGGAAAATATGGCCGGAGCCAGCCCCGATGAATAATCCCCGAAAAATATTGATCGTCGCTTTGGATAATTTGGGCGACGCGGTGATTGCCACCGCTCTATTTAAACCGATACGCGACCTCTTTCCGGGGGTTCAAATCGGTTTTTTTGTGAAGGAATATGTCGCGGGCCTCTTTTCAAATTTACCAAACTATTTCCGGCTTCACGCCGCCGACCCTTTTTGGGACAAATCTCCCGTCAAAGGCAAGGGCTCTTTACTCAATTTTTTGCGGACTTTTAACGAAGTTCGGAAAGAGAATTATGATTCAGCCCTGGTTCTCAATGCCGAATGGCGAAGAAGCGCCCTTTGTTTTTTGGCGGGAATCCCCCGAAGATTCGGAATGGGCCGCCGCAAAGCCGGATTTTTTCTGAATTACGTCCAATTTCCACCGGCTGGAAAGCAGCACTTCCTCGAGGATAATTTAGATTTGTTGGGTTTATTGAGCGGGAGGGCAATTCACCCGGGGGAGGTTTTTCCGGAGATTTCCTTGAGTTTGACCGAACGGCAAAAAGGGGAAAAGTGGCGGTCAGCTTTGAAATGGGAAAAAAATCCCGTCGCCATGATTCATCTCCTGACTAAAAAGCGGGAAAGAAGTTTTCCCCTGTCCAAATGGGCTGAATCGATTAAAGTTTTATCCGCCATGAATCCGGATTTGAGATTTGCCATTTTGTGTGAAGAAAAGGACAAGCCTGAAATCGGCCCCTTCCTGAAATTATTTAGGGAAGGGCTGATAGAAATGGTTATTGGGGGGTTGGGCGACATAAAGGCTTTTATGTCCCAGTCTTCAGTTTTTATCGGCGGAGATTCCGGTCCTGGCCACTTGGCGGCCGCCCTCGGCATTCCCGTCGTATCTCTTTTTGGCCCAACCGATCCAGACAGGTTTCGGCCGATTGGCCGGAACTTGGTAAAAGTTTTGAAACACGACCCCTTGAAGGATATGCCCGTTGAAAAAGTGGGGGCAGTTGTGGATTTTTGCTTTCAGGTTGCGAGAGAGAGGATTTCAAAGACATGAATCCCGAACGCCTGCGCGCACTTGTTTATTTCCTTTTTGGCGTTTCTTTATGTTTATCCATATCGGGCGGTTACATTTTTGGCCTTCTGGTCATGGGAGATTTAATCTTTCGGGCGAAAAAGGAGGAACGGCTCCGGCGCTGGGTCCTGTCTCCGTTGGATATTCCGGTCCTGGCTTATTTTTCCTGGGGTGTTTTCACTTCGGTTTGGAATGGGTCTGCTTCGTTTTTGTCGTCGATAAGGGCGCAACATGCGTTAATTTTTTTCGTCCTTTTTGCTCATTTTTTCGATGAAAAAGATTGGCACCGGTTGATCTGGGGTTTTTGCGCGGCGGGCGCGGTGGCAGGTTTATGGGGCATATTGCAAATAAATTCCGGAATTGTTTTGAATCCAACCACCCGGACTGTTGAAACTCCCCGCTTTTTTGCCGGCTGGCCAGAGGGAATTTTAAAAAGATTCGCCTCGCGATTGGGGAGGGCGGTGGGAACGCGAAGCCACCCCTTAACCTACGCCGAAAGCTTGATTCCGGCTTTCTTTGTTATTTTGACGATGATTCACAAAACCTGGAATGAGAAAAAAAACAAGGGCTTCGTGGCGGGGATAATGTTCCTGGCCCTGATTTTCATTGTCTTGGGCCTGGTCGCTTCCCAGTCCAGGGGCGTTTGGTTGGGAGTTATTTTTGGAACAGGGCTGGTGGTAATAATTAACTTCCGGAAATTTCCCTTTAAAACATTGGGAGCCCTTTTATTGGTGGGAATTCTCGTATTCATGGCCTCATCCCAATTGCGCGGGCGGGCGATGAGCATTTTCTCTGGATCCTCTGGCTCGCCGGGGGATCAAATTTCCCGATCATCCAGATTCGCCCTTTGGAAGGAATCTTTTCGGGATATCCGCGCCAAGCCCATAGCGGGAATGGGAATTCACGGGGTTCAATTGAAGATCGAAAATGATTTTTACGGTCCCAGTCAAATTTGGACTGAAACCCACAACATTTTTATTCAAAGCGCTTTGGAGCGGGGGATTATCGGGTTTGGCCTTTTGCTTTGGATAATCACGATTGGTTTTCTCTTAATTTTGAGGTCTCCTCAGCCCTGGAAAAGTTCTCTTTCGGGAACAATGGGCGCTTTTGTTGTTGCCGGCCTAACCGAGTCTTGGTTGAATGACATGGAGATTGCGATTATTTTTTGGGCGCTGCTGGGGGCGGCGGAATTTTTCCGGCGGAGAGAAAATGTCGAATCAAAAACTAAAGCGTCATGGTAAAGTTGTGAAATCCGTCATTCCTGCGAAAGCAGGAATCCATGGATTCCCGATTAAGACATTCGGGAATGACGGTTGTTCTCAATTGTCTCGCCACCACAATTTGCAAGCTGCGGTGTTTTTTGATCGGGATGGAACACTTTTGCGCGAGCGCGGGTATTTGTCGAGCCATGAGAAACTGAAATTTTATCCCTCGGTTTTTCCGGCGATTAGAAAAATCAGGATGGCGGGGCTAAAAATCGTTGTAATTACGAATCAATCCGGCGTGGGCCGCGGATTTTTTCCTGTTTCATCGGTCCGAAAGATCCATGCTGAATTGAGGAGTTTGGTCGCCGCGAGAGGAGGAAAAATCGACGGAATTTATTTTTGCCCGCATCTTCCCCAAGCAGGATGCGCCTGCCGAAAACCCAAGCCGGGCCTGGCCCGGCGGGCGGCACAGGATCTCGGGATCGATTTGAAACGTTCTTATGTGGTGGGAGATCAGGCGAAGGATTTGCGCCTCGCCAGGAATATCAGGGGCAAAGGGATATTGGTTTTGACCGGGGCGGGAAGTTCAGCGGATAAGAAAGAGCGGGCTCTAGCGGCCAAAATTACCCCCAATCTCTTAACTGCCGCGAAATGGATTATAAAGGATTTGACCAATGGGTGACAGACGGGAATTCCAAAAATCGGCCATATGGGCGCTCGGGTTGATAGGGCTTTTGGCCTTAAACGGGTTCGTTTTGGCCCATTGGGTTCGAAACGATACCCGGCCGCTCGCCTGGGACGAGGCGATTCACACCTCGATTGCTTTGGAATATCGTCACCGGATTGCCGAGGAGGGATTTTTTTCCATTCTTAAACCGGCCACTTTTAACTATCCGCCGCTCTATCATCTGACTTTGGCGCCGGTTTTATCGATTCCCCAAGAAGTCGCCGATGCCGGCGCGATAATAAATTTCTTTTATTTGGCAATTTTGATTATTTCCCTTTTCTTGCTGGCCGATTTTATGATGGGGCGATGGGCCGCTATTTCAGCCGCCTTTCTGGTGAGCGCCTATCCAATTTTTCAGAAGATGGCGTGTTTTAATCTCCTGGATGTCGCCTTATCCGCCTGGGTGGCCCTAGCCATGTTGTGCTTGGTGCGCTCGGAAGATTTTTCCAAATTGGGGTGGAGCGCGGGGTTTGGCGCGGCCGCCGCAATGGCTCAGCTGACCAAATGGCCGGCCCTGGGATATCTGCTGGCTCCCCTGATTTATGTCTTCGTTCGTGGTATGCGGAGGAAGAATTTTAAAGGATTGTTGATTTCGTGCCTCGCCTTTGGAGTCTTGGTTGCCCCTTGGTATCTATACAACTGGATCCCCGTCCTTAGGCGGGTAATTGGCGTGGCCAATATGGCTCCGGCAGCCGACATCGCCTTGCCGCCGGGGATGAAATTTCTTTGGTATCCGGCCGCCCTCTTTGAGCAGTTGAATTTGACGTTTGTTTTACTTTTATTGCCCGGCCTTTTGGTGTTTGTTTGGCGGCCAAAAGTATTAGTCATCACTCTCTGGTTTTTAGGCTCCCTCTTTTTTTTCAGCCTGATCAAAAACCAAAATATCCGCTACACCATGCCGGCTTTGCCGGCGGCAGCCCTATTGACCGTGGCCTGGCTTCCGTCGAATCGCCGCATCACCTTCATATTTTTCAATCTGATTACGGCAAGTTTCTTCTTCCTTTTGCATTTTGTTCCTGATTCACCGTGGATCCTTCAGACCAAAATAGGGGCGATTCCCATCGTGGGAAGGCAATATATTTTAAGGGGAGATTGGCAGCAGAAAGCCATTGTTGAGCGGATTATCCAGTTAAAAGGAGGCAATCAGCGTTTTTCCCGGGTCCTCACTATTTCCAACGCCCCCTTTTTCCATAGCACAAGTTTGAATGTGACCAGGGAACTGATGGGAGTTAATAACTTTGAATTCAGAGGTCCGTCGGCGAAGCGGACCTTTGAGATGCAGGATTTTGTTCTGCTAAAAACAGGAGATTTGGGTCCGGTTAATACCATAGGAGCAGTCCAGGAATCAGCAAATTTCATTCAAAATAAAAAAGGCTGGTTCAATAAGATTTTCCGTGAGGCGGGTCGGTGGCCCCTTCCCGACAATTCGGAAGCCATCCTTTATGTTTTGGATCCCAAACCGATGAACACGATGGGCGCCCGGTTTTTGTTTGATCTCGAGCTGAAAGAATTTGTCTTGCCGAATATCGTGGCAAAAAACGTCAAATTTAGAGCCTCCGGAGGTTCTAAAAAAGACTTGAGCCAGGGGAAATTTAAGGAACTGAATATATCTTGTGAGGAGGTCGTTTATCAGGGAATAAGATTTGAAAATGTGTTGTTTCGTCTGGTTAATCCCCAAATTAATTTGCCTCTCCTACTGGAAAAACAGGAACTGCAATTATTATATTTGGATCGCATGGAACCGAAAGCCGAAATCGATGTCGGACCGCTTATCGCTTTAATTCTCTCCAAAACACGGATGATGAATGACCTTAGGGTTGATTTTGACCAGTCTAACGTGGAAGCGAGAGGAAATATTTATGGAGTCCCGTTTGGGGTGAAGGCCTCTTTAATGGTTGGTAATGAAATTTTTCATTCCCGGCTCCGGTCAATTAGAATTTTCGGAATTCCTCTCCCCACTTATTTATTCCGCGCGGTTACCGATCTTGAAGAACCTCTCACCCCCAATGCCGAAAGGCCGTTTTTTCTCGATTTCAAAAGCCTGACTGGACGCGGAAACATTTTGGAGATTAATTCTTGAAGCCGGTAAAATTAATTTTTCATTTCACAATTTTGGTGTGGGTTTTTTGGGCAGGGCATCCTGTCCATTCCGAAGAATTAGCCACCCCTCCGCCCCAAGTCCAGGTAAGTTCGTCTGTCACATCCGTTTCAACGGAACCTCATCATATCGATTTGATTTCCGTGAATAACGAGGCTTTTCAAGTTGGGGAAGAGCTAATTTTTGACTTAAATTATGAATTTATAACGGCCGGGCAAGCTTCGTTGAAAGTCGAGAACGGCCTCCAAGTGAATGGCAGACCCACTATAAGTTTTGTTTCATCGGCGAAAACCAGTGATTTTTTTGATGTCTTTTTCAAAGTCCGCGATTACAACGCTTCCCAGGTGGATGAACCTTCGTTGATGGCCGTTAATTTTCATCAAAATTTGAGAGAGGGCGACTACCGGGTTATAAGGAATACCTCCTTTGATTACCCGAACGGGATTTTTAAGTTCGAAAAACTTCGCAAAGGTAACCTAACCCAAAGGAGCGGGGTCATCGACCGGCCGGTGTTGGATATTTTGTCCTCTTTTTATTTCACTAGAGTTCTTCCGCTCGAACCGGGAAAGGAATATTTTATGGATGTTTTTTCGGACGAGGACGTTGTTTACCCGTTAAAGGTGGTCGTCGATAAAAAAATCGAAAAGATAAAAGTTCCAGCCGGAAATTTCCATTGCCTGCAAGTTACGCCGTATGTGGTGGGGGACGCCATATTCAAGGCCCGCGGCGGAAAGATGTCCATTTGGCTCACCAACGACGCCCGCCATATGCCTGTGTTATTGAGCTCCAAGGTGTTCATAGGATCATTTGACGCCAAATTAGTGTCGTACAAAGCCCCTAATAAATAGGTTAAAATCACCGCATTATGAGTCGGGACGCCATTGATAAATTAAGAAAATCCATCGATTCTCTGGATGAGGATCTCCTTGCACTTTTGAACCGCCGGGCCGAAGTGGCAAAAAAAATCGGCCAGGTTAAGGAACGCCGGAAGGCCGATGTTTTTTCCGTGGAAAGAGAAAGGCAGATCCTGGAAAGCTTATTTGTGAAAAATAAGGGTCCGTTGGGAGAAGACGAAATTGACGATATTTTTCAATCGATCTTTACGACCTGCCGATCAATTCAAAGGAAATATTCAATCGCCTATTTCGGGCCGGAGGCCACCTTCACTCATCAGGCGGCTTTGAAACATTTTGGACGGAATTGCGCTTTCATTCCTTTGCCTTCCATTAAAGACGTTTTCTTTGAGGTGGAAAGGAAAAGGGCGGATTTTGGAGTGGTGCCCATTGAAAATTCCACGGAAGGGGTGGTCAACCACTCCCTGGATATGTTTATCGATTCCGATCTTTTGATTGTGGCGGAACGGGAAGAACCCATTTCGCATAATTTGTTCTCCCTGTCGGGTAGGCTGAAGGAGATTCAAACCGTGTATTCACACCCCCAGCCGCTCGCGCAGTGCCGAAAGTGGCTCGATACCCATCTTCCCCACGTGGCCATTCATGAATCAGCGTCCACTTCGGACGCCGCTCTGAAAGCCACCCTGGACGCTTCTTCCGGCGCCATCGCTTCCCTGATGGCGGGGAAAATGTATCATTTGAAACCCGTCGCTGAAAAAATCGAGGATACCAGGGACAACGCCACCCGATTTCTTATTATCGGGCGCGCTTCCGCGCCTGAGACTGGCCGGGATAAGACCTCGATTTTATTTGCTTTAAAAGACAAAGTGGGCGCCCTTTATGAAGTGTTGGAAGCATTTAAAAAGGAAGGTCTCAATTTGACCAAAATTGAATCCCGCCCGACCAAAAAAAAGGCGTGGGAGTATATATTCTTTGTTGATTTTATTGGACATCAATCTCAGAAGAATGTGCAAAGAGCCCTGGCTTCACTGAGGGAAAAATGTTCTTCATTGAAGATCTTGGGTTCATATCCTTATTGACAGCCGGTTCATTCGGCCGTTCTCACCGATTTTTTTGAAAGGCAATAGTATGAAAAATGACGATTCTTTAATTTTAAAGCCCCGTCCGGAACTTGAAACGCGGCTGAAATACCAGCCAGGATTTTCAATTGAGCAAATCAAGAGGCAATACGGCGTCGGTGAAGTAATTAAACTCGCCAGCAATGAAAATCCATTGGGGCCTTCACCGAAAGGGTTGGACGCTTACAAAGACGTCGCGAGAAAAATTTTTCGCTACCCTGAGTCTTTCAGTTTCGATTTGCGGAATGTGATTGCCAAAAAATTTTTGGTGGGGTTGGAAGGTGTCATCGTTGGAGCGGGGTCGGACGAAATAATCGAAATGCTGGCCAAGGCCTTTCTCACGCCGGAGGATGAGGTGGTGGTATCTGAATATTCCTTTCTCCAATACCGCATTGCCGCCGAACTCATGGGGGCGAAAGTTGTGGCTGTCCCCATGAGAAATATGAGATACGACGTGGACGCGATGGCCAAGGCCGTCACCGAGAAAACGAAGCTCGTCTTCATCGCGAACCCCAATAATCCAACGGGGTGCTATGTTTCCAAGCTCGAGCTGGCCGAATTTTTGGTCAAACTCCCGAATCACGTGTTCCCGGTTATCGATGAGGCCTATTTTGAATATGCCAGCGAGGAGAAGGATTATCCGTCGAGTTTCCATGAGTTTTTCCACAAACGGTCCATGATGGTTTTACGGACCTTTTCCAAAATTTACGGTTTGGCGGGATTGCGGGTGGGGTACGGGATTGGGCCGGAGGAAATCATTTCGGTCCTGGACAAGGTGCGGCCCCCCTTTAACGTTTCCCTCCCGGCCCAAAGCGCGGCCATCGCGGCTTTTGGCGACACCGCATTTGTGGAAGAGTCGCTGGAGCTTAACCGGAAGGAAAGGAATTTTCTGAGGGAAGAACTCGTCAAAATGGGCTTTAACGTTCTCCCTTCAGCCACCAATTTCCTTTTATTTGAAACGCAGCCCAAGCGGGGCAGGATCCTCTTTGAAAGACTGCTTCACAAGGGCGTCATCATTCGCTCCGTCGACGAATACGGTTTAAATGAATACCTGCGGGTGACTGTGGGAAAGCCCCAGGAAAACAGGATATTTTTGAAAGCCTTAAAGGAGGTATTGGAAGAAAAATGATTTTGACCTTAAAGCCGGGCGTCAGCAAGAAAGACGTCGATAAAGTCATCGCCAAAATAAAGGAGATCGGTTTCGCCCCGTCTCTTTCCAAGGGTGCCGAGCGTGTCGTCATCGGGGTGATCGGTGAGAAAGCCATTGTCCACAAGGAAGTCTTCGCGAACATGGACATGGTGGATTTCATCACGCCCATTTCCAAACCGTACAAACTGGTTTCCCGGGAGTTCAAGAAGGAAAACTCCGTCATCCACGTGAAGGGGAAGCTCTCCATCGGCGGGAAGCAAATCGTGATGATCGCCGGGCCCTGTTCCGTCGACACCGCTGAAAACTTGATGCACAACGCGCGGGAGATCAAAAAAGCCGGCGGACACATGTTGCGCGGCGGAGCCTTCAAACCGCGGACCTCCCCTTATTCCTTCCAGGGATTGGGAGAGAAGGGCCTGGAGCTTTTAGCCGAGGCCCGGCGGCTGACGGGGTTGCCGGTTGTCACCGAGGTGATGGATCCGCGCCAGATAGAAATGGTGTGCAAGTACGCGGACGTCCTTCAGGTCGGCGCCCGCAACGCTCAAAACTTTGATCTCTTGAAGGAAGTGGGCCAGATCCACAAGCCGGTCATTTTGAAACGGGGAATGGCCACTTTGATCGAAGAATGGTTGATGGCGGCGGAATACATCGTTTCCAAAGGGAATTCCGAGGTCATTCTCTGCGAGAGGGGTATCCGCACCTTTGAAACGGCGACCCGAAACACCCTGGACATTAGCGCTGTTCCGGTTATCAAACACCTGACTCATTTACCCATTCTGGTGGATCCCTCCCATGGAGTGGGAGTAAGGGACTATATCCCGCCGATGGTGCGCGCGGCTATTGCCGCGGGCGCGGACGGCGTGATGGTGGAAACACATCCCCACCCTGGCGAGGCCCTTTCCGACGGGCATCAGGCGCTGCTCCCGGTTCAGTTTGAGCACCTAATGAAGGAAGTTAAGCTTATCGCCGCCGCGGTTGGCCGAACCGTTTAATGATTCAAGTCGGGATAATCGGGGTTGGGCTGATCGGCGGGTCATTGGGAAAGGCTTTGCGCCGAGTCAAAAGATCCGGCGCCAGAAAATACCGCGTGCTCGGCTGGGGCCGTTCCCGCTCGAAATTGAGGAAAGCAAAGAGTTTGGGCGCCCTCGACGAATATTCCCTTCGTCCGGGAGATGTCCTTAATAACGCGGACATTGTCGTGCTCTGCGTACCCGTGCAAAAAATTCCGCTGCTCGCCGAAAAAGTCCGGCCTTATCTCAAACCCCATGCCATTCTGACCGACGTGGGCAGCGTTAAAAATAACATTGTGGCCGCGTTGAAAGGAGTCCTGCGGAAGAGGGGGGATTTGTCCTTTGTGGGCGGGCATCCCTTGGCGGGGTCGGAGAAGACTGGAATAAACTTTGCCCGGCCGGATTTATTTCAAAAAGCGGCGGTGGTTTTGACCAGCGATGGGGCGCGGGAAAAATCGGTCCGGACAATTAGGAGTATGTGGGAGGATGCTGGGGCGAAAGTCTTTTTGTTAAAGGCCGCGCGGCATGACGAATTTTTGGCGCTCACCAGCCACCTGCCGCACCTTTTGGCTTTCACCCTGTTTTCACTTGTGTCCGGGAGGGCGAAAAAGGATCCGGTTTTAAAATCTCTGGTGGCGGGTTCCTTCCGGGACATGACGAGGATCGCCGGGTCCCCGGCGGCAATATGGGCCGGAATTATTGAATCAAACCGCGCAGAGTTGGTGACTCAGGCCCGGAAGTTTCAAAAGCTCATGATTCAATTGTTAAATGTGCCCTCCAAAAAATTGCTCGGGGAATTAAACCGGCTCTCGAGCGAAAAAACGCGATGGACAAAAAAGTAAAGCCGGCCCGCAGTTTCCGGGGCAGCGTTTCCGTTCCTCCCGATAAATCCATCACCCACCGCGCCGTCCTTTTGTCTGCTCTCGCCAGAGGCGTTTCCAACGTTCAGAATCCCCTTAACTCTGAGGATTGCCTTTCCACGTTGTCTTGCGTGCGAAAATTGGGATGCCAAGTGGAAAAAGGCAAGGACTCCTGGAATATCGAAGGGAAGGGCTTGTGGGGCCTCATGGCGGCAAAAGGTAAGCTCGATTGCGGAAATTCCGGAACTACCATGCGGCTAATGTCCGGGATTCTGGCGGCTCAGGAATTTGAGTCGGAATTAGTTGGGGATGCTTCACTTTCCCAAAGGCCCATGGATCGGATAGCTGAACCCTTAAGCGCCATGGGAGCCAAATTTTCCCTCACGAAAGGAAAGTTCGCCCCGTTTAAAATAAAAGGCCGGAGACCTTTAAACCCCATCCATTGGAAAAGTGAGATTTCGAGCGCCCAGGTAAAGTCGGCCGTACTTTTGGCGGGGCTTCATGCCGAAGGGGAAACCGTATTTGAGGAGCCTTCTTTATCGCGCGACCATACCGAAAGGATGTTGAGGGGATGCGGAATAAACGTGGATAGAAAAGAGGGGGCGATCATAGTTCGCGGCCCGAGCGAACCCAAACCCATGAATTGGACGGTTCCCTCTGATTTTTCGAGCGCTGCTTTTTTCATCGCGGCGGGGCTCCTCATCGATGGGAGTGAAATAGTTTTAAAGGGGATCAATTTAAACCCGACCCGCACCGGCCTTCTCCTGGTTTTGGAGGAGATGGGGGCGAACCTTGAAATCCGGAACCGTCAAGAAGTGGGAGGCGAACCCGCGGGAGATATTTTCGTGAGGGGAAAATCCGACCTTCAAGCGGTAACTCTTAGCAAGGATTTGACTCCAAGATTAATTGATGAGATTCCCGTCCTTGCGGTATTGGCAACCCAAGCGAAGGGCGAGTCTGTTTTGTCCGGCCTTGAAGAATTGCGGGTGAAAGAAACAAATCGTCTCGGGGCGATGGCCAATAACCTTTTCCGGCTGGGGGCAAAAATTAGGGAAACAAAAGACGGCCTCATTATTAATGGTCCCACTCGTTTGATAGGCGGAGCTGTGGATTCATTTCTTGACCATCGGATCGCCATGGCCATGGCGGTGGCGGGCCTGATTTCCAAAGACGGCGTCGCCATTCAGGGAAGTGAATCCGTCTCCATATCATTTCCCGATTTTTGGAACATTCTGGATGAATTGACCGGACCCCGCTGATGTTTCGGAAAATAAAAAAGTTGGGACGGATCAGTTTTTATCAATTTTGCCGATTTATTTGTTTTCTCACATTTCAAATCCTCTGGCGTTTGGAAGTGAAGGGTCAAAAGAATGTTCCTCGCCGAGGCGCACTCATTTTAGCCGCCAATCACAAATCCTATGCCGATCCCCCTTTGGTCGGGGTGGCTCTACCTCGCGTGGCGCATTATTTGGCCAAAAGAAGCCTCTTCAAATTTCCTCCGATCGGGTGGCTTCTTAAAGTGTGGCATTCTCATCCCATCAGTCGGGCCGGCGGAGCTGAGGCGATCAAGGACGCTGTCGACCTTATGGAGGAGGGGGATGCCCTGATCGTTTTCCCGGAGGGGAAGAGGATTCGGGGCGAAGAATTCGGGCAGCCCAAGCCCGGAGTGGGAATGTTGGCGATGGCCACCAAAACTCCCGTTATTCCGGTTTATGTGCACAATTCCAATAAAATGTTTAAGTTTAAGAAGTTGTCCGTCATTTTCGGCCAGCCGATTTTTCCCCAGGATTTTCACACCTACGAGAAGCTGGCCGAGGAAATTATGTCGGCCATTGTGCAATTAAAAGAATCCCATTTTGGAAAAACAAGTTGAAATTTATGCCTGTTTTTACAGGGGCTGACCGTCTCACAAATTTGAAGAATTTGGAAATAAGGAAACCGGAAAATATGATATTCTCGTTTTTACAAGCCCGCGGGTGTAAACCTTTTTTCTCCAAAAATCCCAGTTTGGTTACCGGTTAGTTCGAATTTTATTATGGAAAAGGACATGGAAGAGACCGTCATGACGGATGAAATTAAGATGGAGGATTTGATGGCGCAATCAGAAGGCGCCACCACTGGGTCCCTCGTTGATGGGACAGTCGTGAGCATTGAAGCCGACCATGTTTTGGTGGACGTCGGTTTGAAACAGGAAGCTTTTCTTCCGGCCCAGGAATTCACTCACACCCTTCCCCATGTCGGAGACAAGATCCCCGTCCTCATTTTGCGGATGAGAGGCCCCGAGGGGCGGCCCCTTCTATCGTATCAGCAGGCTCGGGAGAGGAAATATTGGGATGCCATTCGCACCGCTTTTCAGAGCAAGCAACCGATTAAGGGAAAAATTGTCAAGAGAATCAAGGGAGGAGTCATTGTGGATGTCGGAGTTGACGCTTTCATGCCGACCTCTCAAATCGATATAAAACCTGTTTTTAAGCCGGAAGAGTGGTTAGGAAAAGAAGTTGATGTTTTCGTCTTGGAAATGAACCGAGCTAAGGTCAATGTTCTTGTATCCCGACGGCAATACATTGAGCATGAGCGCGAGATTAAAAAAGCGGAAACTCTGAAGACCATTAAGGACGGCGTCGTCTTGCACGGGCGGGTGACTTCGGTTACCAATTTTGGCGCTTTTCTTGATATCGGCGGTTTGGACGGCCTTTTGCATGTTTCCGATATGGATTGGGTGAGGATTGAGGATCCAAAATCCGTTGTCAAGGTGGGAGATGAATTTGATGTTCAAATTTTAAAGTTCGATCCGGCCACTCAGAAAGTCTCCTTGGGGAGAAAACAACTCCTCAAACACCCCTGGGATGGAATTGAGGAGCGCTATACCATCGGTTCCATTGTAAAAGGGAAAGTAAGCGGGCTCGCCAATTTCGGAGTTTTTGTGGAAATAGAACCGGGAGTTGAGGGATTAATCCACGTGTCTGAAATTTCCTGGACGGAAAGGGTCACCAAATTAAAAGATGTTTTTAAGGTTGAGCAAGAGGTGGAGGCGAAGCTTATCGGGTTCGATCGGGAACAGGAAAAAATATCGCTAAGTCTTAAGAGGCTGGGGGAAAGTCCGTGGGAACAGGCCGTTCACATTTATCACCCCGGTACGCAAATTGAGGGCGAGGTAACACACCTCGCTCCATTCGGAGTTTTCGTTAAAATTCCCCTGGGGATCGAAGGGTTGATAAAAACCCAGGACCTTTCCTGGACGGAAAAAGTATCTTCTCCTCGGGAATTGTTCAAGGTTGGAGAAAAAATTAAGGCGGTGGTCCTCGAAGTTAACCCGAAAGAAGAAAAAATGTCGCTCGGCATAAAGCAGCTTTCCAAAGATCCTCTCAAAACATTAAGAATTGGGGACTCCGTCACCGGGAAGGTGACGAAGATTGTTGACTTCGGGATGTTTGTCGCACTCGACTCGGGACTGGATGGATTGGTTCGTTCCCAGGAAATTTATAACGCCAAATCGATTTTCTCCGATGATAAGAAAAAAGAACGGACCGATCCCGCGGATGTGCCTCAATATAAAGAAGGCGACACCGTCACCGCTTCCGTCCTCAAAATCAACAAGAAAGAACGAAAGCTCGAACTTTCGATTAAGAAATTTGAAAGGGAACAGGAGAAAGAACTCCTCCGGAAATACTCCGGCCAGCAGGGCAGCCCCACCATCGGCGAAGCCACCGGTTGGTCCGATTGAAGCATCCTTTTTAGAATTCCCCTGTATCTCTCATTTCTAGCCTGATAAACTTCCCACATATGTCGATGAGAATTTTCGCGCGGCGGGGTTTTTTTTGTCTCCTTCCTTTTCTTATCACTTCTCCCGTTTTTCCATTGGCCGATAATACTGTGAGGGTCGATGAATATAAATGCCAGGTCGCCCAAACCGAGCATTTCGACATTCACTACAATAAAGGTTCGGAAAATTGGCTTCCCCTATTGGCCTATTACCTGGAGGGAGCATGGAAAGAGGTCGGCGACAAAATAAATTATCACGTTCCCGTCCGGACTCCGTTCTTCTTTTTTCCAAACCATAATCTGTTTGAGGAAAACAATATTGTGAAAGTCGATGAGGGGACGGGTGGCGTCACGGAGGCTTTTAAAAACAGGTTTTTGATTTTTAACGATGGTTCTCAGAATTGGCTCCAGCACGTCATTTACCATGAGTTCACACATGAGATTCAATTCAATGTCCTCTACGGCGGTTTTTGGAAATCGATCCGGCTTTTAAAATCTCCCTTTTACCCCTTGTGGTTGATGGAAGGAATGGCCGAATACGGTTCGGGGGATATCGACCTGCCCACGGAAGACATGGTGGTTAGGGACGCTGTTTTTCATAAATCATTGCCCCATCTTCAGGAATTGCAGGGGTTCAGCCATCTGAAGCCAAATCAGGTGACGCTCGGATACAAAACGGGGAACGCGGCCATGGAATTCCTGGCGGACGAATACGGGCCGGATAAAGTGGGAAAGTCCCTGGTCCTGATGAAAGACTATTTTGAGGTGTCCGGAGTTTTAATGGAGCTTTTGGGAACCGATCTGGACATGTTTGATTTTCGATTCCGGGAGTGGCTTCAGGATAAATACGCCGATTTTTTTTCGAAAGCGGTGGAACCCGATCGATACGGTCCCCGGCTGACTTCCTCGGATGGAATTCCTCAGTTTAACGAAGCTCCGGCCCTCTCGCCTGATGGGAAAACTATTTATTATGTCGGTGATCAGGCCGGCCCCAATTTTATTTACCGGCTTGATTTGGAATCAAAGAGGAGAACAACCGTCCTGAAATTGGAATACGGTCCCTTTGAAAATATTGCCTCCAAAGGGAGAGGCTTGTCCGTTTCGAAAGACGGCCGGTGGCTTGCTTTTTCGGGCGAGAAGAAACAGCGGGATTTCCTTTTCCTGTTCGAATTGACCACGGGAAGGTTGAAAAAGGTGAAAGTTCCCTTCGAGCAAATCCGCACCCCCAGTTTTTCTCCGGTGGATGATACCCTTGTTTGCGTGGGAATGAACAGAGGCGTGAACGACATATTCATCATCAATATGAAGGGGAAGATTGTTGACCGCCTGACGGATTCCCTTCAGGATAAAGCCGATCCTGTGTTCTCTCCCGATGGTTCCAAGATCTTATTTTCGGGAGAAGTTGTCAGTGCAATTGATTTGAAGGATGTGGGCCGGGACATTTTTGAAATTAATCTGGGGGATAAATCCATCCGGCGAATCATTAGTCTAACCGGTATTGAGACGGAGCCGGAGTATTTGGGTGACGGTTCGATTCTATTGGTCCGAGACCGGGATGACTCTGGCCTGTACGGGTTTAATCTTTTTCGGTTCAACCCTCAGGATGGATCGGTAAAACAGGAGACGAATTTAATAGGGGGAGCATTCTCTCCCCGGTTTTCCCCTTCCGACGGAAAGATATATTACGTGGCGTTCAACGGGGGCGAAAAACACCTTTTTCTATTTTCTGATCTTAAGATTTCCCGGAACGAAACGTCGCCTCCTTCCGATAATTTTCAAATTGCGGGGTCCACGCCAGGATCCCTTGGGGTTGAGGAGTCTCGTAATTTGGCCGGAGTCCCGAGGGTTGATTCGGCCTCAACAACTGCCCGCCCGGGCGCCGCGACGCCAGGGCAAAAGGTGTCACTTGAGCTCATGAGGCAAGATTTGCAAGGGACTCTCTTAACTGGGATTCCGCGACCTTATCGCTTTCGGGCTTCGACTGATTTCTTTTTACCTTTCTTTTTTTACTCCACATTGGATGGATTGGTCGTGGCCGATATTTGGCAGGCCTCAGATTACCTGGGGAATCATTCCCTGCAGGAGCAGATGCAATACGCCTCGGGAGCGAATTATCTGGATCTCGCGGCTTTCTACACGTATAGCCGTTTCCGGCCGGATTTCACTTTCGGCGTTCAGGAACAGCAATATTATTTGGATTTTTCCCAGCAGGATTTCCACAGGGAGTTGACCACGATCGGTCTAATGACCTACCCTCTCGATCGAGTAAATTCCGTGGGTTTCGGCCTCGGCACCAATGACGTCAGAGAAACCTTCCTTGATACGCCCGAAGATGACATTTCCGCCAAAGAACGCTTTTATGTCGCCGAATATTTCTACGACACGGTGACGGGCCGGTATCTGATGGCTACTCGCGGGCAACGGTTCGCAATAACTTATCAGCAAGCTTTTAAGACGCTTGATGGTAATACGGAGTATAAAACGGGAATTACCGAAGGAGTCAAATATTTCCCGCTTCCTAGAGAAAGCACCTTTGTAACCAGGCTCATGTACGGACGAAGCTCCGGTAGCGATCCGCAAGTCTTTCGGGTGGGGGGGTTGGATCGCATCAGGGGGTTATCAGGAGGAGATCGCAACCGGAAAACAAATTTGGCGCTATCGAGTGTTGAGTGGCGGGAAAGGATCAAGTATCTCAATTACCGGACCAAGTGGTTGTTTCCGGATTTCTTTTTCAAGGCTGCCTATCTTATAGTTTTCGACGATTTCGGCTACGGGTGGAATAATTTTGAGGAAACAAACGACCTCGCTATAGGCGAATCGTTCAATTCCGCAGGCCTGGGAATTTCCTGGCCATTATTCATATTGCAGACTTTTCAAATGGATCTCACTATTCAATGGGCGGCTCGAACCGACACTTCCTCGCAGATCTGGTATTTGTCCATCGGCCCCACCTTTTAGTTTAGGGGTCAAGTCTCACCATCCGACATTTTGCCTCAATCCCAATTAAAAGGGGTCAAATGTCGGATGGTGAGACTTGACCCCTAACAATTTGATTAAATGTCCTCACCAATGAAACAAATTTTCAGGACGCAAATTTTTTTTCTTTTCTCTCTTTTTATTGAAGGTCTAGTATTTAGCCAACCCGCATTGAAAATTGTCCAACCCTATGAAAATGCCAACCTGATGTACGTCACCCAGTCATTTGTCTTTGGCTCGGTTAGCCCTGCCACGGCCACACTTTTTATTAACGGAACGAGCGTGGTTCCCTACACCAATGGTGGTTTTTTGACCATGATCCCCTTTCAGGAAGGCCGATTTAAAATTGAAGCCGTTGCCTCCGACGGTGTTTCGATCTCCACAGTTACCCGTTTTGTCAACGTGGCCGAAGCGACCCGCCCTTTTCCCCAAAATTCTTCCGAAATCCAGGTAATCTCCCCGCCCAACCGGATTGTGTTGCGGGGGGAAGATATTTTGAATGTCGCCTGCAAAGGAGCTCCCCAGGGAACTGCTTTTTTCAAGTTTAAGGAGAAAGGCGGACACTATCCCATGGTCGAGGTGTCGCCCGGATTATACCGGGGGGTGTATAAAATCCAACCCGAAGACAATTTCGATTACGACGACGTAATTTTTTTCCTGAGGAGAGCGGACGGAAGGAAAATTTCCAAGCGGGCCAAAGCGGAAATCGTCGTTCAGAAAAGGCGGACGCCCCGGTTTGTGGAATTATCGGAAGATGCCACCCTTCTTACCGGACCCGGAAGCGAGTATGGCTACAATTTATTTTTGTTGAAAGGGGTACGGCTCGAAGTCACCGGTGAATACGGGGATTATGTCCGGGTGGATTTGGATTCGGGCAACACGGGGTGGCTGGCCAGATCAACCTTAAGAGAATTGCCGCCAGGGACCCCGCCCGCGAAAAGCGTTTCCCGCAATATTCGAATTCAAACCACTGAAGGGAGCACGGTTCTGGAGCTGCCGCTGTCATATGTCCACGCCCACCGGGTGGATGAATTCGTGAATCCCTATCGGATGGAGCTTACCTTGTTTGGGGTTGTAGCCGACACCGATCGAATTCATTTTATTGCCAAAGATTCCATCATCAAGGAAATTTACTGGAAGCAGTTTTTGCCGGAAAGCTTCACCTTGGTCATTATCACCGACCAAAGCTACCCCTGGGGTTACGAGGTCCGATATGAGGGGACCAAGCTTATTTTGGAGCTCCGCCATCGGCCCAGGTGGGAACATTCCAAAACCGCGCCTCTTCGTGGGCTGAAGATCGCCGTCGACGCGGGACATTCGACCGGATCCTACGGGACCATCGGGCCCTTGGGCAATACGGAAGCGTCAGTTAATTTGTTGGTGGCCAAGGCAGTGGAAGAGAGACTTAAGAATTTGGGCGCCAGCGTGGTGATGACCCAAGATGGGACCAAGGATCCTTTTTCGCTTCAAAGCCGGATTGATTTGGCCTGGAAAGAGAAGGCCAACATTTTCGTCAGCATCCATTCCGACGCCTGCGCGGAGGGGGAAAACCCGCGCGAAGTTGAGGGGTTCAGCGTTCACTACTACAACGTCGGAGGGGAGCTGCTGGGTGAAATTTTACGCGACGACTACGGGAAAAAATCCGGGATCAGAGATCAAGGATTGTGGCGATCGAATCTGGCCGTTTGCCGGGCCACCACCATGCCATCCATCTTGTTCGAGCAGGGATTTTTAATCCTTCCCGAATTTGAGGAAAGATTCCTGAAAAAGGATCATCAGCAGATGGTGGCTCACGTCGTGGGTGAATCGATTGTTGAGTTCATGAAAAGAACTCAGTCGAAATGAATTCAGGCTTTTTAAAAAAATTCCGTTGGTTAGAATCTGGAGTGTCCCGGCATTCCTTGGACCGCCCTTCCTTTTTGAGGCGGTCCAAGGAATGCCGGGACACTCCACCTTTTATCCTGACGATTCTCTTTTTAAATCTTTTTGTTCCCTTCGCTTTCGGCGGATCGAAAATTTTTAATCCTCCGGTGCCAATGGTCGTGGCTGTTCCTGTCGCCAACGTTAGGGCGAAACCAATCCCTCATAGCGGCAAGTATGAAAACGATCCTCTGCAAGAAACTCAAGTGGAAAAGGGAGAACCGGTGTTGGTTTACGAAAAAAATGGAAACTGGTACCGCATTGAAGCTCCGGAGCAGCAGGAATTCACTCATCATTCCAATTGGGAAGGATATCCGGGTTGGGTTGAAGCCGGGGCTTTGACCAAAGACCTGTCCCAGCACCACCGTTTAAAATTGTTGGACCTTCCTGAAAATGATTTACGAAAAAAAATTATGGATGAAGCTTCCCTTCACTTGGGGAGCCCCTATCTTTGGGGGGGGAGATCGCTTCACGATCCAAAAAATAATAAGGTGGCGACCGGAGTGGATTGTTCCGGCCTTATTAATTGGTCCTTCCGGCAAGTGGGAAGGTTCATTCCGCGCGACGCTCACGAGCAATACTTGCGCGCGCGGCCGGTTGAGCCGATCCAATTAAAACCTGCCGACCTGATTTTCCTCGCTGATGAAAAAAATCCTCAAAAAATTATTCATGTCGCCTTATTTGCGGGAGGGGATGAAATTATTGAAGCGCCGCAGTCGGGGGAGAAGGTGAGAAAAATTTCAGGCCTGGAAAAATTCGGGAAACAGATTTCTCTTTTTAAAAATGGGGAAAATGTGGGCGGGAAAGTGATTTATTTCGGGACCTTCCTAACGGAGGGCCAATGACGGAATTAAAAAGGGAACTGGGGCTATTTACCTGCATACTTCTCGTCATCGGCAATATTATCGGAGTCGGGATTTTTACCACCCCTGGCGAAATCGCGATCGGTTTACCTTCGGCCGGATGGGTGCTGCTGGCCTGGGTTATCGGCGGGGTTGTGACTTTGGCCGGCGCTTTGACTTACGGGGAACTGGGCGCCATGTTTCCCAAGGCGGGGGGAAATTACGTTTTTCTTAAAGAGGCCTTCGGGCCCCTGGTCGCCTTTCTGTACGGTTTGGCTTATGCGCTCATCACGACCGCGGGTACCATCGCGTTATTGTCAATCGGGTTTGCCGGATACTTGGGGATGCCCTCCGGGTCGTGGAGTTCCAAAATTTTTTCCATCATTGTGGTGATGGTTTTGACTTTTTTCAATTATCGCGGCGTGAAGCTGGGCGCAGGGGTGATGAATGTGCTGACGCTGGCGAAGCTTGGCGCCATGCTTCTTTTGGTGGGAGCGGGATTTGCCCTCGGAAAAGGGGAGACTTCCTTTTTCCGCCCTCTCTTTCCCGGTCATCCCCTGCCGATATTGATAGCGATTGGCGCAGCGCTGGTTCCCATGGCCTATACTTATTCGGGTTGGGATTCAACTGTTCTTGTGGGAGAAGAAGTAAAGCGTCCGGAAAGTGTTATTCCCTTTTCCCTAATTCTCGGCACCCTGGCCACCACGCTCCTTTATGTTCTCATGAACGCTGTTTACCTCTATGCCGTGCCTCTTCGGGAAATTTTGGGGTCAGTCACCGTGGCGGATCAGGCCGCCCGAAATCTCTTCGCCCCCTGGGCCGCGAATTTTACGAAGGGAATGGTCGCTCTCTCCGTTTTGGGCTGCTTGAGCGCGACGATGCTTTCCAACCCCCGGATTATTTTCGCCATGGGACGCGACGGTTTGTTCCTCGGCTGGACGGGAAAGGTTCACCCCAAATATCAAACCCCGAGCGGGGCCATATTGTTTGAATCCATTTGCGGATGCCTGTTTATTTTGTGGGGGAACTTTGGACAGATCTTGAGTTTTTTGTCGGCCCCTCTCGTCATAATGTTTGCCCTCATCGTTTGCTCCATTTATGTTTTTAGATTTAAACGGCCTGAACAGGCGAGGCCTTATAAGTGCTGGGGATATCCTTACGTGCCCGCATTTTTTGTGGTGATAACCGCGCTGATGATTTATTCCACGATGGTGAACAAAGGAATCAGGGGAGTCCAAGGAATATTGGTTTTACTTGGGGGAATTCCCATTTATTATCTCATGTTATGGTACCAAGCCTGGAGGCAAAAAACTGCCGGCCCTACTCCTTCTTGAAATAATTTCCCTGGTTGGCGGATTAAAGTTTCTTTATGAAAGACCCTTCGCCAAAAAAATCAGCAATCTAATTCCTCTCCCTTTCTGGGTGTATTTCCTTCCGATAGTATTGAGCACGCTGGGAGTTTTTCCAACGGAATCTCCCCTTTATGGGCGGCTCTCGGGGAACGTTCTTCCGGCGGCGCTTTTCTTGCTCCTCGTCGGCGCCCCGGTTAATTCCATTTTAAAATTGGGACCCAAGGCGCTTTTGGCGATGGTTTTGGGAGCCGTGACCATGGCGGTTGGGGTCATCGTTTCCTTTTTGACCGTGGGAAAATTCCTCCCTGAAGAAGGGTGGAAGATGGCGGGTGCGCTTTTGGCCACATGGGTGGGGGGAAGCGCCAACATGCTGGCCGTCAAAGAGGTTTTGGGGCTTTCGGACAAAGGGCTCGGGCCCTTGATTGTCACCGACACTTTTTTTTCCTATGGCTGGATGGCGGTATTGCTTTTGGGGGCTGGCCTTCAAAAATATTTCGACCGGGGAATGCCTGCGGCGGCCGCGGACATTAATAATGGCCCCTCACCATCCGGCCCGGATAAAAAAACGATGTTGAAAGATCCGTTTTTAAAAATTTTATTCGTCCTTTCAGTCGGAATGATTTTTGGGATTTTGGCGGCGGGGGGAGGAAATTTTCTCAGCATGAAAGCCCCCGCTTTATCCGGACTCGGTTGGGCCGTGTTGCTGGCCAGTTCCATCACGGTATTGCTCGCGCTAACTCCCCTGCAGAGACTCGAAGAATACGGGGCCTCCCAGGTCGGAGTTTTCCTTTTGTATATAGTTTTGGCGACCATGGGGGCCAAGACGACTCTGAAGTTTGATTCCGCGCTTCTGGCGATTTTTATTTTTGCTTTTCTTGTACTTCTCGTTCACGGAATACTTCTTTTGATCTCGGGACGGCTTTTGCAAATCCCTTTATTCCTCCTGGCGACCTCATCCCAGGCCAACGTGGGAGGAGTTGTGTCCGCGCCGATTGTGGCGGGAGTTTATAAACCGGGCACAGCCCATTTGGCGGTGCTCATGGCGATAATGGGCGCTTTGGTCGGAACATATACGGGGATTCTGGGCGGTTATATTTGCGCCTTTATCCTGAGATTTATGTAGAAGGCAATTTGGGTATAATCGGAGAAGGAAAATGAAGAACGAACTTGTTTTTTTCCCGCGATGGGTCGCCGGCAGAGGCGGCTATGCAGACCGGATAAGGGAACTCTTTGAGGAATACCACAAAGCCAAGGGGTTAAGGCTCACGCCGCAGAGAACGCGGATCCTGGACACCTTTCTTAAAACGAATCACCATTTGGGACAGGAAGAACTGTATCTAATTCTAAAACACGAAGGGATCGGCTTTGTGACAATCTTCCGGACGCTGAAAATGATGGAAGAGGCCAACATACTCACCAAAGTGATCTCTTCGGATGGAAAGGCCAAATACGAAGTGAATTACGAGAGGCCTCATCATGATCATTTGATTTGCATTGAGTGCGGAACCATCAAAGAAGTCCGGTGGCCGCTGATCGAGAAGATTCAGCAGAAGGAGTGCCGGAAGCTGGGATTTAAACCCACCTTCCACAGACACGAAGTGTTTGGACGTTGTAAATCTTGTCAGGAAAGAGTTAAATCGCGGTAAAATTGGCCATAGGAGAGGTGAAGTGTCCAAGAAAGACAAGAAACATCATCAAGATGAAATAACCGCGCCAGAGTCAAATTTGAAGGCCTCAGGAGTATCCAAAAGAGGCTGGAAAATAATCGGAACAGGAATTCTCACCGTTGTCGCGGGGTTCATTGTGCTATCCTTCACCGATTCGCGGGGACAAAATCTGCCCAGCGTCATCAGCCCATTTCTTCTTATCGTCGGCTATGCCCTGATAGCCGTTGGAATCATCACCAAAGATCCCGCCTGAAGGTTCCTCAGCGAACCAAGCTTTCCAATTCTAAATCCTTCCTTTATTTAAAAAATGTTTTAAAGGTGAACTCAACCGTTCACCCAACAAACATCGGGTTGTTTTTTCCCTGATTGCCTGTTGGGGGGGCGCGCCTTAATTTGCTTGGGTTTTTATGACACCCATGGTGCGATGGGGGTCTTTCCATGGGGTTCGCTAATTTCGATTTTTAGGGTGTCCGGATACCCTAAATTTCGAAATTGACTTGATGGGTTTTTGGGAAAGGTCCCTTTTTTTGGATGGGGATCTTTATGGTCTTTTTTGGGCACGGTATTTTGCCTCAATTTCTTGAATTCGCGTCCCGCCTTCCTTACCTGTTTTTTTAAGCCTTCTTCAAATCCGAATTTTGGGATGTCCGGATACCCCAAATTTTGATTTTGAGATGGCCCAATTTTCCCAAAATAAAAATTTCGCGCGAAAATCGCCAAAAATCAGAGTGCCAAGATTAATTTTGTTGAAATTAGTATCACGCCAGCTAGCTTTTACTATGGAAATGATGGTTTTTCATCGCAAATTAGAATACGGTTGGAGGAAAGTTAAAGGGATGAGAAACCCCTTAAAGTAAACCATAATATATATTATCGGAAGTTAAAGAGTGCCCAGATTAGCCAATAAGAAAACCAATTAATTCCTACTATTTATTGAAGAATTCGCGGTTGGATTTGAACAAAAGGCGACTTTTTGAATCTGGTTTCTGAATTATTTAGTTATCTATTTTAAGGTAAAATTAAGTGTTGGATTTTAAGATGGGATTGGATATTCATTTAATCATCGGGAATTTAAAGGCCATCCAAATGGCAATCAATTCACATCCTCCCTTATTTTACGGGTTGGTTTCTGGTGGAATTGTCTTTATCGGTTATCTTTTTATTAAATTAAATCCTTGGGTTAGAATTGAACCGTTTATTTCGGATCGCTGGGCCAATTTGGATTTGCAATTGGCCTCAGTTAAAAAGGGTTCGGATAAGTTGGCACTTCGCTTTAAAAAATCAGGAACGCTCAGCGACCGGGCGTTATCTTCCCTGAAAACGATAAAGGAAATTTATTGGGATTTCATGAGAAATCCTCTCACCAAAGTCCTGGTGGTTGGTTGGACCAAAACGGAGGCAGTAATGCGGGGGCTTCCGTTTAAAGAAGAGTGGGGAGAAGAAGCCAAGCAATTTCTCAAATATCTTCAAGGAACCCCCCCCTTGGCAGGCAGTCGACCTTTCTGCGGCTTGGATGTGGAAAGACTTCTGGCCTACACCCCCGAAATTCCGAAACCGGAAAATTTGGTATTCATAAATAAATACATGATGGATAACAGCTTCGAATTTTGTTTTCCCTGTTTTGACGGAGACAATTTGAACGGCGCGATTTTTTTGGGATCCAAAAGGCGGGGAATTTTTTGGCCGCAGGAATTAAGAGCCCTGCAGATGATTTCTCAACAAATTGGAACGGCGGTGGAAAAAGTTAATAAAGCCGCCCTTCAAGGAACCCTGGAAAAGGTTTGACTGGTGGAAAGGTTTGTTTAGTGTTGGACCTAGAACTTAACTTGGATTTCGATTGAAGACAAATTTGCCTTTTGACTGGTTGCCTCATCAAAGGCCTTCCCCGGAATAAAATCGTTGCTCGTCGCTTTTACAGTTACCAACCCCGAATATTGGTAGGCGATCCCGTAATCAAATTCCGTTCCCAAATCTTTAGGCCCGGATTGATTTTTCAAGGCTTTGTATTGGTAATAATCAAAGGTGAACACCCAAGGCGCCCACGGGTTAAATTCAAGGCCGAAACGCCAGCTTTGGATTCCGGAGGTGCCAGGTGGAAGTCCGTCGTTGGTGGAAGATGCCGGAGCGAAGGGATCGCTGGGAGAGGTGGCGTCGGAAAAGGTGGCAGCAAAATACCGGCCTTGTCCCATTCTTTCAAGGCCAGACCAGCGGCTGGAAAAAGTGGGTCGAAACGCTTCATCGGTGTTGGGGGTGGATGCCTGGTCGCCGCTCCCTTCCGTAACTTCAGCGAAAGCCCCCACTCGCCCGATAACTTTATTTTCCTGCCGGCCGCCCAACCCAATTTGATAAGCCGATCCATCCAGCGTGATATCGGGTTGGCCGCCCCCCCGTTTAATTTTTCCACTCTGCATATAGTAGGCGCCCACAAGATAGGCGTCTTTCAAATTGGCCTTGGCCCTGACACCGTATATCACGCGATTTAATTGGGACACAACGACCGGAATTGTCTCTGCGCCCAGTTCATAATTTTGAGGTGCCTTGTCATTATCCCACAAGCCCATGATTTCCCACCGCACATAGTCGTGATCAAATCCGAGCAAAGCGCCGTTCAGGTCGGAATCCTTTTTTTCCCGCAAGGTTTCTTTGATCTTCGCGGTGAAAGCGTCCAAATCAAAGTTGAGCCATTTGACGGGAGATTTGATTTGGGCCCGAATGGCGTTAAATCCCCGCTCGTCATCGGAAAGGATTTGGCCGTCGCCCCATTGAATGGGTTGCCGTCCCACCGTCAAAACGATCCGCTTCTGCCAAATATTCGGCAGACGAATGAAAGCGTTTTGAACCCATAGGTTGCCGTTGGCGTTTGGATAAATTGTCGTTAAAGGCGACGTGGAGCCCTCCAGCCCCCAGGGAGTTATGGATTGGACCCGGACGGTGGCTTCAACTTCCTTGCTCAGACTGGTGGATAGATACGCCTGGATTCTCTGGTCGTAATAGGAATTTCCCGAAATAGTGTTTTCCCTTTCGGTTGTTTGAACGCCGCGCAAAAGGTAATCGGCGCCGAGCTGGAGACTGGCGGCAAAAAGGCGGCTGGAAATAATAAGTAGAACGGCAGTGAACAGAAGGGCACGTAGAGAGAATTTCGATTTTTTTTGTTTCATGAATTTGGCCTATTGTAACAGAGACGCTTCGAGATCATCAAGCAACATTTTAAAAAGCGCGTCATTCCTGCGTCCCGCTTCAATAAATTTATTATGGACGGGACGTCCCAAAGCCTTGATGGGACGAAAGCAGGAATCCATGGATTCCCGATTAAAACATTCGGGAATGACGAATCCTTTCAAATAAAAAAACCCCCCCGCCGTGGGGCGGGAGGGTTTTTTTGAAACTATATTCTGATTAGGTACCTTTATTCAGCTGCGCCCCATTTGATGGTCGCATTCGCAAAGAACTCTTTAACAGCATCCTTCTTTGTTCCAGGCACTATCCCAACAATGCCTTTATCTGGTTTCAGCGTGGCATACCCAGCGCTGAGGCCCACATTGTCGGTTGCTTTATAACCGAGCGTGAGGTCCCATTCGGTGGCAATGTCCCCGGCTTTGGGTGCGGCAGAATTGTTTCCGTCTTCCGAGGCTTTGAAGTCAAAGTAGTCGATCCTGACCGACGCCTTTTCCACCATTTTGGGGAGGTATTCCACACCGACATTCAGAACTTTTAGACCAACTCCCTGAGCGCCGGAATTCGCTCCGACCCTTCCCAAGCCAGAGCCTACTGCGTCGCTCTTGGAACCGATTTGTCCGTAGTATCGGTCTGAAGAGGCCACTCCGAGAGCGGAGAAATCATGGAAGGACTTATCTTTATTATCTCCGGTTTTGCTATCACCGGATGCCGACAGGTATCCGATGTTCCCGGCGAATTTTCCGGCTGGGGTCTCGGGGCTGTTGTAACCGACTCCCAAGTCAACTGCGGATCCCTCATATTTAACTTTGGTTTGACCACCCGGGACGTTATCGATTTTGTCTTCGCCCCCGTTCTGGAGATATTCAGCCTTGTAAGTAATCATGTTATCCATGACACCGCCGGCAATACCCGCGCGCCAGATGGAGAGTCTGTCCGTCGCTCCGGAGACGCTGGTTTTTGAACCCCAAAGATAGCCAAGATTGATTTTGGCGGTGGGGACCAGCTTCGGAATAACAACGTCATAGCTGTTGAGATTGACGCTTCCAGCTGAGCCACCCTCGTCTGTCGTACCTTGGGTACCATTTTTCAAGGCTTTGCCACCGAAAAGATTGACTTCAACCATATCCCATTTTTTACTTAGGTTGATTCCGTCAATGGCGTTAATCGCCATGGCATCACCCTGCCGGGGCCCAATGAACCACACCAAGTCATTGGCGTTGCCAACATATTGGCGGCCGAGCCGGGCGTTGAGCCATATAATATCCGAGGATAAATCAACATATGCGTTGTTAACCAAGATATTGGATTGCTCAGTGTTGAGATCATTGGATGCGCCTGCCGCGCTTCCCGCAGGCAACGATTGGCCGTATTGTGATCCGGTTCTTCCGAATTCAACACGTCCCATCACTCCTTCGGTCACCGTGGCGTTGATCCCAAGCCGAACACGGGTGTTGGTTTCACCGCGATGGTCGGAGTTTTGTGACTTGTCATTTCTTTCAATTTCGTTGTTGGCCGAAATGCCTTTCACTTCGAGCGAACCGTCGTAGGAGACTTTCTCCAATCCGACAAGCGCCCTAGCGGAGGCAGCACCGGCGAACAAAACACCTATGGCGATTGCCATCAGTTTCTTCATACAGATTCCCCCTTAAGGATATCAAGGTTCCTTGCGGAACCCGTTTTTTCCGGCGATTTGAAGCACCGGCTTACTAAAACAATGTAAAAAGACGCGCGTATTGTACTAACGCGATGCAAGTTTGTCCATAATTTGTCTAGCATTTTCTGCCCACGGAGAAGTTGGGTAAAGGTCGACCAGTTGGCCCAGGGTTTCCTTGGCGGCGTCGATTTCGCCGGCTTTCATCAGAACCCTTCCCCATTCCAATTGGTTCCGCGCCGCTAAAAAATGTTCCGCATAGCTGTTCATGAATTGTTTGCAGGTGTTGGCCGCCGACTGGTAATCCTTGTTCTCTTCATAGGAGAAAGCGAGGTTCGTGAGAGCGAGTGGTTTGAGAGGAGATTTCCCCGCTTTGGCGACAGCATCCGAAAAAAATCGGACGGCTTCGCCGTATTTTTTTTCATCCAGAGCGGCGGTGCCAAGGTAATAGGTGGCAAATAGAGATTCGGCGGTGCCGGGGTTGTTGTCTTTAATTTCGTTGAAAATTTTTTCAGCATTGGCGTTATCCTTTTGCCTTTCTTGAGATTGCCCTTGCGCCAATCGAACCCAGTTTCTATCCCTGGCCTCAGATCGCCGGATGATGAATACGCTTGATATGAGCGCTCCCACCACCAACGCCCCTAGTCCCGCGAAAATAACCGGAAGATGGCCCATGGCCCATTTCAGAGCGATTTCCAATTCATTGGCCAGCAAATTTTCTTTGAGTTCGGATCTGGTGCTTTTCGTTTTAAGTTCCATCTGATTACTTTCCTCTTATTATTATATTCAGAATTACGATGATGCGCCCCCGGGCGGGATCGAACCACCAACCTTCTCCTTAGGACGGAGCCGCTCTTCCAGTTGAGCTACGGGGGCGGAAATCGGTTTAGAAGCTCATCAATGAAAAAACGTTGGCCCCTCTTAGTTTATCCCGGCCCTTGAGGGCGGATAGTTCAATCAGAAATCCGAGGCCCGCGACTTCTCCCCCCACTTTTTTAACCAAATCGCTGGTGGCTTTGGCGGTTCCGCCGGTGGCAAGAAGGTCATCAATAATAATTGTTTTTTCTCCTTTGGCGATGGCGTCGAGGTGGATTTCCAGAGTATCCTGGCCATATTCCAGATCATAGGAGACCGAAGCCGTTTGGTGCGGAAGTTTCCCTTTTTTCCTGACCGGCACAAAGCCGGCTCCTATTAAATAGGCCACTGGGGCGGCCGCCAAAAATCCCCGGGATTCAATTCCAACGACTTTTTTAATTCCTTTATTTTTAAATTGGCCGGCGAGATCCTCTATGGCTTTTTTAAACGCTCCAGAGTCTTTAAGGAGGGTTGTAATGTCCCGGAACAGGATGCCCGGCTTTGGAAAATCAGGAATGCTGCGGATGAAACTTTTCAAATCGCTCAAATTAACCCCATTCTTTGGGACGCCCGTCTCAATCTTTGCAACCCCCGCTCTTCCAATTGCCTGACCCGTTCCCGGGAAAGCCGCAATTTTTTCCCCACCATCTCCAGGGTCATCCGTTCCGAGCCGTTCAATCCGAACCTCATTTCCAAAATTTTCCGCTCTCTTTCGCCAACTTTCCCCATCGCTTTTTCCAGCTCATCGCGCATCCGGAGTTCCGAAAGAACGCTATCTGGTGAGTATTCCTGTTTCTCCGCGATGATGTCTTTGACGAAAAGATCTTCATCGTCATCGAGCGGCGTTTCAAGGCTTTCCAGACCGCGCGCCGCTTCCGCGGCGTCCAGCACGCCGCGAATTTGCCGGGCGGAGAGGTGCATTTTCCGGGCCATCTCAGTTAATGTCGGATCGCGCCCAAAACTTCCGTGAAGCTGGTCCCATTCTTTGAGCCATTTGCGCAGGGCCTCCCAGGCGTGAGGAGGAATACGGATGGTCTTTGATTGTTCGTCGATGGCGCGCCGCACCGCTTGCTCAATCCAGTAGGCGGCGTAAGTCGAAAACCGGAAGCCTCTCGTATAGTCGAATTTTTCGACCGCATGCATAAGTCCCAGGTTTCCCTCTTCAATTAAATCCAGGAAGTCCACTCCGGGGCGGAAATATTTTTTCGCGATGGGAATAACGAGCCTTAAATTCCCTTCAATTAGCCTTTTCTTGGCGACTTTGTCGTTTTTGGCGGCGCGCTTCCAAAGGTCCTCAAACTCGTCTTTCGCGATGGCGGGAAGGTTTTTGATTCCTTGAAAGTATAAAGATACGGGATCTAAATTGTCTTTCATGTTAATTAAGTTTTGGAATTTACGTCTTGGTGTGATTCTAGAAAACTAATGTTCAATTCCCAAAGCTTTAAATTTTTCGGGGTGACTGGACTTGAACCAGCGGCCTCTTGGTCCCGAACCAAGCGCTCTAGCCAACTGAGCTACACCCCGTAATTCATTTGAGAACGGTTTCCAGAACTTTTCCCAACTCCTCCGGTTCTCCTTCCTGTCTGGGCAGCACTTCCAACGGTTGGAAGTAGTACCATTGAGTCGGAAAGGCTGTTAAGAAATTACCAAATTTGTCCGCAACTTCCTGAGCCAAGCGTTGGATTTCATTTAACGATCTGTCCCTCGGAATTAGAGGATCTTCGATAATGACCCGGTAGGATCGGGGGCCGGTCCGGATAACAACAGAAACAATAATGGGGAATTGTTCTTTAACCGCAAATAGAACAGGTCCCTTGGCCCACTTTATGTTATGCCCCAGGAGCTCCACGGGAATTCCCTCTTCTCCGAAGTGATGATCCCCGAGCATGGCCACAAGTTTTCCTTCTCTAAAGGCCTGGCTGACGGATTTCGCCGCCCCGTTTCCAACCGGAATGAAATCAACGCCCGGAGCTCTCCATTTTTCAATGACTCGTTTCAAATGTTTATTTTTATAGGGCTGGTAAATGGCTGTTACCGGCCATCCCCAATTCCCGAGTATCCTCGCCCCCAATTCCCAAAGGCCCATATGGAATGTGAGCAGCATCAAACTACCGTGCTGGGACCGCCAATTCTCCAGTTCTTTTTTCCGGGGGAATTCTACGTGAATATTTTTTGGGCTTGAGAAATCAAACAGTGTTGTAGCGAAATTTTGAAAGATTTCTTTCGCAGTCTTGTCCAATTCCGGTTCCTTGAGATGCATAAGTAGCCGGAGGTTAAACTTCAAAGCCTTTAGTTGACCATGGGGCAGGCTTCCATAAATCCATCCCATTCCTTGTAGAAGTTTATGACGGATATTCCCGGGAACAAAACGGAGGATGTTTGCCAAACCCTCAAAAATAAAAGCTGTCATCATCTCTTTCATGAAGCCGATTCCTCATAAGAGGAGTCTACATTTTTAATTTGATCAAATATTAAACGGGCCGCCTCCCAGGAAGAGAGGGGTCTGGCGATATGGGAAGCCTGTTGGCGCATAAATTCCAATTTGGAAGGGTATCTAAATAAATCCAGGAGGTTTTTTTTAAGATCCTCTGTCGTCCTGGCGATTCGCGCCGCGCGGTGGCGGAGGAGAAAGTTTACGTTCCGTTCCTCTTGTCCCGGAATGGGATTAATGGCAATCAAAGGAACCCGGCTGGCTAAGGCTTCCGAAGTGGTGAGCCCCCCGGGTTTGGTTATAAGGACGTCCGCCGCGCTCATAAGGCGATTCATTTCCCGGACATACCCGAAAACCTGAATATCCCATTTTTTCGATGAAAGTTTGGAGAGCTGGTTGAATAAGCGTTTATTTTTTCCGCAAACAACAATCATTTGCGTTCGCAAGGGCAAACTTTGGATGGCCTCGATTGTTTCATGGAGCAAACCATAGCCGCGGCTTCCGCCCATCAGCAGGATGGTTTTTTTGTGCGGATCGAGTCGAAGGAATTTTTTTTCTTCAGCCGGGTTGACGAGCCCTCCAAATTTGGGATCGATGGGGATCCCCGTCACGCGAATTTTCCTCTCTTCAATCCCTCTTCTCATCAATTCCTGTTTAACGTCGTTATGCCCCACCAAATAAAGATCAATTTCGCGGTGAAGCCAATAAGCATGGACGCCAAAGTCGGTGATGATTCCAATGAGCGGAATAGGGAGATGCCCTCGCCTCCTTTCGGCGGCGAGAGCGATGGCCGGAACCGCTTGAGTGCAAATAACGGCGGCGGGATTGAATTTTTTCAGAATTTTTTTTGTCCGGAAAGAGCTTAAAATAGTGAGGAGTTCTCTCGCTTCGCGGGTGACTTCTTCCACATCGGGGTTATCATATAGGTAATCCCAAACGTAGGGCATTCGTTTTAAGATCTGAAAGTACATCCGGTTAAAAACGTTACCGATGAAGGGATAGGCGTGGCTTACGGCGTCGATGCTGGTGCATTGGCAATGGGGATCCATGTGGTGGATGGCCTCCATGACCGCTTCCGCCGCTTTTTGGTGCCCTGTATGGGGAACCATATATAGAAAAAGAAGATGATTTTTTATCGGGATCATTGGATTCTAAGACGGTGAAAACCGCCACGATTTTCTAGCAAATTTAAGAAGCGTCCGCTCGACTATTTCGGCCCCCCTCGAAGCTAAGGTTTTCCTCATGGTGAAGGTGGGCAGTGGGTTAAAGCCGCGTAATGGTCTGTTGGCCGTGGATAAAAACTTCTCCGCTGCTTGGGACGGCCGGAAGGCCGTATTTTTCCAAAAGCGCTTTGGCCTCTTCCGGGGGCCCTGTTAATTTTAAGGTGAAATTTCCCTCGAAATTTTGAATAAAACCATCGGCATAATTAATGTACGCCGTGCCCCGGTATTGGCCTTCGGCCGAAAAGTGGCTCAAGTTTATTCCTGAAACCAAGGTATAAGAGGGAGGAGTGGCGGAAAAAGGAGTTTCGCAGTTGAAAATAATCAGAAAATCGCTCCCCTTCCTTTCTCCCCCGGAAAAACTCCAGGAAAAAGACTGTGATGATTTTAAAATGAAAAAACCCGCATGCGCGGTTTGAAGCGAGTTTTGCAAAAGAATATTTCCCCTCCTCAGACGGCCCTTTTTGTATTCAAAAAGAAAAGTTTGATCGATGGCGGCCAAGTTTGAAGGGACAAGAGATTCAAGAATCGAAGCGATTAAATCACTTTCCGAATCCTTTTTGGCATCGTTAGCAGGTTGAGGAAATGCATTTGTTCCGCGTTGCATATCTTGAACCTGACGCATTCTTATCTGGTTCATCTGTTGAATTCTCGATGTCGCCAACTCGAGATCCCCCACGCCGGCGGAAATGGCTTTTCCAAACCGATTGAGGTGAGAGTTTTTGGAGTAGGAATCCAATTCTGCGCCCGGTTTTTCAAGGACTGCCGGAAAACCGGGAAGCCCTTCCATGGAGATTTTTCCGTAGGTATTCCGGTAAACCGTATTGCCTCCCGAATCTCTTTCCAGGGAACGAATTCTTTGGCCGAGGGTGGTTGAAACGGGAATTTTCTGAGAAGAAATGTCCCCTGAAATTTCGATTTTAAGTCTTCCTGAAAAGTTGAGGAATGTCTCGGGCTTCAGTTTGTATTGGAGGGCCGGACCAAGGATTTTTACTTCCACATCGGGAACGAAAAATAAAATAATGAGGCAGGCGATAAGGGCCAACGGAGTTACAACCAGCCATTTGGGGATGCCTTGGCTATGTTCTGCCGCAATTTCCGCCAACTTGGCTTCCGCCCTCCTTTGCTCAGGGTCTTTCCATTTGGAAAAAATCACCCCACATTGTTCACATTGGGGCACAAAACTTTTGTGAGAGTGACGGCAAGAGGGGCATTCTTTAAGATGCGAAGAAAACGGATCGTTTTGGTTCTGGTCGAAATTTTCGTTCATCGGCGGAGAGATGATAACATTAGACGCGATTCACCTTCCATATATATTTCCGGGATTGTCAGCACTCTAAAGCTTAGGCCGGGGCTTGAATTAGTTGTGGGTGTGAGTTGGTTTTTCTTGCAATTTGGCGAAAAAGTTTGGTTTGTAATAAACGGTTAATTGGCTGGGAGGTCCTCGCCAGCCGTATTTGGTTTTGATTCGGGCCGACAGATGGTTGAGACCCGGTTTTAAAATCCACATTACATCCCGGGAATCCGTCTCTTGCCAGCCGGAGTAATCCAGATTGACTAAAAATTTTTGGAACGTTGGGGAATTTTCGGGAAATAAAACCAGTTTCAATAACCCCTTTTTATCGTTGGATCGGGCTATGAATATCAAGGATTGGTTCATCACATACGCGAAATCGTCCGGATCGTCACTGAGTGGCCTGTCTTTATATGTCTCAGTGGACACCGCCCCCTTCCACGCCAAATAGGGCGAACCTATCGTTAGTTTGTCCCGTCCGATGAATGGATAATTCTTGTAATTCTGTTCCCGCTTTAGTTCCCTCCATGGCCCGTCATTGACCTGGATCATGGGAGGACGGGTGAGCTGATCGGCTCGCTCAACAATGGAGAAGAGACGGTAAGGTTTCAGGTCGTTTTTTGTGGCGCGGGTCGTATTCCCATTGGAGTTCGATTTTAGGATTCCTTTAATGTCGTTGTTCCAATAGGCTTCGCTGATTCTTCTCCCACTCAAGGGAATCCCTCCCCGTTCAAAATGAGTGTCGGTGCTGGGATCCATCAGGACCCATTTATTGAAATCATCTGACCAGACACCCACAATGAAATGGCCGGGGGGTTCCACGTACCTGGCGTGAATCCCCATGGCCTGGCAGGCTTGGAGAAACACGATTGCGTGTTGAGCGCAAAATCCGCAGTTACGGTAATTTCTGACGAGCTCCAAAATTTCCTCGGCGTCCCACGCGGGATAGTAAAAGGAGCCTTCCTCCTTCCATTGGTCATGGGCCCACTTCCGCAATAATAAGATGGCTTCAAATTGGGACGTTGCCGAAGCGGTAATTTTATCCAGGTGTTCTTTTTGACGGAGCAGCTTTAGGCGAGGGTGGGAAAAATCATCTTCCTGTAGTTTGTATGCGGAGGCCAGAAAACTTCCGCTTTGATTTTTCAGGACGATAATAAATGGAATTCTTGCCAACGCAATTCCAATCCCAATAATTAAAATGAGAATGAAAAGATAGGGCCGGTGTCGCGGGGCAGGGGTTTGATTTGATTGTTCGTGGTGATTTTTTGTCATTTCCTGATATTGTCCATAATATCATATTGGCCATTTACGGAAGGGTTAAGCGAAGGTTGGCGACATACTGCGTCATCAAAAAAAATTTCGGAGCGGGGGGAATTGAACCCCCGACCTCACCCACCCCAAGGGTGCGCGCTACCACTACGCTACGCTCCGTTTTTGTGGAAGGTAATTGTACCTCTTTATTATTGTTTCCTTTCCGATTCCCCCGATTGGTGGCGGAGTCGGGAAAGAGTCCATTTATTTTTAATAAGAACTGGAATAAATATGGCCGACGCCAAGACGGCGCCGATTATCGTGGCCAGAATTATAATCACGGCCAGAGATTGGTTGAACCGCCAAAATAGAAAAGTCACCTGGACTGGGGCCGCATTTTGGATGGCCAGGATGCTCGCGAAAATCGCGAGACAAGCTGAAATGATGAGATAAAGAACCACGAGGGTGAAGGGCCTAAACCTTCAGAAGCTCCTGCTGAGTGGAGGAGTCCGCAAGAATTTCCAGGCACTCCGCCACTTCCCGGCGGATGTCCCGAATCAGGCTTAAATTATTGACCGTCAGGTCGGGGTTCTTTCCCGAAAGCCAGGAGGGCTTGGCGTTCATCTGTCGGTTAATCTCCTTTTTGGCGCCGGCCAGGGAAAACTTCTTTTCAAAAACAAGGACACGGATCCGGTTGATGAGATCGATGTCGGCCTGAGAATATTTTCTGTGGCCGGAGTACCGTCGAGCGGGACGAAGAAGCTTGAATTTGGATTCCCAATAACGGAGGACATGGGGCTTCATGTGAGTCAGCTTGCAGACGTCGCCAATGGTATAGAAATGTTTATTCGGAATATCCATGGGAATCACAGGAAATCTTTGGATTTCCGGAATTTGATGGCTTTTCTGGCCGGGACCAAAACTTCCTGGCCGGTCTTAATGTTTCTCGCTTTTTTTGGTTTGCGCATGACAACGTGGAAACTGCCAAACCCCTGGACAACGACTTTTTCCCCCGCTCGCAGGGCCTCCCTCATCATTTTGAAGAGGTGGTCAACGATCCGCTGGGACTCCACTCGGGAGCCGGTCAGTTTCGATATGCTTTCAATCATTGTTGCCTTATTCATAGGATGATTCCCTCCATTTCCTCCGTTCTCACATTTCTTGCCATTAAATCGCGCAATGAATCCTGCGGTGATTTGTTTTCAAATAAAACCTGGTTCATTTCGTTGACGATCGGTGTGTCTATGTTCCGCTTCCGGCCCAACTGATAGGCCGACTTGGTTGTGTTGACGCCCTCGGCCACCATGGTCATCTCTTTGAGCGCCTCTTCCAGATTTTTTCCCCCGCCAATCAATTCCCCCAAGTGGCGGTTACGGGAATGCCGGGAGTTCGCAGTCACGATTAAGTCCCCCAAACCGGAGAGGCCAAAAAAGGTTATTGTTTGGGCTCCCAAGCTCACCCCCAGGCGGGTCATTTCAATCAGTCCCCGAGACATTAATGCGGCCTTGATATTATCCCCCAAGTTGAGGCCGTCCGAAATCCCGCAGGCCAAAGCATAAACATTTTTGAGCGATCCGCCCAGCTCCGCCCCGATGGGATCGTCGCTCACGTAAACACGGAATTGCTCCGGATTGAACATGTCCCGCACCCGGTAAGCCGAAGCGGCGGAAGTTGAGGCCGCGACCAAAACGGCGGGTTTTCCCTCACTGACTTCTTCCGCGTGGCTCGGCCCCGAAAGGATAACAATATCGCCCCCCTCTGGAAATAATTCTCTTATGATTTCGCTCATCCTTTTATCCGTGTCGGTTTCGATCCCTTTGGTGGCGATGACGACGGTGGCGCCCTTGTGGAGATTTTTTTGGGCAACTTTCAATCCGAATGTGGATCTGACTGTGTGCGAAGGAACGACGCAGAAGATGACGTCCCTTCCCTCCAGCGCTTTATCAATATGGTTGGTGACTTTAACCTCTTTTTGCAGTTTAAATTGCGGAAGGGTTTTTAAAGTTCGATCTTTATTGAGCCTTTGGCAGATTTCGGGGTCGTACTCCCACAGGAATACGTCGTGCCCTTTCAGGGAAAGTTGGGACGCAAGAGTTGAACCCCATGACCCTCCTCCCAGAACGCAGATTTTTTCCGTCCTCATGAAATTTTCACTTTCGGCTCTTCGCCTTTAAGAAGCCGTCTAAAATTGGGGATGTGTTTGAGGAGAATCATGAGACTGGCGACAATGGCCAGGAGACGAAAATAATATCGTTCGGGAAAAAGGCAGACGCTGGTGACAAGAGCAACGGCCCCGCAAATGGAAGAGATGGAAACTCTCCTGGATATGAGGAGAACGGCCAGGAAAACGATTAGGGCGATTCCAAACTCACGGGGCATAAGCGCGAGGAATACTCCGGCCGATGTCGCCACGCCTTTTCCTCCCTTTCCCCTCAAAAAAATGTTCCAGTTGTGACCCGTAATCGCCGCCAGGCCGCAAAAGATGGGAAGAATTTCGTACTGCGGGAATATTTTATTGACGGCCAGAACAGGAATAATCCCCTTGAGAAGGTCCAACAACAATGTGGATATCCCGGGCCATTTGCCAAAGCAACGCCAAACATTGGTGGCGCCCGGATTTCCCGAACCCAGTTGGCGGATGTCCTGGCGGTACATCAATTTGACAATGAGGAACCCGAAAGGAATTGCCCCGATCAGGTAACTCAACGCCATCGCGAACAATCCGAGTGCTATCAGTTCCACTGGCCTAATCTTCCTTCGCCGATAATGATGTATTCAATGGCCGAAGCGATGGAGAACCCGACGGTAATCCAGATAAGTCCCGTTTTCCAAATTCCGGCAACCCCGGCGATAAAAACGACGCTTGCCACCATTTGAACGGCGGTAGTGAGCTTTCCGAGAAACCTTGGAGTAATCCGGCTTGATTGAGTGAGAATGAAAATGATGACCCATCCCAAAACAATAAGGAGATCCCTGGAGAAGATGACCACAAACACCCACATCTCCACAATCTTGAGGACGGCGAGGACCAGGAATACCGAGGTCACCATTAATTTGTCGGCGAGCGGATCAAGAAAAGCGCCCAAAAGGGATTGCTCCTTTTTCAGCCGGGCGACGAACCCGTCGAAAAAATCGGTCAGTATGGAAAAGATAAGGAGATAAATGGCACCTTTGGTTTTATCGGAAAAAAGACAAATCAAGATCACTGGTGTAAGAAGCAATCTCAAGATGGTGATTTGATTGGCCAGAGTGAGGGGGTTCAGATTGGCTGGTTTGGCTTGGATTTTAGTTTGAGCACTCATGGAATTTCATTCAGTTGCAATTCGCGGTTGATTCTACTCCAGTTTTTTCGGTCGATCCTGATGGTGAACGAGGTGCCCGTTTCAAGGGGCTCTTCTTTGAGGACGTATCCCGTTTGGTAAATATTATTTAACAATTTTCGTTTGGCGTGTGGCAGATTAAAAGTCACTTCCAGGAGGGTTTCATCCAGTTTCCGTTCGATTCTTTCCAGGAGTTCGGGAATTCCTTCCCTTGTTTTTCCGGAAACACAGAGGTTCCCTTTTTCCATGAGCCCCTCCAGTTGGTTTTTGGAAAGGAGATCGGCTTTGTTGAACACCGATATCATCGGCAGATGATCCGCTTTTAAGTCTCGAACGACGTTTAGAACCGTCTGAACCTGATTATCTCTATCTTCGGCGGAAGAGTCGATGAGGTGAACCAAAAGTTGAGCCCGGGAGATTTCTTCGAGGGTGGCATGAAACGCGGCCACCAGGGAATGCGGAAGTTTTTGAATAAATCCCACCGTGTCCGTGCATAGGACGATCCTTCCGTGCGGCAGCTTTACGCGCCGGGTGGTTGGATCCAGGGTGGCGAAAAGCTTGTCATCGGCGTAAACGGCCTCTGAGTCTTTCACGAGGGTGTTCAGAAGAGTGGATTTTCCCACGTTGGTGTATCCCACCAGCGCCACCTGCGGGAGCGGAACCCGCTCCCGGTTCACCCGGATCCGCTCGCGGTGTTTTCTTATATTTCCGATTTCTTTTTTCAAGCGTTTGATGCGTTCCCGCACGTATCTTCTTTCCACTTCGATCTTTCTTTCTCCGGGTCCCCGCGTCCCGATTCCTCCCAGTTGCTGGGAAAATCCTCGCCAGGCCCCAGTCAATCGGGGAACCAGATAATTGAGTTGGGCCAGTTCCACCTGCAGCTGGCCTTCTTTTGTATGGGCTCGCTTGGCGAATATATCGAGGATGAGCCGGGTCCGGTCGATGATTTTTGCGGAGATCAGTTTTTCCAAATTTTTTTGCTGGGTAGGGGCCAGGTCGTCGTCAAATATTACGGTATTAACTCCCCAATCTTTTATTTCCTGATTGATTTCCAGAGCTTTTCCCTTCCCGATGAAAGTGGCGGGTTCGGGATGAGGTTTGGATTGGGAAATTTCCCTGACTACTGTTCCACCGGCTGTCTCAATCAAACGCCCCAATTCTTCTAGGGATTTTCGGAATTGTTGAGCCGAGACTTGAGGTCGATGGAGCCCTACGGTGAGGACCTTTTCATGCATGAGAGGAGTATACCAAATCCTCCCGCGGATTTGACAGAAAGTCCCTCATTTTCAACGATAATCGACCGATTTCTAAATTTTCGCCCCCCTCGAACCAAACCGGCTTAACCTGCGTTCGAAACCAGGTTAGCTGTCTTTTGGCGTAGGACTTGGTGCTTTTGATGAGGCGGGTCAGGAATTCCGGCCGGGATAGTTTCCCCTCCAGAACTTCAACGGCTTCCCGGTAGCCGAAGCTTAATAAGGCGGGGCAGTCTTTGGGAAAGCCCTTTTTAAGGACGGCTTCGGTTTCCTCAATCATGCCCTCCGCGACCATGCGGCGGGATCTCGCCTCTATTTTTTTCTCCAGCGTCGATTTATTTACGTGGAGCCCCAGGACGAGGAATTTAAAAGCGGTTTTTTTTCTAGCCGCTTTTTTCCACACCGAGAAGGGCCGCCCCGTTATTTTAAAAACTTCCATAGCGCGGATGAGTTTGTGACTGTCTTGTGGCGAAATTTTTCCGGCGGCGTCGGGATCTATCAACTTCAAATCCGCGAAAAGCTTTTGGTGGCCCTTTTCCTTTAAAAGGCCGGCCAGTTCCTTCCGAATTTTTTCATCGTGGGGCGGGATTTCGGGAAGCCCCTCGGCCAAAGCTTTGAAATAAAAGCCGGTCCCGCCGATGAGTAGGGGAAGTTTCCCCCTCTCCAAAATTTGCCCAATCAAATTTTCCGCGTCACGGGAGAAATCCCCGGCATTGTAGGGCTGGTCGGGATCGAGATGCCCGATGAGATGATGGGAAATGTTCGCCACGAGAAATTGTCCGTTCACCCATTCGCCTCGGGGAGCGGCTGTTCCGATGGGAAGGTATTTATAAACTTTTCGGGAGTCGACTGAGATGACTTCCCCGCCCATCAATTTTGCGAGTTCAATTCCAACCGCTGTTTTGCCCGTGGCGGTGGCTCCCAGGATGACGGGGATAAGGGGAAAATTAGTCATCCCTTTATCGTATCAAAATGGAGCCCCACGGACAGGGACCGTGGGGCTCCATAAGGTTTATTTGGGAAGGACTGGCGGTTTGCTTTTTTTCCGGCCCGGCAGCGGCGGGCGGATGGTGACCTTCTTCACTGATTTATCGCCGTTATCCGTCGAATAGTGGACGATGAGCAGGCGATTGGTTTGCAATTCCACCGGGCCCACCTCTTTTTGATTGAAGATGAACTTGGTGCCCGGGTTCCAATTGAATTGTTCCTGGGTATTGCGCCGGCTGTTTGAAACGGTGAAGCTGCTGCGGTCGAAATCGACCGCGATGAGCTTTCCGTAGAATTTTTCAAGGACAGCGGCTTTGGAGGTAGCGGCCCACAGCGGTTGACCCGCCACGATGACCAAACCCCCAATGACTAAAAGAAACTTCTTCATTTGCTTCTCCTTATTGTTGAAGGGAGAGGAAGAGCTTCAGATTTTGGAAGGGTGGTTCAATCTTAATAATGAAGAAAAGGCGGAATGTCAGAGAAAAGTAAAACTTTGGTAAGAAGTCAGCGGGGCTTTTTCCGTCGATCTTTTTTGAGGCGGATTCTTTCGATGGTTTTCAGGGCTTCCCCGCCGGGGATGTCTCCCCCCCACCTTTGGATGTCCACGCCGCTTTCATACCAGGATTTTTTCTCAGATAGCTGGGTCCAGACAATGCGGCCTTCGCAGAAGGTGTTGTTTGATGCTGAGGGGAGGGACACGTGGACGTACGAGGTTTCTACCAGGGGTGATTTCGTCACAACCCGCATTCCGTTCGGCCCCACCTCAATGCAAAGCCCATCGATGGGCGAGCCGTCGGGGAGAAGCCTGATTTGAATATCGAGGCTGGTGTCAAATCGCGATGCTTTTCTTCTGTCGCTGGCCGCCATTTAATTTTCCGGTTTGTCGGGATTGGCGTTTTTGATTTCCCGGATAAATTCCTGTTTCAGGGGATCGAATTGCTTCTCCATTGGCTGCGCGGTTTTGAGTTCTGATAAAAACCGGTTCTTATCAAACTCCTTGCGGATTTTGGCGGAAATTTCCGCCGAAGTTTCCGGCACTTCCGGGGCTTTCTCGATCAGCTCCTTTTGTTTCTCGGCAACTTCTCTCGGTTCAGGCGGCGGAGGATTAAAAAGGCCCCTCACCCAATTCCAGATTCTTGTGAACACGTTCATTTATTTCCCCATATAAATCAATCTATTTCAAGATTAACGCATTTTAAGCAAAAATCAAGGGCAGGGGAAGTTTTGGCAAAAAATTCTTCTTGGAAAATAGAAAGGGCCCGTCCACGTCCCCTCCAACGTAGCGGGCCCCTCAAGGTGCAATGCTCGCTAATGGTGAGACTTACTTCACGTCCATCTTCTTGGCTGATTTTGGTGCGGCTTCGGGAGCCTTAACCAATAGCCGGTAGTAGTCCTGGAGGGAGCGGATGGTCCATTTGTCCTTCTGCAAAGATTCGATCGCGACGGTCGCGGCGTCCGCCGCGGCCAATGTGGTTATGATGGGTATTCCCGCCATCAAAGCGGCGTTCCGGATGGCGAATCCGTCGGATTGCGCTTGGCCTCCGGAGGGAGTGTTGATGACGAGGGCGACCTCCCGGTTGGTGATGACATCGACCACGTTGGGCCTTCCTTCCTGAAGTTTTTTGACGGTAAGAACGGGGATTCCGGCGCTCCTTATCATGTTCGCCGTTCCGGAAGTGGCCAGTATTTCCAAACCAAGGTGGTGGAGTTTTTTAGCAATTTCGATTGTTATGGGGAGCCCCGATTCCTTGAGGCTCATGAGAACTTTGCCTTTTATGGGAAGAGGGGAATTGGCGGCGGACTGGGATTTGGCGTAGGCCGCCGGGAAATTGGCGTCAATCCCCATGACCTCGCCGGTCGACCGCATTTCCGGGCCCAAAATGGCGTCAACCCCGGGGAACCGGGTCCAGGGCAAGACGGCCTCCTTCACCGCCGTCCAGGGCAGTTTTTTGCGCGCCCGGGCGAAGGCAGGGAGAACGTCCTCCAATTTTTTCCCCGCCATTATTTTGGCGGCGAGTTTCGCCAGCGGAATTCCCGTCGCTTTGGAAACGAAGGGCACGGTGCGGCTGGCGCGGGGATTGGCTTCCAAAACGTAAACGACATTGTCTTTGATCGCATATTGAATATTGATCAGCCCTTTCACCTTTAACGCTTTGGCCATGGAGTTGGTGTAAGCTTCCATGGTTTCGACGATGTCTTTGGGCAATTTATGCTGCGGCAGGACGCAGGCCGAATCGCCGGAGTGAATCCCGGCGGCCTCGATATGCTCCATGATACCGCCGATGTAGGTATCCTCTCCGTCGGAAAGAGCGTCCACGTCAACTTCGGTCGCGTTTTCGAGGTATCGGTCAATCAAAACCGGATGGGACGGGGACACTTCCGTGGCCCGGTTGATGTAGGATTCAAGCATCCCCTCGTGATAAACGATTTCCATGGCGCGCCCGCCTAGGACATAAGACGGACGAACCATGACGGGGTATCCAATTTGTCCGGCCACCTCGCGGGCTTCCTTGAATGATGTCGCCACGCCGTTCTCTGGTTGAGGAATTCCCAGTTTCTGAAGAAGCCGGCCGAACCGGCCCCGGTCCTCAGCCAGGTCGATCGAATCGGGAGAGGTTCCCAAAATATTGACGCCCGCGTCTTCGAGGGCGAGGGCCAAGTTGAGCGGGGTCTGGCCGCCGAACTGTACGATGACCCCCAGGGGTTTTTCCCGTTCGACAATGTTAAGAACGTCTTCCAAAGTGAGGGGCTCAAAATAAAGGTGATCAGCGGTGTCGTAATCGGTGGAAACCGTTTCGGGGTTGCAGTTCACCATAATGGTTTCAAAACCTTCTTCTTTCAGCGCGAATACGGCGTGGACGCAGCAGTAGTCGAATTCAATTCCTTGGCCGATGCGGTTCGGGCCCCCTCCCAAAATCATTATTTTTTTCTTGTCGGAGGGCTCCTTTTCGTTTTCCTCGGCATAGCAGGAGTAAAAATAAGGCGTGTAGGCCTCAAATTCCGCCGCGCAGGTGTCCACCAGGTTATAAACCGGTTCGACGTTTAATTTCTTTCGCACCTGCCGGATTTGTTTTTCGGTTTGCCCGAGAAGATGCGCCAATTGAATATCCGAATAACCGAGTTTTTTGGCATCCTTTAGGAGCTCCCGGGAAATTTTTTTCGTCCCCCCCTTTTCATCGACGGCTGTGGCGAGGAAACTTTTCTCAAATTCCACAATTTCATTTATTTGCGAAATAAACCAGATGTCGATTTTGGAAAGTTCGACAATTTCTTCGACGGTGATTCCCAATTGCAAAGCGGCCTTGATGGCGAAGAGCCGTTCCGCGTTCGGGATGCGGATTTTTTCTTTGACCACCGCAAGAACTTCTGAAAACTTTTGGGACCAGAGTTGGAAATCGTCATTTGCAACGGGTTTAGTCTTGAGCGCCTCTTTCACTAACGGAGTGATTTCTATTCCGTCAGCGCCCAGCCCTCCGCGTCCGGTTTCAAGCCCGCGCAGAGCTTTTTGCAGGGCTTCCTTAAATGTTCGGCCGAGGGCCATCACCTCTCCCACCGATTTCATCTGGGTGCCCAGTTGCTCGTTGCTCGCTTTGAATTTTTCAAAAGTGAACCGCGGAACTTTGACCACGGTGTAATCGATGGTCGGCTCAAAGGAAGCGGGAGTTTTTTTGGTGATATCGTTTGGAAGCTCATCCAGCCTGTAGCCCACGGCGAGGAGCGCGGCCAATTTGGCGATGGGAAACCCCGTGGCCTTGGAGGCGAGGGCGCTGGAGCGGGAGACCCGGGGATTCATTTCGATGACGACCATCCGCCCTGTTTGCGGATGGACCGCAAATTGAATGTTAGAACCGCCCGTTTCCACGCCGATCGCGCGAATGCATTTGAAGGCCTGGTCCCGCATTTTTTGATATTCCTTGTCGGTGAGAGTCATGGCCGGGGCAATCGTGACTGAATCTCCCGTATGGACGCCCATCGGATCCATATTTTCAATCGAGCAGATGACGATGCATTGGTCGGCGTAGTCGCGCATGACTTCCAGCTCAAATTCCTTCCAGCCTTCCAGGGATTCCTCAATCAGGATTTCAGAGATTGGGCTTAAATTCAGTCCCCGCGAGGCCGCCTGAAGATACTCATCCCATGTGTAAACGATGGATGACCCCGATCCACCCAGGGTAAAGGAGGGCCGAATAATAAGAGGAAAACCGATGAGCTTGGCAATTTCCTCCGCGGCGGCGAGATTTTTGGCGAAGCCGCTTCGCGGCAAATCTAGTCCCGCCTCTTCCATGGTTTTCTTGAAAAGACTCCGATCTTCGGCCCGCCTGATGGCTTCGAGTTTCGCTCCGATCATCTCGACCTTGTTTCGATCCAGCACGCCTCGTTCGGCAATCTCCACGGCGAGGTTTAACGCCGTTTGTCCCCCCAAGGTCGGTAGAAGGGCGTCGGGTTTTTCTTTTTCGATGATGGCGGTGAGAACGCCCGCGGTCAAAGGTTCGACGTAAGTTGCATCCGCCATATCGGGATCGGTCATGATGGTGGCGGGGTTCGAGTTGATCAAAACGACTTGGAAGCCCTCTTTTTTCAGGGCTTTGATGGCCTGGGTTCCGGAATAGTCGAATTCGCAGGCCTGGCCGATGATGATGGGGCCGGAGCCGATGACGAGAATCTTTTTGATGTCGGTGCGTTTTGGCATTTAATTCATCATATCCATAAAACGGTCGAACAGGTGTTGCGGGTCATGCGGGCCGGCGGACGCCTCCGGATGATACTGCACGGAAGCCAGGGGCAGTCCTTTGTGCCGGATTCCTTCCACCGAATGATCGTTTAAACTCACGTGAGTCACTTCGATCTCCGGGTTTTCCTTGACCACCCACTTGTTGTCGACCTCTTCCGCTTTCACGGCAAAGCCGTGGTTCTGAGTTGTGATGTCGACTTTTCCGGTGAACAAATCTTTGACCGGGTGGTTCGCCCCGTGGTGGCCGAATTTTAATTTGTAAGTCTTGGCGCCGAGGGCCAGGCTCAGAATCTGGTGTCCGAGGCAAATCCCGTAAATCGCCACCGGCTTTTCCCCCTTCGCCCGGCAGTTTTTGTCGTGCGCCACCAAATCCTGAACGGTTTTAATTCCGTAAGAAACGACGGCGGGATCGCCGGGGCCGTTCGAGAGCAGAATTCCGTCCGGTTTCAAATCAAGTATTTTTCCGGCCGGGGTTTTGGCGGGGACCACAGTCACTTGGCAATTCCTGTCTTTCAGGCAGCGGAGAATGTTGTATTTCACCCCGTAATCGATGACGACCACTTTTTTCGGATCAGCAGACGGAAATTCCGCTAATTTCCATTCCCCTGAATTTTCTTTCCACTCGTATTTTTGGTCCGCCGATACCCTTTGCGCCAGGTCCAAACCTTCCATGCTGGGAATTCCTTTGGCCTTTTTTATCAAGGCGTCCGTGTCGCTCGCCAAAGTGATGAGGCCGTTGACGGATCCTTGAGACCTCAGGTGTCGGGTGAGGGCGCGCGTGTCCACGCCGGTTATTCCAGCCACGTTGTTTTCGGCCAGGTATTGATCCAGCCCCTTGGAAGAGCGCCAATTGGAGGTCACTTCGCTCAGTTCCTGAACGACGAAGCCTGATAAAAATATCCGCCTTGATTCGACATCTTCGTCGTTTGTCCCGTAGTTGCCGATATGCGAGGGCGTCATGGCGACGATCTGTCCTTCGTAGGAGGGGTCGGTCAAAATTTCCTGGTAGCCGGTGAGGGATGTGTTGAATACGACTTCACCTTGGGACTTGTCGGAAGGCTTGGCCCCGAAGCTAAATCCCTGGAAGATTCTTCCGCTCGCCAGGATTAAAAAAGCTTTTTCCCTGGTTACCTGAGCCATGGAAAATCCTTCTCCAAAACAACCGTTTCCTCGCGGCTTCGCCCCATTGAAATGAGCGCGCACTTGGCTCCGACGGCTTTTTCCAATTCCTTGACGAATCGCTGAGCCTGGGGCGGGAATTTGGCGAAATCTTTTAATTCGCGCAAGTTTCCATTGAAGCCGCGGAAATTTTTGAAAACCGGAGTGCATTGAGCTTGCCAGGTGCGGCTCGCCGGGAATTCCCTTAAAATTTTCTCCCCCGCTTTGTAGGCGACGCAAATGCAGATCGGATCTAATCCATCCAACACGTCCAATTTGGTGAGCGCGAACCGTTTTATCCCATTGATACGGAACGCGTGGCGAACCTGAACAGCGTCAAACCATCCGCAACGCCTCCGGCGGCCCGTGGTGGCTCCCACTTCCTGGCCTTTGGACTGCAGATAATTTCCCACCGAGTTGATCAGTTCCGTCGGAAAGGGGCCGTCTCCGACGCGCGTGGTGTAAGCCTTGATGACGCCGAGAACCTCGTCGAGGTTGCCGGGCCCGACGCCGGCCCCGCAGCAGGCTCCCCCCGAAACGGGATTCGAGGAAGTGACGAAGGGGTAAGTTCCAAAGTCCACGTCCAGCATGGTCCCTTGAGCGGATTCAAAGAGGACTCGTTTTTTCTCGGCGAAGGCTTTGGCGAGGAGGATGGAGGTATCGGTTGCGAACTGCGCGATGAATTTCCGCAAAATGGGGTAGCTCGCCATAATTTCGTGGCGGATGATTTTTATCGGCTTGATTTTATTGAGCAGCGGTTCTTTTTCAATAAGGTTTGTTTCTAGGAGCCTGGCGAATAGTTCCGGCTCGAGGTAATCCGCCACCCGGATTCCCACCCGCCCCACCTTGTCGGAATAAGCGGGGCCTATTCCTTTCCTGGTGGTCCCGATGATGCCGGATTTTTTTCCCGTTTCGCGCAAGGTGTCAATGTATTTGTGGTAAGGGAGGATCACATGAGCGCTGAGGGAAAGAAAAAGGCGGCCTTTAACGGCAATTTTCCGCCGTTCCAGGAATTCCACTTCTTCCTTGAGCGCGGCGGGATCGACCACGACGCCGTTCCCAATCACCCCTTTTTTGCCCGGTTCAAGAATTCCGGAGGGGATCAAATGGAGGACGAAATGCTTTCCGTCAAAAACCACGGTGTGGCCCGCGTTGTTTCCTCCCTGATAGCGGACGATAAAATCGGCGTTTTTTCCGATGAGGTGGACGATTTTCCCCTTCCCCTCATCTCCCCATTGAGCCCCTACGACCACAAGTGCCGGCATTATATTTGAACCCCCAATTTTCTAAGTTTCCGGGTGAGCGGTTTGAATCCTTTGAAATGGATTCCTTTCATTCCCACCCGCGTCGCTCCTTGAACATTTTTTTCAACATCGTCGATAAAAACGCTTTGCTCCGCGGGAACGGAAAAATGGCTCAAAGCGAGCTCGTAAATCCGCCGATCCGGTTTGCGGATTCCAATCTGATGCGAGAGCCACATTCTGTCAAAGTCCCGGAAAAATTTATATTTCCTCATCAAGTGGCTGGTGTGAAGCTGGTTGGTATTGGATATAAGCCCCAATTTGTACTGGTTTTTCAGTCGGCGCAACAAACCTGCAACTTGAATATCGAGCGTAAATATATCATTAAAAAACCTGACGAAATTCGGATAAGACAAGTCTTTTAGGCGGCACCCGTCGCAAATCTTTTTATACCATTCGCGGGGTCCCACTTTACCCATCTCAAACCCCCTTATTATGAGTTCTTTTCGAAGTACACCTAATATTTTATTTGGGGAAAGAGGGGTGTATCCGGCCAATTTCCTGGCCAGACGATAACCATCCACGGGCATTAGGACGTTGCCCAGGTCGAAAAACACCGCTTTAATCATTATTTCGGAGATTTATTCTCGGGCGCTGGAGCAAATCAGGGTATCAAAGCTATTTTGCTCCGTCAAGAACGAAGGGACCTACCTAAAGGATGAAAAAGGGGCATTTTCCGTCGAATATGGTAAAATTTTCGTCATGCCTAGGGATTTTAAAAAGAATCCTTTTTTCGGTATTTTAGGTGTGGCGTTATTATTCGCCATGCCTTTTTTATGTGCGGAAAACTTGGATCCCGCCATCTCTCCAAGGTTGGTGCGAAAACTTCTTGGCCTGCGTTATGGCGTAACAAACTATCCGTCCTTAATCCTTCGTTCCAGACACGTTGATCTTGTCCAGTTTTTTGGGGGAGGAGTTCAGAGCCGACACGGCTACGTGGTCAAAGACGGCCTGATTAGAGATGGGTTGTGGTTGGATTTAAGAAATCGCGGGGAACAACCTTTGTCCAGCGCGAGCGTCAAGCTGCAAAACCCCATGGACATTACGGAGTATGATTCCCTCCTGCTGTGGGTTCGACCGGAGCTTGTCCAGTTCCGTTTGTGGGTTGGGTTTCAGGATCCGAATTGGACTAAAGGCCCCGTGGCGCAGGCGCGCACCGGAGTTTTTCCATCCCCGGGCCTTAATCCCGGAGAGACAGTGCAGGTCGTAATTCCCTTTCAGGCTTTTTCCAAAGAAAACAATTTTAATTTTAATCAGTTGAGCCAAATCACCTTTGAATTCGGAACTCAAAGTGCGGGGAACGGTTTGTTTGGATCGCTGGAAATATTTGGCGTGGCATTCGTCAGACAGAAAACGCCGCTCGCGGCAATAAAAATAGTTAGGCCCAGAGAAGCCTCGGCCCAGGTTAACCTGGAAGAGTCCGCCGGAAAAACGGCAGCAATCGATCAAGTCAAACCAGTTCATCGAAAAAGAGGCAAGGGACCGAAGGCGGCGCCCGCTTCTCCTCAGTTTGAAGCGAAGGGTTTTGCGCTTCCGGAATTGGCCGTGCCAGCAATTAAGCAGGATGTCAGCGCGGGGACCGGCACTGAAACGCTTTCTCCAGGCGAGAGGGGTGTTCTTGGCCAATCCCCGGATAAATCAAAGTCCCAATCTGGGCTGGCCGCTTCTCCCCAAGGTGTTCAGGGACCTTCCAAAAAGGTGAGCTTTATCAAAAATTTAAAAATATTTGAGGGAACCAAAACAAAATGGGCGCTTTTCACCTTCTTCCTTATTTTGCTTAACGCCTTTGCTTTTTTTCTGTTCAGGAGAAGCCGGAAGCTCACCAATCAGTCAGCCAGCCGCTTTTTGTACGAGATCAAATGGCCGGTTGTTTATGAAAGCGTGGCGTCCCATTTTATGAATGAGAAAAAATTCTGGAAGGAGCTATCCGGATTAAACGTCCGGTTCGCCTGGGTTTCTCCTTTTCAGATAAGGACCGAACAGACATCCGACAAAGACGAGTATTTTGCCGAGAACTTTCTGCACCGGCAAATTCAACTGGCCAAAGGAGCCGGGATAAATTTAATTCCGAGCCTTTGTTTTGCCCGGACCCTTTTCCATTATGAGACTTTTCTGGCCAACCCGAACCTGTATTTGACCAGACAGGTGGCGTACTCGGATCGCCATTTCAGCGACGAGGAATTGCGCGTGAAGTACATCGGCTATTTCCCCGTCTGGATTCCCCCTTACTGGCAGAAAAAGCACAATCTTTCCGAGCGGGTTCTGGTGGCCTATGGGAAACTTCCCGGCCGGATGCCCACCAGCGACGGCGTCCAGTTCAATTTGAGCTCGCCCGCGCTTCGACAATATGCCATCCGCCTAATCGACCGCTTCGCGAAAAATTGCGTGGGAGTTCGGATTGAAGGCGCAGCGGCGCTTTTGAACTCATCTCTCTATAAATTTTGGAGGATTAGAAGCGCCCTGGATGACTCCGGCGAGAAAGCCCCGGAATTTTGGGAGGAGGTCATTTCCGCCATAAAAGCGAAGCACCCGGGATTTTTGTTCTTCGCCGATGGCGCCGGCGCCGAAGTGACCAAGATGCGCAATCTTGGTTTTGATTTCCTGGAAAATAACCAATTGCGAGACATTTTGATAAATCAGATTAAACTGGAAGAGGTAGGGAACCTGGGGTACGTTTTAACCGGGGCTCTGGCCGCCCAGTTGGATCGTTCCGTGCATGATATATCACCGCTATTGCGGTCCAACGATTTGGCCCTGAAGAAGCAGCAGAACCTTTTGGCCAGCTTAATTTTGAGTTTGCTTCCGGGGATGATTCAGCATCCCGGCATCATGGGCGGATTCGACTTTTTTCAATTCCTGGGACGGATTAGCAAAATTCCCGTCCTGAAGTACGGCTTCTTCAAATTGCTTCAAACTACTTCCCCTTCGGTCCTCTCCTTTGCCCGTTATGATAACCGCCTTCTTTATATCGGGGTGGCCAATTTCTCCCTGAAAACGCAGTCCCTGGTCGTGAACCTCGATCCGTTTCTTAGTTCCTTCAGGGAAAAATCCATGTACCTTTTTCATGATTTTCTCCACGGATCATCATTTTTCCGGGATTTGCTTGCGGATTCTTCCAAGGAGCCGGCTCTGGCAGTGCTTGGTGAGGATCTCCGAGATGGAGGCCTTCAGCTCACCATTCCGGGATTGAGTTTGAGGTTGTTATCTGTTAGTCTCAAGCAGCAAATTTCCCATGAATCCGACGCTTCAAAAATACGTCAGCTTCGTTAAGCTCGAGCATAACTTATTCTCCCTTCCCATCCTTTTTGCCGGCGCGACTTTGGCCGATAACAAATGGCCTTCCCTGCACCTAATTTCCCTTCTGATTTTGGCCGGGATTTCCGCCCGGGTTGTGGCGATGATTCTTAACCGCATATTTGATCGGGACATCGACATTAAAAACCCTCGAACCCAGGGGAGGCATATCCCCCAAGGCCTCATCAAGGTTGTCGAAGCGTGGGTTATGGTGGTTTTATGTCTGGCCATATATGTTTTTTCGGCGTGGAGTATTTCCGATTTTTGCCTCCAATTATCGCCCATTCCAATCGTGGCCTTTGCTGTCTATCCTTTTTTTAAGCGCTTCACCAAATGGACGCACCTATTTTTGGGTTTGGTGTGGTCAATGGTCCCCTTGGCGGGATTTTTAGCCGTGAAGTCGTCCTGGGATGGAATTGCCCCGGCTCTTATATTGGGAATATTCAGCGTATTTTGGCTGGCGGGTTTTGACATTATTTACGCCGTGTTAGACGAGGAATTTGACCGGCAATCGGGGGTCCATTCCCTCCCTGCCGCATGGGGACACAAGCGCGCATTGAAAATGGCCGCCTTTTTTCATTTGATCGCTTTCCTGTCCTTGACCCTTCTTTATGGGATTTGGTTCGAGGGCCCAGTGACGGTCATGCTCCTGTTTATGCTGGGGGTGCTGCTATTATTGGAACACCAGTTTGTCCAGTATATTGATTTCGCATTTTTCTACATTAACGTGCTGATTAGTTTCATGGTTCTGGCTTTTGTGAACGCGGGATTGAGAGGAGTTTAAGTTGAGAACGGTTGTGGCCATCACGGGCGCGTCGGGAAGCGCGGTCGCTTTGGAATTTTTGAAAAAATGCCCAGGCGAGAAATATCTAATCGTTTCCCGTTGGGGAAAATCCGTTTTATTTCAGGAAACGGGTTTGACGGTGGAGGCCCTGGCGCCTTTCGTCACCCGCATATTCTCCAATGAGGACTTGAACTCCCCCCTCGCCTCCGGTTCAAATCAGTTTGATCAATACGTCATTTTACCCTGTTCGGTGACCACCATGGCCCGGATCGCCACGGGGCTGGGAGAAAATTTAATCGCCCGGGTTGGCGAAGTGGCCCTGAAGGAAAGGAGAACGATGCTTTTGGCGGTTCGCGAGAGCCCCCTTTCCCCGATCGCCCTTGAGAACGCCGCGAAACTGTCGAAGTTGGGAGTAATTATCATGCCGCTTTCTCCCGCGTTCTATTTAAAACCGGTAACGGTGGAAGAGGCCCTTACGAATTTTGTCGACCATATTTTGGCAACTTTAAAATTGAGTGCCGTTGACGGCTGGCCAGCAGGGAAATGTCATTTTCCAACCTAAGCTCTTTCCTTTCCTTTATTGAAAAGCGGGGTGATCTTCACCGTATTAAGGCGGAGGTCGATCCCATTCTTGAAATTACCGAAATTGCGACGCGCGTGGTTAAAAACGACGGGCCCGCTATATTGTTTGAAAATGTGAAGGGCTCCACCTATCCCGCTGTCATTAATTTGCTGGGGGCCAAACGCCGGGTTGAATGGGCCTTGGGCCGCCCGAGTCAGGAGGTCGGCGAGGAATTAGCCCATTTCTCGGAAGTTTTAATGCACCCCTCCCTTTCGAAGTTCTGGCAGGCACGGAGATCGGTTTCACGTTTGTTGAGCCTTAAACCTAAAAAAGTATCCCGGGCCCCCTTTACCGCCCACGAGATTCATCCAGTCGGCCTCGGGAAACTTCCCATCGCGAAGTCCTGGCCCAAGGACGCGGGACGCTTCATCACCTTCCCCTTGGTTATTACCAAAAGTCCCGCGAGCGGAAGATACAACATGGGAGTTTACCGCCTCCAGGTTTTCGGTGAGGACCAAACCGGCATGCATTGGCAAATTGGGAAAGGCGGGGGATACCATTACTTCGAAGCGGAAAAAAAGGGAGAGAATCTTGAGGTTTCCGTTGCCGTGGGAGCGGATCCAATTCTTATGCTGTGCGGAGTTCTCCCCCTTCCCGAGGGCGTTGAGGAAACCGCGGTGGCGGGATTTCTGCGGGGTGAAGCAACCCGGCTGGCCCAAGTGGGCAAGGGCGGATTATTGGTCCCTGCGGAAGCGGAATTTGTTTTGCAAGGCGTTGTTCCCCCCTTGGAAAGGAGGAGCGAAGGCCCGTACGGCGATCATTTCGGGCACTATTCTCACCAGGCGGATTTCCCTGTTTTTCACGTGAAGAAAATTTATCACCGCTCGCGGCCGGTTTTCCCCTTGGCCGTGGTGGGAAAACCTCCTCAGGAGGATAATTTTATCGGTGAAGCAGCCACTGAAATTCTTCTTCCCCTCCTCAAGCTGATGCATCCGGAGATCGCCGATCTGTGGGCGTATCCCGCGGCCGGTTTTCACAATCTGGTGGTGGCCAGTGTTCGGCAGAGGTTTCGCAAGGAGGGAATAAAAACGGCGTTATGGATTTTGGGCGAAGGGCAACTCGCGCTATCAAAATGCGTTATCCTGGTGGATGAATTTGTGAATCCGAGAAATTTTTCCGATGTCCTTAAAGCCGTCAGAATGAATTTTAAACCTGAAGATGATTTCACCCTCCTTCCCGGGACTTCCCAGGACACTCTGGATTTCACGAGTTTTAAGATGAATTTGGGAAGCAAGATGATTTTGGATGCCACCTCAATCGGCGAAAAAAATTCGCGCTCCGCCGGAGGAAGATTTGATCCGGAAGCTCTCCAAAAACTGGATAGCCGGATTAGGGAGGTCAATTTATGGAGCGAATCCATGGCGGTGCTCCGGGTTGATGGCCCGGGCCGGAACGTTCTTGAAAAAGTGGTAAAATCGGGTGTCTTTTCCGGGATTCCCCTTGCCGCCGCGGTCAGCGCCGATGTCCCGCTCAATAACGAGAGCCTGATGCTGTGGGGAATTTTCACCCGTTTCGATTGCCGGCGAGATACGCTTTTCACCGAAGTTTCCTGGCATGGAGACCATCCGAAATATTCCGGAACCATGGGGATTGATGCCACCTGGAAACCGGGTTATCCCGAACCTTTGGAGATGACGAAAGAAATAGTTGCCAAAGTGGATCGGAGATGGAAGGAATACGGATTCGCCAGTTAAATGGGAGGTCGCTATTCTTATCAGAGATCGGGAATTATTTCCCATTTGGGAAAAAATCAAACGCGGAGAAAGGCTAGACGCCAGAGACGGACTCCGGCTATTTGAATCTGACGACCTTCTTGGACTCGGTCTCATGGCCAACTGGCTCAAGGAGAAAAAGACCGGAAATTTTGCCTTCTTCGTACTAAACCGCCAGATCAATCCCACTAATATTTGCGTCTTATCCTGCCGCTTTTGCGACTACGCCACCAAGAAAAACCGGCCCGGCGCCTACGCTTTGAGTGAACAGCAAATAATTGCCGGTTTGAGCGAAGACATAAAAGAGGTGCACATTACTTCCGCTCTGAATAACGACTGGGATTTCGGTGGTTACCTGCGCGTTGTCGAACTGATTAAAGAACGGTTCCCTCATATTCAAATTAAAGCCTACACCGCCGTGGAGATTGATTATTTCGCCAGAAGAGAAAAAACCTCGGTGGCGAATATCCTGAAACGGTTGATGGCGGCGGGGGTGGTTTGTTTGCCGGGCGGCGGCGCGGAAGTTTTCAGCGAAAGAGTCCGGAAAAGTCTGTTTCCCTTTAAAATCGGAGCTTCGCGGTGGCTCGAGATTCACCGTGCCGCCCATCAAATGGGCTTGAAGTCCAACGCCACCATGCTTTACGGCCATATTGAAACATACGAGGAGCGCTTGGCGCATCTCCTCAAACTTCGGGAACTTCAGGATGAAACCCGGGGGTTTCTATCTTTTGTTCCCCTCGCTTATCAGCCGGGCCGCACCAAGGTTGTGCCGAGGCAGGCTTCCCCCACCGAAGATTTGAAAACGATAGCGGTCTCCAGGCTCCTGCTTGATAATTTTGACCACATAAAAGCTTACTGGGTGACGATGGGAGAGGACACCGCTTCCGCCGCCCTTTATTTCGGGGCCGATGATCTGGACGGCACCGTAGGCGGAGAAAAAATTATGCACGCGGCCGAGGCATCCTCACCGGCGGCTTTGACCCGCGAGCTGCTCGTCAAATTGATTACCGAAGCGGGGCGGATTCCCGTCGAAAGGGATTGTTTGTATAACGTCATTCGGGCTCATGAACCTGTCCAGGAGGCCGTAAACGCGTGAACCGCTTTGTCGCTAGAATCGCCTATACCAATACCGAGCCCTACTTTTTCCATTGGCCGCTTCATGAATTTCCTTTGATTTCAGGGGTTCCGAGGGAATTGGCCGAAGAAGCAGCCTCGGCGGCGGATGATATTCTGGCGGGGCCGCTGCCCATTGTTGAAACCTGGAAAATGGAGGATCGTTTCGAACCGTTGTCCTGGGGGATTGCCGGCCGGGAATTCTGCCAAAGCGTCTTGCTCCTTTCTCACCACCCCATATCCGAATTGGATAACACCGCGATCGGCCTCACCCTGGAATCTTCCACCTCGGTGGCTTTGTGCGAGGTTATTTTGAAAGAGCGGTACGGCCACGACGTCCGGCTGCGGCGGGGTTTGAATCGCGATGACGATGGGTGGCTGGTGATTGGGGATCAGGCCCTGAGGATTTTCGCCGGGCCCCGGCTTGGGGATTGGAATTTCGTCACGGATCTTGCGAGCGAGTGGTGGGATTGGCAAAGGCTCCCCTTTGTTTTCGCCCGGTGGGTTATCAATAAAAGCGTCCCGTCTGAAGAGAAAAACCGGCTTCTGGAAATAATCAAGAGCAGTCTGGCGGCAGGCCTCGATTCCATTCCCGCTATCGCCCTTTACCAGTCCTCTCTCCTCAAAATTCCCGCCCAATCGATAGTTGATTACCTGACGGGAATTGTCTACGAGCTGGGTCCCCAGGAAGAGGAAGGCGCCGGGGTTTTCAGGGAACTGGCCCGCAAGGTGGCTAATATCCCTGTCCTATCCGTTTGAGGACCCGAATTTGACCTCTCCACTGGCTCACCAAATTGAGAAAAAAATCCAGGAAGGGATACGAATCAATCCTGAAGAAGGGTTGTTTCTACTGACGGAGGCCCCCTTATTGTGGCTGGGGCAGCTGGCGATGGAGACGCGTTTCCGCTGTAATCCCGGCAACCGGGTAACTTTTGTGGCCGATACCAACCCCAATTACACGAACATTTGTGACACCGATTGCCACTTTTGCGCATTTTTCCGGAGGCCTCAAAACGCCGAGGCCTATACCTTGTCGGTGAGCGAGGTGATGGCAAAAATCGAAAAGGCCGTTCAGTATGGCGCCACAACCGTTCTTCTTCAAGGCGGCCATAATCCGAACCTGCCTCTGGAGTACTACCTTGAGCTACTGAAAGAAACCAAGCGGCGTTTTCCTGACGTCACCCCCCATTTTTTTTCCGCTTCCGAAATAATTACCATGTCCCGCATCTCGGGCTTATCCGTTCAAGAAGTTCTTTCGAAATTGAAGGAAGCAGGGCAAAATTCCCTTCCCGGCGGCGGAGCGGAAATATTGTCGGAACGCGTCAGGCGTGAGATTGCGCCGAAAAAGGGCGGTCCCGAGGAATGGCTTTCCGTTCACCGCGAAGCTCACCGCTTAGGATTTATCTCCACCGCCACAATGATGTACGGCCACATCGAAACCCCGGAAGATATTGTTAAACACTGGAATTCGCTTCGCGATTTGCAGGATGAGTCAACCGGGCGAAATAACGGCGGTGGTTTTACCGCCTTTGTTCCCTGGAGTTTTAAACCCGATAATTCCATCTTGGGCCGAAGGATTTCCCGTAAAGCGGGACCGACCCGGTATTTTCGCCTGTTGGCCGGTTCCAGACTTTATCTAGATAATTTCAAACACATTCAGGCGTCCTGGTTTTCCGAAGGAAAAAAGACGGGTCAGATCGCCCTTCACTTTGGGGCGGATGATTTTGGCGGAACTTTGTACGAGGAAAACGTCCATGCCGAAGCGGGATTTGTGAATTCTTCCAATTCATCCGAAGTGATCAGCCTGATTCATGAGGCGGGCTTTGACGCAGTGCAAAGAACGACCCGTTACGACGAAATTGAGGTTTTCCCGAAGGAAAACCATCCCTCCGCAAGTAATTCGTCATTCCTGCGAAAGCAGGAATCCCGTTTCGATAATCCAAATAATCGACGGGACCGTTTCGTAACTCGGTCCATGGATTCCCGCTAGAGACATGCGGTACCGCTCCATATGACTCTATAATGCCGGTACCGTCCCGACATTATTAAATTATTATGGAGTGGGACGGGAATGACGATTAAGGTTTTACCCTTCTTTGAATCACCTTCATTCTTCGGGTGTCCACCAAAATCTGATCGAAGAGGATTAATTCCGCCTCTTTTTTCTCCGCAATTTTAACCAGGTATTGGTGGGGCTTGGGTTTTTTTAAGGTGGGATTGATTTTCACCACCAGCTGGCCCTTCCGCTTTTTCAACTCAGATATGAATTCATCTACGTCTTTCAAGGGGCTGACGATTTTAAGGGCCTTTTCCACTTCATCTTCGGGAACCTGAGGTTCCTCTTCCTTGGGGCTTGCCGTGACCTTGGGTCTGTCTTCCCAGCGTTTTTTTAGGAAAGAGGAAGATTTCTTGTCCCAGAAAAAATCAAAGCCGCGCGTGCAATTTATGCAAAACGAAATGGAGAAGGCCTGATTTTTAGGGTCGTCGGGTCCCGTTGTCCCGGGAATGTGAAGGAAAACCGGCCCGTCGTATTTTTGGTAATAGAGTTCTTTAAATTTGGTGGGATTTTTAAACCGGGTTCCGACCAAAAGGAAATATTTCAACTCTCCTTCCGGGACCAGATCGAAGACTCCCGAGATGGCGATGTCTTCCACTCCGTCATGGTTAAAATCTCCCACCGGTGAGAGAAGGGGAAGGGGCGTGTGGATATCGAGTTGGGATAAGTCGTCGGTGTTTAAGACCCGCGGATGGTTGTCTTGAGGGAGGAGCGCGTCAATGACTCCGTATGGCCTTAAAGCCCATGATAATTCGGCCGCTGAAAAAAAGATAAAAAAAGCGAGGGGAAAATAAAAAACCTTGGGCATATAGGGGGGTTATTTTAGCCAAAAACGTCAGACTAATTCAGCAACGGTCTTTGTTTTTGGAATGAGGGGGCCGGGATCCGTCGTCGGGTAACTTTCCTGATCGTAGTTGGGATCGTAATTGGGGAAGACGATCCCCAGTTGGGTCGCCAGAATCCTCAGCTGTTTTTCGTCGATCTCAAAAGGCTCCTGTTCCATGGGAATCACCTCCCTCCAAAGGTCTGCTGGAAGACCACTGTTTCCAGAAAAAATGTGCCTTTCAAATAAAAGCCCCGGCTGTGTTTGGAAACCATGACGTCGGGGACAATCACGGAAATTTTTATGACATCCGAAACGCCGGGTTTCTGACGGGCGGCGTTCTTCGCCTCTTCCATGCATTCCTTTTTGATCTTATCTAGGGCATCGGCGCCCGTTTCAGCGCTCACCACCTCCGCGACGGGACAGCCCCATTCATAAGTCGCGGTTTTTGGCGCGGATAGGAGAGGGAAGGGCACCGGCAAATCCTGCGGTGTCGGGGACTTAAATTGGGTACTGAGCGACGCCCATACTGTTAAGGGGAGACTTACCAGAAACATCAGAATTATTTTCTTCATCATCCTCTCCTTTGAATGTATTTTCGACACCCTTAGGCTAGGGGAGAGTGGTGACAGAAAGGTGACAATAGGATGAGCTTTTTAAGAAAAACGGAGGTTTATTTAAGGGGTTTGAAAAACGTTGTGCCTTGAATCTTCGGGACGAGGCGGAAAACAAAGGGTTGTGTAATAACCATCATTTTCATGCTGTTTTCTGGAGGTGTTTTTATCTGGTAATAAACGACCCGGGCGGGCTTCCCCTCCCATTCGGTGTTTTCCACTTTGGTAATGTCAAGAGAGTAGCCGCCGGTGGGTTGGGAACCCGCGCAGATAAAAAGAACTTCGTTTACCCCAAAATCGACGGGGGGGAGGCCGGGTTTAGGCTCCTGGGCTCCGACATGTCTGTGCCAAATTCGTCTCCAACTGTGAAGGTCAGTGATGACTTCTTGAAATGGCTCGGTGACACCGCTCGACTGACCTTTGATTTCCACCCAGGGCTCTGAACTTTGGGGGGTGTATCCAAGAGCCGATTGGGGATGATTCATTTTCGACGGGGGCTCGTTTTGGGCTACGCCGCGTCTTTCTCCTTTGACGGCGGCCCGGGTTACTTGCATCGCCGATAGCGGCGCCGCTTCTTTGGCCATTGGGGCCGGGACCGTCACCTTTTTCATGGCCAAATTATCCGTTTTCAGAGTGGACTCCCTCCGGCTTAGTTCCTTTGAATGTCTCATGCGGCTTAAACTTTCTTTTAATTCGGCTCGGTCACTAACAGTTGCAGATTTTTCGACCGGGGTTTTCGCCTTACTGGAAAGGCTGGGTTTTCTCTCTTGAGGCTGAAACTTTGATTTTAGATTAATGGGAATGATGTTGAATAAAACTATTGCCAAGGCGGCCGTCGCGGTTATAGCCAGGCCTCTATAGGAAAAAAACCATTCTTTTAAAGATTCGGGAGAATTTTTTTTGATTTCGCCCGTCTGCATTTCCTTTTCCAGGGAACGGATGATTTTTTCTTCCAGGTCCGTCGGGGGTTTAACGGGTGCAAGATTTTTGAGGCGTTGGGAATTTTCCTGCATTTCTTTGAGCATGTTCCGGCAATGATTGCAGAAAAATAGATGAGCTTTGGCTTTCTCCAAAACTTTCGGGGGCAAAGCTCCGTCTATGTATTCCGATATGAGATGAGTGATATGGCCGGTCATCGTGTTTTAACCCTTTGCAACGCGAATTTAGTCCGGAATTTTTCCCTGGCCCTGGCTAAACGGGATTTTACCGTTCCCAGATTCAGATTCAAAACTTTGGCGATCTCCTCATATGATTTTTGGTCGATGTCTTTTAACACGATAATCGCTTTTTCATTTTCCTCCAGATTTCCCAACGCCGCGATCACCTTTTTATCCCCCTCCTTTTTTTCCAATTGTTCGAGGGGTAAGGGGCGGCCGTCATTTAACTCCCTATTCGGAGAATCCCCGTCTCCCGATTCTTTTGCGGAGCCGGATAACGAAATATGAAATTTAAACTTCCTCCGGACTTGGTGGCGAACCTTGTTTTTCCAGGTATTGACGGCAATTCGATAGAGCCAAGTGGCCAGGGTGGATTGGCCTTTGAATTTGTGAATAGCCCGGATGGCCTTAAGAAAAGTTTCCTGGGACAAGTCTTCCGCATCCTCGCGATTTGAGGACAGCCGAAAACAAAGGTTGTAGACCCCGGGCAACTCCTCCCGAACCATTTTGGCCATGGCCTCCTCATTCCAGATATCAGCCATCTATTTGTTCATTCCTTTTGACACCGGGAAATTTCGAAAGGTTCCATTTTATTCAATTCCTTGGGAAGCGAAAAATTAACGTCTTCTTCCCTGATGAAAACTTCCTCGATCTCGGCCTTAAATTTTTCTTTAAACAGATTGATGACCCCTTGCACCAGGTGTTCCGGAGCGGAAGCTCCGGCCGTCACCCCCACCGTCGCAATTCCTTTTAGCCACTCCGGTTTGATTTCTCTCCCCTCATCCACCAAAAAGGCTTTGACCCCTCTTTCCCTGGCCACTTCGCACAACCTTCTGGAATTGGAGCTGTTTTGAGAGCCCACAACGATGAGCAGGTTAATTTTATGTTTATCCACCAAGTCTTTGACCGCGTCCTGACGGTTTTGAGTGGCGTAACATATGTCATCCCGGCCGGGGGTGTTGGCGTTGGCGAATTTCTCCCGGATCGCGGCGAGGTTGGTTTTGGTCTCATCCACGCTCAGGGTGGTTTGAGTGAGGACCATGATTTTGGAGGAGGGTTCAAGCCCAAGGTCAGCCACGTCCTCAACGGTTTCAACAAGGCGGATTTGGCCCGGCGCTTCTCCCATCGTACCGACGACTTCGTCATGGTCCTTGTGGCCGATGAGAATAATGGAATATCCTTCTCTCAGAAACCGGTGAACTTCCGAGTGGACCTTGGTGACGAGGGGGCAGGTGGCGTCTATGGTCCGGAATTCCATCTTGGTGGCTTCTTCCCTCACCTCAGGAGCAATGCCATGGGCGGAGAATACGACCAGGCTTCCCCGAGGAGCTTCCTTGAGCTCATCGATGAAAATTACTCCCCTCTTTTTAAAGTCTTTCACCACTTCCCGGTTGTGGACGATTTCCTTCCGAACGTATATGGGGGATCCGAACTTTTCGAGGGCCAAATTGACGATTTCAATGGCTCTTCTCACTCCCGCGCAAAATCCACGGGGAGATACCGTAAGAACTTTCACTTGGTGTCCCTTTAAACCTTATTTGACAAGCTGAAAGAACCGATCCTGGTATTCTTCAAACAGGTCATATTCTTTAAGCTTTTTGGCGAGATGTTGGATGATTGAGGAATCGGATTGCGCTTTCTTAAAAAGGAATTCGATTTCTTTGCGTTGTTTTTCAAAGAGTTCCTTTTCACCGTCAAAATAGCCCCGGTCTTTCAGCTCCCGGAAATTGCTGTGAAAGGAGGTCAGTGTCTCTTCCACGATGAATTTCATGACTGAAAGCTCCCACACCTTTTCGGAGCCGCGGATGAGCGCGTTGTGCGATTCCTCGTTTTTGTCGAAATCTTTGGCCAATTCAGTAATCAATTTATCGGGCTGGCCCAGCTCGATTTTGGAAGAGATCGGTTCATTCTTGAATTGGTATTCAAGACCCCTTAAAGCCTCCCCGTAATGCGAAAGAAGCCATTCGGCATAATCGTCCGCTTCCCCGCCGAATCCCTGAAATTTTTCCTTTAAAGACTGAGCGGTGATGATCTGGGGCTTTTCCGTTTTTACCAGTCCCCAGCGGAGGCGGGTACGGTCCGGATATTCAGGGACATCGGTTACGAGCGTGTAGGAAATTTGGGAGGCCCCGAATGTGGCCAGACGGTGGCGCGGTGAGCGGACCACCTGGATATCCCGAAAATATTTAAGAATTTGGGCATTTTTGTTCATACACAGAAATTTTACATTTTTTGCCGAATAGGTGCCGTTGTTCACAGTTCACACTTTCTATCGTCCTCTCCATGTTGTAGGTGGCAAATCTCCAAAGTGTGAACTGTGAACAACGGCACCTATTTCATAAACTCCCCTCATGTTCGGAGTGATCATTCAAAATCGGCGCCGGTTTTTCTTTGTATTTCTTTCGGGCCTATCGTTTTTTGCCTCTCTCCTATTCCTAATTTGGGTGGGACCAGATTCGGCGATTGGGGCGGCTTCTTCAGGCGCCGTCATGGCGATTGCCGGAATTATATTTTCCCGATTTTATCCCGATAAATACCCTTCTATCTGGGTCCATATTGGAGTCGGTTTTTTGAATGTTTTTTTACTGGCTGGCGTCTTGCTGATAGCCGCTCTTTTTTTAAAACCTCTCCCCGAAACAGTCCTGAAAATCCCCAGGTTAGATCAGAAGTACTTGGATCCGGAGGGCGTTTTCGAACTTAAAGGGCCATGGGGATGGGACTATCAACCGATTAAAACGGCGTCCCAATCCGGAGTCTTAATAATTCCGCGGGACCGCGGCCAGTATATCGGGATTAATGAAATCCGGATAATGGTGATGAAATTGCCTAGAAAACCGGTAAAGCCCGGGGATTTTTTGCGAAAGTTTGAAGAATCTCTAGCCGATTCGGCCAAAAATTTCCGCGGGAAAAAATTGTTTCAGATGAAAACAGGATCCGCTAAACTCCTTTTGGGAGGCCAAGGGGTTTGGTCGGAGATCGAAGTCCGACCCCGGGCAGCCTTTTCCTGGTTCCCTTTGACCGAAATTACCCTTCTGGGGATAAAACAAGGCGATTCAATTTGTTCGATTTCTGCGGCGGGACCTTCGGCGCATGCCACCTTATTTAAATTGATGTGCCTCGGCCTTTTTGAAAAGTTAACTATAAAAGCCCTTCAAAAAAATTCTATTTAAGGTTACAATTAGATCCACATGCCAGACGAAGATCTTGTTCCATTTTGGGTTCGCTACGCCCACCTGATTAGAGAATTCGCCGTTATTGCCGGGCTATCCCTCTTCCTTGGCCTCTATTACAAACTTCCGCCTTACCGCCATTTCTTCAATACCCTCGGTCACCCCGTGGTGAAAGGGATCCTTACTGTTTATAGCCAGGTCAGCACGATTGTTTTTCGTATGACCGGGGCCAATTGGGGTTTGGTGAGCTGGCCCACTGATCAGGATTTTTTATTTCGCGTTCAACTGGCTACCTACGTCAATGCTCGAAAGGCCGAGCCCCTTCTTGATATTGCCATGAATCCCCGCCATCCACTCCAGCGGAGAGAAATGGCCATAAATTCTCTTCTCAAGTTCGAAGCCACGTCAGATTGGATTCAACCCTTCATGAATGAATTATCTAAGGGCGGTTTAATTGATTTGGATCGGCAGTCTCCGGTTTTAAACAAGCTTTTTGAAAAAATTAGAGAAGAAGGCGGAATTAGGAACCTGCTGGTAAGAGCCTATGCTGAGGTTGTTTTTTCATTCCTGCTCCAATCGGTTCAGGAAGACGTCCGTATTAAGTCTTTGGGTTGGGTGGGCGACGTCATGGCTGAAGATGCCATTTTTCTCCTGGTTCCACGTCTTTCCCGAGAAGAGTCGGAGGGGGTTCGGGATGGGATTGACCAGGCGCTTCTTAATATAAGGGCGATTTCAGACGGCGAAAGGGCCAAGGAACAACTCGTTCCATTTTTTAACCGATCACCCTGGCCGGGCATGAAGTTTCCTCTCGGCGTAATTCTTTTCCGTTTGGGGTATGACAAAGCCGGAATGTTTCTTAGGAATTTTGAAAGCAAAAATGCCTTTACCAGGGACGAAGAGGTTTTCCTCAGGGTGGCGTTGGCCGGAACTCCTTATCCAAAAGAATTGACCATAACCGACAAAGCTGAAATATTGGCCCGCGAGCGAAAAGAGGCGAGGCTTGTGCAGTATGCTTCCGCTTTAAAAAAACAGCAACAAGTATTACGGGAGCAACGATTGGCGTTATTAGCGGTTTCACCGCCGGTTAAAAAACCGGGTACTGCCGTTGCCCAGGCGTCCCCGGTTAAGCAGGGAACGCCGGTTCCTCCCCGATTGGCGATGCTGATGAAAGAAACTCCCGAAACCCCAATTGTTAAGCCCCAAAAACGCGTTAAACCTGCTCCCAAAAAAGAGGTCAAGGAATCTGTTCCTGCACCTCAAGGAAACGTAATTGAGGAGGTTCCGGCCGAGGAAACCGCCCCGGAAACTCAAACCCCCGAAGAAAATGTTCAGGTCGCCAGTTTGCCCAAAGAGATGCCACCGGAAGTTCCCCCCCCACCTCCTCCGCCTTCAACCATGCCTGGAACCAGCATGAAAGGAGTGGACGTATATTTTGAGGTGAAAAAGAAGGAGGTGCCCCTGTACATGAATCCCGGTGGAGATCACCCCACGGGGGAGGTTTTGGACGTGGGAAGCAAAGGTCGGGCCGATTTTGAGGTTCAAATAGAGGATTCCAAATGGCTCCAAGTCAAATCAAAAGGGAAGGTCGGTTGGATTAACGGGGCTCTGGTTTCTGCTTTTAATTTGACGCCCGAGGTTGCTGAAATCGGCGGTGGAGGAGCCGGGGTTTCGGGAATGAAATCATCCATGGACCAGGGGAGGAGGGAGGAGGCGACGTATTTTGAGCCGATCGGCGAAGGGGTCAAAATTTATTCTCAACCGAAAGAAAAAGCGAAGTCAACCGGAATTTTAAAGGATGGAGCGGTGTATCTGGCTCTTAATTCGAGCAAGGTCGGTCCGGACCGGTGGTTTGAGCTTGAACTGGAGGATAAATCAAAAGGTTGGGTGGAAGGAATCAATCTTCGGTTGGCGGATGTGGTTCAGGCGAAAATCAAAAAAGCCGCTGAAGAGGCGGCGGCCATGGATTCAGTCAAGTCGGCCTTCAAGCCGGAATGGGTCGTGGCCGGAGTCACGGGAGTTTTGGTTTACGCAACTCCGGAACTCTCCGCCAAACAGTTTAATAAGATTTCGCCCCCCACAATTTTCCAGGTGACGGAAACGCTGGAAAACGAATACGGGGAATGGTACCGGATCGATATGGGCGGTAAAAAAGGTTGGGTCCAGGCGATGGACGTCAACTTGACCAAGCGTTAAATTTGTTCGATTTCGTCGGAGGGAAGCCAGCCTTTCAAGCCTTGCTGCGGAACTCCCACCTCGACCCAATCCGGCCTCCTGTTGAGCACCACAACCTTGGTTCCTTCGGGCACGGTGAAACCTACGGCGTACTCCTGACCAGGCCCGTTTCTGACTTCTCCCGGAGCTTTGATCACGATCCCGATCGGCTGGTTAATTAAAAATAAATTGGCTCCCAGCCAAATTCCCAGACAAACTCCCGCCGTCCCGAGAGACCATAGTGAAAGGCCTGGCCATAATTCTCCTTTCAACCAGCCTAAAACCAAACATCCTAAAAGAATAAAAAAGGCCCACCATACGAGCGAGAATAAAACCCCCAATTCCCCCGCCGATAAAAACAGAGTCATTCTGTTGAGGATGCTCTCCCTCTCATCCTTCAGATGATTGCTGGCCAGTCTCAAATTGAACTGTATGTCCGAATCCCGCGGGTCCAAACGCAAAGCCCGTTCATACCAGAGGATCGCCGGCCCGCGCTCTCCTCTCCGGTAGTAGGCGTTCCCGATATTGTAATAGAGGGATACTCCCTCGAACCCTTTTCCGGCGAGGCCCAGATAAAGGTTTATGGCCGTGTCGTAATCACCTTTCTCGTAGGCCTGATTCGCCTGAAGGAATACATCCTGTGGTCCCGGGCTTGAGGCGCAAAAAGCTCCGATCGCGAAGGAAGCAAGAAAAAGGCCCGCGATGAAAATATTTTTATAAGCCTGTTTCATATTCATAGTACCCGATTGAGTTTCACCAAAACGTTTTCCGTTTTTTGCAGGCTGTTTTGCTTGGCGACCTGATCAAACGTGGAAGACGCAAAGCGAACCATGTCGGCCTCCTCCCAGATATTTCTGATGATGGCGCGGCTTTCCTCGTCCACGCCCTTCTCCGAGAGCCGTTTCTCGAGGTCCTCCCAGAGCATCCCTGAGGCGGATATTCCGAATTTGTCGGCGAGGAATTCCGCGAGGCTTGAATACAGGAGGCCGTAAAACGGGATCGGATCCAAAGCCGCCATGAGCCCCCTTGCCTTTTTTATTTTTTTGAGGGCTTTGCGCAACGCCCCTCGCGAGCGGTAATGAGCCGCGAAGAGAGTGCGGTGTTGATACTGCCAGTTGGCGATAAAGGCCCCCAGTGCGAAAATAAAAGGGATGGCGTTCGCCATCAGGAAAAGTTGCCGCCAGTAGAGCGGAGGCTTGCCGGGTTTTATCCGACCCGTTTTCAGGAAGCGGATGTCCTTTTCCAAAACCCTCACCCCTTCCTGGCTTTGACCCAGGGGAACCTGAGTCAGAGCCTGTTTTTCATCCACGGTTTTCGTTCCCGGTTTAACACTTAGCGTTATGGGCGGGGTGGCGTCGGTGATGTAATGGTGGGCTTCCGGGTTGAAAGAGACATATTCCACGGCCGGAATAACCACTTGCCCCGAAACTTGAGGAATCATTAATATTTTAAATTCCTTCTTCCCGAAGATATATTTTCCGTCATTATTGACGGTCGAATTAGAAATTGATTCATAGCGTTTGAGGGCGTTGACCGGCGGAAGGAACGGTTCCTTCAAAGCCCGGACATTCCCTTTTCCTTCCACTGTAACGATTAAGTTAAAAGGCTTACCCACCTCGAATTCAGTGGTATCGGTTTTTGCGGTGAGCTTGAGTCTGCCCACCGCCCCGGAAAAGTTATCCGGCTTGTCTTTGGGCAAGGCCCGGATGTTTATGGGAATGGGCCTGGTTTTAAGAGTCAGCTGCTGGGTTCGGCCGAAAAAGCTTTGAAAGAAACTGTTGGCGTCGAAAGGATTCCCCTGAGTGTGAACGGCCAACTCGACTTGGGCGCTTCCTATGGCAAAGTCCCCTTCCGAGGTCGGGAACAAAGCGTAGCGGAGTTCCGTCACAATATAGGGGACGCCTTGGATAGAGGATGTGTATTCCTGTTGTTTTAGGGGTTCGGTGAGGAATCCGGTCATCTCCGGCTGGGAATATTGAGGTTGAGCGGCAAATTGCAATCCCGGCTGGCGCAAGAATTTTACGGATAGGAGAATTTCTTCGCCCACATAGGCTCTGGGTTTATCCACTTCGGCAGTCATAAATACGGGTTTCAAGCCCTCCGTGGGGATGTTCATATTGGAGGTTTCGGGAGGAGCTTGGGTTCCAGCAGGCGGGCTGGACGCGTTCCCCTGGGTTACATTCACGTTGATGGGCTCGGTGCTGTAATTTTGCCCCCCGATGCTGAGAGTAAGAGACGGAATTTGAATGGATCCCGTTTTAGTCGGGGTCAAAACGAAGTTAAAAGATATTAGGGATGAGGTTTGGCCGTTCACCCATTGATAAGATTGAGTTTGGCCCGCCGGCTGAACAACGAAACCCGGAATTTGCAGGTTGGGCATGGAGTCGATCCGCTGCACGCCCTGAATATCAATTTTCAAGGTTATGGAATCATTCATGGTGAGCTCGGTGGCGCTCACGCTCGCCGAAATCTTCGGCTCCGCCGACAAGGCGGAGGAAAAAGCGGCCAATACCGTCATTCCTGCGAAAGCAGGAATCCATCCAGTAAACCTTTTTTTAAAAAACGTTTTTGAAAACTGGATTCCTGCTTGCGCAGGAATGACGGGTTTTGTCTCCCTACCAATCTTTTCCGGACGGCTCATTTTTCTCCTTTTCTTTCGATCCGATATGAAGGGGACGCGCGTTTTTCAGGTTTTTCTTTTCATCGTCCTGGACCATCTGCAAAACCCGTTCGGCGTCTTCGCGGTTCATTTCCCCTTTTTGACGCTCCTCATCTTTTTTCTTCTGCTCTTCGCTTTTCCCTTCTCCCTGGTCTTGCTTGGACTGTTGTTTTTTGTCCTGGTCGGATTTCTGGTTTTGTTTTTGCCCTTGAGGTTTAAATTGTTGCTTGGGGTTTTTCCCCGCTTTTATGTATTCGATATTATACTTTGCGTCCATGTCTTTGGGATTAAATTTGAGGCACTCCTTGAATTTGTCGATCGCCCCCTCCCGGTCACCCTTGGCGAAGTTTAAATAGCCCTGATTATAGGCGATGTAGGATTTTAAAACCGGGTCCTTGGCCAGCAGTTGGGCCTTCTCATAATATTTATTGGCCTCGTCAAAGTTCCCCTCCAGGAGATAGGTGGCCGCGATGTTGTACGGAAGGAAAGGGTTTTCGGGGGCGTCGATTTGCCCCGACTCAAACTCGCTTCTCGCTCCCGCCGGATCACCGTTTTTAAATAATTTGTTTCCCCTGATGACGTGGCTTTTGAGATCCGCCGAGGCCGTCGCCGCGAAGATTAATCCGCAAAAAATTATAAGGCCGCTACCTTTTAAAAATCCGCCGGCTTTTAGGAGACGCGTTTTCAACCCGTGGATTTTTTCCATTCCCTTCAGAATCCTTTTAAGCTGCCCCGGCCTTTCGCCGAAGAAAAATTCGCAGACCAAAATAATGAGGCCGAACAGAACAAATATTTGGAACCGCTCCTGGAGGCGCTTGTAAATTTTCGTGGCGAATTCCCTTTTGTCAAACCCGTTTAAAATGTTGGCGATTTCATCGACTTCCTGATCGGAGGAACTGGCGCGGAAATATTTTCCGTCCGTCATTTGGGAAATCTTGGTGAGGAGGGTGTCGTCAAGACGGCTCACCACCATTTCGCCTTCGTGTTTGTGGAACGCCACGACTTTTCCCTGCTCGTCCCGGTCCTTGATGACTTCCCCCTTCGCGGTTCCGATTCCGATGGTGAAAATATTTACTCCGGCCTCCTCCGCCGATTTTGCCGCGCCCTCCGGATCGGACCCCTGATCCTCGCCATCCGTTAAAAGGACGATGGCTTTCCCCCCTTTTTCCTCTTTCTTAAAGCCTTTTAAGGCGAGCCGGATGGCTTCGCCTAAGGCAGTTCCCTGTTTGGGAACGGTGTTGGTGTCCAAAATATCGAGAAACATTTGCGCGGCGTCCATGTCGGTGGTGAGAGGGCATTGAATGACAGCAAACCCGGCGAAGGCTATAATGCCCACGCGATTTCCCTGCAATTTGCTGACCAGTAGCTGCAGCGCTCTTTTGGCGTTTTCGAGGCGATTCGGCTGAACATCCTCAGCCAGCATGCTGCGGGACACATCCAGGGCGATGAAGACATCCACCCCCCTGTGTTTCACTTCCTGGAGCCGGGAGCCGAATTGAGGGCCGGTGGCCGCGAGGATGACAAATAAGAGGCCAACCAAAGCCAGAATGTCTTTCTTTTTCCGCCGCAGGAGCCCTTTCACGGGCACTAGATCTTTTACGAGTCTCCAATCCCCCAAGCGAATTAGATCCTTTTGCCTCTGCCACCTCGACCAGGCCAATAGCAGTACCAATCCGGCCAAGCCAAGAAGAAGGAAGAGCGATTGAGAATAATGGAAACCCATCAGGGCACCGTCCTAAAAAAAGTTTTGGAAAGAAGTATTTCGAGGATTAATAAGAGCGCCGCCGGGAAGAGCAGATAAATGTATAGTTCCTCGTAATCCACGTATTCCTTTTTCTTAATGTCGGTTTTTTCCAGCTGATCGATTTCCTGGAAAATTGTTTTTAAAGCCCCGGAAGTCCTGGCGCGGAAATATTTCCCGTTTGTTTCTCCGGCAATCCGCAGGAGCGCGTCCTCATCCAGGTCGCTTTTCACCGGCACCATTCGCTCACCCATAATCGGATCCGGGACGGGCATCAGCCCTCCTTCGGGGGATCCCGCGCCGATGGTGTAAATTTTGATTCCAAAGGAGGCCGCGGTTTTGGCGGCGGTGATGGGATCGATGGAGCCGGCGTTGTTCGCGCCGTCGGTCACTAAAATGATGACCTTGCTTTTCGCCTGGGAGTTTTTCAGGCGGTTCACAGCGTTCGCAATGCCTAATCCGATGGCGGTTTGATCGGCCGGGATAATTCCCACCTGCAGGAAATCGATTATGTTTAAAAGAGCGGACTTATCGGTGGTGAGGGGGCATTGGGTGATGGCGTTTTCGGCGAATAGGACCAGCCCCACCCGGTCGTTTTCCCTCCCTTTGATGAAATCGGCCACCACCTCTTTGGCCACGGCGAAGCGGTTATCGGGCTTGAAATCGACGGTGAGCATGCTGCGCGAGGAATCCAGGCAAATGATGATGTCGGTCGCTTTGGTGGTGAGTTCTTCCGACTTGAGTCCGCGTTGCGGGCGGGCCAAGGCGAATATCAAAAGCGTAACCGCCAGAATTCTTAATATCCCCGGCGCGAGGATCGCGGGATGGAGATTTAGCTTGGGATCCGCCCCGACCAATTTTTTCGTTGCGGAAAACCGAAAACCGGGAAGATCTTGTGACCGGAAATAGTAAAGATATAAGGCCATCACGGGAACTATGAGCAAGAGCCACAAAAAATTCGGCGAGGCGAATATCATACGGGGATTTCTTCCTTAATATTATCCGCCGGTTTGGCCTGGGGAGTGGTGATGGTGACAATTTGCTTCACCCTGTTCAAATCTTCCTCGATTTCCTCGTTTTGAGGAGTGAATTTGGCGAATTTCACCAGGTCTCCGGTTTCCAGAGTGGTTCGAAGCAAACTGGTTAGATCAAGGGTGAAATTAAGCCGTCTGAATTGGCCAAGGAGTTCGGTGGTCGTGCTCTCCAGGGCCTGAATTTGATAGCGGTTCTCCAAATATTGGCGCAGGATCTGGGAAAGACGGCTGTAAAATTCCTTTATGTGTCCATCGGCGAGAAGTCCGGAAAATTCCAGGTTCTGGATCGCCTCCCAAGCTATGACCTCGGGCGGTTTGGGCGGGCCGAGCGAGTCCAATCCCCGTTTTTTTCTTCTTTGAATCCATTGATAAATAGATACTCCCGCGCCCGCCGCGAGCAGGCACCCCAGCAAAATCCACAGCCATAGATATGATCTGAAATTGAAGAGGCCTTTCAATGGCCGAAGTTGCCCTTCATCTCCGAATTTGTCCAAGAGGGATTGAACCACGATGCTGACCGCCTCGGTATTAGCCTGGAAACTTTTCCCGTCTTCCGTCACGAAATTAAGGGCGAGGGATGGAATAACCAAAGCGCCGGTTGAAAATGTGGTCAAAAGAAGGTGGTGCGTGATGGAAATTTCCTGGTTTTTGTTTTGGGGAATTTGAGTTTGTTTGTAGTCCAGAAGTTCAAATTCCCCCAGCGTTTTCGGAACCTCCAATGGCGCGGGGGCCACTTGTGATGAAAAGATGATGGTGGCCCGGTAGTTGATCGGATCGCCTATCGTAATCTCACGGGGGTTTACTTCGACCTTCATTTTAATGGACGGTTGCGCAAAGGAAAAAGGAGAGAGG
>Ga0315279_10000408_pt1 | contig 88074 bp, 1 predicted proteins | sample YL17G06_20_MG_FD_203694 | JGI IMG/M metagenome (GOLD analysis project Ga0315279, IMG submission 203694) | Sediment microbial communities from Yellowstone Lake, YNP, Wyoming, USA - YL17G06_20 | ecosystem: Environmental > Aquatic > Freshwater > Lake > Sediment | place: USA: Wyoming | collected...
CTCACGTGATTGATGTCGGTGTTGTAAAGCCGCCAGTTGTTGCCGCCCGCGCTGTCGGTGGAGCGAAGCGTGACCATCTTCCCTGACGCGCCGTTCACGGTGAAGTTCTGAATGGTGAACGTGGATTTGCCGGCGAAGTAGATCGTTGAGCCGGAGCTTAAACCGGAAGTGTCGGCGTTAAAGTTCGTCACGGAGAAGGAGCTGGAGAAGATGAGCCCGCCGGCCGCCGTGTTCGACGCGATGATGTTATAGAAATTCTGCTTGTTGCTCTGCACGTACTGGGCGTTGGAGGTGCTCGCGAAAATAACAGAACCGGCAGTGAGACGCTGCCCGTTCCAGGTATTGGTGGATTGATTGATCCATCCCCCATTCACCGTCAAGGTAACCGCCGGATCGGACATCTCCAGAACACCGGCGTATCTGATGGTGACGGTTCCAACCGAAGTATCCGTCACTGTCGTGCCGACTTTGGTCGTTGCGTTCGTGGAGGTGACAATGCCGGCATTGTCCACGATGAGCTGGCCCTGGCCCGCGCCGTCCGCAGCCTTCTCTATGTACACGGTACCGGCCGCACTCGCCGGAGACCCTGTCCCACCGAAGGCCGTTGGAGTGATTGAACAACTTCCCGTGTAATAAACAGCGGCACGTCCGCCGCCGCCTGCTCCGCCAGTATCGCTGCTGGTGGCGCCGTCCACACTGATCGTACCTGCCCCGGCAATGGACGCCGCTGTTATCTTAATAGAGCCGCCGCTGCCAGTGCCATAAATGTCTCCATCTCCCTTGGCACTAATGGCACCATTTACTGTTACCGTGCCTGTGGAAGAGATGATGATGGCGCCGCCGCCGGCATTGTTATCACCACCGCTGCCTAAATTGATGGGGTTAGTAAGAGAGCCATAGGTTGGCCCAACAGTGCCGTCACCGCCGGAATCCCCTCCCATCCCGCCGTAACTTCCGCCGTCCCAGGTATCGCCATATCCAGGGCCTCTGGTTTTAAAGAAACCAAGCCCATCCGCCCTCAGGATCCCGCCTGACTGCACATCCAGGCTGGCAACATTCAGCGTAGCGGCGCCTCCATAATTGGAATTCATGGACGGGTTGCCGTCGATTTCCAATATCCCGCCGCTTTGAATGACTATATTATTGAAGGTGTAACTGCCGTTGTCTTCAGTGCCAAGCCGAACCGTTTTCCCATTGGCAATCGTCCAGGTTCCGGTTCGCTTGGCCGAATTCAAATAAATTGTGCCGGCGGTACCTCGTGGATAACCCCGACCTCCGTTGGCCTGCAGGGTCCCCGAGAAATTATCATTGGTTACACCATTTAAACTGATGCGCCCGCCGCCACCGGCGCCGTTGTTGGTCTCCCCGCTTCCATTGGCGCGAATTGTGCCTGCGCCGGCCAGGGCCGCCGCAGAAATATTAATGGAGCCGCCGCTGGCGCCGTTCCAAGTGACAATATTTCCATTTGCACTGATGGTGCCATCAACTGTTACTGTGCCGGCGGCAGATATGATGATGGTGCCGCCGCCGGCCGCGTTGTTATCCAGATAACTACCGCTCCCTAAATTGGTCGGGTTGGTAAGAGAGCCATAGGTCGGCCCAACACCGCCGTCATTATTAGTATCTCCTCCTCTTCCTCCATAACTTCCGCCTTCGTTGATTTCATCCATGCCCGGCCCCGCATTAACGAACCCCTTCCCGTCGGCGGTGATGGTGGCGCTCGACGCGACGGTCAGACTGCCGCTGAGGACGACATAAAGCCGGTAGGTTTCGGCGGTGGAGTTGTCCTGGTGCGTCCATATGCCGCTGGAGAGATTCACGTTTCCGTTCACCGTGAAAGTCGAGAATGACGAATCATAAGTTGTGCCGAAGGTGACGGTCGCCGTCGAGGCAGAAGTTTGCGTCCAGGAGTTCACCGTGTGCGGACACGACGCGTCCCAGGTCATTGCCTTGTTCGAGGTGCCGTCGAGGAGTATGTCATCCATTTGATTCGGCAGCCGGCTCAAGTTCCAGTTCGCCGCCGTCGAGCAGTTGTCGTCGCTTCCACTTCCAACCCACTTGATGGTCCCGCCGCCGAACACCCAGTTCCTATTATTGCCGGAATCGGTGCTGTTGGCGGCATAGATTGGAGACATCACGCCCGGCCGGGCGTTCGAATCTTTCACGTTAACCGTTTGAACGTTCTGCGCCGCCGCCGACGTCACGCTCAAATACCAGGTCGACCCGTCCGTCGTGGATCGCAGGAAAATATTCTGGAGATTAAGAGACCCTGTCACATACTGGGTGGTTCCTTTGGTGAATTGCAGAGTGGTTCCCGTCGTCAAGCCGGCCAGACCATAGAACGTCGTCGCTCCGATTAACTTCTGGAAAACCCCGCCGTCAAAGGTGACGATCCCGGACCGTGCGGTAAAGGTCGAAACACTCGTCGCGCTCCAGTCTCCAGCTACGCTGATCCCATAATTATTGGAGGAAGCGTCCAGAGTCCCCGAGGAAATCGTCAATGTGCCGTTCACATCCAGATTGTTCCCCAGCGTCACCGTGCTGCCGTTGGCGTAGAAGACCGTGTTGTAGAAGGGTTTATTGAAATTGACAGTCTGGGCTCCGGTGAAAGTCACCGTGCCCGTCCGCGCCGTGAAATTCGCCGATCCCGTTCCCGTCCACCCGCCTCCGACGGAAATCGCGTAGGTGCTCGCCGACACGTCCAAGGTTCCCGCCGTCAGATTGAGTGCACCGTTCGTCGTGACCGCATCGTTCAACGTCCACGTCCCGCCGCCATTCAACGTCAGATTGTTGAACGCCGACCCCCCGGAAAGAAGGTTGAAGCTCCCGCTCGCGCCGTCCAGCGTCACGTGCCCGCCCTGCGGGATAAATTTCCCGCCGTTGTTGTACCAGTTGCTCGCCACATTCACCGAGTAATTCGACCCGCTCACATCCAGCGCGCCGCTGTTCAACGCGAGATTTCCGTTAACGTCCAAGGTTCCCGTCAAGGTGGTGGTTGAATCGGCGAGACCGGGTTGGGTCCCGGTAGCCAGAGCCTGGATTTCCGCCGCCGTTAGAACCCGGTTGTAAATCCTCGCGTCGTCGATGAGCCCATTGAAATAAGCGTTATTAAACAAGGAAACCCCGATTGTCACCGGATCATCTGAGGTGAGCATGGCCCCGCTCCCGGCCGCCGTTCCGTCGGGGATTCCATTGACGTAGAACCGGATGGTCGTTCCATCGAAGGTGGTCGCCACGTGATACCACACCCCCGTGTTCATGACCGTGTTCCCCACCGGCTCATGACAGGTGGGATTATGATAATGGAATCGCAAGTGGTGCGCGCCGTTCACCACCATCGAATATGCAACCTCGGCACTCTGCTTGGCGATTATTCCACCTTCTGAAACAAAGGTGGTCGCCTTGATCCAGGCCGACATGCTGACTTGATTGGTTAAATCAAAGACGCTCCCCGCCGTATCATTCACTCTCACGTACTTGTTGGACCCGTTGAAACTGAGGGCGGTGGGATTGCTGAAAGTTAACGAACTGACCCCCGCCACCCAGTCGGATCCCGTCATATTCTGCAAAACGCCGCTATTGCCGTAACCGGAGGAATCCTGGGCTGCGGATCCGCTCCCTTCGTCCATTTTCCAATAACCCACCAGGCCGTCGTTCAACGTCAAATTGTTAAAGACCGTTCCTCCGGACACGGTGAGCGTCCGGTTCCCATTGCCGCTCAAAAGGACCGAACCGTTGCTGTGGTTAAAACTCCCGCCCGAGTGCGTGAAAGACCCCGCCACATTCAAAGTCCCCGTTGAGGAATTAAATGCACCCGCCTCCAGGGCAAAATCACCGGCCACCGCTAAATCCGCCGGCGCCGTCAAACTCCCGCCGGTTTTATTCACCCGCAAATGGTAAGGGTTCACGTTGGCCAGCGTTTGATTGACCGAGCCTCCAAAAACCAGGGTCGAATTTCCGACGTCAAATGAACCTCCGCCGGTGGTGCTGAAAGTGCCGTTCAACGTGAACACCGACGTTCCCAGGGAAATTGATCCGGAAGACTGGCCGAAATAACTGGAGATTGTCACATCATAGCCTTGGGTGTAAATGGTCCCCGTGTAGCCGGTGGAGTCTTCCGGTTGAACGGCCACCGCATCCAGCCACCCCTTATCCGCGCCGACGCCGACCCCCCCATCTTTGGCGTACTTCCACATCAAACTATGAATGCCGGGGGCCAGATATATGATCCCTTGCTGCCACGCTTGGTTGCCAGAAATGCGCTGGAAATAACCGGAGCTTCGGGTGCAAGCATCGTTGTCGAGGCAGAACATAAGAAAGTCATAACCATTCTCTGAATCCACTTTCCAGTAGAAGCTCAAGGTGGAGGGGAAATCAAAGCTGACGGACGTCTTTATCCAGGTTTCTTGATTGTCCCCGATAGCTCCTGACCCGGCGGATTTGGACCCCTCCTGGGACACCGTTCCATCCTGAGTCCAATTGGCGTTCCCGCCCGTCGTCCAACCTCCGGGAAGGAAAGTGCCTTCAAAAGACTCCGCTGTCCCCGTCGACGATTGCAGCATGGTGAAAGTGGCCACCGCCACGTTCGTATCAAGGAGGCAGTTGCCGTTTCGTAACGAATTGAAAATCACGGTGTGAGTGGAAGAAGGAATGGTGGCGCCGCCCGCGCCACCCGCGGCGACGGACCAGTTGGCGGAGTTGGACCAGTTGCCCGTCGTCGTCGCCACCCAGTAGCGGGGACCCGTGTCAGACGCGTCCCCAAAAACCCAATTGACGTTATTCAGGCTGTTGATGGAGGCGGTTCCCGCATAGATGGTTTGGCCGGCCGAAGCTGAGGAGTAGCTGACATCCACAAAACTCACGTGATTTCCGCCCGTGTTTTTCAAATACCAGTGTGTGGTGGGAAGGGTAGATCTCAAGACCACATATTTGGACGCGGTCCCGTTGAGATTGAAATTATTGATCGTGAAGGTGGATTTGGCGGAGAAGTAAATCGTCGGCCCTTGGGTCAGATCGGCGCTATTCACATACAGCTGATTGGCGATGAAGGATTCCTGGAAAACCAATCCGCCTGCCGCGGTGTTCGACGAAGTTATATTGTAAAAGGACTGGCCGTTCGAATGAACGTACTGGGCCCCCGACGTCCCGGCGAAAACAATGGTGCCCTCCGGCAGAATCTGCGATCCGTTATTCACCCACCCGCCGTTGACGGTGAGGCTGGTGGTTGAACCGATCATCTCCAGCCGGCCGTTATTGCGTATGGCGACTGTGCCTACCCGAAGGTCGGTGACACTCGAATTAATTAAAGTACTGAGGGACCACCAGGCATTCCTGTCCAAAGGATTGTCGACGATAAGGTCCCCGTGTCCGGCTCCCTCACTCGGTTTCTCCAAATAAACAGTCCCCGCCGCCGCATCATTGGCGGCCTTCCCGCCATAGGCCGTCACGCTTCCCGTGAATAGGCTAAAGTCGGTTCCAGCTCCCGTTAAAATCACGGCTGCCCGGCCGCCGCCGCCACCGCCATCTCCCGAAATACTCTGCCCGCCATCCGCCTGGATGGGGCCGGTTCCATTCAACCACCCGGTCCGCAAATAGATGCTTCCCCCCGCTCCGCTGCCGTCATAAGGATTTTGATTTCCAAGGGCCCGGATGGCCCCGTTTACGGTGGTTGTTCCGGCGACGGTTAAAATCGCTGCGCCGCCCCCGGTACAACCCCAACCGCCACTCCCCAGATCGGTGGGCGCTGTCAGCGAACCGTACGTGTTGCTGGCAAAATTATTGTTCCCGATGTCTCCTCCGAGGCCTCCATATGATCCGCCATCGAAAACCCCCAAGCCTCTCCCTGACCCGCATTGCGCGCCATATCCCATTCCCGTCACATCAATCAATCCGCCCGTTTGAATATTGAGGTTCCCGCCGACGGTCAAATTCAGTTTATAATCCGCAGTGCAACTGTTCTGGCTGTGGGAGAGAGAACTGTTGCTTGAAATGACGATGTCACCGGTAAAAGACGCCAGACTGTCCGCGTTCAGAGTGTAACTTGATATTGTCAGTGTCGCCGGCATGACAACCCCTTGCGTGCTCTGCAAAGTTAGGAAAGCCTGACCAAATCCACCCCCAACAATATTTATCGTCCCGAAATTAAGGGAATTGCTTGCTCCGACCGCTAGATTTCCATTATTCCGGATTACGACCGTCGAGAAATCATTCAAAGTCACGCCGGAGGGCATCAATGTTGTAACCCACCCACCCGAGAGGGGCCGAAGAGCATTGTCTATAATCAGCTTCCCCTTCCCGGCTCCATCGCTTTTCACTTCTAAATAAACTGTTCCGGCCGCTGCCTGCCAGCTGTAACTGGAAATTCCGCCGCTCGCCGTAATGGTTCCGGTGAAATTGTTGAACTGAGAACCGGCCCCCTCCAGCACAACGGCTATTCTCCCGCCGCCGCCCACTCCGTCTCCGGTGGTGGAAGGCCCTCCCATGGCCATTATTTTTCCATTTCCGACGATTCCTCCCGCGCGGAGATAGATGCTTCCGCCCGCTCCTCCGGGGCCATTCGGTCCGTCGCCGCTTGCATCAATAACCCCATTGACGGTGATGGTCCCCGCGACAACGATTCCGGCCGCGCCGCCTCCGCTTAATCCCCAGCTCCCGCTGCCGAGGTTCACCGGGAATTTAATTGAGCCATATGTAAATGTCGAAACTGTATGGTCATAATAACAATCTGCGCCAATTCCTCCGTAGGTTCCACCATCATAATATCCGGTCCCGGAAGGTTTCCCCGGGCCTTGTTGGATATCGTACCCCAACTTCGCCGCGGTGATGGTGGCGCTCGAAGCCACAGTCATGCTGCCACCGACGACAACGTAGAGCCGATTGGTTTCCGCGGTGGAGTTGTCCTGATGCGTCCAGATTCCGCTGGAGAGATTGACGTTTCCATTGATCGTGAAGGTAGAGAAAGTCGAATCATAAGTTGTGCCGAAAGTGACGGTGGCAGTTGAGGCCGAATTCTGCGTCCAACCGTTCACCGTGTGCGGACACGCGGAGTCCCATGTCAGCGCCTTGTTCGAAGTCCCGTCCAGAAGTATGTCGTCCATTTGATTCGGCAGCCGGCTCAAGTCCCAGTTCGCGGTTGTGGAGCAGTTGCTGTCGCTGCCGGCGCCCACCCATTTGATGGTCCCGCCTCCGAACAACCAGTTCCTATTATTACCGGAATTGGTGCTGTTGGCAGCGTAAATCGGCGCCATCACATTCGGCCGGGCGTTCGAATCCTTCACGTTAACCGCTTGAACATTCTGCGCCGCCGCCGACGTCACGCTGATGTACCAGGTGGAATTATCCGTCGTGGACCGCAGGAAAATATTTTCCAAATCAACCAATCCCTGTACGTAGTACGTAGTACCTGGTACGAAGTACAAGGTAGAACCGCTGGTAATCGCCCGCAATCCGTAGAAGGTGGTTGCTCCGGTTAATCTTTGTTTAATCCCGCCGTCGAAGGTGACGACGGAACCGCGCGCGGTGAATGACGAGACGGTGGTTTTGTTCCAGTCCCCCGCCACGCTGATGCCGTAATTCGACGAAGACGCGTCAATCGCGCCCGACGACAACGTCAGACTTCCGTTCACATCCAGATTGTTCCCCAGCGTCACCGTGCTGCCGTTCGCATAGAAGACCGTGTTGTAGAACGGCTTGTTGAAATTGACGGTCTCGGCTCCCGTGAACGTCACCGTGCCCGTGCGCGCCGTGAAGTTCGCCGACCCCGTTCCCGTCCACCCGCCCCCGACGGAAATCGCGTAGGTGCTCGCGGAAACATCGAGCGTGCCGGCACTCAAGCTAAGAAGGCCGTTCACCGTCATGGAATCGTTCATCAACCATGAACCTGAACCGTTGAAATTGACGTTGTTAAAGGCGGAACCCCCGGTGCGAACCAAAAGATTGCTTGCCGCCCCGTTCAGGGTCACCCCGCCGCTTCTCGCGGTAAAGACGCCGCCGTTGTTCAGCCACTGGCTCGACACCGTCACCCCATAATTGCTGCCCGCATCCAAGGTGCCCGCATCGAGGCGGAGCGTCTTTCCCACGTTCAAGGGGCTGGCCAGGGTGTAGTTGGAAATGTGCGTTCCTTTGGCCAATTCCTGAATCTCCGCCGTGGACAGAGCTCGATTGTAAATCCTCGCATCGTCAATCACTCCATTAAAATACCCATTATTAAAGAGTTCAGCCCCTATCGCCACAGGATCATTGTTCACATCCAAATCCCCATTCCCAGCGGCCGTCCCATCAGGATTCCCATTGACGTAGAACCGGACGGTCGCCCCGTCATAGGTCACCGCCAGGTGGTACCACACATCCGTATTCAACACCGTATTTCCCAATAGCTCGTGGCAATCGGGATTGTGATAGTGAAATTCAATTTGGCCCGATGACAACGTATTCATCGAATAGGCGATCCCCCCATTGGCCTTGCTGACGATACCGGCGTAATCTGAAAAAGAATTCGCTTTGATCCAGGCCGACAAGGTGATCTGGTTGGTCAAATCAAACACGCTTCCCGTCGTATCGTTCCGCCGCACATATTTGTTCGTCCCGTTGAATTTCAAAGCATAGGGATTGGTGAAGGTGATGGAACTTGTGCCGCCCACCCAATCTCCAGCGACCATGTTCTGCCGGGTGCCGTCCATGCTGTTTCCGGAATAATCCTTGACGGTGTTGCCGCTCCCATCATCCATTTTCCAGTATCCGACGAGGCCGGAGCTGATATTCACCTGGTTCAGCGTGGCCCCGCCCGAAGTGTCGAAAGTGTAACTGCCCGCCCCCATCAAGTCCAAAACCCCGTTATTGGAGTTAAAGGTCCCCGCCGTCTGGGCGAAAGATCCTCCCACCCACAGGTGTCCGCCGGGAGCGGTGAAGATGCCGTCGGTCTGGCTGAAGCCCCCGTTTAAGGTAAGGTTGGCCTCGCTCGTCGAAACAGTTCCCGCGGTTTTATTGACCGCGAGGTGGAAGAGCGCCGCGCCGTTCAAAGTGAGGGTTTGATTTTTTGTCCCCGTCAACATGAGAGTCGAAGTGCCGACATCGAAGGTTCCCGCTGTCCTCGCCAAATCTCCCTGCAGGGTCACAATGGAAGTCCCCAGGGAAATGGCGCCGCTCGTCTGGCTGAAATAGCTGGAAATGGAGAGGTCATAGCTTTGAGTGTTGAAGGTCCCGGTGAAACCGGAGAAGGTGAGAGTTGAGATCTCTGCCGTGACATCCAAAAGGCAGGCCCCGTTGGTTCCGAGGACCCCGTCAAAGAGGGCCGTGTGGCTGCTCACCGGGACGGAGGCCCCTCCGGCTCCGCCGCTGATCTTGGACCAGTTGGCGGTGTTACTCCAGTATCCCGTCGATGACGCCACCCAATACCGGAAAGCGGAATCCGGCTGCGCCCCAAAGTCCCAGTTGATGGTGTTGGTGCCGCTGGAGGCCGTCCCAGCGTAAATGGTTTTCCCGCCGGAAACGCCGGCGTTGGAATCTTTCACCTCCACATAGCTCACGTTATTGGCATCCGTGTTTTTCAAATACCAATAGGTTCCGGACGTTGTGGACTTTAACACAACGTGTTTGGAGGAATTCCCGTTCACATCGAAGGTTGTGACGGTGAAGGTGGAGTTCCCCGCGAAGTAGAGAGTGGCCGCTGATGTTAAATCCGCGGTATAAACCTTCAAGTGCGCTGCGGTAAAAGAGCTGACGAAGGTCAGCCCGCCCGCCGCTGTGTTGGAAGCGATTATGTTATTGAACGCCTGGCCTCGGTTCTGAATATATTGAGCATTGGAGCTGTTGGCGAATATAACGGTTCCGTCGGTCAAGGACTGCCGGCCTGACTGGTTGTTCCACCCGCCGCTCACCGTTAGAGTCACAGTCGAATCCTTGATCTCAAGGAGGCCCGCGTTGCGAAGGGTCACCGTCCCGACAGACGTTTCCGTGACCAACGTGCTGATCCGGGTGGTGACGCCACTGGACACAATTCTGTCCGATGGATTGTCGATGATCAAATTCCCGTTGCCCGCTCCATCGCTCGATCTCTCCAGGTAAACCGTCCCCGCCGCTCCGGCGACTTCCTCGTTCGCCGTACCTCCATACGCATGGATACCGCCGGAATAACTCCCAAAATCCGCTCCCCCTCCCGTCAGTTTTAAAGCGACGCGGCCCCCGCCTCCGGCCCACTCCCACCCATCGGCGCTATTACCGCCGTTGGCCTGAATGGTTCCGCCGCCCACCAGCCAACCCGTCGTCAAATTGACGCTGCCCCCTGATCCGCTGGTCCAACTGGTAAATCCGTCGGCCAAAATATTCCCTTGAACGGTGGTGGTGCCGGTAACGGTGAGGATGGCCGCTCCTCCGCCGAAGCTGGGATCATTCCCGCCGCTGCCGATGTTCACAGGCGATCGGATGGAGCCGTAAGTTGTTCCCGGTGTCGCCCCGCCCCCTATTCCGCCGTAGGAGCCGCCATCATAAGCCTGGCCCCCGGGAGCCCCGGGACCCTGAAGATCCCCATACCCCATTCCTGTCACGTCGATTTTCCCGCCGGCGGCGACGGTCAGGTTCCCGTTGATCGTTAGGTTCAATTTGTGCTCTTCAATACTATTGTTTTGGGAATGGGATAGGGCGCTGTTGGTGGCGATGGTCACATTTCCAGCGAAGGAGGCGAGCGCGTCGGCGTTCAGGGTGTAACTGGAAATAACCAGAGGGTTCGGGAAACTCACACTGTCGGTGGCTATTAAAGTCACGAAAGAACTCGTGGCCCCTTTGACGTCGAAATGGACGGTCGAAAAATCCACCACGACGCCGGTGCTCACGCCGACGTTTCCGCAGTTTTGGATGGTGACCGTCGAGAAGCTGTTGAGATTGACGCCGGGCAAAAGAAGCGTCGTGGTCCTTTCCGTCACAACCCTATTGTCATTATCAATCACCAGGCGTCCATGACCCGCGCCGTCGGCCGACGACTCCAGATAAACCGTCCCGGCCGCCCCGTAAAATTCATGGTGCCAAGGATCGCCCCACCCTCCATAAGCGGAAATGGTCCCCTGGAAAACCCCGAAGCCCGCGCCCGAGTCCGTCAGGGATACGGCCACGCGGCCCCCGCCGCCACTCCCGCTGCCTTCATCGTTTCCTCCGTTGGCCTGCAACCGGCCGCTTCCCAAAAGCCGGGCTGTCTTCAGGTAAATGGTCCCACCCGATCCCGTGCCTCCTTCATAGGAATCAACTCCATTGACCGTGATAATTCCATTGACGGTTGAGGTTCCGACGACAACCAACGACACCGCGCCGCCTCCGCTGGTCGCATGGCCGCCGCTCCCGATATTGGTTGGGGAAGTGATGGACCCATACACCATACTGATGGGTTCAAAACCCCATGAATCTCCGCCCGTCCCACCATAGGACCCGCCTTTTCCATAGTCGGCCGTGGGGTCTGTGCCAGGGCCGTTGTCGGTATCATATCCCAGGCCGTCACCAGTGATCGTTGCATTGGCGCCGACCGTCATGCTGCCGCCGACGACCACATAAAGTCGATATAGTTCGGTGTCGGAGTTGTCCTGGTGAGTCCAGATTCCCGACGAGAAATTGACGTTGTTGAGAATCGTGAACGTGCTGAAGGCCGGGCCGTAGGTCGTGCCGAAGGTGACGGTGGCCGTGCTCGCGATGGTTTGCGTCCACGAGTTCACCGTGTGCGGACACGCCGCGTCCCAGGTCATCGCCTTGTTCGAGGTGCCGTTTAAAAGAATATCGTCCGATGGAATCGGAGCGCGCGCCAGATCCCAGTTCCCCGCCGTGCTGCAGTTGGAGTTCGCGCCCGCGCCGGTCCAAGTAATCGTTTGCGGCGCGCCGAAATACCAGTTGGAATTGTTGAGCGAGTCCACCCCACCCGGATAATCAACCACCGGCAATACCGTGGCCGAGGAGTAGCTGACATCCACATAGCTCACGTCGTTCATCACGGTGTTCGCCAGATACCAATTGTTCCCCGCCGAACTGGTCGTCGAGCGGAGCACAATCATTTTTCCGGGAGCGCCGTTCACAGTGAAGTTCTGAATGGTGAACGTGGACTTGCCGGCGAAGTAAATCGTTGAACCGGAGCTCAAACCGGATGTGTCGGCGGTAAAGTTCGTTGCGGAGAAAGAGCTGACGAACGTCAACCCGCCCGCCGCGGTGTTCGACGCAATGATGTTGTTGAACGCCTGCCCCGCGTTCCGGATATATTGGGCATTCGTCCCCGCAAACACCACCGTGCCGCTGGACATTATTTGGCGCCCACCGCCGGTCGTAATCCAGTCACCCTTCACTGTAAGGGTTGTTGTGCCGCCGCCAATCTCCAGGATACCCGCGTTCCGGATTGTTACATTTCCGACGCTGAGGCCGCTGACGTAAGGACTAATCTGAGTCGTAATCCAGGAGGGACCCCCGCGGTTGGAATTATCAATGATGAGTTCGCCATTTTGAGCGCCGTCCAACGCATCTTGCAGATACACGGTTCCAGCCGCCCCATCACGACTTGAGTCAAGACTCAAGCCTCCCATTGCCGCCACACCTCCCGTGAACGAATTAAAGGTCGCCCCATTCCCAGTGAGTATGAGAGCGACCCGGCCACCACCACCCGCCGCCGGCCAATTGGTGCTGGCTCCTCCGTTGGCCTGGATGGTTCCCCCTCCAACAAGCCACCCAGAAGTGAGGTAAACACTGCCGCCGGCGCTGGATTCTCCGTTGGTTAAAGTCCCGTTCGATAACACATCCCCATTAACGGTGGTGGTTCCCGTCACAAATAAAATCGCCGCTCCCCCGCCATAACTATCCGCGGCATTACCTCCGCCCCCAAGATTTACCGGTGCTGTTATTGACCCGTAGGTCATGGAGATGTATCCATCGACATAAGAATCGCCGCCGATCCCTCCGTATGTTCCTCCATCTAACGAACTCGCACTGCTTCCGAGGCCATCGGTTTGCCAATATCCCTTGTTGCTGACATCGATTGCTCCGCCACTTTGAATAGTCAAGTTTCCATTAATCGTCAGGTTTAATTTGTGAACCGCAGCGGCCCCATTGCCGCTATGGGACAAGGCTCCACCGCTTGAAATAATAATGTTTCCATTGAAGTAAGAAAGGCCATCCGCATTCAAGGTGTAACTGGAAATGGTGAGCGGACTCGGAAATGTAACGCCTTTCGTACTGACCAACGTAATATAAGAACTGGCGGCCCCTTTGGCGTCCAGATTGATGGTCGAAAAGTCCAGGGTGTGACTGCTCACAACGGCCAGATTGCCTCCATTGCGAAGGGTGAGGAGCGAAAAGTCATTCACGTTGGCAAACCCGGGCAAAGGCGTGTACACGCCCGCCGTATTTCTATGATTCTTGTTGTCGATAATGAGCCACCCATGTCCGGCTCCGTCGCTGGCTTTTTCCATATAAACGGTTCCAGCGGAACCATCATTGGATCGGGATGAAGTTGTCCCCCCGCCGTAGGCCGACACCGTTCCGGTAAACAAACCAAAGTTTGATCCCACTCCCGTCACCACCACCGCTACGCGGCCTCCTCCTCCGGCGGCCATCCAATTGGTGCAGCTCCCCGCATCCGCCCGGATGAGGCCGTTTCCTTGAATCCCCCCTGCTGTGATGAATACACTTCCACCCGATCCCGTCTCTGCATCCATATTCGAACTATTGGCACTGATGATTCCGTTTACTGTCATGGTTCCCATCACCGTCAATTTGACAGCGCCACCGCCGCTCAGGTAACCTGAGCCGCTTCCTAAGTTTGTGGGGGAGGTGACTGAGCCATATACATTGGGAGTCACTTCTGATTGATAGGAGCTCCCTCCTATTCCCCCATACGAGCCAGCTTCGCCGGTTCCTGGGCCATAGGAAACATTGTATCCCAAGTCGTCGGCGGTAATTGTGGCGTTCGCTCCGACGGTCATGCTGCCGCCGACAACGACGTATAGGCGGTAGGTTTCCGCGGTCGAGTTGTCCTGGTGGGTCCAGATGCCGCTGGAGAGATTCACGTTCTCGGTGACGGTGAATGTCGAGAAGGTCGGGGCAAAAGTGGTGCCGAAGGCGACGGTGATGGATGAGGCACTTGTCTGCGTCCAGCTGTTGACCGTGTGCGGACACGCCGAGTCCCACGTCATCGCCTTGTTGGAAGTTCCGTCCAGAAGAATGTCGTCCACTTCAAGCGGCACGCGGTTCGGTGTCCAGTTCGCGGAGGTTGAGCAATCGTTACCCGAACCGCCGCCCGTCCATTTGATGTTCCCGCCGAAGAACCAGTTGACGTTCGAGCCGCCGTCGCGGCTGGCGGCGGCATAGATGGTTTTCCCGCCGGGAACACCGGCGTTCGACGAACTCACGTCCACGTGCCGGACGGTTTCGGTGCTCGTGTTGTTCAGATACCACTGCGCCGCGCCGCTCGTCGAGCGGAGCACCACCGGCCAGTCGGCCGTCCCCAGGATCGTGAACGTCGAAACCGTGAAGGTGGAGTTCCCCGCGAAATAAATCGTCGCCGCGCTCCCCAGCCCCGCCGTGTTCACCAAGAGTTGCGGCGTCGTGAAGGAGCTGACGAACGTCAGCCCGGCGCTTGAGGTGTTGGAGGAGATAATGGGTTCGACATTCTTTCCCTTTAAATCAACAGTTTGAGCGGTCGTTGCTGCAAATGATACTGTCCCCGATCCTTTACTCCAAATGACTTGATCCGGATTATTCATCGCAACATTCCCTCGGAAAATAATATTTGGATTGTTGGCCGAGTTGTCGATCGAAATTAAAGTTCCCGCACCTTTTTGAAATAAGACATTTCCTGAAAAAATAGTTATTCCCCCTCCTAATCTAATTGTCCCCGATCCTGAAAATCCCGATATTTGAACTGAAGGTGAATCAAAGCGGCCCGCAACAACATTTAGTAAAGACCCGTAAGCTGAAAAGAATCCCAATGACGCAACATCAACAATTCCATCTTGTTGGATGAAATTCCCGTTATACAGCTGGAAGCCCCCCGATCCTGTAATCCTCCCTCCCGGCAACACCCTAAGGTCTCCACTCCAAGTGTAAAAACCTGAGCCGTTCACTGAACAGGTCCCCGAAATTACCAGCAAGTGAGTAATATGGAAATCTCCTGCGTTAACTGTTATCAACCCAGAGATTCCCAATTCATATAAAGTTGAACTAAAACCGTCTTTGGGATTAAGGGTTTTCCCTAACCCGACCATGTTTAACCGTGATGAATTTGGAGTTAAAGTTCCGATGCCATTCGAGGTCCAATTGCCGGACACAGTCCAAGTTGAATTCCCCATGTTTGTTTGTTGATTACTCATCGTGACATCGCCGGCGACGGTGATGTCCTTATTATATGTGGCGTTATCAAAGGTTCCGTTGGTGAAGGCCAGGTTGCCAAGAACGAAAAGATTATCGATGGTTTTATACGTGGCCGCGGCGCCGGAGGTGGTGAAGACGACGGTATAGAAGCTGGCGCCGCTGGTGAGAATTGTGTGGGTGCTGGAAGGCGCGCTGAACACCACCGTCGAGCCCGCGGCGTTAAACGTCCCGTTGGTCCTTTCATAATCCCCCTGCAGCGTCACGGTGGCGGCGCCCAAAGTGAACTGCCCGCCCGTCATGCTGAATTGGCCCGCTACTAGAAGGTTCCCGTTCAAACTCAAGTTCCCCCCCGCGTTATTCACGAGCATGTTGTAGAAGCTCGTCGCTCCTTGAGTGATGGTTTGATTACCGGCGCCGGAGAAGGTGATGGTGGAACCGCCGGTTAGGAACGTGCCGCCCGTGTAAGTGAAATCTCCGCCGATCGAAACTTGCGAGGTGGAAAGATTGATTGTTCCGCCGGTCTGAACATAGTTGCTCGAAATAGTTATTCCATAGCCCTGAGTGTTGATTGTCCCAACATACCCGGAAATCGTGATGGTCCCGGCAACGACGTCGCTCGTCAGATTGCAGTTGCCGCTCTTCCCGAAAGCGCCGTCGAAGATGACGGTGTGCGTACTGAGCGGAACCTGGGCGCCCGGGAGCCCGCCGGAAACCACTGACCAGTTATTGGCATCGTTCCAACTCCCCGCCGATTGCGCAACCCAATATCTTCGCCCGTAGTCCGGCTGGGACGCCGCGAAATCCCAGTTGATGGTCCTTGCGCCAATCGAAGTCGGCCCCGCGTAGATAGTCGCGCCTTTCGAAGCGTCCGAATCCTGCACGTCCACGTAAGACACCTGGTTTTCCAAACCATTGTTCAGAAGCCAGGAAGTTGCGGGCGATGTCGATCTCAACACCACCGGATTAGTCGCCGTGCCGTTCACGACGAATGTGTTGATCGAGTAGGTGGAATTCCCCGCGAAGTAGATTGTCGCCGACGACGCCAAATCGTTTGTGTTCACCCACAGCCGCTGGATCGAACAGGAACTCACAAAGGTTAAACCGCTTGAACTTGTGTTGGAAGAAATTATTCCCGCGAACCCCTGCCCGCGCGAGTTCACATACGTCGCCGACGAGCCCGCGAACACCACCGTCCCATCCGCCAAAATCTGTCTGGCCGACGTCCCCTCCACCACCCACCCTCTACCAACCACCAGCGCCGTTGTCGATCCCCTCATCTCAAAAACACCCGCATTCTGAACGGTCATCGTCCCAAGGGAAAGACCGGTCACTGAAGTGTTGATAAGAGTGGTAACGTCGGGTCCCACGCTCCGTGTTGTGGGGTTATTAATAATCAGCTCGCCGTTTCCCGCTCCATCAGATTTGTCTTCCAAATACACAGTCCCGGCCGCCCCATCTTGCCCCGAGTCTCCGCCAAAGGCTGCTATGACTCCCGAATAACCATCAAATTGAGATCCCGCCCCCACCAGGATAATCGAAATGCGGCCCCCTCCTCCTCCCGCACACCAACTTGTGTTTCCTCCATTGGCCTCGACAGTGCCACCCCCCACCATCCACCCCGAAGTCAAATAAATGCTTCCCCCGGAACCAGCCCCTCCCAGACTTCCACCAAAAGAATATCCATCCGCTTTGATGACGCCATTGACTGTCGTTGTCCCAGCGACATTCAAAATGACAGCACCCCCTCCTCTTCCATCGCCACCTCCAGATGCGGATCCACTACTTCCTAAATCAATTGGTGCTGTTAATGATCCATACGTCTTGGATGTCGGTCCATTTGCGTAACAATCTCCTCCGATTCCGCCGTAGCCACCTCCATCATTACTACTTGCAGGAGCCCCAGCTCCCTTATCATAGATATAACCTTTTCCTGTCGCATCGACGGCTCCCCCCGCTTGAATATTCAGATCTCCCGTTATAGACAGATTCAATTTGTATGTTTCTAATACCCCATTTTGACTATGACTCAGAGCACCCTCCGTTGCCAGGACGACACTCCCATTGATAGAGGATAGACCATCGGCATTTAGTGTGTAACTGGAAATGACGAGAGGATCGGGAAAGGTGACACCAGCGGGATTGATAAGTGTGATATAAGAATGAGTGGCACCCTTTACATCCAGATTGATCGTTGAAAAGTCCATTACATCGTCGCCATCGATGGCCAAGTTCCCATTGTTAAGGATTGTGATGGTTGAAAAGTCGTTGAGGTTAACAGAAACAGGCATGAGAGTACGAACATCCCCATGAGTGGTGCGTCCTAAATTATCAATAATCACTTGGCCATGACCTCCCTGGTGATCACTATCTTCGAGATAAACGGTCCCGGCCGCACCACTTCTGAGACCTGTATAAGAATAGGAATCTCCACCCACAGCTCTGATATTTCCTGAAAAAGTATTGAAGCTGGCTCCGGGCCCCGTCAGATGAACTGCCACACGACCTCCCCCACCACCACAAGCATAATCAGTGGTTTTCCCACCCCCACCATTGGCTTCAATAGCTCCGGCCCCTAACAATCCGCCAGCGGTCAGGTAAACGCTGCCGCCCGCCCCTGACCAGTGGCCGCTTAGTCCCATTCCATCTCCTGTGGCTTTGATCCTTCCATTGATTGTGGCCGTTCCACCAACAACCATTCGGATCGAACCCCCGCCGCTTTGGCTGTAACCGCCACTTCCTAAATTCAAAGGGTCGGTGATGGAACCATAAGTCAAAGAGGTGGCTCCATTGCCATTTAGATCTCCTCCAATTCCTCCGTAGCCCCCTCCGTCTCCATTAGACGTTGGCTTACCAGGGCCTTGTCTAAAATCATACCCCACTCCATCGGCGGTGATGGTGGCGCTGGAGCTAACAGTCAAACTTCCGCCGACAACGACGTAGAGGCGGTAAGTTTCGGCGGTGGAGTTGTCCTGATGGGTCCAGATGCCGCTGGAGAGATTCACGTTCTCGGTGACGGTGAAGGTCGAGAAGGTTGGGGCATAGGTGGTGCCGAAGGTGACGGTGATGGATGAGGCGCTTGTCTGCGTCCAGCTGTTCACCGTGTGCGGGCAGGAGGAGTCCCACGTCATCGCCTTGTTCGAGGTGCCGTCCAATAATATGTCGTCCACCTCCAGCGGGACGCGCGCCGGCGTCCAGTTGGCGGAGGTGGAGCAGAGATTGTCGGCGCCGCCTCCGGTCCACTTGATGTTCCCGCCGAAGAACCAGTTGACGTTCGAGCCGCCATCGCGGCTCGCGGCGGCGTAGATGGTTTTCCCGCCGGGGACTGAGGCGTTGGAAGAGCTCACGTCCACATGCCGGACGGTTTCTGTGCTGGTGTTGTAGAGATACCACTGCGCCGCGCCGCTGGTGGAGCGGAGCACCACCGGCCAGTCGGCCGTCCCCAGGATCGTGAACGTCGAAACCGTGAAGGTGGAGTTCCCCGCGAAATAAATCGTCGCCGCGCTTCCCAGCCCCGCGGTATTCACCAAAAGTTGTGGAGTAGTAAAAGAACTCACGAAGGTGAGCCCGCCGGAGGAGGTATTGGAGGAAACGATAGGTTCAACGGAAAAATTCTTTAAATCCACGGTTTGGGCGGTCGTGGAAGAAAAGGTCATTGTTCCTGTACCTTTGTTCCAAACCAATGAATTTCCGGCATTATAATAGGAGACATTTCCGTGGAAAACCCAATTCACATTGGGCTGGGCGTTATTATTGATTGAAAAATCAGCGCCGGCGTAATTATTTCGAAATTCAACATTGCGTGAAAATTCAATTATTCCTGAGGCCAGGGGACTAAAACTCTTTACCCCGTCTCCATTCGCGAATCGGACCAAGGCAGAATCGTATCGCGCTGGAACCACGGTTGAATTTCCAAAATATGCGCTAATATTTAGAAGAGAGCAATCAATCTGTCCATCCATCTGAGCTATTTTTTTCGCGTTCAAATCACCAGTCCCTGTGATTTTTCCGCTCGCGGTGACATGCACTTCTCTCGGGCCGCTCCCATGCATTACGTATAAAGTATCGTTAAGGTTAAATACACCACTTACGGTTAAAATATTTTCAATGCTTAAATCAGATTGGGTTAAACTGCTCAGCGTCACTGACGAAGCCACTATCAAACTATCAAGATGGTTTTGGTCCCCTGAAATAATATTTGTCCCCGCCCCAACCATCGCCACAGTTGAAACACTCTTATTAAAAGTCCCGACATCCTTATTGTCGAAGCTGCCTCCCACCGTCCAAAGACAGTTGCCCATTTTGACTTGCTGGTTGTCCATCGTCACGTCGCCGGCGACGGTGAGGTCGGAGTTGCTCAGCGTGTTGTCGAAGATGCCGTTCTGGAGGGTCAGGTTGCCAAGGGCGAAGAATTTGTCCTGCGGTTTGTAGGTCGCCGCGGCGCCGCCGGTGGTGAAGGCCACATTATAGAAGCTCGTGCCGTTGGTGAGGATAGTTTGGGTAGTGGCCGAAGCGTCGAAGGTCACGGTGCCGGCGCGGGTGTTGAAAGAGGCGTTTGCGCCATCCGCCGACCAGTCCCCTCTGATAAAGATCGGGTAGTTCGAGGCGCTCACATCCAGCGTCCCGCCTTGAATTGTGAATTTGCCGTTCACGTCTAGCGTGGACGCAAGGATCGCGAAGGCTCCGCCTGTTTTGTTGATGACCGTGTTGAAGAAGGACGTGGTCCCTTGATTCAAGCTTGAATTCTGGGCGCCAGAGAAGGTGATGGTGGAGCCGCCGGTCAGGAACGCGCCGCCTGTGTAAGTGAAATCTCCGCCGATGGAAACATGCGAGGTGGAAAGATTGATTGTTCCGTTGGCCTGAACATAGTTGCTCGAAATCGTGATGGCGTAGCCTTGCGTGTTGATGGTCCCGATATAACCGGAAGTGACGGAGACCGTCCCGGCGACAACATCTCCGGTGATGAGGCAGTTGCCGCTCTTCCCGAAGGCGCCGTCGAAGAATACGGTGTGGGTGGAGGTCGGGACGGAGGCGCCGCCAACGCCGCCCGAGACCGTCGACCAGTTGCTGGAATCGCCCCAGGCCGCGGCGTTGGCGGCGATCCAATATCTCTTCCCGTAATCCGGCTGCGGCGCGGCGAAGTCCCAATTCACCGTGCGCGCCCCGATGGACGTCGGCCCCGCGTAAATCGTCGACCCTTGCGAGGCATCGGAATCTTCCACGTCCACATAGCTCACCTGGTTCTCCGTGTTTCCCAGATACCACGACGTACCGCTTTCGGTGGAGCGGAGCACCACCGGGTTGGACGCCGTTCCGTTCAGGACGAAGGAACCAATTGTGTAAGTTGATTTCCCGGCAAAATAAATCGTCGCCGACGATGCCAAATCATTCGTGTTCACCCACAGCCGCTGGATCGAACAGGAACTCAAAAAGGTTAAACCGTTTGAACTGGTGTTGGAAGAAATTATTCCCGCGAACGCCTGCCCCCACGAGTTCACATAAGTTGCGGATGATCCCGCAAACACCACTGTCCCGTCCGTCAAAATCTGTTTGGCCGTGGCGCTCTCCAAGTTCCAGCCGCCTTTGACGGTCAGGGTGGTTGTGGAGCCCGCCAACTCCAACTTGCCCGTATTTCGAATGGTGACCGTGCCGACGATGGTGTCAAGAATGGACTCGTGAATCTTTGTCGTCACGCCCGCCGCCACGCTCCGGCCTACCGGATTGTCGATGACGAGCTCTCCCTGGCCGGCGCCGTCATTATAATCCACCAGATATATCGTCCCCCCTGCCCCATCGTAACCCGCGGCCGAAGAGTCCCCTCCAGAGGTCGTGACGGTCCCTGTGTAAAGACCGAAAGAGGAATTGGAACCGGTGAGAACAAGGGCAATACGGCCACCTCCTCCCCCTCCATCAATAGCAGAAGTATCGTTCCCACCATTCGCCTGAATGGCCCCATTCCCTTTCAGCCACCCTGTAACAAGATAGATACTTCCTCCCGAACCGGAACCACAACACCCACTTCTCCCATTGGCGAGGATATTTCCCTGAACGGTCGTCGTTCCACCCACCGTGAGAATTGCTGCCCCACCTCCATCCCCACCAGATCCACCACTCCCGATATCCATTGGAGAGGTTATAGATCCGTATGTCGTCGATATAAACCCATTCTGCCCTTTGTCTCCTCCAATTCCACCATAGGAACCCCCATCGTCGTTCGACCCTCTTCCAGGGCCATATCCCCCGCTAAAACCCTTACCCGAGACGTCAACAGCTCCACCCGAATTTATCGTCAGGTTGCCACTAATCGTGAGGTTTAAGGCATACCACTTCGAGGTCCCATTTTGGCTATGAGACAAAGCGCCATAACTCGAAATAATGATGTCTCCATTAAAGGCCGAAAGCCCATCCGCATTTAACGTATAGCTCGAAATATTCAAGGGATTTGGAAAGCTGACCCCCCACGTGCTCACCAACGTGATAAAGGAGCTTGTCGCCCCCTTGACATCCAAATTGATGGCGGAAAAATTGAGGGTATCACCACTATCGACAGCCAGGTTCCCCCCATTCCGAACGGTGATGGTTGAAAAATTATTGACGTTAATCGAGGAGGGCATGAGGGTGTAAACCCCACCCGGCGTTAAAATGTTGTTGTTATCGATAATCAATCGGCCCTGGCCACTCCCATCCGCCGGTCTTTCCAAATAGACGGTCCCCGCCGCTCCACAATAGAGGTTCCCCGATGTGCCCCCGTAGGCGGTTATGGTTCCTGTGAAGAGATTAAAGTCACCACCGGCTTCCGTCAGGATCACGGCCGCTCGTCCCCCTCCACCCCCCCCATGCCAAGTGGAATACCCTCCATTCACCCGAATCCGCCCGGATCCCGTGAGTCGTCCCACTTTCAAGAAAAGGCTCCCTCCTGATCCGCTGCCCATTCCTACGGTTCCATTGGCACTCATTAGCCCGTCTACGGTCGCCGTCCCAGTGACGACAAGTCCCACCGCTCCCCCTCCACTCGACCCCGAACCCCCACTCCCCAAATTGGCGGGTTGCGTCAGAGAACCATAAGTCGTCGATGTGGGCCCGTCGCGAAAATAATCTGCACCGACTCCCCCATAGCCGCCACCATCACCGAATTGCAAAGGTTTCCCGGGGCCATAATTCGCATCATACCCAAGCGCATCAGCCAAGATCGTCCCGTTCGCTCCCAGCGTGAATGAGCCGCCGACAACGACATAGAGGCGATACGTTTCAGCGGTGGAGTTGTCTTGGTGGGTCCAGATGCCGCTCGAAAGATTTACGTTCTCGATAACCGTGAAGGTCGAGAAGGTTGGGGCGTAGGTCGTGCCAAACGTGACGGTGATGGATGAGGCGCTTGTCTGCGTCCAAGAATTCACCGTTTGCGGACACGCGGCGTCCCACGTCATCGCCTTGTTCGAGGTGCCGTCCAAATAAATATCGTCGAAGGAAATCGGGATGCGGCCCAGGGACCAGTTCCCCGCGGTGGAGCAATTGTTGGTGGCGCCGGCGCCGGTCCATTTGTTTTGGCCGGAGATAAACCAGTTGGTGTTGTTGCCGAGGTCAACGCTTTTCTCGGCGTAAATGGGCCTGGCGGGGCTTGCGAATGAGGAGGCCACCTGCACGCCGTAAACGCTGTAGGTCGAGGTCACCGTCAAAACCCACTGCGCCGCCGAGGTGGACTTGAGAATGACGGGGAGACTGGGCGATCCAATGACAGTGAACGAGGAAACGGTGAAAGTGGACTGCCCCGCAAAGTAAATCGTCGCGGCGCTCCCCAGCCCCGCGGTGGTCACCATAAGACTGGGCGCGGTAAAAGAACTGACGAAAGTCAGTCCGCCGGAGGAGGTGTTGGAAGAAATAACATTCGCAAACGATTTCCCCCGGTGGTCGACGGTCTGGGCGGCCGCGCCGTCAAAAATAATATTTCCGCTCCTCGGAACGAAAGACGCGGCCGCCGGCGCCGTCGTCCAGTTCCCTCCCACGCTCATCCGATAATTGGAGGCGCTCACATCCACGGTCCCCGCTTGTATGGTGAAGTTTCCGTCGACATTGAGAGCGTCGCCCAGGGTGAGGGCGCTCCCGCCGGATTTATTCACGATCATCGCATAGAACGTCGCCCCGGCGCTCACGATGGTCTGGGGCCCGCTCCCCGCGAAGGTGAGGGTGCTTGATCCCGCCAGGAAGGTCCCGGCCGCGTTCGTCCAGTCCCCTTTCACGGTCAAAGCATCAGTGAGGGTGAGGCTTCCGCCGCTCTTGTTGATCTCCACGTGGTAAAAGTTGGTGGCCCCGGCGGTGAGGGTCGCCGAACCGCCGCCCGTGAACTGGATGGTGGAGGTCCCCGCGTCGAAGGTCCCGCCGGAGCGGATGAAATCTCCGCCCACGGCGACGGCTGAAGTTCCCAGTGAAACCCGGCCGCTCCCTTGCGAAAAATAGCTGGAGATGGTGAGGTCGTAACTGTGGCTCTCGAAGGTTCCAAGGTATCCGGAGATGACCAAAGTCGAAACGGTGACGCTGGAATCCAGGGTGCAGGTCCCGTTCTTCAGCAGGAATCCGTCGAAGACCACCGTATGGCTGCTGGCCGGAGCCGACGATCCCCCCGGGCCTCCGCTTGACTTGGACCAGTTGTTCGGATCGCTCCAGAGGCCGGCGCTGGAGCTGACCCAGTAGCGTTTCCCCGTATCCGGCACTTCCCCGAAATCCCAGTTGACGGTGAAGGCGCCCGTCGACGTCGGCCCCGCGTAGATCGTCAGGCCGGAGGAGGCGTCGGAGGTGCTGACGTCGACATAGCTCGCGTAGTGGTCGGAGGTATTCTTCAAATACCAATAACTGCCGGGCGAAGTTGAACGAAGGACCACCGGTTCGGAAGCGGCGCCGATCAAGGATAAACTATCGACGGAGAACGTCGAATTGCCGGCGAAATAGATGGTGGCGGAGGAGCCGAGGTCGGAGGTATTGACATAAAACCGCGCGGCGGAGAAGGAGCTGGAGAAAATGAGCCCGCCCGCCGCGGTGTTGGAGGCGATGATGTTATTAAACGCCTGGCCGCGCGCGTTCACATACGCCGCCGACGAGCCCGCGAACACGACCGTCCCGTCCGTCAAAATCTGTTTGGCCGTCGCGCCTTCCAGGTTCCATCCGCCTTTGACGGTGAGAGTGACACTTGAATCCTTCATCCCCAGAACCCCTCCGTTTCGAATGGTCACCGTACCGACCCTGGTTTCGGTGACGGAATTATCAATCAACGTAGTCACCCAAGTGGGCGGAGTTCGATTCGATGGATTATCAACCAGAAGTTCTCCATTGCCCGCCCCGTCCGACTTGTCCTCAAGATACACCGTCCCGGCCGCCCCGCTATAGTTGGGTTTATCCGTCGTTCTTCCTCCATAGGCGGTGATGGCGCCCGTCAAACCGCCGAAGTCAGCGCCATTCCCCGTCAATACAACCGCAATGCGCCCTCCGCCGCCTCCACCGTAAAATGCCGAACCGGCCCCGTTGGCTGAAAGGGTGCCTCCGCCGACAACCAGCCATCCGGAGGTGAGATAAACGCTCCCTCCGGCGCCGCTTCCATATTCCCAAATTTTTTCTCCATCGGCGCTCATGAGTCCATTCACCGTTGTCGTGCCGGTCACATTTAAAACAATGGCCCCGCCACCATTGTTGTAAGCGCCTCCGCTTCCCAAATTGGTCGGCGCCGTGAGGGAGCCATAGGTGACCGTTTCACTGCCGTTTAACTGGTAGTCGCCACCAAGCCCGCCGTAGCCGCCGCCATCGTTACCTCCGACCGACGCTCCGGGCCCGCTCCGATACTTGTAGCCCATCCCATCGGCATTGATCTTTCCTCCCGCCGCCACGGTCAAGTCGCCACTTATCGTGAGGTTCAACTTGTACGTTTCCGACGTGCCATTTCGGCCGTGAGACAAGGCACTGTTCGTGTTGATAACGACATTACCCTCAATCGAAGATAACGCGTCCGCATTAAGGGTGTAGCTCGATATGACCATGGGTGCTGGGAGAGTGACGCCGAGCGTACTGACCAATGTGATGAAAGAACTCGTGGCGCCGTAAACATCCAGGTTGAGGGTGGAAAGATTTAAGGTGTCATCGCTGCCCACCGACAAGGTCCCTTGGTTCCGGATCGTCACTTTGGAAAAGTTATTCACATTAACCGAGGCGGGCATCAAGGTGTGAACACCTCCGTAGGTCAGCAGATTATTGTTATCAATGATCAGTGTTCCCGTTCCGTCGGCCTGGCTTGCTGTTTGCAGATACACCGTCCCTGCCGCGCCGCTTTGGTAACTAAAGTAACTCCCCCCCGTAATCGCCCCCCCATAAGCCGTTATGGTTCCAGAAAATTGTCCAAAGTCAGCCCCGGGACCTGTAAGAATCACGGCGATGCGCCCGCCTCCGCCGCCTCCACGGTAATCTGCATTAGCCCCATTCACCTGGATGTTACCGCCACCTACCAACCACGCCGTTTTTATAAGAACGCTTCCTCCAGATCCCCCCGAATCGCCATTCGCCCCACTGCATTTTACATACCCCATTAAGGTAGTTGTTCCCTGCACGATGAGGCCAATTGCGCCTCCTCCTGAAGTGCTATCCCCTCCGCTTCCCAGATTGACGGGATTAGCAATGGACCCGTACGTTTGGGCCGACGTTCCATTGCCCATATCTCCACCCACTCCTCCGTAGGCTCCGCCATCATAACTTGAGGCAGACGGTTTCCCTGGGCCTTGATCTTGATTATACCCCAAGCCGTCGGCGGTGATTCTGGCACTGGCAGCGATGGTGAAGGAACCGCCGACGACAACGTAGAGCCGGTAGGTTTCCGCGGTGGAGTTGTCTTGGTGGGTCCATATGCCGGAGGAAAGGTTCACATTCGTGGTAACGGTGAAGGTGGAAAATGTCGGGCCATAGGTCGTGCCGAAGGTGACGGTGATCGAAGAGGCGGAGGTTTGCGTCCAGGAATTAACGGTGCTCACGCACACGCTGTCCCAGGTCAAAACTTTGTTCGAGGTTCCGTCCAGAAGAATGTCGTCGTAGGCGTTGGGGACACGAGATAGGCTCCAGTTGGCGGCAGTCGAGCAGTTCGAATTGGCGCCGAGGCCGGTCCAAACAAGAGTCCCCCCCACGAACCAGTTGGTGTTGTTGCCCGAATCTTTGGACTGGACGGCGATCATCGTCTTTCCGGCGGAGGCGTTCGAGTCCTTCACGTCCACCGCGACGGCCGTCTCGCTGGAACCGGAGAAACCGAAGTACCAGGTGGCGCCGTCCTGGGTGGAGCGGAGCCCGACATTCCGGAACTCCACCATCCCCGTCGCATATTGCGTTGTCCCCGCGTTGAACTGAAGCGTCGCTCCGGATGTCAGGGCCCGGAGGGCGTAGAACGTCGTCGATCCGGAAAGGGTTTTTAGGCCGGCGGTGGAGAAAGTGACGGTGCTTGTCCCCGCATTGAAGGTCCCGCCGCTATGGGCGAAATCGCCTTGCAGGGTCACAACCGAGGTCCCCAAGGAAACGCCGCCGCTTGACTGGATGAAGGAACTGGATATGGTGACGGCGTAACCATTGGTGTTGAGTTGAGCGGTGAACCCGCTCAGGGTGAGCGCGGCGACCGTCACATCCGCGTTAATCGTCGCGCTGCTCGCGCTCCCGCCGTCAAAGACGACCGTCTGTGTGCTTAAAGGAACGCCCGCGCCGCCGGCGCCGCCGCTTACCGTCGACCAATTATTGGGATCGCTAAAATTCCCCGCTGCTGAGGCAACCCAGAACCGCTCGCCGTTCTCCGCACCCCAACTCAAATCCTGGTCAGAGCCGCCCATGTTGTAATACTCAAACTTGATCCAAGAGGCGGGAAGAACGCTTTTGGCGACACGAACTTCATCAAGATTTCCGTCAAAATTCCTTGTATCGTCATAAATCCTGCCTCCAATGCTCCAAGAACCCGAAGTTGCGTAGGAACTTCCTGCTTTGCTGGTGGTAAAATCATACGTCCCAACCTCAGCTCCGCTTAAATACAAATGCGCTCCTGTCATAGTTGTATAAGCAGAGCTTGCATACGTGGCAGTAATGTAATTCCATGATGATTGAGTCATTGCATTTGAAGTAGTTCTTAGAGCTTCTCCGCCTGAACCATTCAAAGATGTGCCAAAGGAATAATTACCGGCAACATTTGAACGTTGATAAAGAACATGCCCATAAGAAGTGTCTCCCGATTCGTGCAATTCCACTAAATAACGGGTATTTGCTCCCGAAGTGTTGGGATATACCCAAGCAGATATACTGAAATTAGAACCGGCCACATTTGCGATACTAGCCCAGTCAATCCTGTCGGTCGTTCCGTTGAAAGTCCTGCAATTGCCGATTTTTCCCGTTGTTGATCCTCCGCCGTCAGCAGTGCCTCCTGCTCCGCCGGCTGAATTGCTTAAATCACTTAAATGAGAAACAAAATAATAACCTGTCCACATATTTGTCGGGTCTTGTCCGTCGGCGGCGCCGGTGCGGCCGTAATACAGGTAAATGACCGTCGGGGCGGCGTGGGAGATGGCGGGAACCTTCACCCAGAAATTCCCCGTCGCGGAACTGCCCGTGACCAGGTAAGACTCCCGTTCATACTTTAAGGTCGTGGTTCCGTCGGAGGCGGTGAACCGGATATCGTAACCGTCGGAGCGGGCCTTGGCTCCGAGGTCGGTGTCGCTCGAGATTTTCACATAAAGCGGAAAGGCCGCGAGATCGGCGTCCACATGCTCATTGGAAATGACGATCTTCTTCCGGTAGGGATACAGGCGAATGTCGTCTCCAAAGAACCAGTGGGTGTTGTTCCCTAAATTAATCGATGTCGCATCCGCGGCCATCGCCAGGCCGCCCAATATGCCGGCGTTCGAATCCCGCACGCTCAAACCAGCGAGAGTCTGCGAGGATCCGTTGTAGACGAAGTACCACGTCGCCGCATCCGTCGTGGATTTGAGCGAGAGGTTCCTAAACTCAACCGCGTTGGTCACGTACTGCGTGGTCCCCGCGGTGAAGGAAAGCGTGGTTCCCGGAGTGAGCGCGCGCAGGGCGTAGAAGGTCGTCGCGCCGGTGATGGAGGAAATATAAAGGGTGTTGAACACGACGGTGGAATTGGCGACGGTGAAGGTGCTGGAATCCGCCTTCATCCAGTGCTCGCCGAGAGTAATGATCGTGCCGTCCCCTTCGTTCCCGCCGCCGGAATCGGTGCAATCCAATTTCCCGTTGATCACAATATCCGAGGTGACGGTGACCTCGTAACCCTTGGTGTTGAAAGTGTCGGTGGCGGTGATGGTCAAGTTGTCGGCGGCGAAGTCGCTCGAAAGGGTGGCGCTGTCGGGGCTCGCCCCGGAAATAACAGTTCCCAAATTCTGATTGGCGGTGTTGAGCGTCAAATCGCCGACGAGGCGCACGCGCGCGGTGCCCGTTCCTTTGGTAAATGTCCCCGCTGCCAGCGTCAGATTTCCGGAGACATTCAGTTCATTGTTCGCCCCCACGATGAAATGACTTCCGGAGTCCGCCGTGATGGCGGTGAAGGTGCTGGTCCCGGCGAGCTCAACGGTTTCTCCGGAAGCAAGGCTCGCCGCGGGTTTATAATCCACGCGCGCGAGATAAATCTTCTTCCCATTGTAATCGACGTCCGTCCCTTCAAAGGTGAACCGCCCGCCGGAAGCTCCTTGAAGAGTCACGTTATTGGTATTGTCCAACACTTGCACTGTGCCGTTATTAATCATCTTTCCGCCATTCCCGACGGTGAATGTGACGGCCTGATTGGTCCCGTCGAACCTGAGCAGACCGGTTGAATTAACTGTGATGGAAGCGACGGTGACGGTCGCTGTGGATGTCACCGTGTGGCCGGCAGCGATAATAACTGTATCGGACGTAGAAGGAACGATACCTCCCGGCCACGGGGCGTTGGATATGGTGCTGAACCAGTTTCCGGATCCTGCGGTGGTGATGATGCCGGTTTCCTGACCAGCAAAAGTTAAATTGTTTCCTGAATCTGCCATGTTGTGGTATTCAAACTTAATCCATTCGGCCGAGCGAGCAACGGAGGAAATTCTGACTTCGTCAATATCACCCTTTACGTAATTTCCTGAATCCCACCTTCTCCCAATGCGAAACCCGGCGTTATCGCTGACCGGAGTGAACGTATCGGCCGTGGTGAGAGCCGCATTATTATCGATATAAAGTTTTAGGTTCGATCCGTCATAGGTGAATGAGGCGTAAGCCCAAACCCCGTCCGTCAACGTGGCGCTGGGCGTTTGATGCCAACTGGTTCCATATGAACCCCCAAAGAGTCGCAACGATGGAGGACCGCTTTCATCAAAATGAAGCGCATAATTCACATGACTGGTATAAACGTCCGTAACCACAGCCGCATCTATAGTCTGCAGGCCGTTCGGTTTAATCCATGCTGAAAGGGTAAAAGTGGCTAAAGCGGATGGGGAAAGAGCCGACCCATTAATATATCCGCTAGACCCGTCAAAAGAACCGTCCCCATAAATTTTGCCGGTGGCAGCCGTCACGCCGCCATTGATGGTCCCGGTTTTTCCGTTGGACGTGGAATCATTCGCGCTCAAAGTTGATCCATCGGGCAAATGCCACACGCCTTTATAATTGCTGTCCCACACATTGGTTGCATCTTGTCCGTCTATCGCGCCTGATTTTCCGTAGTAGACGTAGATGGTCGTGTTTGCGGAGTGAGAGAGGGTCGGTACTTTTACCCAAAAATCAGCCGTGGCGGCGCTTCCGCCTCCGCCGGACCAGGATTCGCGCTCATATTTAAGAAGGGTCACCCCGTCTGATTGAGTGAATCTAATATCGTATCCCGTGGCAAGGGCGGTTGACATATTACTATCAGCAGAAATCTTAACGTAGACAGGGAAATTACTGAGGTCTGAATCAACATTGGTGTTAGAGATGGTTAGTTGCTTGCGATAGCTCCAACCCGTAAGCCATGTAGTCGGAACATAAGCAGTGGTTATTGTTCCAGATCTTGGGTTTGAAGTGGAGGCGAAGTTGTGGTTGTCTATGACATACCCATAGTAGTTGTAGGTGTTGGAACCATCTCCGGCTTGTACCGTATAACTGCAGGAGGCGTTGGAAGCGGATGCGGATGAATGGCACCATTCCCCGGCCGCTCCGCAGGCCGTGCCGGTAAAGTCATTCGATTTGCAGACATAAAGAGTTTCGGTATCGGCGGAACCATCGGTGTCCGCGTCTGACGAGGTTGCGGAGAAAGTTATGTCTTGACCTGTGTTGGCCGGGTCGGGAGAATCAGAGAGGGCTGAAAAAGTTGGGACGTGGTTTACACTAAAGGGAGAACCGTTGTTTCCCGAGCCTTGAGACACGGAAGAACACAGAGAACTGGCGTTGTAATCACAGACAAAAGCGTACCACGCGTTGGACTCCGCGTCCGCAACCTGGGTCGTATAGGCGCAGGAGGCTTGACTGCCGGAAGCCACTGAACCAGATATGCACCAATTGCCGCCACCGCAGGTGGGCGCGGCATTATTATTGGCGGTGACGGAATTTGTTTTACAGAGGGCCAAATAATAGTTGTCTGATTCCGGGTCCGTCGCCGTGGCTGAAAATGTGACGTTGCTTCCAACATTGGTGGGAGAACCGGAATAAGACCCGCCATCCGACGGACCTGACGTTATGGACGGAGGACTTTGGCTTAGAATTGTTCCGATAATGGCTGTGCCGTAGCTGGAGTTGCCTGCATCTCGATACCCTGCCACAAAGTGGGTGGAGTCAAGGGTGACAAGGGAAACATAGTCAGTTTCACCCGAGTTATTAAACACATACTCAGAACCATAGGATATTGTTGTTCCAGATAGTGTGCCTACTATGGCTGTGCCATAATAGGAGTTGGTTGAATCCTGATACCCTGCCACAAAGTGGTTGGAGTCAAGGGCGGTAAGGGAGATATTACCAGTAGTAGCTGAATTAAACACATACTCAGAGCCATAAGATATATCAGTCCCAGACACTGTGCCCACTATGGCTGTGCCGTAGGAGGAATTGCCTTCATCCTGATACCCTGCCACAAAGTGGTTGGAGTCAAGGGCGGTAAGGGAGATATTGACAGTAGTAGCTGAATTAAACACATACTCAGAGCCATAGGATATATCAGTCCCAGACACTGTGCCCACTATGGCTCTGCCGTAGGAGGAGATACCTTGATACCCTGCCACAAAGTGGGTGGAGTTAAGGAGAATAAGGGAGATATATTGAGTAGCAGCTGCATTAAACACATACTCAGAGCCATAGGATATTGTTGTTCCGGACACTGTTCCTATTATGGCGGTGCCGTAGTTGTTAATTCCATCTCTATACCCTGCCACAAAATGCGTGGAGTCAAGGGCGACAAGGGAAACATCGGAAGTGAGATATGAGTTAAAAGGATATTCAGAACCATAGGATATGGTGGTTCCAGATACTGTTCCTACTATGGTTGTGCCGTAGTCGGAGTTGCCTCTATCCCTGAACCCTGCCACAAAGTGTGTGGAGTTAAGGGCAATAAGGGAGATATAGTCAGTAGAAGCTGGATTAAACACATACTCAGAGCCATAAGATATATCGGTTCCAGACACTGTGCCGACTATGGCTGTGCCGTAGTTGGAATTGCTTAGGTCTCGATACCCTGCTACAAAGTGAGTGGAGTCAAGGAGAATAAGGTAGACAATGGAAGTAAAAGCTGAGTGAAACACATACTCAGAGCCATAGGATATTGAAGCGTCAATAACCACGGGGTAAGTTCTTTCCGAAGAGGCCAGCCATTGTTTACCTTCTTCATTTATGACTTTGGTTAAGATGTAGTGGTTGTCGCTTTCTTTTTTTAATTCGTAGCGCAGGCCGAAGCTTTCCTCTTTTTTGTTTTTCTGCTCGTACATCTTGGGTTTGGGAATTGAAAACAAAAGTTCGTTGGTTTTCTGGCTGTAGAAATTAATGTTGTCTCCTTCCTGCTTCAAGATGGTGTTGTGCAAGAAGATGTTCTGCGATATTGATTTAATATCCTGATATTTATTTAAGACAAATTCTTCCAACAACTGCTCGGCGCTTATCTCGTACTCGGCGTTCAAAAAGGCGCGGTCTTTTTCGTTCTGCCAGATTTGAGGATAAATGAACCGGTTCTTCTGGGTGCTCGACACATAACCTTGGTTGCCTGACCCGTTTGCTTTCCCGCGCTCGGCGTCACCTGGATTCCCGCTTTGGCGGGAATGACGAGTGGTTATTGAAGACAGGCTGTTGAACTCAATCCAGGCGTCTCCGTTCTGGTATTTAACATTCCCTGTGGCATAAGGATCTGATTTAAAGTAGACCTCAAAATTATTGGCCTTGTTCATGAAGTCGTAGTTTTTGTCGTCCGAAGGCACAATGTCGGTGTTGATGTTTTTGTAATGGCCTGCTTGATCCTGGAAAAAGAGTTTTTTGACATAGGGGAGGAGCTCGGGGTGGGAATTGCTTTTGTCAGGAAAGGGGTCAGGTCTGGTCGCAACAAGACTGGACCCCTTTCCTAACCCACGCCGCGGCGTGTGACCCCTTCTCCACGTCTGTGCAATTTGGTTCCCTGCCTGGCCTCCGATCGCGCTGAATTCTCCTCCCGCCGCCGCATTCGAAATGTTCATCACATATTGATCCACATTGCGGGTCCCCGCGTGGGAAAAATTCAAAGGACAGAAAACAAAGGGAAGGATTAATATAAATACGCGCGCGCGCGCGAAAGAAAGAAGGGTTCGATATAAGCAGGTTAGGTCCATACGGGTATGTAGATAATGTAAGGGGAATTGGGCCGAATTTCAATGAAAAGTTAAATAAGACTTGAGATTTGAATTTTAGGCAGGAATGAGCTGATATTTAGAGGTGTTTTTTTATTATCGAACGTCTATTTTGAATGAATAATTTGTGACAATAGGGGAAAGGAAAACCGTAGAAGAGTAAGGGGATATTGGCCTTAAATTTTATCCAGCTTCTCGGCTATCCACATTTTGATGAGCGAGGTCCGCGGCACTCCAATTCGGTTGGCTTCCTGGTCCAACATGTTAATCATTCCCACCGGAATATCAATATTGACCCGTTGCGGAGAGGAATTTTCCGGGTTTTCAAAATTTATCCCTGACTCCGGCGCTTTTGATTTTTTGGGGACGGCCTTTTTCTGTTTTTTCATAATTATTTTAACCTCCTTATAACCCATATTATACCCATATTTTGGGTATTTTCAATACATTATATGGAGTAATTTTTATGCGCCAGGGCGCCCGTTTATTTGGCGACGACGATGGTGCCGGTGACCCGTTTGCCGCCGGCGTTGATCTGGTAGATGTATATCCCCGCGGGGACGACGACTTTCCCGTCGGTTTTGCCGTCCCACATGAGGGTGGAGGCGGGATCAGGCCCGGGTTTGAGCGTCCCGATTTTCGCGCCCAGGATATCGAAGATGACGCCGCTCAAAGCGCGCCCGGCGAGGCTTCCCTCTCCGAACTGGAAGATGGCGACGTCGTTGGCGCCGTCGTCATTCGGAGTGATGATGCGCGGATAAACCTGAATGAGCGAAAGATCCCCGAGCTGGGCCGCGAATTTAATCTGATAGACCCCTAGCCGCGCGGTCCTGATCCCCACGCAATTGGATCCGGTGTCGACATCCCCGCCGACCTTGATCCACTTCACCCCGTTAAACCAGAAGATGGAGAGCTTCTGCCCGAGGTTGTCGGCGGCAGCGACGGGCTTGCCGTAAGAATGTGCAATATCCTTGACGTCATTCCCGCGTAAGCGGGAATCCATTCGTTGGACCCCTGCTTTCGCAGGGGTGACGATGCCTTGCACCACTTGGCCGTTCACAACGTCGTACCCCAAGTAGAGATCCATCGCCGCGCCGGTGAATATGAAGTCGTTATCGGCGGCGGCGTCCGATCCTTTAAAGGCCCGGAAGGTGACGCAGCGCACCACCTGGTTGTTACCGTAATAACTGTAAACCTCCTCGCCCGTCATGAACCGGCCCACTCCTTTATTGGCGGGGTAAGAGGCCCGGAGCTGCTGGGCCAGGGGAACGGCGAGTTCCGCCCGGCTTTCATTGTCATCGGCGAGGACGATGAGCTTCATCCGCGCCACATCCAGAATCGCTGAATTTCTGGACTGATTGCCGGTCTTATCCACCCCGCGAATACAGATATAGGGAGCCGGATCCAAAGGCACCAAGACGGAATAGGTGCACACCGAAACACCTGCTTGGACCCCTGCTTTCGCAGGGGTGACGCAGGAATCGGGGGTGACCGCGATGGAATCAGCCCACTCGCTCCCGGGCATCACAAGGCTCGTGGCCACATGCACCATGTACCCCCGCAAGTCTTTAATCAGGGTGCCGTTCGAATTGATGCCAACGGAGTCCCAATCAAGATAGACCCGCGCCGTCCCAAGCCCCGTGAGGTAGGCCACAGCATTCATCGCCCCGACGGGCGCGGGCGCAACCAAGTCCAGGATGCGGCTGGTCACCGTGGTTTGGGTCAGGTCGTAATCGGAATAATATCCGTCGCCGTTTTCCGTGCGGACGCGGAAATAATACCGGGTGAGCGGCTTGAGATTGGAAATGAGAATGGTCGGCAGCGAGCTGTTGAGGACCGTGGCCGAACTAAAGTCCACATATTCGGAATATTCCACGCTGTAGGTGGGCGATCCCACGTTGCCGTTGTCGCTCCAGGTGAGCTGGGCGGAGTAATCGTACACGCTGGACAAAACAGATCCCGTCGGCGGATTGGCGAGCGTGGTGCGCGTGAACGGCTCCGAGAAAGAGGGCCCCGCGAAGTTATGGGCCTCGACGACCGCGGTCACCATCTGGTTGGGCAGGAGATTTGTCTGCAAATAATTAGTGGCGCTCTGCCCCAGGGATCCCGGAGGTGAAATCTCAATATTGTCGACGTACACCCTGAAGCCGTCCGCGGACGGAGGCACCTCAAGCGACCAGTTCCAATCGATGGAGGCGGTGTTCGGCGCGAAAGTGTTGGTGGAAATAACGGGAATATTGGGCACCTTCTGCGCGGTCACCCCTTGGACGACGGCCGTCGCGCTGGTCAGTGCCACGCCCAAATAAGCCGGCGCGCCTTTATCGACGGTGACCATCTGGTAATAATAGGTGACGCCGTTATCAAGGCCCAAATCGGGATAACTCATCTGGTCCATTTTGAATATTTCCGTCGACAAAGCGAGCGTCGCGGGACTCATGCTGGATCGGTAAATCTGGTATTTCCAGAAATCATTGATGGAAACGTCATTCCAGGTGAGAACCACCTGCAGCTGTCCTCCCACCGCCTGGAAGAAGGTGACGGCGGGCGGCACATTATCCAGGGGCGCGGCGTTGGCCTGCTGTCCTGCGGCCGCGGCTTTCACGTCGATGATGGAGGTGTTCCCGCTTCCGTCGACGGATTTGATCGCAAAGTAATAGGTGACGCCGTAATCAGGCATTTGCGCGAGGAGAACTTCCTGGATTCCTGCTTGCGCAGGAATGACGGCAACCACATTGGCGACGGGCGGAGCCATGACCGCCGCCTGGTTCCACCAGGAGGTGGTGTTCCCGGAAAGATCGTCGACGCTTCTGGTCGAGTAGCGAATTAGATAGCTGGACGCCCCTTCGCCTATTTCCGCTCCCCCGTCCTGATCGGGGGCGGTCCAATTCAGGCGGACTTCACCTTCCACCGCGGTCGCGGCCGCTGCCAAATCGGTCACGGCCGCAGGGGGATAGGAGTCGTCCCGCACGAACTGGGCCCGGTTCGACCAGCCGCTCTCCCGCCCCACATCGTCGACGGAATCAAGCTTGAAGTAATAAGTGGCGCCCAAGGAAATATTGTTGAGAATTGTTCCCACGATGGTCCCGGGCGCGACGTAATTGGTGGAAATGTCGATCTGCGCCGCAGAGGTCGACCAGAACGAAGAATTATTTGCTTCGTCAACGTCGGTCGTGTAATGGATATAGTAGGTGCCCGGTAGGGGCGATCCCGTGGCCCCGTCGTCAGCGGGCGCGGGCCAGGTCAAATTGATCTGGCGCAGGGCCGCTCCGCCAGAGGCCGTCAGCGTCACTATTGCCGGCGGCCCGAAATCCCAGTTGAAGTTGTGCCCGCCGTCAAAGGAATTGTCGGCCGCGATCTGCGGGCTCCCCGTGGCGTCGGAATCCTGCACGTAGGCATATTTCACCGAATATCCACCCGTCGCCACATGCAGCGTCCATGCGGTCCCGCTCGCCGTCGATTTCAATACCACATATTTCCCCGCCGCTCCGTCTATCCCAAAGTATCCCGCCACCGTCACCGTGCTCCCGCCAGCGAAATACACCGTGGCCGACGACGTCAACCCGGAACTCAGCACCCGGAACCCGGCACACGTGATCGAACTCACAAACGTTATTCCTGAAGAAGAGATATTCGTCGAATAGATGCTCCCCATCGGCCACCCTTGCGCGTCAATCATCTGCCCCGCCCCGCCGTCAAAGGTCATCGTCGAACTCACCGCCCGCAAGGTCCCTGTCGTCCCCCCCACCAGGAAATCCCCCCGCAGCCGCGTGCCGGTCGAAGTCCCCAGATCCAGTATGGACGCCGGGTTCATGAACCGCAGCGCCCCGCCGACCGCCAGGTTCCCGTTCCCCGCGAACAGAACCCCGCTCCCGCCGGTGTCGGTCGTCAACCCGAGGTTAAAGGCCTCCACCGTCAGATTGTGCGAATTCAAATTGAGCACCGTCGTGGTCCCAAACTCCACATGCGCGACAGTCATTGTCGAGGCGACAACGTCTCCGGCCAGGGTGAACTCAGAGGCCTGCCCGCTCCCCTCCCCCATCAGGTTCAGCGCCGGGTATCCGGCAAAGGGCGGCACCACCGGCGCGATATTGGTCGAGAGCCATGTCAAGGTGCTGAAGCTCAGCTCCGCGTTCGCGTTCACCGCGAGCGGCGCCGGCCCGGCGCTTTCAATCACAAAATCATTCCTCCCGGTCTCATCTATGATCCCGGCGAAGGACACCGCCCCCGTCACGCGGACATCGGTGAGGAGGGTCGTGGTCCGGGCGTTCCCCACAAAATTCAACAGGTAGAAGGCCTGGGAGCCGGTAAATCCGCTCAACGAAGCGTTCCCCGTCAAATTGACCACGGAATTCCCCGCGAAGAAGTTGGCGCCGGCGCGGAGGGCGTCCCCGGAAACGGTTATTGTCGAGGAGCGGGCGAAGAAGTCGCCGCTGGAAAGACGGAGGTCGTGAGCCGCCAGCCGGTAATTGGCGGCGTTCAAGTCAAACACCCCGCCCGCCAAATCAAAGCCGCCGTTCACCTGGAGGGGCGAATTCATCGTCCAGGTGCTGGAGGCGTTATCGAAATTCAGGTTGAAGTAGGTGGTGCCGGCGGTGAGGCCGGTGAAGGCGCCGTCCCCGACATAAGTAACCGTGCCGGAATCAAGGTCCCACCGGCCGTTCGGCAGATGCAAAACCTCGGTGCTGGAAAGAACAAGGTTTCCGCTGGATTGAATGCTGTTGGTGACGGTGAAAGTCCCGCCCCTGATGGTGAGGGAAGTTCCTTCCGCCAGTTGAATTCCGATAATGGTCGAGCTTCCGGAATAAACAGGATCATTCGCCGTGACGGGAATGAGGACGATGTCGTTCGCCCCCGGGAGCAATCCCGAACTCCAGTTGGAATCCTTCTCCCACACGCTGTCCCCTCCCAGCCAAGTCACCATCTGGCCCTCCGTGGCCTTGGCCGAGGTTGAATTCGAAATCGCCGAATACCGGCCGGCGTCGTCCTTCGTCCACAGGCGGAAGAAGTAGGTGGCGCCCGGAACGAGCGCGGAAATCCTCGCGCACTCGAGGTCGCCGGGATTCACGCTATTGGTCGGTATGACAACTCTGTACACGTAAGCGGGTTGAGCGCCGGTAGGGCTCCACCCGGCGAAAGCGGCCGCCGATGTGTACTGAATGGTGAAGGTGGAATTGTTGAGCGGTTTCAAATCCTCATCGTCTCCATGCGCGTGCCAGAAGAGCAGAACGGCCCCCGAACCGGAATCGCTTTCCGCGGATAAATCCGTCACCGCCCCCGGCACATCAAAGTCCCAGTTCACGTTGTTCCCGAGGTCGACGCCTTTATCCGCCAGGATCGTCGGTACTGCGGAGGCATTCGAGGAACTCACCTCGACATTCTTCACGGTGAACGAACTCATGCCGTTCAAATACCATTGATCGGAGGAGGTCGACTTGAGCACCGCGTGATGCGTGGCGTCGCCCAAAATCGTGAAGGTTGAAATCGAGAACGTGGACTGCCCCGCGAAATAAACCGTCGCCGAATTTCCGAGGCCCGCCGCGTTCACCAATAGCTGCGGCGTGGTGAAAGAACTCACAAACGTCAGGCCGCCGGTGGAGGTGTTGGAGGAAATAATTTTTTCAACGCTTAAACCGAGGAAATCAGCGGTTTGGGCGGTGTCGCTGGCCAGGGAGATGCTTCCGCTTCCCCTGGTCCAGGTGATGAGCCCCGCGCCGACGGAAAGGTTCCCGCCAACCTCTATGCTCGGATTGTTGGCTGAGTTGTTGACGAAGAGGCCTTTGGACCCGGTTGTGAAGGACAGGTTCTTGGTAAAAATGTATTTTCCGGAATTAAGAATTATATCCACATCAAATGCGCCAAATGGGTTATTGAAATTCACCTGTCCGCTCTCATAAGTTCCGGGAACAATATTGCCGGTGTATAAATACAAATATGAATTTCTTATGTGGCCGTCCATCTGGCTTATCGACCCGCCCTCGTATAGTTCCATTCCCAAAATCTTTCCGGATGAGGTGACCCGCAAGTCTGAAGCGGGCAAATTATTCATCACCCCTGTGTTAATGGTCAGGGTCCCGGACACGGTGAGAACGCCGGCGTCAACCAGCGACCCTCCGGCGACATTGGTGATGGTCCCCGCGACATTTAAATTTTGGAAAACTTGGGCGCTAAAGCTGCGGAGGATTTTTCCGGTTCCGGTTAAGGTGACGGTGGAGGAATCGGCGTTAAAGGAGCCCGAATTTAAAACGTCAAAATTCCCATTCACCAGCCAGGTGGCGTCACCCATGTCGGTGCGGGCGTTGGCCATGGTGACGTCGTTTCCGACGGTGATGTTCCGGTTGGAGATGGAGTTGTTGAAAGTCGACGCTCCAGTTCCCATGGCCAGGTTGCTGCTGACGTAGAGATTGAACCCGCTCGGTGTAATGGTTGAAGCGCCGGTGCAGTAAATGGAATTGAACTGTTTGCCGGGGTTGGTGCCGCCGGAGATCAGGTATTGATAGCCGGAGGAGCCGTTGAAGATGACGGTCGATTGAGCGGCGTTGAACCATCCGCTTGTGTTGTCCCAGTTCCCCCCAAGAGCTATGAGCTCTGTGCCTTGGGCGGTGAGCGTGCCGACCAGCACCACGTAGGATGAAACGGTGAGATCATGCCCCGCCAAAGATAGGACAGCGCCACCCTCGCTGATATTGAGGCTGGCGACTGTCCGCGCCTGATCAAGGATTGGATCGTTCGACCGGTTCGGAATCACCACCGCGTCCTGGCTCCTCGGCACCATGTCCACGTCCCAGTTCCCCCTCAAGTTCCAAGCCTGGCTCTGGGTGCCCGTCCAGGTCACCGCAATCGGCTCGTGAGTCACCGTGCTTCCGAATTGGAGATAATCCGTCGGAATGCCGCTGTGGTTAACCGCTCTGACCCGGGCAAAATAAGTGGTCCCCGCGTCGAGGCTCCTCAATGTGGCCGACACCAAATAGGTGACGCTGCTCGCGTTGATAATCCCGAAATTGCCGTCCGTCGAAATATCCAGCACGTACCGCGTCAGATTGGCCGGGTTCCCTCCCTGGGCCCAGGTCACCGAGAGAGATGAAATGTTCACCGTCCAGGTGCTGGACACCGAAAGCGGCATCTCCGCCAAGGTCGCAGTCGTGACGATGGTTGACCAGGGGCTGGATGACCCGCTGATGATGGCGTTCACCCGGGCATAATAGGTCGTGTTCGTCAGAAGCCCGGTGACAGAGGCCGTGCTCAGCGCCGTGTTCGAGCTCTTCGTGACGGCCGCGGGGAAACCATTCATCGAAGAAATCTGCAAAGTATACGATTCGCCCGCGGGAGACGGCACATCCCAGGCCGCTTCCAAACTGTTGATGGCGGCCGTCGTGAAGTGCAATCCCGAAGGCTCGTTGGAGGCGCTTGTCACCGTCGAACCGAGCAGGAGCGGGTCGCTCGGGATCCCGCTGTGGTTAATGGCTCTCACCCAAGCGTAGTAGGTCCCGCCCGGAGCGAGATTGTCGATGTCGCAAGACACCCCGTAAGTGCTGAAATTCAGATCATCCGGCGCCGCATATTTATCCGAGGTCGACAGGTGCACCTGGTAAAGCGTGACGTCCGGCGGATTCAGCCCTTCCGACCAGCTCACGGTGAGCGAGGTCATGTGCACGGCCCAGGTCGAGCCGTCGGTGGCGGGGACATCGGCGAGGGTCGCGGTGGTGATGTAATCCGTCCAGGCGCTCGAGCTCCCGTTCATTGCCGTGTTCACTATTGCGTAATAGGTCGTGTTCACCAGGAGTCCGCTGATCGAGGCGGTCGAAAGGACCGTGGTGGAGCTCTTCGTGATGTCCACAGGGAAACTATTCATCGATGAAATCTGCAAGGTATAAGAGTCTCCCGCGGGAGTCGGAACGTTCCATGCCGCCGTTAGACTCTTGATCGCCGCGGTCGTGAAGTGCAGGTTCGTCGGATAATTCGGATTCAAAGTTCTCGTGCTCCCCAACACCAGCACATTGGTCGGGATCCCGCTGTGGTTCACCGCCCACACCTGGCCGTAGTAAGTGGTCCCCGCGTACAAGCCCGCGAATGACGCGCTCACGTTGTATGTCGTTGAACTCTGGATGTCGGATACCCAGCCCGCGACAGAGGAAATTCGCACGACGTACTGCGTCACGTTCGCCGGGTTGTTTCCTTTATCCCACCCCACCGTCAGGGAATTGACCGTCACAGTCCAGGTGCTGGTCAATGTTAACGGGGGTTCCGCGAGAGTCGCCGTGGTTATGTCGTTTGTCCAAGAGCTGGAGCTTCCGTCCAATATGGCGTTCACCCTGGCGAAGTAGGTCGTGTTCGCCAACAGGCCCGTCAGGGAGGCCGTCGAAAGAACGGTGTTGGAACTCACCGTTGTGTTCGCCGGGAAGCCGTTCTCCGAAGATATTTCCAGCGTATAGCTGTCCGCCGACGGATTGACCGGGTTCCAGCCCGCTTCCAAACTGTTCACGGCGGCGGTTGTGAAGTGCAGGTTCGTTGGATAATTCGGGTTCATAGTTCTCGTGCTCCCCAACACCAACACTTCAGTCGGAATCCCGCTGTGGTTCACCGCCCACACCTGGCCGTAGTACGTTGTCCCCGCGTACAAGTTCGCGAAGGACGCGCTCACATTGTAAGTTGTCGAGCTCTTAATGTCGGACACCCACCCCGCTACCGAAGAAATCTGCACGATGTATTGCGTCAGGTTCGCCGGGTTGCTCCCTTTATCCCACGCCACCGTCAGAGAATTGACTGTCACTATCCAGGTGCTGGTCAAGGTCAACGGAGTATCCGCAAGGGTCGCGGTGGTGATGGAATCCGTCCAGGGGCTGGAGCTTCCGTTCAAGATGGTGCTCGCTATCGCGTAATAGGTAGTGTTCACCAGAAGGCCGCTGATCGCCGCCGTGGAAAGGACGGTGGTGGAGCTCTTCGTGATGGCCACAGGGAAATTATTCATCGACGAAATCTGCAAGGTATAGGAGTCACCCGGCGGATTCGGGTTGTTCCACGCCGCAGTCAAACTGTTGGTGGCGGCGGTTGTGAAGTGCAGGTTCGCCGGATAATTAGGGTTCAATGTCCTCGTGCTGCCCAGCACCAGCACATTGGTTGGGATGCCGCTGTGGTTCACCGCCCACACCTGGCCGAAGTAGGTGGTTCCCGCGTACAAGTTCGCGAATGACGCACTCACGTTGTAAGTCGTCGAACTCAAAATGTCGGATACCCATCCCGCAATCGAGGAAATCCGCACCACGTACTGCGTCACGTTCGCCGGGTTGTTCCCTTTATCCCACGCCACCGTCAGGGAATTAACCGTCACAGTCCAGGTGCTGGTCAATGTCAACGGCACATCGGCCAGAGTGGCTGAAGTGATATAGCTGGTCCAGCTGCTGGTGCTTCCATTCAAGATCGCGTTCACCTGGGCAAAGTAGGTGGTGTTCACCTCAAGGCCGGTGATGGTGGCGGTGGTGAGCGCTGTTTCCGAGCTCTTCGTCACGGCTGCAGGGAAGTTATTATAGGAGCTAATCTGCAGAGTGTAACTTTGACCCGCCGGAATCGATGCATCCCATGCGGCGGTCAAACTGGTGGTGGCGGCGGTTGTAAAGTGGAGATTCGCCGGATAATTGGGATTAAGTGTGCTGGTGCTGCCCAGCACCAGCACATCGGTCGCTATCCCGCTGTGGTTCACCGCCCACACCTGGCCGAAGTACGTGGTCCCCGCGTACAAGTTCGCGAATGACGCGCTCACGTTGTATGTCGTTGAACTTAAGATATCGGACACCCAGCCCGCCACTGACGATATCCGCACCACGTACTGCGTCACGTTCGCCGGGTTGTTCCCTTTATCCCACGCCACCGTCAAGGAATTAACCGTCACTGTCCAAGTGCTCGATAATGTCACCGGCATATCCGCCAACGTCGAGGTCGAGACAAGCGGGCTCCAACTGCTGGAACTCTCGCTGATGATGGAGTTCACGCGCGCGTAATAGGTCGTGTTCACCAGGAGCCCTGTGACCGAGGCCGTGCTCAGGACGGTGTTCGAACTCTTCGTGACGGCCGCGGGGAAAGAATTCATCGAGGAGATCTGCAAAGTGTAAGAGTCCCCGGGCTCCGCCGGCGGCGTCCAGGCCGCTTCCAGACTATTGATTGAAGCGGTGGTGTAATGCAATCCCGCCGGAGCGTTGGAGGCGTTCGTCGCCGTCGAACCCAACAAGAGAGGATCGCTCGGGATCCCGCTGTGGTTTATGGCCCTCACCCACGCGTAGTAGGTCCCACCCGGATAAAGATTGTCGATGGCGCAGGACACGCCGTAGGTTGTGATATCCAGGTCATCCGGCGCCACATATTTATCCGAGGTCGACAGGTGAACCTGGTAAAGCGTGACATCCGGCGGGTTCAGGCCTTCCAACCAACTCACGGTGAGCGAGGTGATGTGCACGCTCCAGGTGGTTCCGTCGGTGAGAGGTATGGCCGCGAGAGTCGCGGTTGATCCAATATAGGTGAAGGCACTCGCCGTCCCTTCCGCGAGCGACCGCACCTGCACCGCATAAGTCGTGTTCGGCGTCAGCTGAGCTGTGGTCCCCTGCGTGAGCGCGCCCGTGAAGGACGAGGTGACGATCCCCGCGAAGCTCGCCGAGGTCGCCGTCTGCATCTCATAATTCGCCCCGATCACCGGCCCCCACTGCGCCGTAATGGAAGAGAGGTTCACCGCCAGGAAGCCCGGCGCCGCTACAGAGGGCTGGATGGTGAACACCCAATTGATGTTGTTCCCCAGGTTCTTGCCGCCCGGATAATCCACAATCGTCGCGCCGCTCGCGCAGGAGGAGCTCACCTGGACGTAGCTCACGGTCTGAGAGCTGACGCCCGTCAATATCCACTGGCTTGAACCCGTTGATCTCAACACCACCGGATGAGTGGCATCCCCATTGACGGTGAATGTGGAAATCGTAAAGGTCGAACCGCCGGCGAAGTAAATCGTGGCGGAAGTCCCAAGGGACTGCGCGTTCACCAAAAACTGCGGCGTGGTGAAGGAGCTGACGAAGGTCAGCCCAATGGAAGAGGTGTTGGAAGAAATAATCGGTTCGACTTCCTTACCGAGGAAATCGACATGTTGCGCGGTGTTTGTGGCGAAAGTGATTGTGCCGGCGCCTTTTTTCCAATCTATTGCACTAGCGACCTCCTGGATAGAAACATTCCCTCTAAACACAAGGTTGGGATTATTAATATTGTTGCCAATGGTGTAAACACCCGGATCATGTTGCATAAATGTTACATCCTTCGAAAAAATAAACGTCCCCGGCCCAAAAGTTAATGTGACTTCGTCACCCCACGCTGTAGCACTGAAGTCGCAATCATACGTACCTGAAGCTATTGACGGGCCGCCAAAAGCACTAAGAGTACCGACATCAATCCTTCCATCTTGCTGAGATAACGAAGCGCCATCGCGAATTATTAGCATGGTCTCGCCGCCATCCCCAGTGATGTGACCGGTTGGGCTAACCTTTAAATCTCCGTAAATGCTGGGTGTGGCATTAATCCCCAGGGATAGTGTCCCGTTTACAATAACATTGCCGTTAAGATTCGGACCTGCCCAATCCGCATAGTTGTGTGTTACGGTAGCCGTGTTGTTGATGGTTACGTTATACAATGCAACAGCATCTTTGCCCGTCAAATAACCCGTTCCCGTAAAGACAAGGGTGGAGAGATTGCAATTGAATGTTGTGACATCTTTAAAATCAAACCCCTTCCCGACCGTCCACGTCCCGTTGCCCATGTCAGTGCGGCCGTTGTCCATGGTGACGTCGCCAGCGACGGCGATGTTTTTGTTGTAAGCGGCGTTGTCGAAGGTGCCCCTCACAAGCGAAAGATTGCCGAGGACGAAGAGATTATCCTGAGGCTGGAAGGTAGCCGACGCCGTCTCGGTGGTGATGACCAAATTGTAGAAGCTCGCGCCGGAGCTCAAGATGGTGCGCGTCCCGCCCAGGGACTTGAAGGTGAACGTCGACGTCCCCGCGTCAAACGTCCCGCCCGTGCGCGAGAAATTCCCGCCGATCTGAACCGCCGAGGTCCCGAGGGAGATGAGGCCCGTCCCTTGAGTCCAGTTGCTGGAAACCGTCACGCTGAAGCTGGAGGTGAAGATCCCGCCCGAAAATCCGCTCACCGTGAGCGTTCCTACATTCACGGTAGCGTTCACCGTGCAGTTTCCGTTCGCCGGTTGCGCCGATTGGTTAATCGCGCCGTCAAAGATGACCGTGTGCGTGCTCGCCGGAACAGTTGCGCCCGCGGGGCCGCCGCTCAAAAGCGACCAATTGTTTGGATCGTTCCAGTTGCCCGCGCCGCTCGCCACCCAGTAGCGTTTCCCGAGATCGCTCATGAACACCCAGTTGCGGTTATTCCCGGAATCCACGCTGTTCCCCCCGGCGAAGATCGGCGCCATCACCCCCGGCAGGGCGTTCGAATCTTTCACGTCGACGTTCAACACGGACTCGCTCGCCCCCGAAGACACGCCCAAATACCACGTCGCTCCCTCTGAAGCCGAGCGCAGGAAAATGTTCTGGAGGGTGAGCGAACTGGTCACATACTGCGTCGTTCCCTGGGCGAACTGAAGGGTGGTGCCGCTCGTTACGTCGCCGAGCGCGTAAAACGTCGTATTCCCGCTGATTTGCTGGGGCCCCGCGCCGTCAAAGACGACCTTGCCGTTATTGTTAATGAAGGATCCGCTTCCCGACGCCTGCCAGTTGCCGCCGACGGTGAAGGAGGTGTCGTCCGCAACGCCGGGCGCCGTAAATGTTCCGCCCGAGATGGCGAAGCTGCCGTCCACTTCGAAATCGGAGTTCGCGCTCCCGGCGTTCACAACGCCGTCAGAGATGGAAAGATTGCCGCTCGTCCTCAGGTCAATTTCATTATTGGCCGCCGAAACAGTGCTGCTTATGGCAACCGAGGCAAACTTGGTGGTGTTCCCCATATACAAAGGCGCACCGTTGACCGCCATCCCTTCGAGAGTCAAATTTGTGGAAGATGCGAGGGCAGGATTAACGTATACATGGCTATTTGAATAGATCGTTCCCGAAACGTAGTGATAAGTACCTGCGCCCGCCTTAATTTGATCTACATCTAGTTCAACGCCGCCGAAGGGATGGGCTGCCGAGCCGAAATCGGCGTTCTGTGTGATGTCGCCGTTGGAGTAGATTCCAAAAGCTATGCCGGTGGTATTGCTGTTACTTAGAACACCTTGGACGTTGATCGATCCGGCGCCCGCGGTGGCACCTATACCTATACTACCATCGGCGCCGCTACTGGTTATTGTTTGTAGGGTAATTGCACCCGCGCCAAGAATCGCCGTCCATCCTCCTGAGGTAATTTGGGAACCGGAGTTCATGGTGAATGTGCCCGTCCCGTTGTTGTCGTAATCCGCATAAATCCTCACCCGATAACTCGTAATAATATTTTTATTCGCATTGAGGATAATGTCCCCGTTGGAATAAATGTAACTCTGGTTGCTGGCTGTGACGTCAAGAGTCCCGCTGATCGTAAGTGAGGATGGCGGGCTATATCTCCCCAAATCAAACTCAGAGGAAGCGGCGACATTAATTCCTCCGACATTTAGGGCCGTCGCGGGGCCAGGTTCTATCCCCACTAAATTTACTACGTAAATTGCGCCCGCCAAATAATTAAATGCCGCCGCGCCGGAGTTATCCTGGTCAAGGTTGAAACGCACGAGATTCCATTTATTTCCCGCCGAACCGATATCGCCGTTCTGGGTGATGTCCCCGTTCGACCAGATATTGAAAATCCATCCGGAAACGTTATGCAAAATATTGCCTGAAACCGTTGCCGATCCGGACGGATAGAAAGACCCGACGTAAACATTGGCGTTCCCATTTAAATTTAAACCGGCCAAATTCAACGCGGTGTTGGAGCGGGCGTCGATATATAACCAAGTACTGGCATAAATACTTCTTGCGCCGGGAGTATAGGCGGCCGCGCCGCCTGAATTGTCCTGGTCAAGCCCCAGCTGCACCGTATCCCAGATGGACCCGGCCGAACCGATATTCGCGCTCTGGGTGATGTCGCTGTTCGAGAAGACGGCGAGGTTCCCGCCGCTCGCCCCTCGCGAGAGAACGCCGTTGATAACGACCGAGCTGGGAGCGGTAACGCTTCCGATGATCAAATCGCCAGCCGAGGTCATGGTGCTGAGGGTGAAACTCCCCGCGGGTCCGATTGACTCGATGGAGATGTTCCCGCCGCCGGTCGTATTGATGCTTCCCGACGTGTGGTTGATGGATTTCGCGTAAATGTAGAGATTGGAAGCGGCGGTGATGGTGCCGCCGTTGACGTCGAGGAGACCGCTCACGGTGACGGTCGCCCCGTTGATCGTTCCGGCGGAGAGCGCCATGTAGCTCGACACCGTGAGCCAATATCCGCTCTCGCTGATTGTGTTTATGTAGCTGCCTCCAACGGTGAGCGTGGCGACGGTCACATCGCCGGTCAGCGCGCAGGAGCCGTTTTTCCCGTTCGCGCCGTCGAAGACGGCCGTGTGCGTACTCGAGGGAACGGTGGCGCCACCGGGGCCGCCGCTCACCACGGACCAATTATTGGAATCGCTCCAGTTGCCGGCGCCGCCCGCGACCCAATACCGGTTCCCCGTGTCCTTCATAAAGATCCAGTTGTAATTATTCCCGAGGTCGACGGAATTGTACGCGTAAATCGGACTGGTAGCGTAGGAAGAAGCAACCTGCACCCCGTAAACGGAGTGGGTGCTAACGCCGGATAGGATCCACTGCAAAGCGCCTGTGGATTTGAGAATGACCGGTGCCGAGGTCGGAGTACCGAGTACCGAGAATGTCGAAATGGTGAAGGTCGAGCCGCCGGCGAAATAGATTGTCGCCGCCTGACCCAGCACCTGCGCGTTCACCGTCAGAGCGGATGTGGTAAAGGAGCTGACGTAGGTCAGCCCGCCGGCGGAGGTGTTGGAGGAGATGATGTTGTCAACGGACTTTCCGATGAAATCGGCGGTCTCCTGAGCATCGGAGGCGAAGGTGATGGTTCCGGTTCCTTTGGTCCATATGATTTTGCCGGAAATTTCGTTCAGATTGACATTGCCTTGAAATACCAAATTGGGATTATTCGCCGAGTTGTTGATGGTGAATGAACCACCGTTAGAATTTTCAAAAGTGACATTACCGGTAAATGTGGTTTTCCCGGGACTAAAAGTCGCGACGGAGCCGGAAAAATTACTAGCAATGGTAAAAGCAGCGGAATCATATTGCGCCGCCGCAATAGTATTGGTGTCACTAACGATCCAAACAAAGTTTGCTACATCAATAGTGCCGGCCTGACTTGTGATTCCGCCGCCGTCGCCAGGGGAAACTATAAATTGTCCAGCGCCTGTGATCTTGCCTCCGTTACCAACGCTGAGATTCCCGGTATTATAATCCTGTAATCCCGTGTTAATCGTAAACGTCCCTGATACAGTCTCTCCCCGTGTGTACAGCTGTGTTATTAATGCAATCGTCCCGGAAACTTTGAGATTGCCGAATTGACTATAGACGCAGGCAAGGGTCTTGTTGCTGCCTGACATAACCAATGTGGCGTCGAAAGCATTTTGTGTCGTCACACCCGCGCTGTCCCAGTTTCCGCTCACGGTCCAAGTTGAGGCGCCCATATCCGTGCGGGCGTTGGACATGGCGACGTCATTCAATACCCAGATGTCCTTGTTGGCGATGGAGTTGTTGAAGGTGGAGGCGGATGACGCCATGGCGAGGTTCGAACTCACGTAGAGATCGTAACCAGTCGGTGTCAATGTCGACGCTCCGGTGAAGTAGATTGAATTGAACTGCTTGCCGGGGTTGGTGCCGCCGGAAATCAAGTATTGATAACCGGAGCTGCCGTTGAAGACGACCGTCGACTGCGCGGCGTTGAACCAACCTGAGGTGTTGTCCCAGTTCCCGCCGACGTAGATCTGCTCCGCGCTTTGCGCGGTGATGGTCCCGGCGTTGACGACGTAGGAGGAGATGCTCACATCCTTATTATTAAGGTTCAGGGTGCCCCCGGCGTTCAGGGTGAGACTCTCCGCCGCTCCGGCCTGATCTAAAGTGACCGTGTCCACATCCCGAACCGTCACGGCGTTGCAGCTCGTCGGCACAAAGCCCGAGTTCCAGGTCGCCGAGCTGGACCAGTTCCCCGTCGCCCGGCTCGTCACCGGCTGGCAGGTATTCCCCTGCACGAACACCCAGTTGTAATTGTTCCCGAGGTCGACGGAGTTGTAGGCGTAAATCGTGCTGGTCGCGTACGACGAAGCCACCTGCACCCCGTAAACGCTTTGCGAGCTGACGCCGGTCAGGATCCACTGCTTGGAATCCGTGGAAAGAAGAACGACGGGTGCTGAGTTCTGAGTGCCGAGTACCGAGAAAGTCGAAATCGTAAAAGTCGAACCGCCGGCAAAGTAGATTGTCGCCGCCTGACCCAGGGACTGCGCGTTAACCAATAACTGCGGGGTGGTGAAGGAACTCACGAACGTCAGCCCGCCGGAAGAGGTGTTGGAGGAAATGATGGAATCGACATCATAGCCGTTGAGGTCGACTTTCTGAGGATTAGAAGATTTAAATTCCAACGCACCGGTGCCCTTATTCCACTCCAAAACACCCCCGGTCTGCCTCACTTCCAGATCCTTCTCGAATGTCAGGCGCGGATTGTAAACGGAATTGTCAACATACATAATATCTGTGTTCCCAACGAACCGGACGTTGCCTCCAAAAATAACCCCGTCCTGCAGGCGAAGGTGCCCGTGCCAATTGTTGGAAACATACACCAACCCGGCGTCATACCTTGCCCCCACCAGCTCGGGATAATTCGTCAAGACAAGGCTGAGCGTCGAAATATCGATCGTTCCGTCCTGCTTTCCAAACCCTGATTCATTACTAAGCATGAGCTTGCCACCGCCGGTAATCCGGCCTCCGGCAAGAATTTTAACGTCCCCATTCCATGTTTCGAGGGTGACCCCTTCATTGATGGTCATCGTTCCGCTGACCACCAGCGGATCTGATTGGGTATACGTGGCAAAATCGGAAGCGCCGATGATTGTAATTTTGCCCTTGATCGTTAACGCGCACAATCGGTTCTCCCACAAAGCTGTATGGCCAAAGATCCTCCCGATTCCTTTCATTATTATTCGAGAATCACCCCGATTAAAAGCGTAAATGCCGTAGGTATTCCAATTGCCGCTCACTGTCCAGGTGGAGGCGCCCATGTCCGTGCGGGCGTTGTCCATGATAACGTCGTTCATGACCGTGATGTTACGGCTGGAGATGGAGTTGTTAAAGGTTGAGGCAGATGACGACATCGCCAGGTTCGAGCTCACGTAGAGATCGTAGGCGGTGGGCGTCAAGGTCGACGATCCGGTGAAGTAAAGGCTGTTGAACTGTTTGCCGGGGTTGGTCCCGCCGGAAATCAGGTATTGATGACCGGAGCTCCCGTTGAAAACGACAGTCGACTGCGCGGCGTTGAACCAGCCGCTGGTGTTGTCCCAGTTCCCGCCGACGGAAATCTGCTCAGCGCCCGTTGCCGTCAAAGTTCCCACGATCACAGCGTACGATGAAATGGTGATGTTGTTGCCGTTTAAGTTGAGCGCCGCCCCGCCTGCGGAAATATTGAGCGAATTCACCGTTGGACTCACCGCCGTGAGCTGCGGGTTGTGCGCTGTGAGCGGAATGGTGACGTCGTCCGTCGGGCGCGGCACAACGCCGAAGTTCCAGTTCGACCCCTTATTCCAGTCCTCATCCGTCGCTCCTGTCCACACGAAGTTCTCCGACGACACAAACACCCAGTTAGAGTTGTTGTTGCCCAGGTCCGTTGAGAAGTGGGCGTACACTTTGTCGCTCGTGCCTGGGTTCGCCGCCGAGGAGGCGACCTCCACGAAGTAAACTGTCGCGCTTCCGGTATTAACGGCCCACTGCGAGGAGTCCGTGGATTTAAGGACCACGTGTTTGGTCTCCGTTCCGCTGATGGTGAAGGTCGAAATCGTGAACGTTGAGCTCCCCGCGAAATAAATCGTCGCCGAACCGCTCAGACCGCCTGTGTTCACCGTCAGGCCCGGCGTCGTGAAGGAGCTGACGAAGGTCAGCCCGTTTGAAGAAGTATTGGAGGAAATTATCGGCTCGAAATATCTGCCCAAGAAGCTGGCCTTTTGGGTGCCGGTATCGGTGGAAAATGAGATGGTTCCTGATCCTCTATTCCAAATGATAGGCCCGCCGCCTTGTTCTTCCAAATAGAAATTTTTGCCGAACACAAAGGACGGATTGGCGGCGTTGTTATTAAACTGATAAGAGGCGCTGTATTTGGAGAGGATCGCCACATCGCCCGAAAACTGGTAGAGGCCGTTGCTCAGCGTCACGTTGATGTCGCCGCCGGAATTATCGACAAAAGCCACGTTTGGAGAATCATATCGGGCGGGGACGATGTTGGTGAGGGTCCCTCTGAACTGCAAATTATCCGCCTCAATGACGCCCGCCTGTTGAGAAATCCCGCCGGCCCCATCGATAAACAACGTATTGTTTCCATTTATTCTTCCCCCGCTCAAGACTCGCAATGTCCCATAGGAATAAACAGATTCGGGCGCCGCCGTTAAAGTCCCTACTACCGTCAACAATCCGTCCGTTTCAAGCCCCCATCCGCTCACCGTCGTGGTGTCGAGGACGGTGAGATTCCAAAGCGGCGTGTTAGAGGTCTTGGTTCTCAGGTTCTGAGTAATGCCGGCCATAATCAAAGTGGAGTTGTTGTTTTGGAAACTGGCACAGCCATAAATATCCGCGTTTCCGCTCACGGTCCAAGTAGAAGCTCCGAGGTTGGTCTGCTGGTTGGTCATCGTAACGCCGCCGGCGACGGTGACGTCGGAGTTCGTCGCGGTGTTGTCGAAGATGGCGGCTTTTTCCAGGGACAAAGAACCAAGAACAAAGAACGCCGTCAAAGGTTTGTACGTGGCTTCGCTGGCACCGCCGGTCGTGACTAACACGTGATAGAAGCTCGCCCCGCTCATCAGGATAGTGTGCGTGCTCGCGTCCCACGAGGCGAAGGTCACGGTGGAGGCGCCGGCATCAAAAGTTCCTGCTGTTCGATTCCAGTCGCCCTGGATGGTGACCACCGAAGTGCCAAGCGAAATGCCGCCGCCGGCCTGGCTGAAGTAGCTGGATATCGTGACGTTGTAACTGGAGGTGTAAACCATCCCTGAATAACCGGAAGTGATTATGAGTGTTGAAACCTGGATCCCTGCTTCCGCAGGGATGACGGACATGGTGCAGTTCCCGTTATTGCTCCCGGCGCCGTCGAAGATGACGGCGTGGGTGGAGGTCGGAACCGAAGCGCCAGGAATCCCGTTCGAGGAGATCGCCCAGTTGTTTCTGTCGCTCCACAAACCGTTTGAATCGCTAACCCAGTAGCGGTTCGGGCCTTCACCGGCGGGCTGGGTGAAGATCCAGTTGTTGTTCGATCCCGAATCAAATCCGCCCGGATAGTCTACGATCTGAATGCCGCCGTTCGCACCGGCATTGGAGGAGGACACGTCGACATACTTAACCGAGTTCGTCGAGGTGTTGCACAGGAACCACTGCGCCGCCCCGCTGGTTGAACGCAGCACCACCGGCCATGTGGCCGTTCCCTGCACGGTGAACGTCGAAATGGTAAATGTGGAGTTCCCGGCGAAGAAGACCGTGGCCCCTTGTCCCAACCCCGCGCTCAGCACCCGGAATCCTTCAGCGGTAAATGAACTCACAAACGTCAGCCCGTCGGAAGAAGTGTTGGAGGAAATAAGCGTCTCGACATCCTTGCCGCGGAAATCAACGGTTTGGGCAGTGTTGGTGGCGAAGGCGATGTTCCCTGTGCCTTTGTTCCAGGTCAGGCTGCTGCCGTCAACAGTCAAGAAGGTCACGTTTCCTTCAAAAATCCAGTTGGGGTTGTTGGCGGCATCGTCGATAACGTTGACGTTGGGCCCGGTGCCGTAAAACGTCACATCCCCCGTGAACCAATATGTTCCCGGCTGGCCGCGGAAAGTGTACGTATTACCTGTTGACCCAGGAATCATTATTATTACTGTCGGTGATTCAAACTTGGCCGGCACAATATTGGCTAAATGGTTTCCACAAAGGACAAGTTGGTTTACTTTGATGGATCCGTCCATCTGGCTCAAGGCTCCGCCGTCCATGCTGAGATGTCCATCTCCATCGACGAGACCGGTTGATGGAACCTTAAGGTCGGCGCCACCACCGTCAATGGACAAAGATCGCTCGTTATTCATCGTTAAAGTGCCCGACACCCTAGCCATATGGATAATAGTCACATATGTGGCAACTGAATCGTCGACAGTGATCGTCCCGGTAATTTCAAGGTCATAGAGATCCTTGTTATAAAAAGTATTCAATTTTTTCCCGGAGCCAACCAATTTCACGAGAGACTGGTCGGCATTAAACGTCCCGACGGCGGAATGATTCCAGTTGCCGCTCACCGTCCAGGTGGAGTTCCCCATGTTGGTTTGGTTGTTGGCCATGGTCACATCGCCCGCAACGGTGATGTTCCTGTTGTTGGTGGCGTTGTCGAATGTTCCTCTCTCAAGTGCGAGGTTCCCGAGGACGAAGAGATTATCCTGAGGCTGGAAGGTAGCTGACGCCGTTTCGGTGGTGATGACCAAATTGTAGAAGCTCGCGCCGGAGCTCAAGATGGTGCGCGTCCCGCCCTGGGACTTCAATGTGAACGTCGACGTCCCCGCGTCAAAGGTCCCGCCCGTGCGCGAGAAGTTCCCGCCGATCTGAACCGCCGAGGTCCCGAGCGAGATGAGGCCGCTGCTCTGCGCCCAATTGCTGGAAACCGTCACGCTAAAGCTGGAGGTGTAAATCGATCCCGTGTAGCCGCTCACCGTGAGCGTCCCGATATTCACCGTGGCATTCACCGTGCAGGTCCCGTTCGAGGACTGCGCCGACTGGTTGACCGCGCCGTCGAAGACGACTGTTTGCGTGCTCACGGGGACGGAGGCGCCCGCAGGTCCTCCGCTCACCAGGGACCAGTTGTTCTGATCGTTCCAGTTGTCCGCGCCGCTCGCCACCCAATACCGGTTCCCGGCATCGCTGAACACCCAGTTCCGGTTATTGCCCAAGTCCTGGCTTCCGAGGGCCATCATCGTCTTTCCGCCCAATGCGTTCGAATCTTTAACCTGGAGATTGACCAGCGTCTGGCTGGAGCCGCTGTAATTGAAATACCACGTGGCGTTGTCGTTGAGGGATTTTAACGAGATGTTTCTGAACTCAACGGCGTTCACAACATACTGGGTGGTGCCGTTGGTGAACTGGAGCGTGGCGCCGTTCGTAACGTCGCGCAAGGAATAGAAGGTCGTCGAGCCGCTCAACTGCTGGACATTCGTTCCGTCAAAGACGACTTTGCCGTTATTATGAATGAAAGCGCCGGACCCGGACACCTGCCAGTTCCCGCCGACGGTGAATGAAGTGTCGTTCGCCACGCCGGGGGCGGAGAACGTCCCGCCGGTGATTGAGAAATTACCGTCCACATCGATGGCGGAGCCCGCGCTCGAGGCGCCCACGGTTCCCGCGGCGACGGTGAGGCCGCCGGCCGTTTTCAGGCCGATGGTGTTGCTTCCGGCGGTGAGCGAGGCGTTGACGGTTATCGAAGACGGCTTTTTGCCGTTTCCGATGGCGATGGTGGAGGCCCCGCCCGTGGCTGTCACTGTGCTTAAAGTCAGGGGGCCATCCCCGTCGATGGTGACGTTCCCCGCCGCGGTGAATCCGCTCCCTGAGTTCATGATCACCGAACCGCTCCCGCCAAAGACATTGGTGGCGGAGACTGACAAGCCGCCCCCCGAGGTGACGGTCTGATTGGCGTTCAAAATGATTTGGCGAGTGGAAGACATGTTGATTGAACCCGCCGATGTGGTCAGGGGGCCGGATATGGTAATTGAACTGAGCATGATAAACTCCGAAACATACAAATCCGCATTCCCGTTCACATTTATTCCGGATATCGTCGGGGCGGTTAAAGGCTGCCCCATGATTTTGACGGATGAGTTGGCGAAAACGGTTCCCGACAAATAATTGTACGCGGCCGGCCCGGTGTCGTCCATATCGAGGATCAAGCGGACGTCGCTGAATTTACGGCTTGGAGATCCCAGATCCGCATTCTGAACAATGTCGCCGTTTGAATAAATGTCGAGAGCCCGCCCCGAGGTGTTGCCGTTGCTGATCGCTCCCTGGAGGTTCACCGAAGCGGGTGTGCGGTTCTCGCCGATGATGATGTCATTATTGCCGCTGTTGGTGATGGTAGAAAGCGTCATCGCGCCCACACTGTCAATCGTTACAGCTCCGCCGGCGGTGATGGAGCTCCCAGAGTTCATGGTGAAGGTTCCGGTTCCATTATTATCATTGTCAGCCACCACTGACAAAGCCCCGCCTGAAGTGATGTTCTTGTTCGCGGTCAGCGTAATATTGCCGGCGGAGTAAATAACTATGTAGCCGGCGGAAGTGGTGAGGCTGCCGGATACGGTAACGGAATTCAAATTCCGGAAAGAGGATATTGCAGCGTATCCATCACCCACCAAATTAAACCCGTTCAAGACCAAATCAGTGTTTGCTTGAGCATCTATGGAGATCCAACCATCTGAATAAATTGTCCCCGCTCCGCCGGAAAACGTAGCGGTGCCGCCGGTGTTATCATTGTCGACATAGAAGTTTATTATTCCCCATTTTTTGGCGGGGGAACCAAGATTTCCATTTTGGACGATGTCACCGGCCGATAAGACGATTAAAGTTTGAGAGGCCGTATTATCAATGATATTGCCGGTGATTGTTACCGTTGCAGGATTGGTATTAAATCCAACCCAAACCGTCGCGGTCCCCTGAATGGTCATTCCGCCGATGGTGAGAGCCGTCGCTGCTTTCGGTACTATTTTAATAACCCCGCTGGCATAAACCGTCCCCGAATTGTGGCCATATGTGGCAGAACCTGAATTATCCTGATCAACATACAGGCCAACCGTACCGAAGTTCCAGCTTGAGGATCCGAAGTCTGCGTTCTGGGTGATATCGCCGTTGGAGTAAATTGCCAAAGTGCCGCCGCTTGATGTTCTTGAGATGGTGCTGTTGATGATGACCGAAGCCGGAGCGGTCACGCTGCCGATGATCACATCGCCGGCGGAGGTGATGGTATTTAAGGCGAAGCTCCCCGCCGTGCCGACGGATTCGATGGTGATATTCCCGCTGCCGGTTGTGTTGATGCTTCCAGAGGTGTGGTTGATGGATTTCGCGTAGATGAAAAGATTGGATGCGACGGTAATCGTCCCGCCGTTGATGGTGAGGAGGCCGCTCACGGTCATGGAGCCAGCGTTGACTGTCCCCGCCGAGAGAGTCATGTTGCTCGACACCGTTATCCAATAACTGCCCGCCGTGATGGTGCTGGTGTACGCGCCGCTTACGGTCAGCGTGGCCACGGCCACATCGGCCGTCAAAGTGCATGTCCCCGTCGAAGATTGCGCGGATTGATTCACCGCCCCGTCGAAGTAAACCGTGTGCGTGCTTGCGGGCACGCTCGCGCCGCCGGCGCCGCCCGAGGTCAGGCTCCAGTTCGCCGCGGTGCTCCAATTGCCGGCGCCGGCGGCGACCCAGTATCTCACCCCCAGATCCGGCAATAGGGCCTGCGCCGTGGCCCCGTTGGAAAGCGCGGAGTACTGGCCGGCATGATCCTTCGTCCAGAGGCGCAGGTAATAGGTCTTGCCATTAACCAGCCCGCCCAGCGAATAAGTGCGGGTTGAGCCCGGAATAACGGAACTGGTGGCGATGGTCACCAGCGGCGCGGAGGATAACACCACCGTCGGGCTCCAGTCAACAAAGGCGGAATCGGTGGTGTACTGAACGGTGAAAGTGGAATTGTTGAGCGTCCCCTTCGTGGCGTCATCCCCGGGGGCGGTCCAGACCAGATCGATTGTTCCCGCGCTCCCGCCTTCCGCGGCGGCCAGGTTCGTCACCGCCGCCGGCGGAACACCCGTCCACAGGCTCCCCGTTTCCGAAGCCGCTGAGACCGCGAGTCCCGCGTCCACCGTGAAGACGCGGAAATAATAGGTGCTGTCGGTCCGAAGCCCATAGGCGGCGAAGGGCTGGACGTTCCACGGCTCAGTGGACTTGAGCAATACCCCGTACCGGGTTCCTCCGTCGAAGCTCTTCGGCGGATTCAGGTAATTGCTGAATTGCGCCGTTCCGGTGGCGAGGCCCGGAATCACGAATGAATGGCTGAAATCGGCCCGGGTAGATACCTGGAGATCATAGGTCAGTGAATTTTGCGCCGTGGCCCGCGGCTCGTTGTCGGCGGCCGGCGGCCATTTGAAGGTGGCCGTCGAGACCCCGGTCAGACTAAATACAAAGGAAAAGGAAAGCCCGGCGGGCGGGTTCGGAGCGGCGTTGCTGCGAACCGTGTGCATCTTATTGATGAGGATCACGCCGCCGATCGCGATGTCTAGATCGCCGTCGTTGTTAAAGTCGGCGGCGGCACAATCGTCGGAATAATAATTGGAATTCGCCGGGAAGATTTCATAAGGGACGGGGTTGTAGTTTCCGCCGCCCATGTTTTCATACATCCGGCCGCTCTTGGTAAGGTCGTCCTGCATGGCTTCCCCGCCGGTGAAGATGTCGAGATTCCCGTCGTTCGTGAAGTCCCCCCAAACCGAGCAGCGCTGCAAACCCCCGTGGAGGCCCGCCACGTTTACAGCGGGATCGAAGGTCCCGTCGCCATGCCCCTTGTAGACTCTCAGTTCGCCCCGATAGGGATTTATATGCATGTTCAACCCGCTGGAAAGGATGTCCAAATGGCCGTCGCCGTCATCATCGGCAACGGATACATTTCCATCATTTAAACCGTTTGCGCCTTCCGGTGTGATCGGAGTCTGATTGAAAGTCCCGTCGCCATTATTCAGGAATATTTCAAAATTCCCCGCGCCCTGTTCGATGACGTCCAGGCTCCCGTCCTCGTTCACATCCGCCAATACCGAATAACCGTACCACTCGCCTCCCGGTGCCACCGTCACCGGGGTCGGGTTGAAATTCCCGTCGCCATTGTTCCGATAGGCGTAAATTTTTGAGTTGCTGCCGTCATAGCCGGTCACCACGACGTCCATATCTCCGTCATTGTCAATGTCGCCGCACTGCACCTGGCCGCTAAAGGAATTGGGCGGGGCGACGCTCACCCAACTATTGGAAAACGTCCCATCCCCCAGATTTCTGACCCAGCGGACCTGAAGGCTGTTGGAAATAACAACGTCGAGATTGCCGTCTCCGTCGATATCGCACCAGGTCGATTTGGACCACGGCTGTCCGGTGTTGAGCGTGGTCGGCGAATCAAAGGTGCCGTCCCCCTTGTTGCGATAAACCTTGTTGGCGATCAACATGTCCAGAAAACCGTCTCTGTTGTAATCCCCCCAGGAGACCTGTCCCGTGCCCCACCCTGCCACATCCGTGGTATCAATGAACACCCCGGCCTTCGCCCATGGGCGGATCGCTGTCGTATCGACGGCGCTCCAGCCCGCCGTGTTGGATGACTTGATAACCCACCAATAGGTCGCCATCGGCGTGAGGCCCGTGACCACCAGGGATTCCAGACCTATCGACTTCGGCATCAAAGTGAGCGGGAGGGTCCCGCCGGTGCCGAGGGCCGCCGCCGTCGAGAAATCGGCTTCAGAAACTATGGGGCCGTCGGTGGAGAAACGGATGTCGTAAGCGGAGGCGGCCGGATAGGGAGCGCTCCAGGTCAGCTTTATCTGGCGGGCGCCCTGCGCGGCGAGGTCTGAAATCGGGTCCGGCGCCCGGGGAGCCAGATAGGTCGACACCTCGACCGCGAAAGAACCGGCCGTCAACTGCGGATCGATGGTCTGAACCGACCAGTAATAGGTGGCGCCCACCGGAAGTTTCAATTCGACGCCAAGAGGTGAGGCGTCAAGTTTCGGGCGCAGATAGTTCCCCAGGTTCGGCGGGCCGTAGACGCCGGACACGGTGCTCGAAGAGAGCGAATTTGTGCCGACACGGATGTTGTAGTAAAGCGCGCCCGCCGCCGACTCGGCGTCGCTTCCCGGCGACCAGGTGAGATCGAAACCGGCGCTCGCCGTGCTCACCGCGAGCCCCGACGGCGCCGCGGGCGGAACATTCGGCCGGGCCGTGTGCATTTGATTTTCGTAGACACAAAGACGCCTGTTCGTCCCGTCATTCCCGGCGACAAGAATGTCCACGTCTCCATTTTTACTGTTGTCGGCGAGAGCGACCCGCGCGTTGACCTGGCCGGGTTCGCCTCCAATGGAGCCGATCTCGAGCGGCGTGGGGTCGAACCCAGTCCCGTTCTTGTTTAGATAGACCCGGAGATGGGGGTTGAGGATCGAATCAATTCCGCTGATGATGAGATCCAAATAACCGTCGTTGTTGACATCCCCCCAGGCGAGCGACGCCATGGAAAGAGACTGAGCAGCCGTGTCTAGGACCAGAGGATCGTCGAAGGTTCCGTCGCCCTTGTTCCGGAAAACCTTAATGACATTGTCCCAGGCCGGGTACTCCGATCCGGCGACGGCGGCGTCCAAATAGCCGTCGTTGTTGTAGTCGCCCCAGGCGACGGCCCCACTCGGGATCCCTGAACTCGAGAGAACAATGGGATGGGCGGTGTCAAACTTCTGGTTCCCGAGGTTTTTCATGACCACGATCTGCTGCGCCATCGAAACGAGCACATCCGCTTTCCCATCGTTGTTAAAATCACCCCAGGCTGCGTCACCGTGCCCGGCGCCGGGAGAATTGTCGAGCGTAATTGAGGCCGGGTTGAAGCTTCCATCTCCCTTATTTTCAAGGACCACCACTTTTCCCGTCGTGCAGCAATTCCAGCCGCTCACCAATAGATCCAAATCTCCGTCATTGTCGGCGTCGCCGAACTCGAGGGTGCCGCGCTCAGTGGCCCCCTTAAGAATGTCAGAACTCACAAAAACGGGTGTGAAACTCCCCCCTCCCAGATTCTTGTAAATTTTAGTTCCGAGGCTTAAAGTGCCGTCTCCCGATACCGCGATATCCGCCTGTCCGTCCCGGTCAAAATCTCCGCACGCCACCGGTCCGTTGAAAGGATCCGCGGCATCAATATCCGCGCCCGCCGCATAGGTTCCGTTTCCATTGTTCATATAGAGAAGCACCCTATTGTTCCAGCTGTCGTCCTTGCCGCTGACGACCGCATCGGGATAGCCGTCATTGTTAACATCACACCAGGTGAGCCCCGAGGCCTGAAGGGCCGGCGACAATTCATAGGGAGCGCCGAATAGAGGAGTAGTGGTGTATCCCGTCGCGGCGTTGGAAAGGCCCGACCAGTTCGGCTTCTCATCGGCGGTGAAGATATAAATGTAATAAGTGGATTGGGTGGCGAGGCCGGTGAGAACATACCCCTGGGTGGTTCCGGGAATGACCGCGGAGGTGGCGATATCAACGCGGCCTCTCGTCGACGTCGGCCCGCTGGAATAAAGGAGGCCGTCCATATCGGCCGCCATCGATGAATAGAAAATCCGGAAGGTGCCGGGGTCCAGATTCCCGCTTAGTCCGTCGTCCCCGGGCGCGGTCCACGACAATTTGATTTTGTCGTAAACGCCGGCGAGCGCCGTCAAGTTCGTTATGGCCGCCGGCGCGATCCCGAATTGCCAGTTGGTGTTGTTCCCAAGATCGGCGCTCGCGTCGTCCGCGATCATTTTCGCCCCACCGAACACGCCGGCGTTGGAATCCCGCACGCGCAAGCCCGCGAGCGTCTGCGATGAGCCGTAATAGACGAAATACCAGGTGGCGCCTTCGGAGTTGGACTTGAGGCTGATGTCGCGGAACTCGACGGCATTTGTCACATACTGCGTCGTCCCCGCCATAAATTCGAGCGTCGCCCCCGATGTGAGTGCGCGGAGCGCGTAGAAGCTTGTCGAGCCGGAAAGCTGGTGGATGCCTGAGCCGTTAAAGGTGACGGTGCTGGAGCCGAAGTTAAAGCTGCTCAGGTCGATGTTATTGTTCACCCAGTTGCCGCCCACGGTGATTGAACCGCTTGTAACGGCGATTCGGCCTTTCGCCCCAATCGTCAGGTTCCCATCAACCGTTAAACTGTTGACCGTAACATTAAGCGTTACATAGGAGGCCTGGGGGACATCGACATCCAGATTACCTTCCATCAATGTTGCGCCGGCCAGGCTAAAAATGGGATTCAGGGGCGGGGAATGCATGGCCGTGGCCGCATCAAGGTGGACGCTGTGATAGGTGTCGGCGGGAAGGGTTGTGTCCGTGTCGCTGTAAAACCAGAAGAGGGCGTCGTTCGTGGTCCAGTCCACCGTGCCGCCCGAGTGGGTGTAGGCCCCGGTAACTCCAGAATTGTTTCCAACAGTCACTCCGCCTGAACCGGCGATAAAGGTCCCGCCGGTGACGGTGAAGAAGTCGTTTATTTCCATCGTGGTGGAGCCGCCAATAATATATCCGCCCGTCTCAAGGACGGTTCCCGCCGTCATCGAACTGGCGGAGGCGGTGAAGGTGCCGCCGGCAAGGCTGAAGGTGCTGGTCACCGTCAGCCAGTGAGAAAGGGAGATCGTTCCCGTATAACCCGAGGTGACCGTCAATGAGGAGACGGTGCCGGTGAAGGAGGCATCGACAGTCGCGTTCCCGTTATTGCCGCCCGCGCCGTCGAAGATGACGGTGTGTGTCGATACCGGCGGCGAAGCGCCGGGCGTGCCGTTCGAGAAAGTCGCCCAGTTATTCTTGTCGCTCCACAGACCGTTCGAAGCGCCGACCCAGTAGCGCTCCGGTCCCTCGCCCACGGCCTGCGTAAATATCCAGTTGGTGTTGCTCCCCGAATCGACCCCGCCCGGATAATCCACAATCTGAATTCCGCCGTTGGCGCCGGCATTGGAGGAGGACACATCCACATATCGCACGGAGTTCGTAGAGGTGTTGCACAGGAACCACTGCGCCGCTCCGCTCGTTGAACGGAGCACCACCGGCCACGCCGCCGTCCCTTGAACGGTAAATGTCGAGACGGTGAACGTGGAATTACCAGCGAAGAAGATCGTGGCCCCTTGCCCCAGCCCGGCACCCAGCACCCGTAACCCGGCACTCGTAAAGGAACTGACGAACGTCAGCCCGTCGGAAGAAGTGTTGGAGGATATTATCGTTTCAACATTCATCCCCCTGAAATCAGCGGTTTGGGCGGTATTCGAGGCGAAGGTGATGGTGCCGGTGCCTTTGTTCCAGGTCATGCTGCTGCCGTCAACGGTTAGGAAGGTCACGTTCCTTTCAAAAATCCAGCTCGGGTTGTTGGTCGCGTCGTCGATAATGGTGGCGTTGGGCCCGCTGCCAATAAACGTCACATCCCCCGTGAACCGATAGGTTCCCCCCTGGCCCTGGAAGGTGTAGGTATACCCTGAGCTTCCAGGAGACATAAATTGCACATCGGGGGATTCATATTTGGCCGGCACGACATTGGCGAAATGGTCTCCCTCAAAAATTAGCTGATTCACTCTGATGGCGCCAGCCATCTGGCTCAAAGCCCCAATGTTAAGATCTATGCATCCATCTCCGTCAATGATCCCGGTCCCTTCCACCTTCAAGTCACCGGAATCTTTCGCCAAACAACGACCATCGTTCAATGTCAAGGTGCCCGATACCCTGGCGATATTGTCCACCCACACGGCGGAAAAGTCTGAATAGTCAACAGCAATAATTCCGGTAATTTCGAGGTCATAGAAGTTCTTATTCCAAAAAGTTGCCAGTTTTTTACCGGAGCCAACCAATTTCACCAGGGACTGGTTGCCGTTGAACGTTGTGACGGAAGAGTGATCCCAGTTCCCGCTCACGGTCCAGGTGGAGGCGCCCATGTTGGTGGTACCGTTGTCCATCGTCACGTCGCCGGCGACGGTGATGTTGGCGTCATAGGTGTCGTTGTCGAAGGTGCCTCTTTCGAGCGAGAGGTCGCCGAGGACGAAGAGATTATCCTGTGGCTGGTAGGTGGCCGACGTCGTTTCGGTGGTGATGACCAAATGATAGAAACTCGCGCCGGAGCTCAAGATGGTGCGCGTCCCGCCCTGGGATTTGAAGGTGAAGGTCGAAGTCCCCGCGTCAAACGTCCCGCCCGTGCGCGAGAAGTTCCCGCCGATTTGAACCGCCGAAGTCCCGAGAGAAATGAGACCGCTGCTCTGGACCCAGTGGCTGGAGATCGTCACGCTGAAGCTCGAGGTGTATATCGCCCCCGTGAACCCGCTCACCGTGAGAGTTCCGATATTGATCCCCGCATTCACTAAGCAATTGCCGTTTTTCCCGTTCCCACCATCGAAGTAAACCGTGTGGGTTGACGCCGGTACGGAAGCGCCGCCGGGGCCGCCGCTCACCCAGGACCAATTATTGGAATCATTCCAATTCCCCGCTCCGCTCGCCACCCAATACCGGCCTCCCTTGTCCCCCATAAACACCCAATTGTAATTGTTCCCCAGATCGACGGAGTTGTAGGCGTATATCGTGGTGGTGGCAAAGGAGGATGCAACATGCACCCCGTAAACTGTCTGCGAACTTACGCCGCTCAAAATCCACTGTTTTGAATCGGTGGAGAGAAGAACGACGGGATTCGCCACTGAACCGCTCATGGTGAAGGTGGAAATCGTAAAGGTCGAACCACCCGCGAAATACACCGTCGCCGCGTTCGGAAGCGCCCCGGCGTTCACCAGCAAACTCGGCGTCGTGAACGAACTTGAAAACGTTAAACCGTTTGAACTCGTATTAGAAGAAATAATTTTCTCGACATTTCTTCCGCCGAAATCTATCGCCTGCGCGACCACGCCAGCGAAGGAGATGCTACCCGTCCCTTTGGACCAAACCGTGTTCGAAGAAAGGCTGACATTTCCCGAAACCGTCATATTCCGGTTGTTCGTCCCGTTATCCCAAAGGTTGGAACCGCCGGCCGCGAGATTTCCGTCGATGTAGAGGTCGTTCGTCTTCGGCTGTAAGGTCCCGGCGCTGGAAATAGAGAGATCGTAGAAGTGGGAGGTGCTCGGCTCGATCGTCTTGGTTCCCGCCCCGTCAAACACAACCCGGCCACTGTTGTGCGTGAAGGCGCCCGCCCCCGACACCTGCCAGCTTCCTCCGACGGTGAAGGAGGTGTTATCCGCCACTCCGGGAGCGGAAAGGACGCCGCCTGAAATGAGGACGCTTCCGTCAATATCAAAGTCGGAGTTCACGCTGGAGGCGCCGACCGTGCCGGCCGTAATGGTCAAGTTGCCGGTTGTTTTCATATCTATGGTATTACTGCCGGCGGTAATCGAAGTACTTATAGTAATGGAAGAAGGCGTTCGGTTGTTCCCAACTGTGATGGTTGAGGCCCCGCCCGAGGCCGTCACCGTGCTTAAGGCCAAGGCGCCGTGACCGTCGATGATTATGTCCCCTGTGGCATTCAATCCGCTCCCGGCATTCATGGTGAAGGTACCGGTTCCATTATTGTCATAGTCGGCTAAAATAGTGAGACCCGCGCTGGAAGTAATATTTTTGTTGGCATTCTGTGTTATATCTCCATTGGAGTTAATAAAAATTTCTCCTGCATCGCTGCCCGACGTGTTTCTGATATTGCCGTTGATGACGACAGATGCGGGTTGGACGAAGGTGCCGACATATAAATAGGGTTGCATGCTGCTGCCGACATTCGCTCCGTTTATGGTAAGAACTGTAGCCGCGTTCGGCTCAAGGTAGGTGATCACGCTATAAACCACCCCTGAAGTATAATCAAATGTCGCCGAGCCCGAATTGTCAGAGTCGAGGTAAAAATAAACAAAATTCCAAGGAGATAATGCGGAGCCGATATCGGCGTTCTGAGTAATGTCGCCCTTTGAATAAATTTTAAAGGCGGTTAAAGCCCCTCCCCCCAGAATATTTCCATTTATGGTAACTGAGTTTGGCGTCCAGTTTTCTCCCACAGTACCGCCCCCGCCGCTCATGTTTATCCCATAAAGGATCATATTCCCGGATCCGTCAATGGCGAGGTAACCGGCCGGATTCAAGTGGCACCCTGAATTCATCGTAAATGTGCCGGTTCCATTATGGTCGAAGTCAGCGTAGATGGTTAAAACGTCGCCTGAAGTGATGTCCTGGTTGGCGTTCTGGGTGATGTCGCCGTTGGAATAAATTTCAATAGACCCCGCCGAAGCCGTCAGATGGCCGCTTATGGTGACGGAAGCCGGTTTGATTGTTCCGCCCACCGCGATGTTCCCGGCGGAAGTAATAGCGCCAAGGGTGAGGCTTCCCGCGGTCCCGGCCGATTCAATCGTGATATTTCCGCTTCCGGTTGTGTTGATGCTTCCCGAAGTGTGGTTGATGGAATTCGCGTAAATGAAGAGGTTGGAAGCGGCGGTGATGGTCCCGCCGTTGATGGTGAGCAGGCCGCTGACGGTGATCGTCCCGGCCTGAATGGTCCCCCCGGAAAGGAACGCCTGGCTTGAGGCCGTGATCCAATATCCGGCCGCGCTGATGGTGCTGGTGTACGCGCCTCCCACGGTCAGCGTGGCGACTGACACATTTGCCGCCAGCGTGCATGTCCCCGTCGAAGGTTGGGCGGATTGGTTCACCGCCCCGTCGAAGTAAACCGTGTGCGTGCTTGCGGGCACGCTCGCGCCGCCGGCGCCGCCCGAGGTCAGGCTCCAGTTCGCCGCATCATTCCAGTTGCCGGCGCCGGCAGCGACCCAATATCTGAATGGCCCATCCTGCGGGCCGAAGAACCAGTTCCTATTATTACCCAAGTATGCCGAAGTTGCGTCCGCGTACATCCCCGCGCCGCCGAGGGCGTTCGAATCTTTTACTTGCAAGCCCGCGAGCGTCTGCGACGACCCGGAGTAAACGAAATACCAGGTGGCGCCGTCGGAGTTGGAACGAAGCGTCAGGTTCTCGAAGTCGACGGTGCTCGTCACGTACTGCGTCGTCCCCGCCGCAAATTGGAGCGTCGCCCCCGAGGTGAGCGCGCGCAAGGCGTAGAAGGTCGTCGCTCCGCTTAACTGTTGGACGCCTGCGCCGTTAAAGGTGACGGTCGAAGTTCCGGCGGTGAATGTTCCTGAGTTTGAAAATACAGGGCCGGTTCCGGTGAGAGTGATATTTTGCGAGCCGGCGGTGAAGGTGCTTCCGGCGATGACCAAATTGCCAGCGGTGACATCGGCCGACAATGTCGTCGGACCGTTGAAGGTGAACGTCGAGCTGTTCACCTGCGCTCCGGCGAATGAAATGTTGCCGGAATCGTTGTGGGTAAACGTAATCGGCTTTGCCCACGATGAGTAGGCATTTACTGTTGTGTTACCGGTTTGCGAGGAGTTTCCGATTTGCAGGGTTGTTCCGTAGGTGAGATAGCCTAGCGTATCGACATCCAAATTCAGGGTGCCCGCTCCGCCCGCCACCCCAACCGTTGTGGCAGCAGTGTTTGGCGCAATCGTCAACGATCTAACACTGTTAATGTCGTTGGCGGCTGAGAGACTAATAAAATCAGTGTTGACGGTAATACCTCCTACGCCGGTGGTTTTTAGCGCATTCGCCACTTCTATCTTAACCCCGTAATTACTGGAAGCTTCCCCGCTGCCACGAATACCTGTGATATTCAAATTTCCCGAGCCGGTAGTTTTTATCGTGGAGTTGGAACCAATGACATGGACTCCTAAATTCATGGCACCCGTGCCAGCGGCGCCTCCAGCGCCTGTGATGTTGAGATTGCCGTTTTGGGTGGAGATAACGCCGCCTGACTCAACATCTAAACCCCAGTCATAACCGCCTGTGCCTACTCCACCATGGGCAGTGATGATGATGGTGCCTGAACCGGTGGTGGTGATGGCGGCTGAGGGGCCATCAACAACGACACCAAGGTTGTAGAGTCCTGATGAGTTGCCGCCCGTGCCCGTAATTGTGATATGGCAGTTGACGGCCGCCCTGATAGTGCCTGAGTTAAATGCATAAAGGCCGCGGTTGTAGTGTCCGCTTCCTGAGCCGTTGCCGCCGGTACCATTGACCGTGAGATTGCCTGTGCCGGTTGTTTGCAAGCCGTTGGCAGCGTCAATGTATACGCCGTAGTTGTTACTCCCACTGCCTGATGGGTTTCCGCCGGTACCACCGACTGACAAACTTCCTGAGCCTGTGGTCATAATGGTCGAGTTGGCGCCGGTGACATAAACCCCGTAGTTTTGAGTTCCGCTACCCGCGCCGCCGCCGGTGGAGATGACCACGAGGCTGCCGTTGACAGTCGAAACCACCCCGCCGCCAGCCACGTACAATCCATAGTTGCTTCCGCTATTAGCGGTGCCTGACCCGATGGCGTTGACATAAAGCGTTCCGGAACCGGTGGTCGTAATTTTGCCAGATGCCCCGGTGAGATAGATACCGTGGTTATTGTTGGTACTTAAGTTTGCACCCTGGCCATTGACGATGATGTTCCCGCCCCCCGCGTCAACGGTGATGCTGCCGACATAGACCCCGTAGGACTGGCCGGAGTTGCCCACTGCAAAGCCCGTGCCGGAGCTGATGGCGACCGCTCCGCCGCCCAAAGTTATGTTCCCGCCGTTCGAAGTGATAGTGCTGGTAATTTTGATGTAGCCGGAATTTGCGCCCGTGTAGTCGGCGTCCAGGATCAGGTTCAGTTTGTTGCTCGTCGAAGCGATACCGCTGCTCACGACAATGCTTCCGGCTGATTTAATCGTGAGATTGGAGTCGGCGCCGGAGTTCTTGGTGATGGGAATGGCCAAGGTCAGGGTGCTGGCGCTGATTTGACTGATGGTGAGACTCGCGTTCGCCAGAATATTGCCCGCCGTGGCCGTGATAATGTAGGCGGTCACGTTGTCCGTCAAGGTCAGATTCGCCCCGGGCTTGTTCACAGCGAGCCCATAGAAGCCCGTCGCGCCAGTGGTGAGCGTCGCCGAATTACTTCCGGCAAAGGTGACCGTTGACGCCCCCGCGTCAAAGATCCCGCCCGTCCGGACAAAGTCTCCCTGGATCGTGACGAGTGACGTGCTGAGCTGGACGGTCCCCGACGCCTGGCTGAAATAACTGGAAATCGTGATGGTGTAGCCGTTTGTATTCAAATTGGCGGTGAACGTGCTGACGGTTAAAGTGGCCACCGTCACGTCGGTGTTCACGGTGCAGCTCGCCACAGAAGCGCCGTCGAAGATGACGGTGTGCGTTGCGGCGGGAACGGTGTACCCGCCTTTGCCGCCGCTCGTCAGGGACCAGTTGTTGGAGTCGCCCCAATTCCCGGCGGCTGGCGCCACCCAGTAACGGTACGGCCCGTCCTGCGGCCCGAAGAACCAGTTCCGGTTATTCCCGTAATCAATTGATGTCGCGTCCGCGTACATTCCCGTGCCGCCGAGGGCGTTCGAATCTTTAACCTGCAATCCAACGAGCGTTTGCGAGGAGCCGGAGTAAGTGAAATACCAGGTGTTGTTGTCCGTCGTCGATTTCAAGGAAATGTTTCTGAACTCCACCATGTTCACAACATACGACGTTGTGCCCGGAGCAAACTGCAAAGTCGCTCCTGGCGTGATGTCGCGCAAAGCGTAGAAAGTGGTCGCGCCGGAGAGCTTTTGAATGCCGGAGCCGCTGAACGTCACGGTCGACGTTCCGGCTGTGAAGGTTCCGGAATTCGAGAACGCGAGGCCGTTCCCGGTTATGGCGATGGTGCTGGAGCCGGCGTTAAAGCTTCCTCCGGCGATGATCAGATTGCCGGCGGTGATGCCGCTCGACAAGGTGGTCGGGCCGTTGAAGGTGAAGGTCGAAGTGTTGACCTGCGTTCCGGCGATGGAAATATTGCCCGAAGCGTTGTGGGCAAAAGTCACCGGCTTCGTCCAGGAAGAGTAAGCGTTCACCGTCGTGTTCCCCGATTGCGTCGAGGTGCCGATCTGCAAACCGGTGCCGTAGGAGAGGTACCCGAGATAAGTGGAGGAAAGATTTAACGTCCCCGCTCCACCAGCCACCCCCACAGTTTCACCTGTTGCGTACGGCGCCATCGTCAGAGAGCCGATACTGTTTATGTCGCTGGCCTCGCTAAGAAAGATCGTATCAGCGTTCAGGGTAATATTGCCTGTGCCAGTAGTTTGCAAACCGTTGGCAATCGCCATTAGTAACCCATAATTGCTTGAAGTATCACCGCTTCCGCGAACTCCGGTGATATTTAAATTCCCCGAGCCGGTTGTTCTGATCGTGGTGTCCTGGCCGGTAACATATAAGCCGTAATTGTTTATCCCGCTACCGGCTCCCCCTCCGGCTGCGGTAACGGTGAGGCCACCATTGACCGCGGAGATTGTGCTGCCTCCGGCAACATAAACACCATAATCAGGTCCACTGTTGCTTGTACCTTTGCCATAACCGGCAAGGTTGATTGAGCCTGTGCCGGAGGTAGTTACCGGACTCCCATTGATGACATCTATGCCATCGTTGCTGCCCGAGGAATTTGATGAATTACCACCTGTGCCTGTGATTGTGATGTTGCAATTTGGACATGCTTGGATACTGGCGAAACTTATAATGACTCCAACATTGTTGGCTCCGGTCCCCCCTCCATTGCCACCGGTACCATTAATGGTAATATTCCCCGTGCCGGTTGTCTGAATTGAGGCACCTAAAACAATATTAATGCCTTGATCCCACCAACCATTACCTGTCGGGTTGCCTCCGAAACTGGTGATTGACAAATTGCCCGACCCAGCGGTTTGGATGAGGCTATTTGTGTCTTCAACAAGGACGCCGTGGTTGGATGTCCCATTGCCCGCACCTCCGCCGGTTGAAATGACGACAAGGTCACCGTCTACAGTCGAGATAACTCCGCCGCCCGCTAAAATCAATCCATAATCGCTGCCACTATTTGTGTTGCCGGATCCGATGGCATTAATTTTTATCGTGCCCGAACCGCTCGTTGTGATTGTTGAAGCGTTCACAAAAACACCGTGATTGTTGTTGGTGCTCAGGCTAGCTCCCCGGCCGTTGACGATGATGTTGCCGCCGCCGGCGTTGACGGCGACGTTGTTGACATAGACGCCGTAGGCCAGGCCAGAGTTGCCGATGGCAAAACCTGTGCCAGCGGAGATGGCCCCGCTCCCGCCTCCAAGCGTTATGCTGCCGCCGTTTGAGGTGATGGTGGAGGCGATGTTAATATAGCCGGAGCCCGCGCCGCCCGAGTCCGACCACAAGGTGAGGTTCATTTTATTGTTGGTGGAGGCGATGGCGCTGGAGACAATGATGCTCTTCGCCGATTTGACGGTGAGGCTGGAGTCGGAGCCGGCGGTTTTGCTGAGGTAAATGGCCAGAGTCAGGTCCCGGGGTCCGGTTTGGCTGATGGCGAGATTTGAGTTCGGCAGGATTTGGCCCGCGGTGGTGGTGAGGGCGTACGCCGTCACGTCGTCAGTCAAAGTCAAAGTTGTTCCGGACTTGTTCACGTTGATTCCGCAGAAGGCCGCGCCGCCCGCGGTGAGCGAGGCCGCCTGGCTTCCGGAGAAGGTGATTGTCGATGTCCCCGCGTCGAAGGTGCCGCCCGTCCGCGTGAAGTCTCCTTGCATCGTCACCGCGGAAGTGCCCAGAGAAATCTCTCCGCTCGTCTGGCCGAAGGAAGAGGAAACCGTCACACTGAAGCTGGACGTATAAACTATTCCGGAATATGTGCCGCCGATGGTTAGAGTCGACACGGTGACAGCGGCGTTCATCGTGCAGATTCCGTTTGAGGCCTGCGCCGACTGGTTCGTCGCCCCGTCGATAACGACCGTGGTCGTCGACGATGGCGCGCTCGCGCCGCCGTGGCCGCCGCTAGAAGTTGACCAGTTGTTCGCGTCCGACCAATTCCCCGCCGCGGACGCCACCCAATACCTCGCGCCCGCGTCGGCCGCGAGGAACGTCCAATTCGTGTTGTTCCCCAAATCCGTCGAGGCCGCGTCCGCCGCCATCGTTTTTCCGCCGAGCACGCCCGCGTTCGAATCCCGCACGCGCAGGCCCGTGAGCGTCTGCGAGGAACCCGTGTAGCAGAAGTACCACGTCGCCGTGTCGGTGGTTGACTTCAGAGAAATGTTTCGGAACTCCACCATGCTCACAACATACGACGTTGTGCCCGGAGCAAACTGCAAAGTCGCTCCTGGCGTGATGTCCCGAAGGCCGTAGAAGGTTGTGGCGCCGGAAAGCTTTTGGATTCCGGAACCGTTGAACGTAACGGTCGAGGTCCCGGCGGTGAAGGTCCCGGAATTGGAGAACGCGAGGCCGCTCCCGGTCAGAGTGATGGAGCTGGAGCCGGCGTTAAAAGTGCTTCCGGCGATGACCAAATTGCCGGCGGTGATACCGCTCGACAACGTGGCGGGGCCGTTGAAGGTGAAGGTCGCATTGTTGACCTGCGCTCCGGCAATGGAAATACTGCCGGAAGCGTTGTGGGCGAAAGTGATCGGCTTGGCCCACGAGGAATACGCATTGACCGTCGTGTTGCCCGTCTGCGCCGAGTTTCCAATCTGCAAACTGGCGTAGCCAAGACAGCTGAGGGTGCTGACATTCAAATTCAATGTGCCAGCGCCGCCGGCGACCCCGACAGTTTCGCTTGCCGTATATGGCGCAATGGTCAGCGCCCCAACGCTGTTGATGTCGTTGGCACCTGCAAGGGAGATGAAATCAGTGTTTACGGTAATACCGCCAGAACCTGTTGTCTGCAAAGCGTTGGCGGCAGCCACATAGACGCCGTAATTACTGGCTGTGGCGCCGCCGCCACGAATGCCGGTGACAGAGAGGGCGCCTGAGCCAGTGGTTTTAATGGCGCTGCCTGCGGCAGTAACATAGACACCGTAATTATTAGTTCCCGAGCCTGCTCCGCCGCCGGTGCCAATGGCAGTCAGGTTGCCGTTGACCGTGGAGATGCCGCCGGCGGAAGTTACTACGTACAAGCCGTAGTTGCCAGTGCTGTCGGTGTTGCCCCCGCCGTTGCCTGTGATATTAATGGTGCCGGTTCCAGTGGCGGTGATGGCCCCGCCGTTGCTATCGACAATAACGCCGTAGTTGTAGCTGCCTGATGAGTTACCTCCAGTGCCGGTTATAACAATATTGTGGTTAGTGGCTGCGGTGATGGAGCCCGGAGAGTAAACATAGATGCCGACGTTCACGTTTCCTGAGCCTGCTCCACCAGTGCCGTTGACCGTGACTTCCCCTGTACCAGTGGTGGTTATAGCATTGGCGACATCCACATAGATGCCGAAGTTGTTGTTGCCGGTGCCTGAACCGCTGCCTCCTGTGCCTGTGACTGTAAGACTGCCTGAGCCTGTTGTTTGTATGCCATTGGCAATATCGGAATAGACGCCGTAGTTCCATAACCCGCTGCCTGAGGAGTTGCCGCCGGTGCCTGTGACCGAGAGAGTGCCTGAGCCAGTAGTTTTGATGGTGCTGTTGGCGCCAGTGACATAGACGCCGTAGCTGCGGTTGCCCGAGCCTGCTCCTCCGCCGGTCGAAACGACCACGAGGCTGCCGTCGGCAGTCGAAATCGCTCCGCCCCCGGCCACATACAAACCATAATCATAACCGCTGTTGGTACTGCCTGCACCTTTGCCATTGATGTTGATTGTGCCCGCACTGCTGGTGGTAATTTTGCCTGATGTGCCGGTGACGTAGACCCCGTGGTTGTTGTCGGCACTTAGGTTGGCGCCCTGGCCGTTAACGATGATGTTGCCGCCGCCGGCGTTGACGGAAACGTTGTTGACGTAAATCCCTGAAGCCTGCCCGGAATTGCCGACGGCAAATCCCGTGCCCGCGGAGATGGCGCCGCTTCCGCCGCCGAGCGTGATGCTGCCGCCGTTCGAAGTGATGGTGCTGGCGATGTTAATGTACCCCGAACCCGCGCCGGTTGAGTCGGCGTCCAGGGTAAGGTTGAGTTTGTTGTTCGTTGAAGTGATGGTGCTCGAGACAATAATGCTCTTCGCCGATTTGATGGTGAGGCTCGAGTCCGAGCCGGAGTTTTTGATGATCGGGATTCCCAGGGTCAGGTCACTGAGCGAGGTCTGACTGATCGTGAGACCTGAGTTCGCCACGAGATTGCCCGCCGTGCTCGTGAGAGTGTTCGCAGTCAGGTTGTCCGCCAAGGTCAGATTCGCGCCGCCGGATTTGTTCACGGCGAGTCCATAGAAGTTCGCCCCGCCGGCGGTGAGCGTCGCCCCCTGGCTTCCCGAGAAGGTGATGGTCGATGTTCCCGCGTCGAAGGTGCCGCCGGAGCGGCTGAAGATCCCTTGCATCGTCACCGCCGAAGTGCCAAGAGAAATCCCTCCGCTCGTCTGACCAAAGGAAGAAGAAATCGTCACGCTGAAGCTGGAGGTATAGACGGTTCCGGAATAAGTGCCGCCGAGGGTCAGAGTCGACACAGTTACGCCGGCGTTCATCGTACAGTTGCCGTTCGAAGGTTGCGCCGACTGGTTCGTCGCCCCGTCGAAAACAACCGTGTTCGTCGATGCCGGAACCGCAGCTCCCCCGTGGCCGCCGCTCGACGTCGACCAGTTGTTCGCGTCCGACCAATTCCCCGCCGCGGACGCCACCCAATACCGCGCGCCCGCATCGGGCGCCAAGAACGTCCAGTTCGTGTTGTTCCCCAAATCCGTCGAGGCCGCGTCTGCCGCCATCGTTTGGCCGCCGAGGACGCCGGCGTTCGAGTCCCGCACGCGCAAGCCTACGAGAGTTTGCGAGGATCCGTTATAGACGAAGTACCAGGTGGCATTGTCGGTGGTGGATTTAAGGGAAATGTTTCGGAACTCCACCATGTTCACAACATACGACGTTGTGCCCGGAGCAAACTGCAAAGTCGCTCCTGGGGTGATGTCTCGGAAACCGTAGAAGGTGGTCGCTCCGGAAAGTTGTTGAATGCCGGAGCCGCTAAAGGTGACGGTCGACGTTCCCGCGGTGAAAGTTCCTGAATTGGAAAACGCGGGGCCGGAGCCTGTCAGAGTGATGTTTTGCGAGCCAGCGTTAAAAGTGCTTCCGGCGATGACCAAATTGCCGGCGGTGACATCGCCCGACAATGTCGTGGGGCCGTTGAAGGTGAAGGTCGAACTGTTCACCTGCGCTCCGGCGATGGAAATGCTGCCAGAACCGCTGGTGACGAAACTGACCGGCTTCGCCCACGATGAGTACGCGTCAACTGTCGTCGCTCCGGTTTGTGAGCTGTTTCCAATCTGCAGCGTCGTTCCGTAGGTGAGATAGCCGAGATAGGTTGAAGTTAAACCGAGCGTCCCCGCTCCCCCGGCCACGCCGACAGTTTCGCTTGCCGTGTACGGGGCGATGGTCAGCGCTCCGACGCTGTTGATGTTGTTCGCTTGCGAAATCAATAACGTATCAGCGCTCACAGTGATATTGCCGGTGCCGGTGGTCCGAAGTCCATTGGCAACCGCCACACGCACGCCGTAATTACTGCCAGAATCCCCGTTGCCACGGACGCCGGTAACAGAGAGTGATCCTGAGCCGGTGGTTTCGACAGTGCCTCCGTTATAAACATAGAAGCCGTAGTTGGAATTTCCTGAGCCGCCTCCGCCGCCGTTGCCGGTTAAAGTGAGGTTGCCATCAACCGTGGAGATGACGCCGTTATTTACATAGAGGCCCCAGCCGTAACTGCTGCTTGAAGTGCCCCTGCCATTGCCGATGATGTTGATGGCGCCTGTGCCGGTGGCATTAATCGCACCCCACACTGCGACGCCACGACTTTGGCTGCCGCTCCCGTTTCCGCCTGTGCCGGTGATGGTTATGTTATCGTTGGCCGCGGCGGTAATGGAGCCCTGGACAACAACGCCGTAGTTGTCGCCCCCCCAGCCGCTGCTATTTCCGCCGGTTCCTGCAACCGCAATTGAGCCTGAACCGGTAGTTTGGATTCCGTTAGTACCAGCGATATTTACGCCGTAATTGTACTGGCCTAAGAAACTTGCGCCGCCGCCGGTGCCGGTAACCGAGATCGCGCCCGAGCCGGTGGTTTTGATAGTGCCAGTAATATAGACGCCGACGTTGTCGTAGAGACTCGCTCCGCCGCCGGTGGAAATGACCACAATATTGCCGTTTTCAGAGGAAACTTCTCCACCCTCACCGACATATAACCCATAATTGCTGAGGCTGTCCGTGTTGCCGGAGCCTTTGGCATTAATATTGATCGTTCCTGAACCGGAGGTCGTGATGGTGCTTCCGTCAACATAAACTCCAATATTGTTGTTGGTGGTCGTGTCGTAGCCTTGGCCATTGACAATGAGGTTTCCTCCGCCGGCGTTGACGGAAACGTTGTTGACATATACGCCGTAGGACTGGCCCGCGCTGCCGACCGCAAATCCGCTGCCCGCGGAGATGGCGCCGCTTCCGCCGCCGATCGTGATGTTGCCGCCGTTTGAGGTAATGGTGGATGCGATGTTGATGTAGCCGGAGCCGGCGCCGGTTGAGTCGGCGTCCATGATGAGGTTGAGTTTGTTGTTAGTCGAAGCAATGGCGCTCGAGACGATAATGCTCTTCGCTGATTTGATGGTGAGGCTCGAATCGGCGCCTCCGGTTTTCGCAATCGTGATTGCCAGGTTCAGGTCGCTGTTCAACGAAGTTTGACTGATCGCCAGGGAAGAGTTCGCCACGATATTGCCTGCCGTGGTCGTGATAATGTAGGCGGTAACGTTGTCCGTCAACGTCAGGTTCGCCCCGGGTTTGTTCACGACGAGCCCATAGAAGCCAGTCGCACCGGAGGTGAGCGTTGCTGAATTACTACCGGCAAAGGTGACCGTTGAGGCCCCTGCGTCAAAGATGCCGCCCGTCCGGAGGAAGTCTCCCTGGATCGTGACGAGTGACGTGCTGAGCTGGACGGTCCCCGACGCCTGGCTGAAATAACTGGATATTGTGATCGTGTAACCGTTCGTATTCAACTGGGCGGTGAATGTACTAATGGTAATCGTCGCGACCGTCACGTCCGTGTTAACGGTGCAGCTCGCCACGCTCGCTCCGTCAAATATGACGGTGTGCGAAGATGCCGGCACGGAGGCGCCGCCAGCGCCGCCCGAGGTCAGGCTCCAGTTCGCCGCATCATTCCAGTTGCCGGCGCCGGCGGCGATCCAGAAGCGGTTGGGACCCTCCGTCACCGGAGGCGTCCCCGTGGCGTAAGTGGTGGCGCCGTTTGAAATGGCCGACCAGTTCGGGACCTCGTCCGCTGAAAAGACCCTCAGGTAATAGGTGGAGCCGTTGGCGAGCCCGGCGAGAACCCAGGATCGTGTCGACCCCAGCACGACGTTGCCGGTGGCGATGTCCACGCGCTGGAGCGAGGTGGTGGTGGATGTGTTCGCCGCCAATCCCACCGTGTCATTCGAGCTGGTCGAATAGAAAATGCGGAAGGTTCCCGTTCCGATGTTCGCCTTATAAAGGTCGTCGCCCGGCGCCACCCAGCTGAGTTTGATTTCGCCGTCACCCGTGCCCGGCGACGCGGAGAGACTGGTGACCGCTCCCGGGGCCTCGTCGGTTCGCACGACGGCCTCGGAGGACCAGGAGCTTGTCGCCAGTCCCACATCGATCGACTGAACGCGGAAGTAATACGTGGTGTCGGTTCGAAGACCGAATTTCGTGTAGGGGAAAGAGGTCCAAGCCTGAGTTGATTTCAACATGACGCCGAACTGGGCAGTGGAGTCTCCCGGCCAGGTTCGAAAGGCCGGCTTCAAATAGTTCCCCAAAAGCGGCGAGCCCTGGTATGGGGTGATGACGCTTGTGTTATTCCCTTGCGGCGGGGCGGAGGGAAGCGAACTGGTCGCCACCCAGAGGTTGTAATATACGGCGTTTGAGGAATGGCCGACGTCGTAGGTTCCGCCGTCCCACTGGAAGGTCAGCGTGCTCACCGTCGTCGCGAATCCCCAGGTTGCCCTCACGTTCGACGGCGCGTTCGGAGGGGAATTGGTGAGGAGACGATGCTCATAATTCCGGTAGACCCGGAGCTGATTCCCACCATCGGAATCGAGCCCGCTCGCCAAGATATCCAAATCGCCATCGCCGTTATAGTCTGCCCAACTGACGCCCCCGCCGACAAGCCCTCCATCCCGTCCATCCACCTCGATTGGATTGAGGTCGAATGTGCCGTCTCCTTTATTGCGGTAAACCCGGAGCTGGCTCTTGCCGGTGGCATCGGATCCGCTGGCCAGAATATCGAGATACCCGTCATTATTGTAATCCCCCCAGGCAACACCGCCCCCCCACCATCCTCCATCACTGGGACTGATTTCGATTTGATTGGTGTCGAACGTGCCGTTTCCTTTATTGCGATAGACCCGCAATTTATAACCGGTTGAATCGCGACCGCTGACCAGAATATCCAGGTCCCCGTCATTATCAAAGTCGCCCCAGGCTACGCCCCCACCATCGAGCCCCCCTCCTGCCCCATCGACTTCAATTTGCGTGGCGCTAAAGGTGCCATTCCCGTTGTTTTTGTAAACGCGTAACTGAGGTGCGCCCCCACTTGTGTAACACCCGTTTATTAAAATATCCAAATCCCCGTCATTGTCAAAGTCGCCCCACACCGCCTTTCCATACCACAGCCCATGATCCCCGGGATCAACTTCAATCGGGTTGGGATCGAAGGTTCCATTTCCCTTATTGCGATAGACTCTTAAATGGTAATTATAATCGGCGCCATTATAGCCGTTGGTCAGAATGTCGAGGTCTCCGTCGTTATCAAAATCCCCCCAACTGACACCGCCATGTTCTAACCCTCCGTTTACTCCACCAACCTCGATCGGCGTCGGATCGAACGTTCCGTTGCCGTTGTTGCGGTAAATCCGCAAAGCATAATTACTGCCATCCTGGCCGCTGCCAAGAATATCCAGGTCCCCATCGTTATCAAAATCTCCCCAGGCCACTCCGCCATCGCAGAGGCCTCCATGTGTTGGATCAACCCCGATCCCGTTCGGATCAAAAGAGCCGTCCCCGTTGTTTTTATAAACCTCCAATCCGCAACCGGTGCCGCTGCTTCCGCTCACCAGAATATCCATGTCCCCATCCTTGTCGAAATCACCCCAGGATACGTCACCCGAACTGAACCCTTTATTTAATCCAGCCACTTCCAGTCTCTCGAAATACCCGGCGATAGCCGAAGGTTCAGGGCTCGACGTATCGACGGCGCTGATTCCAATCGAATTAGACGATTTGATCACCCACCAATACGTCACGCTGGGGGTTAACCCTGTCACGACCAGGGAATCAGGACCGATGGCTTGGGGAACGGGCGGCTCGGAAGTGCCGGAGGCCGCGCCGAGAACGGTGGCGGTCGAATAATCGGCCTCTGTCACGATGGGTCCCGTGGTCGAAAAGCGGATGAAGTATTGGTTGGCCGGCGGATAGGGAGCGGTCCAGGTCAATTTGATCTGACTCCACGTCTGCGCCGAAAGATCAGGAACGACCCCCGGCGCAACCAACTTCACATAAGTGGAAACTTCGGTCGCGAAGGGCCCCGCTCTAAGCCCCGCGTCCACCGCTTGCACCGTCCAGTAATACGTGGTTTCGATGGGAAGATTGAGCCGGACGCCGAGATCGCCAAAGGAATTCAGCGTCGACTTCAAATAATTCCCCATCAGGGGCGACCCGTAGACGCCGGTCACCGTCGTGGAAGATCCCGCGACGGTGCTCACGCGGATGTTGTAAGTGAGGGATTTGGCATCAAAAGATTCGTCCGCGGCGGCCGACCACTTGAATTCAATTCCCCCCGTGGAAAGGGCGACATTCAAACCGGCGGGAACCGACGGCGTGCTGTTCGTTGAAATTAGATGGTAAAAACTCTTGTAAACCCGAAGCTGACGCCCCGACGCGTCCGAGCCGCTGGCGGCGAGGTCGAGGTCCCCGTCATTGTCAATATCGGCCCAGGCCACGCCGCCGTACCTCACTCCCCCGTTCAGGGATTCCACTTCCACCTGCGCAGGATCGATGGTGTCATCGCCATTGCTTCGATATATTCTCAGCTGGCGGCTCCCGCTGGAACTGCGTCCGCTGGCCAGAATGTCCAGGGACCCGCTGTGGTCAAAGTCACCCCACGCCACGTCGCCGTAATCCAATCCCCCGCCCGCACCATCCACATCCAATGGAGTGGGATCGAACGATCCGTCTCCGTTGTTCTTATAGACGCGCAATTGCCGGCCCGAGACGGAATCCTGGCCGCTCACCAGGATATCGAGGTCGCCGTCATTATTATAATCACCCCAGGCGGCGGAGCCATAAGCCAGACCTCCGCCCGCTCCGGCCACCTCGATCTCCGCCGGATCAAACGTCCCGTTCCCCCGGTTCTTGTACACCCTAACCTGATACCCACCCGAGGTATCAATCCCGCTCACCAGAATATCCAAATCTCCATCCCGGTCGAAATCCCCCAAGGCGACCCCTCCATTATAAAGGCCGCCGTTTAAACCATCCACCTCCACCGGCCCTGTAAATGAAGCCTTGCCGTCGTTGTAGAAAATTCTCAACTCTCCGTCTGACCCGCCGATCATGCCGTTCACCACGATATCAAGATCCCCGTCGTTGTCGATATCTCCTATGGCCAGCTGCCCAGAATAGGTTCCCGCGACGTCTACTGGCGTGGAATTGAAGGTGCAGTTCCCATTGTTCAAATAAATCCACAGAAAGTCATCCGACCCATTTGTCAAAACGTCCAACTTGCCGTCATTGTTGAAATCGGCCCAGGCCACACCGCCGTAATCGGTTCCGCCGCCGGCCCCGGGAATTTCAATGGGATGGGTGTCGAAGGTTCCGTCCCCGTTGTTTTTATAGACGCGAAGCTGCTTGGCATAATTGGAATCCTCTCCATTAGCCAATAGATCCGGGTAGCCGTCCCCGTTGCAATCGCCCCAGGCGACTTTGCCGTAGCTGAGCCCCCCGCCGGCCCCGGCAATGTCCATCCTGTAGAACGTTCCCGCGACGGCGAACGGCCTCGTCGAAGTCGTGTCGACGCCGCTTATTCCGGCGGTGTTGGACGATTTGATCACCCACCAATAAGTCACATTCGGAATGAGCCCCCAAACGTTCAGAGTTTCTGTCCCCATCTGTTTCGGCACGGGAGGAGGCGAAGTGCCCGAACCGGCTCCCAAGGCGGTGGCCGTCGAGTAGTCCGCTTCGGACACGATGGGACCCGTCGTTGAGAAGCGGATGTCGTAAAGATTGGCGAAAGGAAAGGGCGCCGGCCAGGTAAGCTTAATTTGCGCGCCCGCTACGGCCACCAAATCGGTGATGACGGCGGGCGGACTCAGGGCGATATACGTCGACACCTCCGCGGCAAAAGGACTCGCTTTTAATCCCGCGTCTATCGACTGCACCGTCCAGTAATATGTGGTTCCCTCCTCCTGTCTTAAACGAACGCCAAGATCCCCGGCGGCGTTCAAGACCGGTTTCAAATAATTCCCCATGAGCGGGGTCGCATAAAAACCGCTCACGGTGGTGGAGGCCCCCGCCACCGTGCTCACGCGAATATTGTAAGTGACGGTGTTGGTGCTGAAGGAACCGTCGGCGGCCGGCGACCACCGGAATTCAATCCCCGTCGTTGTCGCCACCGCCACCAATCCGGTCGGAACTGACGGCGCGGCATTGGGTGAAATCTCGTGGGTCTTGTTTTTATAAACCCGGATATGCGAATTGCCGGCCGAATCAATTCCCGACACCAAAATATCCAAATCCCCGTCGTTATTAAAATCACCCCAAGCGCAGCCGCTATTCGTCAAACCTCCGTTCAATCCCGCGAGCTCAATTTGAGTGGTATCAAAAGATCCCGCGCCATCATTCCGGTACACGCGAAGCTGAGGGTTTCCTCCGGATCCATTGGTATCTTCCCCGCAGGTCAGAATATCCAGGTTGCCGTCATTATTATAGTCGCCCCAGGCGACACCCCCATAGCTCAGGCCTCCGTCCAAGCCATCTACTTCGATTTGATTGGCGTCAAAGCCGCCGTTGTGATCGTTGCGATAAACGCGAAGCTGAGGATTGCTACTGTCATTATCGCCGTTAACCAATATATCCAGATATCCATCATGGTTGAAATCACCCCAGGCCACTGTACCGTAGTACAACCCGCCATCCCCGGGATCAACGTTGATCGCGGTGGAATTGAAAGTTCCGTTGCCATTGTTTCGGTAAACGCGCAGATTGACGCTTGTTGCGGATCCCGAAACCAAAATATCCAGGTCCCCGTCATTGTCAAAATCTCCCCAGGCCACGCCCCCGGCTTCCAATCCCCCATTCAAACCGGCTATTTCAATTTGAGTCGGATCAAACGTCCCGTCACCATTGTTCTTATAAACCCGTAACTGCCGAAATCCATTGTTCCCATTGACCAGAATATCCAATTTACCGTCGTTGTTATAATCACCCCACACCGCTTTGCCAAAATAAATACCGCCGTTCAGCCCATCGACGTCAATGGGCGTCGGGTCAAATGTTTTATTGCCGGTGTTTCGGTAAACCCGAAGTTGATAGTAGTCAGAGCTGTCGCTCCCGCTTACCAGAATGTCCATGAGTCCGTCATTGTTATAATCGCCCAAAGAAATTCCGGCGTAACTCAACCCATTCCCCGCTCCCGCCACATCATAAGGAGTGGAATCAAAGGAACCATCGCCCTTATTCCAGTAGATCCGAAGTTGAGGCTGGCTGTTTTTATCCAATCCCATCGCCGCGATATCCAGAAGCCCGTCGTTGTTCAGATCACCCCAGGCCACATCTTCATAAGTCAGGCCCCCGTTAACCGGATCGACTTCGATGGCGTTGGGATCAAACTCAGGGGTTGTGGTATATCCCGTGGCCGCGTTCGAAATACCCGACCAGTTCGGGATTTCATCGCCGGTGAAAATACGGATGTAATAAGTGGCCTGCGCGATGAGGCCAGTGAGCACCCACGCCTGCGTGGCGCCGGGTGTGACGGCGGAGGTCGAAATGTCAATTTTCTTCAGCGTGGCCGTCGGGGCTTGGGCGGCGGTGAGGCCGACGGTGTCGGTGTCCATAGTTGAATAGAAGAGGCGGAAGGTGCCGGGGTTCAGATTCCCGCTTGATCCGTCATCCCCGGGCGCCGTCCACGACAGTTTGATTTTGTCTGAAACGCCGCCCAGCGCCGTCAAATTCGTGATGGCCGCCGGCGAAGTGACATCCACGCCGAAATTCCAGTTTTCGTTGTTTAATAAATCAACACCGCCAGGATAGTCCACGATCTCTAGATACCCGTTCGCGTCGGAGGAGCTCACCTGCACGTAGCTCACCGTTTGCGAACTCGTCACATGCAGGTACCACTGGTCAGCGGAAGTTGACTTTAGCACGACCGGCCACGACGAATTTCCCTGCACGGTGAACGTCGAAATCGTGAAGGTGGAATTCCCGGCGAAGAAAATCGTCGCGGGTTGACTCAAGCCCGCCGTGTTCACGTAGAGCATCGGCGTGGTGAAAGAGCTGACGAAGATCAGCCCGCTTGAACTGGTATTAGAGGAAACAATGGGTTCTACGCTATTCCCGACAAAATCAGCTGTTTGAGGGCTTGTGCTGGAGAAAGTGATGGTGCCGTTCCCTTTTTTCCAAATCAGATCTCCTGAATACCACTTCGATACCACACCCTCGAAAGTCATGTTGGGATTGTTGACCGAATTATCCACCGTGAGCGATCCTCCGTTGTCCAAATGAAAACGAAGTTCGCCGGTGAAATGAACGTCCCCCGTGATCGTCACTGTCTGCACACTATCCGAATACATTCTGAATAGCGGACTCTTATAAGTTCCGCCCGGCAGGGAGGTCGGATAATCAAAAACAAACTCCCCAATGGATATCTCGGCCGTGGCGTCAAACTGGGATATATTCCGGACCTGAATTCCGCCGGATCCGTTCAATTTCCCAGAACCCACGACAAATAAATAGACTACATCCTCACAACCCCCGACATAATTATTCACCGTGAAAGTCCCACTCACAAAAAGAATATTTTCGCTACAGAAATTCTCTAAGGTTGTCACTGATCCGGAAATTGTGAGGTCGTGCAAATGGTTCGCATAATAATCTTTTTGAAGAATCGTTTTATTGGCCCCATTCATGACCAACTTGGAACCAGCGCTGTCGAAGCCTCCGACATCCTTGGTATCCCAGTTCCCGCTCACGGTCCAGGTGGAATCGCCCATGTTGGTGGTGCCGTTGTCCATCGTCACATCGCCGGCAACGGTGATGTCAGAGTTGGTGGCGGTGTTGTCGAAGATGGCGGCCTTCTCCAGGGTGAGATTGCCGAGAACGTAGAGTTTGTCCTGCGGTTTGTAGGTGGCTTCGGCCCCGCCGGTGGAGAGGACCAGGTGATAGAACGAGGCGCCATTCATCAAAATCGTGTGCGTGCTTGCGTCCGCGGCCGCGAAGGTGACGGTGCCAGTGCCGGCGTCGAAGGTGCCGGCCGTGCGCGAGAAATTCCCGCCGATTTGGACCGCCGAGGTGCCGAGGGAGATAAGGCCGCTCCCTTGCGCCCAGTTGCTGGAAATCGTCACGCTGAAGCTGGAGGTGTAAATCGCACCCGTATAGCCGCTCACGGTAAGGGTTCCGATATTGATCGCCGCATTCACTATGCAGTTCCCGTTTTTCCCGTTTGAGCCGTCGAAATAAACGGTGTGGGTTGACGCCGGCACCGATGCGCCGCCAGGACCGCCGCTCACCCAAGACCAATTATTGGAATCGTTCCAGTTGCCGGCCCCGCCGGCCACCCAGTAGCGCCTCCCTGAATCTGTCATAAACACCCAGTTCCTATTATTGCCGGAGTCGGTGCTGCCGGCGGCATAGATGGGCGACATCACGCCCGGCCGGGCATTGGAATCTTTTACGTCAACCGTTTGAACGTTCTGCGTCACCGCCGACGTCACGCTGATGTACCAGGTCGAACCCGACGTCGTCGAACGGAGGAAAATATTCTGCAAATTGAGCGAACCCGTCACATATTGAGTTGTGCCCGCGGTAAACTGAAGGGTTGTTCCGCTCGTCAAAGCACTCAGACCATAGAACGTCGTTGCGCCGGTCAGCTTCTGGAGAACGCCGCCGTCAAAGGTGACGGTTGAGGAGTGTGCCGTGAAGGTCGAGACGCTGGTCTTCGCCCAATCGTTGGCGACGCTGATCCCGTAGTTCGCGGCGGAAGTGTCCAACGTTCCGGAGGAAATCGTCAATATCCCGTTCACATCCAGATTGTTGCCCAGAGATACCGTGTTCCCGTTGGCGTAGATCACCACGTTCTGGAAAGCTTCGTTGGCATTGACCGTCCCTGCACCCGTGAACGTGACGGTGCCCGTTCTCTCTGTGAAACTCCCGCTCCCCGTGTCAGTCCACCCGCCCGCAACCGAAATCGCGTACGTGCTCGCGCTCACGTCCAAGGTCCCGGCACTGAGCGAAAGAAGCCCGTTCACCGTCATGGAATCCGCCATCACCCAGGACCCCGTCCCATTGAAGGTTATGTTGTTGAAGGCGGAACCCCCGGTGCGAACCAGAAGATTGCTTGCCGACCCATTCAAGGTCACCCCGCCGCTTCTCGCGGTAAAGACCCCGCCATCGTTCAACCACTGACTCGACACCGTCACCGAATAGTTGTTGCCCGCATCCAGGGTCCCCGCGTCGATCTGGAGGGTTTTACCCACATTCAAACTGCTCGCCAAGGTGTATTTCGAAACATTGTTGCCTTTGGCCAGCTCCTGGATCTCCGCCGCGGAAAGAACCCTGTTGTAAATCCTGGCATCGTCAATCCGGCCGTCAAAGTACCGGGAGTTAAATCGATTGTCCCCAATGTTCACGCTGTCATTGCTCACCGTTAACGACCCCGAGTCCGCCACCGCCCGGTCCAAACTCCCGTTGATATAAAGCCGGGTCACCGACCCGTCATAGGTGACGGCCACGTGATACCACACGCCGGTATTGAGGGTACTTATACTGTCCAGCTCATGACAAGTGGGTGAGTGGTGATGGAAGCGCAGATTCCCGGCCACCGTCGTCTCCATGCTGTAATCGACCCCGGCGTTCGTCTTGGAGATAATCCCGGCATTGTCCACCGGCCAGGAGTCCGCCTGAATCCAAGCCGAGAGGGTGAGGTTGCTCGTAATGTCAAAGGGACTGCCGGTCGCGTCCGTCACCCGGACATACTTGTTCACGCCGTCAAAATTCAGGGCGTACGGGTTGGAAAAGGTGATGGAGCTCGTGCCGGCCACCCAATCCCCCGCCACCATATTCTGCCGGGCGCCGTTCATGCCGCTCGAAGAATAATCCCGGACGGTGTTGCCGGCGCCGTCATCCATCTTCCAATACCCGATGAGGCCGCCGCCGATATTCACCTGGTTCAAAGCCGCTCCGCCGGAGATATCGAATGAGTAACTCCCCGCCCCCGCCAAGTCCAGCGTCCCTGTGTTGGCATTGAAGTTTCCTCCGGCCTGGACGAAATTCCCGCCCGCCACCAGATGCCCCGACGGCGCCGTGAAATCCCCTGCCGTCAGAGTGAATCCGCCGTGCAGGGTCAGATCAGCCTCGCCGCTCGACACCGTTCCCGCCGGTTTGTTGATCACCAAGTGGCCGAGCGTTCCGCCATTCATGGTGAGAATCTGACTTTTCGATCCGCTCAGACTGAGTGTGGACGTATCCGCGTCGAAGGTCCCTCCCGTCCTTGCCAGATCTCCCTGCAGCGTCACAACGGAAGTACCCAAGGTGATGGCCCCGCTCGCCTGGCTGAAATAACTGGAGATCGTGAGGTCATAACTTTGGGTATTGAATGTTCCGGTGTACCCGGAGACGGTGAGAGTTGAAATATTTGCAGTGACATCCAAAAGGCAGTTTCCGTTGGCTCCGAAGGCCCCGTCAAAGAGGACAGTGTGGCTGCTCACGGGAACGGAGGCCCCTCCGGCGCCGCCGCTGATCTTGGACCAATTCAAGGGATTGCTCCAGTATCCCGTCGCAGAGGCCACCCAATATCGGAGGACCGAGTCCGGCTGCACACCGAAGTCCCAGTTGACGGTGTTGGTGCCGCTCGAACTGGTTCCGGCGTAAATGGTTTTCCCGCCGGCCACGCCGGCGTTCGAATCCTTCACCTCCACAAAACTCACGTTATTGGCGTCCGTGTTTTTCAAATACCAATAGGTTCCTGACGAGGTGGACTTTAACACCACGTGTTTGGAGCCGGCTCCGTTCACATCGAAGGTCGCGACGGTGAAGGTGGAATTCCCGGCGAAATAAAGGGTTGCCGCCGAGGTCAAATCCGCGGTGTTGAGTTTCAAGTGCGCGGCGGTGAAAGAGCTGACGAACGTCAGCCCGCCGGAGGCGGTGTTGGAAGTTATGATATTCACAAAGGCCTGTCCGTTCGAGCGCACGTACTGGGCGCTTGAGACGTTGACAAACGTGATTTCTCCGGCGGACAAAATCTGCTTTCCCGTGTTGCTCCAGCCGCCTTTCACCGTCAGATTCACGGCGGAATTATTGATCTCGAGCTGCCCCGCGTTCCGGATGGTGACGGTTCCCACGGAAACACCGGTGACAGCGGTGCTGATGAGAGTGGTCACGCCGCTGGCCGCAGAGAGTCCCGAAGGATTATCAATAATCAATTCTCCATTCCCCGCGCCGTCCGCGTAATCCTCGAGGTAAACCGTCCCGGCCGCTCCATCGCTCAAACTGCCGGTGACGCCCCCATATGCGGAGATGGTTCCGGTGAAGACGTCAAAAGCGGAACCCGCTCCGGTCAGAACGATGGAAACCCGGCCGCCGCCTCCGCCGCAATAAATCGAACTGCCTCCGTCGGCCTGGATGCGGCCGCTCCCCAACAGTTGCCCCGTTCTTAAATAGACGGTTCCGCCGGACCCGCTATAGGCTCCGTCGACTCCGTTGGCCGTCACCAAGCCATTGACCGTCGTATTTCCGCTCACCGACAGAATGGCGGCGCCGCCTCCGTCACCTCCGGCTCCGCCGCTTCCCAAATTGATCGGTGCCGTGATGGAGCCATAGGTGTTAGAGGAGGGCCCGCCGCCCCCGCAATCCCCTCCGATCCCGCCATATCCCGCGGCATCCAAACTGGCGTTGGTCGTTCCGCCGGGCCCGCTGCGGTATTGGTAGCCCTTCATGTAGACATCCACAGCTCCTCCCGGCTGAACCGTCAGATTCCCATTCACGGTGAGGTTTAATTTAAACGTTTCATTTATTCCGTTATCGCCGTGAGACAAGGCGCTGTTCGTGGCGATGACGATATCTCCCGTTATGACGGAAGGGGTGTCCACGTTCAAGGTGTAGCTCGAAATCACCAGGGTGGCAGGGTAAGTAATTCCCGCGGTTCCGACGATGGTGACATAAGAACTGGTCGCCCCGTAGACTTTGAGATTCAAGGTGGAAAAGTTGAGAATTGTTGTCGCGGCCACGCCCAAATTGCCGGCGTTCCTAACAGTTACGGTTGAGAAATTATTCAGGTTAACGGAAGGAGGCATCAACGTCGTCACCTGGCCGTACAGATCGTTTTGCCCGTGGTTATCGATGATCAATTGCCCATGCCCGGCACCATCATTGGCCGTTTCCAGATAAATCGTGCCGGCGGCTCCGCCGTCCGTATCATAATGCCCCTCCCCGCCGTAGGCCGTTATGGTGCCGGAAAACGCATTGAAGGCGGATGATGCTCCGGTTAATACGACGGCTATGCGCCCGCCGCCACCACCGATATAAACACCGGGCCAAGTCCCCCCATTCGCATTTATTTTTCCATTTCCAGTCAGCCAACCCGACCGGATGTAAATACTTCCCCCGGAACCGCTGTCGCCGTTCCCTCCCAAGGAACTGATCACCCCGGATATGGTACTGGTCCCAATCACATTCAACGCAATCGCGCCGCCCCCATCCTGTCCATCCCCCCCGCTGCCGAGATTTGTCGGGCTGGTGATAGACCCATAAGGGATTGTTACAACTCCATTGCCATCATAATCTCC
>Ga0315279_10000409_pt1 | contig 87750 bp, 83 predicted proteins | sample YL17G06_20_MG_FD_203694 | JGI IMG/M metagenome (GOLD analysis project Ga0315279, IMG submission 203694) | Sediment microbial communities from Yellowstone Lake, YNP, Wyoming, USA - YL17G06_20 | ecosystem: Environmental > Aquatic > Freshwater > Lake > Sediment | place: USA: Wyoming | collected...
TTTGTCCTAACCCAAATTCATCTAAAGCCGCCTTTAATTTTTCAAAAACCTCTTTACTTATACAAAGCAATTTCCTTAACTTCCCCTCATAAGGGAGGGGGTAACGATCTATGGTATCATTCCCATTATTATAATCTAAAATTATTGATTTATCCAATTAAAAAGAGTAGAATATTCTAATATGAGTTACGAGGCAGCGCTGCAAAAAGGTTGGGAGGATTTAAGTAAACTAAATCCCGGCAAAATCTTAACCGTTAAATTCTTAGGCGATGAATATACTGTAGATTTCGGCGAAAAGAAAATATTCTCCTTGTCTTGTAATGTAGCGGCAAAAGATTTTACCGTAATTTTGATTCTGCATTATCTGGCGCATAAATTAAAAGGCCTGCCTGCCTTAACCGCCGAGTGGGTGACTTTTAAGGAACTATCGGGCGTAGAAGGTTATTATTCTGCTTTTAGAAACAGGGCAATTGAGCCGATAATCAGAAAGTACGGCAGTCATCCCGAAGGCCTACTGGCAGCCTTGGATAGATTACCGGCAAAGAGAGTTGACCAGGGCGACGTGGGTATTGTGTTGGAGGCATTTGAGGGCGTGCCTGTGTTGATTACCCTTTGGCGCCCTGACGATGAATTCGGGCCTGAGGTAAATATGCTTTTTGACAAAAGCATTACCCGGATATTTTGCACCGAGGATATTGTGGTCTTGGCGGGGTTTATTGCCAGCCAGCTATAAAAATAAAAAGTCAAAATGCAAAAATCAAAATTACATATCAAAATCTAAAAATGTTTTAAAAAATTTTGAATTTTGGTTTGTCATTTTGATATTTGATTTTTGATATTTGATTTTCTTAAATAATAAAAAGCCATTCCATCTCGGAGGTGAAAAGTTTATGAGAAAAAGCATTGATTTTATTCTTTTGGCTATTTTATTAACCTTGCTTCCTAATCTTTGTTTCTCTGATACCGAGCCGGTTACTATTTATCATTCTGGTGATTGGAAATTCTCCTTACCGTTTGGCAAATCTTACAATTATTCCGATATCCTGGTCAGGCGGGTTATTGACGGTGATACGATACAACTTGAGACAGGCGAAAGAGTGCGCCTTATAGGTATAGATACGCCGGAGATGCACGAGTCAGATAAGTTATATAGAGATAGCCAAAGGACAGGACAGGATATACGCACTATTCAGGAATTAGGCAGGCGGGCTTACGAGTTTACCAAGAAATTAGTAGAAGGTAAGCGTGTAAGCCTTAAGTTTGACGTGGAAAAATACGATAAATACAACCGGCTCCTTGCTTATGTATATTTAAAGGACGGAACATTAGTGAACGCCGAAATCATAAAACAGGGATATGCTTCTTTGATGACTTTCCCGCCGAATGTGAAATACGCGGATTTATTCTTAAAATTATATCAGGAGGCACGCCAGAATAAGCGCGGTCTATGGAAATAAATGTAGCCCAAACTTATGGAGCGATAGCGAACGTAAGTTTGTTGGCTGAATTTACCCCCACACCAATTACGTATTAGCCTACGCTATTTATGTAATTGGTGTGGGGGTTCAATTCGCACTTATCACTTATGTTCACTTTCGTTCCATAAGTGATGTGCTCATTGAAGGAGGTATTTATGTTAAGATACTTAACTGCAGGAGAATCGCACGGGCAGGCACAGGTTGCTATTTTAGAAGGTATGCCGGCAGGCCTGAAAATAGATTCAACCCGGATAAATTCAGAATTAGAACGCCGGCAACAGGGCGTCGGCCGCGGCAGGCGTATGCAGATTGAAAAGGATAAAGTAGAAATACTTTCCGGATTGAAAAAAGGCATAACCTTGGGCAGCCCCCTGGCTTTGTTGATTGAGAATAAGGATTCAAGCATTGAGAAATTACCCAAGGTAACCTGTCCTCGCCCGGGACATGCGGATTTAGCCGGGCTTCTGAAATATGGATTCACAGATGTGCGCAATGTATTAGAACGTGCTTCAGCCAGAGAAACCGTCAGCCGCGTAGGAATAGGAGCAATATGTAAGATGTTCTTAGAGGAATTCAGGATAAGAATATCGAGTACAGTTTTATCTATCGGAGGCGAATCCACCCGTTTGGCGATGATAAAAAAGATTACCGAGGCCAAAGACAGCAAAGATACTGTGGGTGGTATTTTTGAAGTGGAAGTTAAAGGAGCGCCTTGCGGTTTAGGTAGTTATGTGCAGGCGGACAGGCGCTTGGATGGCCGGATAGCGCAAGCCGTAATGTCTATCCCGGGAGTAAAAGGGGTTGAAATCGGCCTGGGTTTTGGCTATGCAGAGAAGTTTGGTTCTGGAGTCCACGATGCAATTTATTATGCTAAGAATAAAGGTTATTTTCATAAGACTAATAATGCCGGCGGTATAGAAGGCGGTATATCCAATGGTGAGGATATCGTTATCCGTGCCTGCATGAAACCCATTTCTACGTTATTAGAGCCGCTTGATTCTGTCAACATAATCACTAAAAGGCCAAGTAAAGCTTCTATCCAGCGTTCGGATATTTGCGTAGTTCAGTCTGCAGGCGTAATTGCCGAGTCAGTTTTGGCTTACATACTGGCAGATACGTTCCTGGAGAAATTCGGCAGCGACTCTCTTTTGGATATAAAAGATAATTACCATAATTCTCTAAAAAAGATGCGTTAGAAAATATCACCTCCTGCGTCTATTTAAGTGAGGACATAACTTATGGAACGCAAGTGAACATAAGTTATTTGTCCGAACTTAACCCTTGACATTTTGTATCTATAACTACCCGGGGAAATGTCAAGGGTGCAGTTCGCACTTATAATTTAGCTTCACTTACGTTTGCTAAATTATGTGCTTACTACAGAAGGAGGTGATATCGATGGATGAGAACTTAATTCAAGTCAGCCGGATTCACAGGTTTGACGGCGAGTCCAAGCTTAAGGCATTTGTGGATGTTACGCTGGCAGGCGTTGTGATTACGGGGTTGCGCATAGTCGAGGGCAAAAACGGTTTATTTCTGGGTATGCCCCGGCAGCAGGGTAAAGATGGCAAGTGGTACAACTGTGTATACCCGGCAACCAAAGAAATACATCAAGAGTTAACTGATTTTGTTCTGGCAGCATATAAGGAGTGAGAGTTAGAGCTAAACCCCCGCCCCCCCGCAATGCGGGGGGGCGGGGGTTTAGTTTGACAGCGTTTTAACTATATGTTAGAATTGTGGTTATGAACCCCGCCCTTCTTAAGGGTAGGGGTTAAATATTGGAGGAAGGGCGGGGTGAATAATATCTATTTAGTCGGCTTCATGGGGACAGGTAAGACTGCGGTAGGTAAGGCACTGGCTAAGAAAAAGAAGCTGCAATTTGTTGACCTGGATGATTTAATTGAATTCAGAGAAAAAAGGGCTATTTCCGATATCTTTGCCGGAGACGGTGAACCCTATTTTCGTAAGGTAGAGAAGCGGGCTTTAAAGAAAGTAAGCAAGGAGAAGAAATTTGTGGTAGCTTGCGGCGGCGGGATTGTGCTGGATAAAGAGAATATTAAAACAATGAAAAAGACGGGTATAATAGTTTGTTTGACTGCCTCGCCTGAGGTAATATTAGAAAGGACCAGCGCCTATCTTCATCGGCCGTTGTTAAATGTAAGCAATCCGCGCAAACAAATAGAGTTACTTCTGAAATTGCGCGCTCCTTATTATGCCCAAGCAGATAAAACTATTGATACGTCCAAGATTTCTGTAAAGGAAGCGGTAGAGAAAATCGTAAAAGTAACTTCTAAAAGGAAGAAAAAGGAGCAATTTAAGTAATGCCAAGAGAACGAATTACCAGAAGACAGAAGGATATATCAAGATTATTAAGAGAAAGAAAGCAGATGTATAGAGACAAATTAAAGACCTTTAAAAAGAAATGAATAAAAACAGTTAATAGTTACTTGGAGGTAATAATGGGCAAGATATTATTTATGCAATTTTTAGCACTTAGTCTATATACTCTTTTTGTGGGGTTTTGTTTTTGCGATGGATTTAAGTTGCATATTCTAAGGAAACTCGTTTGGTTTATCTCGTTTCTCTTTATAAGTATGTATGTATTGAAGACTAAAAGCGAGTATGATTTATCCCTTATTTTACCTATTCCAACTCTATTAGCAATTTTACTTTGTAATTATGAAAAAAGAAAATCTAATAGGAAGACCATAAACAAATGAATAAAAAACAATTAATAGGTAATCGGAGGTGGTAAAAATGAATAAAGACCAATTAATAGTTGCTTGGGTAATGAGAGGCATAGAATGAAGAAATGCCCTTTTTGTGCAGAAGAGATTCAAGATGAGGCGGTTAAGTGTAGGTTTTGCGGAGAGATGTTAGAAGGAAAACGCCCAGAGACTAAGTGGTATTTTAAAACTTATTGGATAGTCATTGCTTTCTTATGCCTAGGTCCACTGGCTTTGCCATTAGTCTGGTTAAATCCTCGTTTTAGCCCGAAAAAGAAGGTAATCGTAACTATAATAATTATTATCTTAAGCTATTATTTAGGTTCTTTGTTTATTAATTCCCTGGGGTCTATAAAAAAATATTATGAGATAATGTTTCAGAATAATTTTTAACTGTTTGAGGGAGATACAAGGAGATTGTAGAGATAACGAGGAAGATAAAGGAAGAGGAGAGAAAGAAATGAGGGAGATATTAATATTGTTGTTATGTTTGGGGCTAAGTGGTTGCATTCCTTTGCTTATTGGTGCAGGTGTTGGTGCAGGTGTTGGAGTCGGAGTAGCATCGAGCCGAAAATCTATTTCACAAACAACAGCAGTAAATAGAGCTAATCTGTTAAAATTATCTTTAGGAATAACTAAAGACGAAGCAATAAGCATTATGGGAACTAAACCAATGAACGCTTTTTATACAGAACTATCTGGTAAACGCAAAATTACCAGAGGAGTCATAGTTAACAATCCTTATCGGTCAGAAACTCTAAAGGGAAAGAATAAAACATTAGAAGTGGTTTACTATGCTACAGATGTTAAAGATGATGACGGAGCAATTACCGACGACGAACTTACTCCCCTTGTTTTTGACGAGGGTAAACTCATAGGCTGGGGCTGGAGTTTCTTGCAAAATAATGTTAAGAAATATGAAATTAGGATGCGTTAACTAAATGACCTGTGTAATCTATATGAGAGTATCTATGGTTAAGGTGATCGAGAGAGCGGGTGGCTTGGCTTGATTCGAACAGCATGTAGTTTATGCGAGCGGCCAAGGTGCCCGAGCAAGAGCGAGGGCGAGCGAGCAGAAACTTCAAGCGAGATTTTCCTCGGTGGGGAAAATCGAGCGGTGATGCGAGAAACAAGCCAAGACAGGACCCGCTTATGGATAGCTATAAATTAGGAACAATAACGAGATGACACGACTGAAAGCACTAATCGGCTTGAATATGTTTTGCGATATCGGCAGCGCGCGTTTAAAGAAGCTGCTTAATTATTTTGGCAAGCCGGAAAATATTTTAAAAGCTCCTTGCGAAGAATTAATGGGAGTTTCAGGTATCGGCAAAGAAATCGCCAGAAAAGTCACTGCTCTTAAGGAAAAAGATATAGACGAGGATATTGATTTAGCCAGGAAATATAATCTAAAAATTATAACTATAGATGATGAAGAGTATCCCGAGAATCTAAAGCAGATTTATGATCCGCCAATTGTGCTTTATGTTAAGGGAGAACTAACAGGGCAGGATAAATTTAGCATTGCCATTGTTGGCTCGCGCAGGGCCTCTTTTTATGGTTTGTCTTGCGCTGAAAAGTTTGCTTCTGATTTATCCGAGCGAAATTTTACCATTGTCTCAGGTTTAGCGCGCGGAATAGACACATCTGCGCATAGGGGCGCATTAAAACAGGGTGGGCGTACAATTGCCGTGATAGGAAGCGGTTTTCGTCATCTCTATCCGCAGGAAAATAAAAAATTAGCCGAAGAGATTTCCCGATGCGGAGCAGTAATGTCCGAATTCCCCATCAACACAAAGCCCCTCTCCCAAAACTTTCCCCGCCGCAACCGGGTGATTAGCGGTTTGTCTTTGGGTGTTTTAGTAGTTGAGGCAGCCAGAAATAGCGGCGCCTTAATTACTGCAGATTGCGCATTAGAACAGGGCAGGGAAGTTTTTGCCTTACCGGGTAAAATCGATTCTGGTAATTCCTTTGGCACAAATGGATTGATTAAACAAGGCGCAAAATTAGTCTCTTGCGCCGATGATATTATAGAGGAATTTAACATACCTATAACTACAAATCTAAATAAGCGAGAAATAAAAGATGCGAGTTTAGACAGTGGGGTTTGTCTGTCTGGCAACGAATCTCTTTTATATAACTTCATATCAGATCAACCTGTGCTTTTAGATGAGATTGCTGAGAAAACCAGTATTAGCATCTCGGAGATATCGGGAATACTTTTAAAATTACAGATGCATAAATTAATCAGGCAGCTTCCCGGCAAACAATTTATAAAAACTCCGGTCTAACATGGCAAAAAAAGATTCTTTGGTAATCGTGGAATCACCTACAAAGGCAAAAACAATAAGCCGGATCCTTGGAAATAATTTTTCCGTTATCTCATCTTACGGGCATCTGATTGACTTACCGGAAAAAGAATTAGGCGTGGATATCGAAAAAGGATTCCTCCCTTCTTATGTGGAGGTAGGCGGAAGAGCAAAAGTAGTTACTGATTTGAAAAAAGAATCCAAGGACAAGAAAAATATATATGTAGCTACGGATCCGGACAGGGAGGGCGAAGCCATTGGCTGGCACATCAAAAACAGGTTCTTAAAAAATAAAAAAGTTTTACGGGTTGTGTTTCATGAGATTACGCCTGCAGCAGTAAAGGAGGCTTTTAGCCATCCGCGCGATTTTGACCTTAAGATGATTGAAGCGCAGGCAAGCCGCCGTATATTAGATAGAATAGTGGGTTATTTTTTAAGCCCGTTACTCTGGAAAAAAATCGTCCGCGGCTTAAGCGCAGGCAGGGTACAATCCGTGGCTTTAAGATTGATTGTAGAAAGAGAAAGGCAGATTAATAATTTTATACCCCAGGAATATTGGGAGATAGAAGCCGAACTTAAGAAAAAAGACACCGGCGATTCATTTTTAGCAAAATTAGAAAAGATAGAAGGGGAGGCTGTAGAAATAAAGAATAAACTGCAGGCAGATAAGATAGCCCACGATATAAATAACAAGTTATTTATAGTCTCGGAAATAAAAAAGGCGCAAAGGCAACGCTATCCCTATCCACCTTTTATTACCAGCACCTTACAGCAGGAGGCCTTCAACAAATTGAGGTTTAATGCCGGTAAAACCATGATGATAGCCCAACAGCTTTATGAAGGTATTGATATCGGCAAGAGGAGCCCTGTCGGCCTTATTACTTATATGCGTACTGACTCGACACACGTAGCGCCTGAGGCACTCAAAGAAGTAAGGAGTCTTATCTTAAAAAACTTCGGCAAGGATTATTTGCCAAAGACTCCCAATGTTTATAAATTAAAGAAACATGCCCAGGCTGCGCACGAGGCAGTCAGGCCGAGTTTGATTTCGCATTCACCGGAAAGTTTAAAAGAATTCTTGACCGGCGACCAATACAAATTATATGAATTGATTTATCGCCGCTTTATTGCCAGCCAAATGACGCCTGCGCGATATTTAGTAACCACAGCAAACATTATGGCAGGGAAATACCTCTTTGTGGCTTCAGGCACCGCTACTATCTTTGACGGTTTTATGGCACTTTATAATAATGATAACGATGAAGAAAAGGAAAAAAATATTCTTCCTCCCCTCGAAAAAGATGAAATTTTAGACCTGATTAAATTAATACCCTCCCAGCATTTTACTAAACCGCCTGCGCGGTTCTCTGATGGTTCTTTGGTAAAGGCGTTAGAGGAAGAGGGTATTGGCAGGCCCTCTACTTATGCACCGATAATTTATACTCTGGTCTTGCGTGACTATGCGCGCAGGATTAAAGGGTATTTTCATCCTACGGAGTTGGGTTTTAAAGTTTGTGAAATGCTGGTCGAGTATTTCCCTAAGGTTATGGATATTAAGTTTACCGCACTTATGGAAGAAGAGCTTGATGAGATTGAAGAGGGGCGGCTTCAGAGATTAAAAGTCTTAGAAGATTTCTATGCGCCTTTTAAGGAGAGCCTTGATTTTGCACAAAAGAATATCAAAAAAGAAGTTATAAAAACAGGGGAGAGTTGCGATCAATGCGGCAGCCCGATGATTATAAAATGGGGCCGCCGGGGAAAATTCATGAGTTGTTCTGCGTATCCGAAATGCAAGAATTCCAAGTCTATTACTAGCGGAGTTAAATGCCCGCAACCCGGATGCGGCGGCGAACTTATCGAGCGCCGTTCCAGGCGCGGATTCTTCTTTGGTTGTTCTAATTATCCTAAATGCACATTTATTTCAAAGACCCTGCCGCAGGATGAAGACAAAAAAATAGCTGATACCGATAATGGATAGATACATCGAAAAATTTATCAGGTACTTAGACATCGAAAAAAATTACTCTAAATATACAATATTAAACTACCGGTTGGATTTAGAGGGCTTTAAGAAATTTTTGGGTGATTCGGCCTTAGAGAAAGTTGATTATCTGGCTTTGAGAAAATATTTAGCCATACTCAAAGAAAAAAATCTTAAAAACAGAACGATCGGCCGCCAGCTCTCTACTTTAAGGTCTTTTTTTAAATTTTTGATTCGCGAAGGTTATCTTAAAAATAATCCCATAGTCAGTCTTTCTAGCCCCAAGCAGGAAAAACCCCTGCCTTTATTCTTAACAGAAGAAGAGGTAACCAGATTAATCGAGGCAGCCCAGCCTAAAGATGAAAGGGGCTTCAGGGATAGGGCAGTCATAGAGACATTTTACAGCACCGGTATAAGGGTTAGTGAACTAGTGGGATTAAATATCGAAGATATAGATTTTATTGGAGGAGTAGCGAAGGTTATGGGTAAAGGCAAGAAAGAGCGCATTGTGCCTATAGGAGAGATAGCGCTATCAGCAATAAGGGCTTATCTAGAGAGAAGAAAGAAACAGCAGGAGGCGGAGGCGTTATTTTTAAATAAAAGCGGAAAACGCATAACTGACAGAGGTATAAGAAATATCATTGGTAAATATATACGTATTGCGAGTATAAAACGAGGCGTATCACCCCATACATTAAGGCATTCTTTTGCTACGCATCTTTTAAATCGTGGCGCAGATTTAAGGAGTGTTCAAGAGCTCCTGGGGCACGTAAATCTTTCCACGACCCAAATATACACCCACCTTACGACTGAAAAACTGAAAAGTGTGTATGATAAAGCGCACCCGCGCGCCTAGCTTAGTTATAAGTTATAAGTTATGAGTTATAAGTTATAGGTTATGTTTATTCTTTATGATTTGATTTTTCTGGTTTTTGTAGTTTTTTATCTACCCGTATATTTATTGAGGAGAAAATTCCATCCCGGCTTTCAAATGCGCCTGGGGATACTGCCAAATGGGCTTAACCTTGATAGGCCCATTTGGATACATGCTGTGAGCGTTGGCGAGGTAATGGCAGTAAAAAATCTGGTCAGAGAATTGAGGATCGCCTATCCTGATAAGAGATTTTTTATTTCCACGGTTACTCCCACGGGCAATAAAATCGCCAAGGGTATTGCCAGAGAAACCGACTTTGTATCTTATTTTCCTTTAGACTTAAGTTTTATTGTCAGGAGCGTCGTGGATAAGGTTAAACCTTCTTTATTTATTATTATGGAAACCGAAATCTGGCCAAATTTGATTTCCTGTCTTTATCGAAAGAACATACCCATAGTTTTGGTAAATGGCAGGCTCTCCGACCGTTCTTTTAGAGGTTACCGGTGTATAAAATTTTTACTTAAGCCACTCTTGAATAAAATTAACCTTTTTTGCGTCCAGACAAAAATGGATGCAGAAAGATTGCTGCGCCTCGGAGTTTTAGAAAATAGAATAAAAATAACCGGAAATATGAAATTTGATATTAAAGATTACACAGATTCAAAAAAAGATTACACAGATTATAAGTTGAAATTAGGTCTTGAGTCTAATGAGAAACTTTTTATAGCCGCCTCGACCCACCCCGGCGAAGAAAAGATTATTTTAGGTGTTTATAAAAATTTATTGAAGGAATTTCCTGATTTAAGACTATTGATTGCCCCTCGACATCCCGAGAGAGCAACCGAGATAGCCAACTTAATAAAAAGATTTGGTTTTGAAGCAGAGAGGATGAGCCTTTTAAACCCACGAACCCACGAACCCACGAACCCACGAACTATTTTTATCTTAGACACTGTGGGCGAACTGGTTTATTTCTACAATATTGCGGACATTGTTTTTGTCGGAGGCAGTTTAATAAAAAAAGGCGGGCATAATATTTTGGAACCCGCCAGCCTCGGTAAGCCCGTAATATTTGGTCCTTATATGTTTAATTTCCGCGATATCGCTAGGCTATTCCTGGAAAACAAAGCGTGTGTTCTCGTACATAACAGAGAAGAACTTTTGCTAAATATAAAAGATTTATTAAGAAATCCTGGTAAAGGTACAGAATTAAGCCAACGCGCCAAGACAATCATTTTACAAAATCAAGGCGCCACAGCCAGGAATTTGAAATGTATAGAGGAAGCCAGATATGATAATTAAATGCGCTAGAAGAATCGTGATAAGTCTTTCTATTATAATGTTTACATTAATATTATTCTCTTTTAATTCATACGCCGAGACTGAAAACCAGGCAGAAGATAAACCTTCTCACCAGATCGATTCCTACGTAAGATACATACCCAGCCGTTCTTCGGATGCAATGTCAGGTAAAATAGAGCTCATTGAATCTGACGCCAAATACAGTTATGAATTTAAGGCATTTGATAAATTACCCGTAAAGCTCTCTCTCGATAATAATTATATCAGTATAGAAAATTCGCTGGACAGCGTAGAACTGCCGGCACATTTGGTAGGCCTAACCACGGATATAGAGACTACTGTGCCGTTTTTTCATTTTAATAGGACTTATCTACGCATAGGAATAAGCCCTTCTTTTTATGCTGATGATTGGGATTTTCCATCTTCTAGCTTTCGTATACCTCAGCGCTATTTTCTTGTTTACCAACCTGACTCCAAATGGACATTTTTGTATGGCGCGGCCGTATATCCTGATTTTGAGAATGAAGTTTCGCCTATACTAGGCTTTATTTATAAACCCAATGATAAATTAGCCTTTAATATCATACCCGAAAGGCCGAATATCACTTATTTGCTTAACGACAGAATGAGTTTATTTGCTGAAGGCAGCACTCCTTTAAATAGCGAATTTGAAGTAACGCGTGATAATACAAAAAATGTAGTATTGCGTTATAAAGAGACACGTTTGGGCGGCGGCATAAAATTTAAATTCAACCAATACATTCAGAGTTCTATCTCGGCAGGCGGTATATTTAACCGCTGTCTAAAATATAGAGATGGCCAAGGTAAAGTAAATATCAAAGACGGTCTATATACCGAGTTTAGGATAGAGGTAAAAACATAAAGAAACAAAGCTAGAGAAGCTAGAGACATTTTCTAACACAATAGGGGGACAGTTTCCCGATTAGCACGGAAAGCGTCTGTAGGTCTAAATAACTTTGATGAGTAAAGAAATCAAAATAGTTTTGGCGGTGCCGGATTTAAAGTTACGGGAGATATTGTTATATCTTTTAAAGGCCTGGGAATATAATGTGGTAATATTGGAAGAGGGGGAGGATGTAATAGAATATTTAAAAAAGGAGAACCCCAGCCTTATTATTATAGATGCCGCGCTACAAGATAAAAGGGGGTTGGAGATTTGCAAGGAGATAAAAAGCGATTTCCTCACTTCCTATATACCTACCATTGTTTTGATAGATAAGAGGCAATTAAGACGCGATTTGCTCAGTATCGAGCAGGGAGTGGATGATTATTTGATTAAGCCTCCGGACCCGATAGATTTAGAAATCAGGATAATCCTGGCCTTACGCAGCGCAGCCCACCATTTTAATGCCAATGCCCTTACCCGCCTTCCGGGGAATAAACTTATTGAAAGGGAACTTATTCAGAGATTGGATTCCAGGCACTCCTTTTCGTTCCATTACGTTGATATCGATAACTTCAAGTCCTATAACGACAAATATGGTTATATAAGGGGCAATCAGGTTATAGTAGAGACAGCCGGGATTATATCAAAAAATGTCAAGGCATGCGGAAGCGGTAAAGATTTTGTGGGTCATATAGGCGGCGACGATTTCGTGATTATCACAACGCCCGATAAAGCCAAACCCATTGCCAGACAGACTATCAGAGATTTTGATGCGATGGTTCCTAGCCGCTATTTAGATTCGGATATAAAAAATGGTTTTATCCTTGCCCGGGACAGAAGCGGCAGGATGGCAAATATACCTTTGATGAGTTTGTCCATAGCCATTGTGAATAATACTTTAGGCAGGGTATCAAACCTGCTTGGACTCATGGATATTACTACGGAACTAAAAGAATATCTTAAGGGCCTGCGGGGGAGTAATTTTATGGTGAATAGAAGGGTTGTAAATAAGGGGATCAAAAGCAGAACAGATAAGAAATAGAAGACGGATAGCGCAATAGGCATAACAATGTTATTAGGGAAGATTTAATAAAGGTATGATTACACAGATTCCCGCCACAAAGATTGGCGGGTCCGCCAAAGTATTGTGGCGGAAAAGATTAGATTACACAGATAGGTTTTGCGTCGGCAATCTGCGTAATCTGCTTTTAAAATCTGTGTAATCAATGCAACCCTTATTTATTTTACAGAGCATTATGATGCATTATATTTATAATTTAGCTACAGACAGGCATAAAGGGCTTGTAGCAGGAGTGGCTAAATCTTTTTTGTATTGCCTCTCGCTTATCTATGGTTTAGGAGTCAGGGTATTAATCTTTATTTATCGTCTAAAGCCATACCGCTTAAATTGCAAGGTTATCAGTGTGGGCAATATCACTTTAGGCGGAACAGGCAAGACTTCTCTTGTGGCATTAATAGCCCGATACTTAAAACAAAAGGGGCATAAAGTAGCGATACTTAGCCGTGGCTATAAAAGGAAATTTACGAATCACGAATCACGAATCACGAATCACGAAACTATGGGCGATGAGCCCTATATGCTTAAGATGAATTTGGGAGATGTGCCGGTGGTGGTTGATACTGACAGAATCCGCGCAGCTAAGCTGGCAATACGTGATTATGGTGCGGATACAGTGATTTTAGATGACGGCTTCCAGCAATGGCGTATAAAAAAGGACCTGGAAATCGTTACCATTGATGCTACCTGTCCTTTCGGTAACCTAGGGCTTATTCCTCGCGGGATATTACGCGAGCCTCTTTCTTCGCTTAAACGCGCCGATGTGTTTCTCTTAACCAAGACTAATCTTAATCCGGATAATCAAGATATAAAAGATTTCTTAAGCTCAATTAATCCTCAGAGCTTAATTGTAGAATCCGCGCATAGCCCATTGGGTTTTTACAGGCTCCGGGAGAGAGAGGAATTCTTAAGATTAGAAGCTTTAAAGGGTGAGACCGTTACTTTAATCTCAGGTATTGCCGATCCTGATTCTTTTGAGAATTTGATTGCAAGTTTAGGGATTAATATCGGTTCGGCATTTAGATTTCCCGACCATTATTTTTATTCGCAAAAAGATTTAGAGAATATCATCCGGGAATCGCAAAAGAAAAATATCAGTACAGTTATTACTACAGAAAAGGATGCGGTAAGATTAGCACCCTACCTACTACCTACTATCTACTACCTACTGAATTTTTTATACTTGCGCATTGAATTAAAAATTATAAAAGATGAACAAGGATTCTATAATAGATTACTCAGGCTATATTCTTATTAGGTTATTCGCTCCGCTGATAAGAAGTTTACCTTTAAATGCCAGTATGTTTTTAGGCGCAAGGTTAGGCGAGCTATTCTATTATTTTGACCTCAAGCATAAAGCTATTGCCTATGCTAATCTCAAAACTGCATTCGGCGCTAAATTATCGCCGCAAGAATTAAGCCGCCTTACTAAAGAGTTTTACCGCTCATTTGGCCAGAACCTTATAGAGATATTATTTATTCCTTTAGTGGATAAAACATACATAGATAAATATATAACCCTGGAAGGCCAAGAGAATATATTCGAAGGTTTTAAAAAAGGTAAAGGCGTGATTCTTTTAAGCGTGCATGCAGGCAGTTGGGAGTTTTCGAATATTATCTGCGCAAATTTGGGGTTTGCTTTTAACTTATTTATCCGGGGTCAAAGATATCCGCGCTTAAATGGGCTCCTTAATGTATATCGCAGCCGAAAAGGTTGTAAGCTAATCCAGAGGCAGAACAATACGCGCCAGTTGATCAGGGCGCTGAAAAGCAATCAGGCAATAGGTATGACTGCAGACCAGGGCGGAAAGTCAGGTACCTTGGTTAAGTTTTTTGGCAAATATGCCTCTATGCCCTCAGGCGCAATAAGGCTGGCTTTAAAATATGATGCAGCGCTTATCCCTGTTTTTTATACACGGATAAATGGGCCCTATATCAAAGCTTTTATTGAACCGCCTCTTGAAATTAAAAAAACCGGAAATTTGGAAAATGACATAACTGATAATTTGCAGGCAGTGGTGCGCGTATTTGAAAAATATATTTCAAAATATCCCCGGGAGTATCTCTGGTCATATAAGATTTGGAAATACACTAAAGAGCAGAATATTTTAATCCTAAGTGACGGCAGAATAGGGCACCTGAGGCAGTCAGAGGCTCTTGCCGGGATACTCAGGGATTGTCTTGAAGATAAAGGCATAAGCGCTAATGTTAATATAGTAGAGATAAAATTCAAGAATAAATTTTCCAGGGCCGCATTAACTGTTAGTAGTTATCTGGCGGGTAAATACCTTTGTCAAGCCTGCCTCTGGTGCCTGAGGACAAATTTATTAGACGATGTTTATAGAGCATTAATAAGTATTAAGCCCGATATTGTAATCTCCTGCGGCGCATCAGTTGCCCATATTAACTATGTAATCTCAAGAGAAAATCTGGCTAAATCCATAGTGATTATGCGGCCGTCCATTTTAAATACAAAGAGATTCAATTTAGTGGTGATGAGCCGGCACGACAGGCCAGAGGGCCGTGGTTGGCAACCGAATAGCCAAAGCCACCGGCCACCCAGGAGAAAGAATGTTACGGTGATTGAAGGGGCATTAAATTTAATTAATGAGGATTATCTTAAGGAGCAGGGAGAAAATCTTAAGTCCCGCGTTAAAATTAATAAAGAGTTAGTGTTGGGGTTGTTGGTGGGCGGCGACACTAAAATTTTTCATTTAACTAAAGATTTAATGCAGGAAATAGCCGGACAAATTAAAATGAGCCTGGAAGAGCTGGATGCGCAAATTTTGATTACTACCTCCCGAAGGACATCCAGTGTAGTCGAATGCTTATTAAAAGAAGAATTTCTTAATTATCGCCGCTGTAAACTTTTAATTATTGCTAATGAAAAGAATATTCCGGAAGCGGTGGGCGGGATACTGGCTTCAAGCGATATCATCATTACTTCTCCTGAAAGCATATCCATGATTTCTGAGGCAGTAAATAGTAAGAAATATGTATTGGTTTTTGATTCGCCGAATCTAAGCAAGAAACACCGCCGGTTCCTTAATTATTTTGCTAAAAATAAATATATTTATTTAGTTGATTCTTATAATTTAGCCAGGAAGGCCAAAGAGATATGGTCAACTAGGCCTAAGATACATACTTTAAAAGATAATCTTTTAGTGGCTGATGCGATAAAGAGAATATTATGAATCCCGCACCTTCTAAATATTCAAGGTTTTTAAGAAAAGAAGGTGGGGGGATGAATAAAAAAGAAGGTGCGGGGTGAATATACTTCAGATATTACCGGCACTTAATGTAGGCGGAGTTGAGACAGGCACGCTTGACCTGGCCAAATATTTAGTTAAACACGGCCATAAGGCAGTGGTCGTCTCAGGTGGCGGAGAACTGGTTAGAGAGTTAGAGTCATTCGGCGCTATTCATTATCAATTGCCCGTGCATAAAAAATCAATCTTTACAATAGTAAAGATGATTCCCAAATTAGTTGAGCTCATTAAGAAAGAACAGATTGATATTGTCCATGCGCGTTCCCGCGTCCCTGCCTGGATTGCGTATTTTGCCAGCCGCAAAACCAACAAGGTATTTATCACCACCTGCCATGGTTATTATAAAAAACACCCTTTTAGTTTCGTCATGGGATGGGGGAAGAGGGTGATTATTTTAAGTAATGTTATTGCCCGGCATATGATTGATGATTTCGGCGTTCCCCATGAGCGTTTAAGATTAATACCGCGCGGTGTGGATTTAGAGAAATTTAAATATATTAGTCCGGATAAGAAAAGAAAGGATGAATTTAATGTAGGAATAATAGGAAGGCTTACTCCTATAAAAGGCCATTTACATTTTGTGAAGGCTATGGCGTATGTTGCCAGGAGCGTCCCCCGCCTTAAAATATGGATAATAGGCGATGCGCCTCACTCAAAAGAGGCCTATAAAGAACAGATTCAGGTTTTAGTAAAGCGCCTCGGGCTTTGGCACTGCACTCAATTCTTAGGCAACCAGAGAGATATCCCGGCGATCTTAAAGCACCTGGACCTTTTAGTGCTTGCTACCACAACACACGAGGCATTCGGCAGAGTGATTGTAGAGGCACAGGCTTGCGGAGTCCCTGTTGTGGCCAGCCGCGTAGGAGGGGTAATTGATATCATTGAGGACCAAAAAACAGGGTTACTTGTTCCTCCCGCAGACCCCGCAAGTATTGCTCAAGGCACAATAAAGATATTTAAGGATATAAAGTTAAGCCGTACTTTAGCAGAGAATGCATATAAAAAGGTAAAGGAAAAATATAATATAGGGCTCATGGCAGAGAATACAATTGATGTTTATAAAGACACGCTCAGTAATTTCAAAATCTTGATTATTAAGTTTAGTTCTCTGGGTGACATTATCCTTTCTACCGCAGCCCTTAGGGCAATAAGACAGAAATTTTTACATAATTATAAAATTAGTTTTCTGGTGGGCGGGGAATCAAAGGACCCGCTTTTTAACTGTCCTTATATAGATGAGCTGCTGGTTTGTGATTTTAAGAACAAGGATAAGGGAATAGCAGGTCTTCTAAAATTAGCTGTGGACCTGAGGAAGAAGAACTTTGATATTGTAATCGATTTACAGAATAACCGTAAGAGCCATATTTTGTCTTTTCTTACTTTGGCTTTAAATCGTTATGGGTACGATAATAAAAAGTTCGGTTTCCTGCTAAATCATCGTATAAAAGATGAAAGACCGCTGATGGACCCCGTAACGCATCAATTTAGAATATTAAAGATGCTGGATATAGATTTAGAAAATCCTAAACTCCAACTTTGGCCAGCGCAGGAAGACCGGGGCTACATTGATGAATTCTTAAAGTCTGAATGGTTAAGCGCTAATCAGATGCTCATCGGAATAAATATAAGCGCCAGCTCCAGATGGTTGAGTAAAAACTGGCCATTGCATCATATTGCGAAACTCTGCGAGGAATTATCCCGCAGGGATATGCGGGTTGTGATTACCGGCACAGAAAAAGATTTAACGCAGGCTAATACATTAATAAATAAGCTCAAGAAAATAAAAATAATCAATGCCTGCGGTAAGACCACCGTTAATCAGCTTGCCTGCTTAATCAAAAAATGCGCTGTATTTATTTCACCCGATTCAGCGCCTGTGCATGTGGCGGCAAGCCAGGGCGTGCCTTTCGTTGCCCTTTTTGGTGCTACCGCTCCCCGGCGCCATCTTCCGTCCGTAAAAGAATGCGTGGTGATTAAAAAAGATTTAGCTTGCAGTCCTTGTTACAAGTCACAGTGTAAAACCATAAAGTGTATGGAGTTAATAAAGCCGGAAGAGGTACTGGAGGCTATTGATAAATTATTAAATTCAAATATCAAAAATCAAATATCAAAATGACAATGCTAAATTCAAAATTAAGTGCTTATTTAAATCCTAAATCCGAAATCCTAATTTCTAAACAAATCCCAATTCCTAAATTCCAATGTTCCAAACAAAACCTTGATTCCAATGCGGGTTTGGAATTTGTGATTCCAATGCGGGTTTGGAATTTGTGATTTGGAATTTTAAAACTATGAATATCTTATATCTTACCAATCATCTCAATATCGGCGGTATCAGCAGTTATGTCTTAACTTTAGCCGCTGGTATCAAAAAACGCGGCCATAATGTTTATATCGCCTCAAGCGGCGGTCAACTCCTCTCCAGTTTTATTACAGAAGGTATAATTTATATACCCATACCCATAAAAACAAAATCAGAAGCCAGTTATAAGCTCTTAATCAGCAAATTTAAGCTACTCAAATATATAAAAGAGAAAAACATTGAGATTATTCACGCTAATACCCGTGTCACACAGGTATTAAGTTTTCTTATTCAACGCTACTGCGGCAGGCCCTATGTTTCTACCTGCCATGGCTTCTTTAAAAAGAGGTTCTTCCGCCGGATTTTTCCCTGCTGGGGCAACAGGGTTATTGCCATAAGCGAATCTGTAAAAGAACATTTGATAAGAGATTTTCAGGTTAAGGAAGAAGATGTAGTAGTTATACATAACGGAATAGATGTAGATAGATTTAGAGAACAGCCCGCCCCGGCAAGGACAATCGGCGGGCCGGGGAGAACAGCCCGCCCCGGCAAGGACAATCGGCGGGCCGGGGAGAACAGCCCGCCCCGGCAAGGACAATCGGCGGGCCGGGGAGAACAGATAAAAGAAGACTTGGGGTTGGGCAAAGGCCCGGTGATAGGAATAGTTGCCAGGCTCTCCGAAGAAAAAGGGCACGTCTATCTTATTAAAGCAATGCAAGAAGTTATTGCCGGGATACCCCAGGCACAATTACTTATCGTCGGTGAAGGCAGGATGAGAGAAAAATTAGTAAATCTCACTAAGGAGGCGGGTTTAGAAAAGAGCGTGTTTTTTCTTCCTTCGGTTATGGATACGCAAGAGGTATTATCCAATATGGATTTATTTGTCCTGCCTTCTTTGAAAGAAGGCCTGGGCCTTGCTTTAATGGAGGCAATGGCTTGCGGCCTTGCCGTTATCGGTTCGGATGTTGGCGGCATAAAAAGCCTGATTCAAGATAGATATAACGGTTTATTAGTCAGGCCCGCTGATATCCGGGAATTATCTTATGCGATATTAGAATTATTGCAAAACCCTGATAAGGCAAAATCCTTAGGCAATAACGCCAGAATTTTTATAAACCAGAATTTCTCACAGGAGAAGATGGTTTTAGAAACCGAAAAAGTATACTTAGAATGTCTAAACGCAAAGTCTTAATTACTCTTTTTGGCGTAATTGTTCTTTTATCAGCTTGTTTGGTCAATTTTATCCAAGGCAAGTATGTTGTGCCTATAGCCATGTATCATTCGGTTAACGCCGGGGCTTCGCCGGAAAACAGGCTTGCAATATCAACGCAAGCCTTCGAGCGCCAAATGCATTTTCTAAAATATCATCATTATAATGTTTTACCTTTGGAGTCGCTTGCCACTTTAATTAAGGCAAGAAAGAAAATTCCTCCTAAAACCATTAGCATAACCTTTGATGATGGATATAAAGATAATTATATTTATGTCTTCCCCATATTAAAAAAATATCGTCTGCCTGCAACCGTATTCATTATTACTGATGAGGTAGGTAGGCACGATAGGCTAAGCTGGGATGAGATTAAGGAAATGCAGGATTCGGGTATAATTATCTTTGGCAGCCATGCCCTGGGGCCTGAGCCTTTAATAAACATCAAATCCGAGCAAGACTTAAAAAAACAGATATTTGATTCTAAGAAAATATTGGAAGAAAAATTAGGCCGCCGGATTAACGCGTTTAGTTATGCCGGAGGCAGATTTAATGATAGGATAAAGCAATTAGTTATGACAGCAGGATATAAGTTAGCTGTAGCTGCAAACCCTGGCAGAAAATTTGCCAACGATGATATATTTGCCTTGAAGAGATTGAGAATATCCGCAACCAGTAATAATTTATTTGTCTTCTGGATAGAGACCAGCGGCTATTATAACTTTATCCGGGAACATCGCCATAAATGAGGTCTCTGAAAAGCATAGATGGAGACCTCTGATTACACAGATTTTAGAAAGATTACACAGATTTTCCGACAACCTTAATCTGTGTAATCTATGCTTTTTAATCTGTGTAATCATAAAAAATTCTTTAGAGTAAGCTAAATAATGACGAAAGATACCGGTAAAAGCAAAAAGATTTTGATTTTTAATGTCAATTGGTTAGGCGATGTTTTGTTTTCCACGGCTACCATCAGGAATATCCGGCGTAATTACCCGGATAGTTTTATTGCCTGCATAATACCCCCACGCTGTTATCCGATTTTAAAAGGCAATCCTTATCTGGATGAGCTCATCATCTTTGATGAAAAGGAGCGCCAAAGAAGTTCTCTGGCCAAATTTAGATTTGTGCAATTGCTCAAAACCAAAAAATTTGACGTAGTATTCTTACTGCATCGTTCCTTTACGCGGGCGCTTATCTGCCGATTAGCAGGTATTCCGCAGAGGACCGGTTACTATACCAGAAAGTGCGGTTTTCTCCTGACAAAACGCATTAAGCCTGTCGGTCGAGATGCTTTGCACCGTATAGATTATTATCTGAATATCATTGAAAAGGCAGGGCTGAAAGTAGAAGATAGGTACCTGGAGTTTTTTATTGATGATAACGATGTCAAATTCGTCGATGAATTTTTAAATAAGAAATCAATAGGCAAAGAGGACTTTTTAGTTGCTATAAATCCGGGCGGTAACTGGTTGCCTAAGCGCTGGCCGGAAGTCAATTGCGCTATGTTAGCGGATAAATTAATCACTGAATTTGGCGCTAAAGTTATTATTACGGGAAGTTATACTGATATATCCACTGCCCAAAAGATAAGAGGCCTTATGAAAGAGAAACCTATCATAGCAGGCGGGGTATTTAACCTTAAGCAATTAGGAGCGTTATGCAGGAGGTTAGATTTATTCATTACTGCAGATACCGGGCCTTTACATATTGCAAATGCTGTGGGTGCAAAGAGAATCATCGCTTTATTCGGGCCGACCTCACCTGAAATAACCGGTCCGTATCCTTTAAAGAACACAGTTATCTTGTCCAAAGATGTAGGCTGTAAGGTCCCCTGCTATGTGGTTAATTGTAAAGATAATCGTTGTATGAAGGCGATTACCCCCGAAGAAGTATTAGATAATGTCAAGCGTATAGCGTAGAGCGTATAGCGGATAGAAAAGATAGCGTATAGCACATAGCGGATAGCGTATAGTTAAAACAAGAATTTTTACTAAACGCTAAACGCTATACGCTAACCGCTAAATTAATTATACGCTAAACGCTATCCGCTAAACGCTAAAACATTCATGCATGGTTAACAAAATACTCTTTATTACTTTAAGCAACATCGGTGATGTGATTTTGACTCTACCGGCTTTGGATGCTTTAAGAGAGAATTTCCCCGGGGCTGAGATTACAGTCCTGGTTGGCTCCCGTCCGAAAGAGATATTTCAGGGTAATCCGCATATAAACAGGCTTATTATCTACGATAAGCATTCCGGATTAAAAGAGAAGATAAAATTATTTAATACGTTCAGGAAGGAACGTTTTGATATGGTTGTGGATCTGCGTAACAGTTTTCTGGGAGCGTTTTTGCCTGCGCAAAAGAAGACCTCTCCTTTTTTGGTTATACCGAAAGATATGAAACATATGAAAGATAGGCACCTGTATAAAATCAACCCGTCTTCGCCAAAGTGCTTTCGCCTTTGGCTTCGGCGGGTTGTCCACCGAAGCCCACCTTTGCTCCAAGCTTCGGTAGGCGAAGGTGGACAAAAATCCCAAATTCAAAATAAATCTTTATATATTAAGCCGCAAGACGAACAATATATCAACAGGATATTGAAAGAAAACAATATTGCGGCGCAGGATAAAATCATTGTGGTTGCACCAGGCGCAAGAAGCCATATAAAAAGATGGGCTCAGGATAAATTTGTAGAATTAATTCCGTCTTTAATTGAAGAATTTGGGGTAAAGGTAGTTTTGGTAGGAGATAAGGACGATGTTCCTGTTACCAAATACATAGTCCAACATTCCCGGTATCCTATTGTAGATTTAAGCGCAAAAACAAACATTGCGCAACTGGCCAGTTTATTAGAGAAATCCAAACTCGTTATTACTAATGATAGCGCCACACTTCACCTCGCCAGCTACCTAAATATACCTATTGTGGCAATTTTCGGGCCTACTGATGAAATAAAGTATGGTCCCTGGTCCGGGATACATTCTATAGTTAAAAAAGATATTTTTTGCCGGCCTTGCGAAAAGGCGCAGTGCAAGTTTGGCACATTGAAATGCATGCAGCTTATAAAAACAGAAGATGTATTAAGACGAGTAAAACAAATATTAGAGAACAGAGAACAGAGAACAGCCCGCCCCGGCAGGGACAATCGGCGGGCCGGGGAGAACAGGGCAACGGCTTTATATAAAAGAATTCTTATTGTGCGGACTGACCGTATCGGAGATGTGCTTTTATCGACGCCGGTTATAAAGACATTGAGAGATAGTTATCCTGATGCTTATATTGCAGCGATGGTTTCGCCGTATGCTAAAGATATCGTGGATGGCAATCCCTATTTAGATGAGGTGATTATTTACGATAAGGAGGGTTCGCATAAAAGTTGGCGCGGGTCCTTAAAATTTGCCCAAAACTTAAAGAAAAAAAGATTTGACTTGGCTCTTGTTCTTCATCCCACTAACCGCGTGCATCTGGTGACTTTTTTTGCCGGTATACGCCGCAGGATTGGTTACGGCCGTAAGCTCGGATTTTTACTTACAGACAGAATAAAACACACCAAACAATTAGGCCAAAAACATGAATTAGAGTATGTCCTGGATTTAGTCAGATACTTAGGCATTGAACCGAAAGACAAAGCCCTGTTTATGCCTATAAAGCCGGAATCAGAAAGGTGGGTGGAAGAATTATTTAAACAGCAAGGTTTAAAGAAGGCCGATAGATTGTTAGCCGTTCATCCGGGCGCAAGTTGTCCTTCCAAAATCTGGCCGAATGAGAGGTTCGCTGATGTGGCCGCTAAATTAATCGAAAGATACGGATTTAAGGTTTTGGTGATTGCCGGCCCAAAGGACCTTGCCTTGGTCCAGAGCCTAATTAAACATATGCATAAGCCTGCGATTAATCTGGCAGGGAAAACCTCGGTCAGCCGATTAGCCAGCGTCCTGAAGAGGTGCAATTTGTTTATCTCTAACGATTCCGGCCCGGTGCATATTGCCGCTGCGCTGGGAACTCCGGTAATTTCTATATTCGGCAGGAATCAGAAGGGTTTAAGCCCTACGCGTTGGGGGCCCACTGGCAAAAAAGATAAAATTCTGCATAAAGAAGTCGGTTGTATAGAATGCCTGGCCCATAACTGCACTAAAGAATTCGCGTGCCTGAAGGCAATAACTGTAGATGATGTAGTAAATGCTGCAGATTCACTCAACCTCTTTTAGGATTCCATTATCTGGAAAATAGGATGTCCCTATTTTTTCTATTTTTTCCTGCAATTTAATGACTTATATGTTATTTTTTAACTAAACCTGCCACGGGATGATCCAGAAGAAGAGAATTATTTTAGTCGATACCACGTTTCCCCAAAGTGATACCCCTATATTATTCTCCAACCCAATTATTTCTTTAGAGTTACAGAAGAAAGCTCTTTCCTTGACCCCACACCTTTTACCCATTCAGAGTATTTTTATACTTATGAACAAAATAGAGTTATTGAATATTAAAAAAGGTGCGGAGTTGACAACCCCTTGTTTATATGTTATACTTTTATAAATTTTATACAATATATATAAATAGAAAATGGCATTATTAAACGTCTTAAAGCAATTTAATTGGGTAGATATCTTTTTTGTAATTATTTTAATCCGAACATGTTACGTTGCTGTAAAGAATGGCTTTCCTGCTGAATTATTCAGGCTCCTGGGAATCATTTTAGCAATCTATCTCTCCTTACATTATTATATAAATTTCTCTGATTATATTATTGGCTATGCCGGCGCAAAAAATTTACCTCCGGAATACTTGACTTTCATTTCGTTTGTTGTCTTAGTAATCTTAGGTTATTTGATTTTTACGTTATTAGGCAAGGTGTTTTCGCGTTTTATCAAGATGGAAGCTATCCCTAACCTGAATAGATGGGGAAGCCTTATCTTAGGAATAGCCAGGAGCTTTTTATTAGTCAGCCTGTTAATATTTATCTTTGTTATAGCCCCTACGGGTTATTTCAGGAATAGCGTGAATAATTCTTATTCAGGTAAACGCCTTTTTAAAATTGCGCCCGCGGCATATACTTGGCTGTGGAATAGCATAATGTCCAAGTTTAGAACGCAGGAGAAATTTAACGACGCAATCCTTAAAGTTCAGGCAAGTCCCACCGAAAAATGAAACTCTCGTATCTTTATAGCCAGATTATAAAATTTGGCAAGGAACGCGACCCCAGAAATAAAAGCCGCATAAGTTCTTTTGAGGATACTGCCTTGTTATACGGCAGTCCTGATGCTGATATAAAAAAGATTATGGTAGGGATAGATATTGATATTGGTGAGTTATTGCTGGCAGACAGGATTCGTAAAGCCGAAGGTCTGGATTTGGTAATTTCGCATCATCCGCAAGGTTGGGCACATGCTGCATTTTATAAGGTAATGCAGTTACAGGTTGATATGCTGGTTAGTGTGGGTATAAATAAGAAAGTGGCCAAGGGGCTTATAGATGAACGTAAACTTGAAGTAGAAAGAAGGGTACTGCCGCAAAACCATATGCGCTCTGTAGATGCAGCTGGACTCTTAGATTTACCATTTATGTGCGTGCACACGCCTGCAGATAACCATGTATCGTGTTTTATCAAAGAGCTATTGGATAAAGAAAAGCCCAAGAGAGTAGAAAATATAGTAGATATTCTAAATGAGGTTCCCGAATATAAAGATGCAGCCAGGAATAATGCCGGGCCGCGGATTATCCTGGGAAATCCGAAACGTCCCGTAGGTAAGATTTTTGTGGAGATGACCGGGGGCACCGAAGGCTCTAAAGATATATATGATAAGATGTATAAAACAGGAATCAGGACTCTGGTTTCTATGCATTTAAGCGAAGAGCATTTTAAAAAGGTTAAAGATGCCAATCTTAATGTGGTTATTGCCGGCCATATATCTTCCGATACGTTGGGCCTTAATCTGCTTTTAGATAGAATTGAAAAAGAAGAAAAGCTGGAAACAATAAATTGCTCAGGATTCCGCAGAATCAGGCGGTAAATAAGTAACCTATTCCAATGCGGGTTTGGAACGGGGGTAAAAGTTATGGTGGGACGCATCCCAGAAAACATATTAGAGGATATTTTAAGCCGCGTGGATATTGTTGAGTTAATCTCCGGTTACATACCTCTTAAGCGCGCCGGCAGAAACTTCAGGGCTTTGTGTCCTTTTCATCATGAAAAAACGCCTTCTTTTACGGTCTCGCCTGACCGGCAGATTTATCATTGCTTCGGATGCTCCAAAAGTGGAAACGCATTTGGTTTTCTTATGGAATATGAACGGATGGAATTCCCCGAAGCAGTGGAAACCTTAGCAAAAAAAGCAGGCGTGAGTATACCGCAGAGCCAAAAACAAGATGATAAAACTGCAAGCCTTATTACGCAACTCTATAAAGTAAATGAACTAACCGCTTTGTTCTATGAGTCTAACCTGAATTCTCCGGCTGGGCTGGAAGCTAAAAAATATCTGTTAAATCGCGGCATAAATGAAAGCACAATGAAATTATTTAAATTAGGGTATGCCTCCCGCAATTGGGATGCACTAATCAATCATTTAAGGAATAAAACTATCAACCTTTCCTTACTGGAAAAAGCAGGCCTTATTCTTGCCAAAGAAGGCGGCGGTTATTATGACAGGTTTCGCGATAGAATTATTTTTCCCATATTTGATATAAAGTCAAGAGTGCTCGCTTTTGGAGCACGCCTGTTGCCTGGCACCAGTAAGCCCACGGGCGAGGATGCTTCACCTAAATATATCAATTCTCCGGAAACGCCAATATATATAAAAGGGAGAAATCTTTATGGTTTAAATTTAGCCCGCGACGCTATCAAAGAATTTGATTGCGTAGTGATTGTGGAAGGATATTTAGATTTTATCATGCCCTACCAGGAAGGGCAAAGGAACATCGTTGCTTCACTCGGCACAGCGTTAACCACAGAGCAGGCCCGACTTATAAAACGGTATACCCATAATGCGCTAATGGTCTACGATGCCGATGATGCCGGGCAAATGGCTGTTCTTCGGACATTAGATATATTTATTGAGGAGGGAATGAACGTAAAAGTTGTGTCATTGCCCGAAGGGTTTGACCCGGATTTGTTTGTGCGTAAAAACGGAATTGAGAATTTTAAAGAGAAAATTAACCAGGCCGAAAACCTGTTTGATTATAAGCTTAAGGTATTAAAATCACGCTACAGCATAAAGGATATAGAGGCAAAGGCGCTTATTTCATTTGAAATGTTACTTACTATAAATAGATTTAAGAATGCCATTTTAAAAGCCGAATATATTAAAAGGCTGGCCCAGGAATTAGACATAAGGGAAGACGCTTTATTGCAAGAATTGAATAAAATAAAAGAGGTTAAACCTTATTCGGATTTAGACGCTGGAGGCTCTACTAAGAAAGCATTAAATATAAACCCCACAGAGAAACTCTTAATAAAGTTAATGTTAGAAGAAGAGGAATTAATTAGTCATATAAGAGAAAGGCTTGAACCGGCGGATTTTCAGGATGAGAGGACTGCCCGCATCGTTTCCTTAATGTTTGACCTCATCGAGCAGGGGAAGAATATCGAGCCAAATAAATTAATAAATTATTTTAACGATGAGGCTACCTCGCAAGTTATCTGTGAATCGACATTGTTGCCCCAGATATCTTCGGAAAATAAAGAAAATGTAATTAATGATTGCATAATGCGCCTTAAGAATGAAAGATTAAGAATTAAGAAACAACATTTGCATGAGCAGATAAAAACAGCTGAAGGCTTAGGAGACGAAGAAAAACTGCATAGGCTTATGCAGGAATTCCACTGTTTAATTAAAGAGAGGTCAAGTGAAGGCACAACTTACGGAACGAAGTGACGTAAGTTGTCTGCCTGAACTTGACCCCCACACCAATTGCGTATTTAGCCTTAGCTATATTGCAATTGGTGTGGGGGTTCAATTCGCAGACGCTTCGCTATAACTTATGTCGTCCTTCGGACTCCATAAGTTATCTGCTCATTGAAGAGAGGCAGGACAAAATAAATGAAGAGAAAAGAATATACTAAAAAAGACGTCGAGAAGATTATCATTTTAGGCAGACAAAAAGGGTATCTTACCTATGATGAAGTCAATGACCTTTTACCCGAAGGCGTGTCTTCTTCGCAGGACATCGACCGTATCCTTGATTTACTGGGAAGCGAGGATATTCAGGTGGTTGAGAGCGAAGAGGAGAAGGAGGTTGAAAAACCCGTTGAAGTACCTAAAGAGGATTTATTAAATGAGCAGCTAAAGATAGAAGAGCGATTTTTGCCTTTAGACGATCCGGTGAAGATGTATCTTAAACAGATGGGTTCTATATCTTTGCTTTCTCGGGAAAATGAAATTGAATTGGCCAAGAGAATTGAAGCGGCGGAAGAGAAGTTTAAGCTGGCAATGTTTGCTACGAAGTTCGCACGTCAAGAAATACTGGCCGTCGCAGATGATGTATTAAATGGTAAAGTAAATTTGGAGGAAGTAGTAAAAGAAGGAATTAAAGTAAGGAAAAATAATATACTTAAAAGATTTAAAAGGATTACGCAAAGCATAAGGTCTACCCGCAGCCAGACCAGACCCCTTAGTCTTATATTACAGTTTAATTTTACTACTTCGGTAATCGAAGTAGTTTTGCGTAGGCTAAATGCGTTGGTAAAGGAGCTGGAGCACATCGAGCGTCAAAAAATGTTTGGGCGTTCAATTACTAAGAATAAGCGCGGTCAATTAAATTCTCGAAAGTGCACCATATTAAGGCGGTTATGCGAGCCTTATCCTAAAATAAAAGAGCAGATGAAATTAATTAAATCCACGCATATTAAATTTAGTCGCACTAAAAAACTGCTTGTCGAAGCAAATTTAAGGCTTGTAGTCAGCATTGCTAAAAAATATACTAACAGAGGCCTATCCTTCTTGGATTTGATTCAGGAAGGAAATATCGGTCTGATGCGGGCTGTAGAGAAGTTTGAATATAAAAGAGGCTATAAATTTTCTACTTACGCAACCTGGTGGATAAGACAGGCAATAACACGTTCTATTGCTGATCAGTCACGCACAATCAGAATACCCGTGCATCTGACCGAGACAATAAACAAAATAATACGGCTTTCACGTATCTTTGTTCAAGAAAACGGCCGGGAACCATCACCCGAAGAAATCTCCCAAAAGATTAAGTTGCCACAAGAGAAGGTAAAGGGAATATTAAAAATCGCTCAGGAGCCGATATCTTTACAGATGCCCATCGGAGATGAGGGCGATACCCATTTTGGAGATTTTATTCAGGATGAGAAGGCGGTTTCTCCTGCTAACGCCACAGTGAGGACTATGTTAAAGGAAGAAATGAATTCTGTCTTAAGCACGCTTACAGAAAAAGAAAAGAAGATATTGATTCTGCGCTTTGGCATAAACGACGGTTGCTCACGCACTTTGGAGGAAGTGGGTAATGTTTTTAAAGTGACACGCGAAAGAGTGCGCCAGATTGAGGCAAAGGCGCTAAAGAGACTCAGACATCCTACGCGCTCCAGAAGACTACGCAGTTTTCTCGATATAACTCTCGTACACCAGAGAGAATAATAAAGTTATCCTGCTCGGTTATTTCCTAATTTCTTCTTGCCAAAAGCATTTTAAAATAATAAAATATAGTATTAAACGGTTCTGAGCAATTCTTGAGAGGAAAATAAACATGCCAATATGGTTATTCTGGGTGATATTTTCTACCTTGATTTTTATCTGCGGATACGCTTTATATGATTACTTCCTACCCGAAGATACAGGGAGAAAAGAAGGAAAACAAAAAAGGCAAACTCAAGCTCCGGTTAACCCGGAGATTGCAGTGAAAGAAGAAAAGATTTCTAAGCTGGAAGGCCAAATCAGTTCTTTAAAAAGCGAACTGGAAAAAGCAAGGGCCGATTATGCCAATTTGCAGGATGAGATTAAAATAATAAAGAAGAAAGAATCAGAATTGAAAGAGGAATTACTAAAAAGAGAGCAGTGGGTTACGAAAAGCGATGAACAGCTTAATAAAGTCAAAGAGCAGAGTGCCGATTTTGATAAGAAAATAAGAGATAAAGAAAAAGAATTACAGGAGGAATTCGGAAAGAACATAGATTTAAGCAGACAATTAAAAGAAGCAACAGAGAGTTATAAACTGCTGGAAAAAGAAAGCAGAGGGAAATCCGATGAGATCTTGGCTTTAAAAGCACAAATCGAAAGATACACCAAAGAGATTCAGGAGCGCGGCAGGCAAATCAAGGCGCATACTGAAACTATCGCCGCAATGAAAAAGGATTTGGAAGAAAGCGAGTGGGTTTCTAAGAGGGACTTTAACAGATTGAATGATGAATACGATGAGAAAGAGAAGGAATTAGAAGAAAAAGAGGAGCGGCTTAAGGAATTAGGCGAGGAGCTCATAAAATTAAAGAATCAGCTGGCAAAAGAGGCTGGTCCGGGTGCACAGGCCAAACAACCCATCCAACCGTCAGAACCTCAACAGGTGCCTGCAGAGCAGACGCAGATAAAACCGCAAGAACAAGCAGATAAGGAACAACCCGCTGCAGAAGAACCTCCTATGGCTTTGGCTATCGGAAGCCAAACCATGGTCTCCCGACCTATAGAACAACCCGCCGAAGAACGGAAAGAGAAAGAAAAAGAAATAAAGTTGAAACCTAAGCCTACTCCTAAGTTCAACCTGGAGAAAACCAGGAATATCGGGATAATGGCGCATATTGATGCAGGTAAGACCACCTTGACCGAAAGAATATTGTTTTATACCGGTAAGTCCCATAAAATAGGCGAGGTTGATGACGGTAAAGCGCAGATGGACTGGATGAAACAGGAGCAGGAGAGAGGTATTACTATCACTGCCGCAGCCACCACTTGTTTCTGGAAAGAGCACCGCATAAATATTATTGATACGCCCGGCCACGTTGATTTTACGGTTGAGGTGGAACGGTCTTTAAGGATTCTTGACGGTGCTATAGCTGTTTTTTGCGCTGTAGGAGGGGTTGAACCGCAGTCAGAGACTGTATGGCATCAGTCAAATAAATATAATGTCCCGAAGCTCGCATTTATCAATAAAATGGATCGCGTGGGCGCAGATTTCTTTGCGGTTCTAAAGGGCATAGAGGAGGAACTCTCTGGTAATACTATTCCTTTGGAAATCCCCATCGGCAGTGAAGCTGATTTTCGCGGAGTCATTGACCTCGTTGAGATGAAGGCCTATATATACGAAGAAGAATCTCAAGGCAAAGATTTTCGCATAGAGGATATCCCGCCAGATTATAAAGAGATGACAGCGAAATACCGTCATCTGCTGGTGGAAAAGAGTTCGGCATTTGATGAGGCGCTGATGAAAAAATATCTGGAGTCGCCCGATTCCATTACTAACGAAGAACTCATACAGGTTATCCGCAAAGGCACGGTGGCAAATAAAATGGTCCCTGTGCTTTGCGGCGCGGCTTTTAAAAATAAAGGCGTGCAGAAATTGCTGGATGCAATCAATTTATATCTTCCTTCGCCCCTTGATTTGCCTGCGGTTAGTGGCCATGACCCCCAGAATTCTGAAACAGTTTTCAGCCGGCACCCGGATGCTAATGAACCTTTTACCGCGCTCGCTTTTAAAGTGCAGGCTGACCCGCATATGGGAAAACTGGTTTATCTTCGGGTTTATTCCGGGGTCCTTGAGACCGGCACGTATGTCCTTAATGCTACAAAAAATAAAAGAGAAAGGATTGGAAGAATTTTAGAGATGCATGCCAATCAAAGGCAGAATTTAGAGAATGCCTTTGCCGGAGATATTGTAGCTGCAATTGGCCTTGAACATACCATAACCGGCGATACGCTTTGTGACCCTGACAGCCCTATATTGCTTGAGGCTATAGAGTTTCCCGCGCCTGTTGTTTCGCTCAGTATCGTGCCTAAAAGCCGGGGCGATCAGGATAAGCTCGGTAAGGGATTGGCAAAACTTACAGAAGAGGACCCTACATTTATGGTTCAGACTGATGAAGAAACCAAAGAGACTATTCTTACCGGTATGGGTGAATTACACCTTGAAATTATCGTGGATAGATTAAAGGAAGAATTTGGCGTGGAGGTAATTGTAGGTAAGCCCAAGGTTGCTTACCGGGAGACAATTTTAAAGTCAGCTACTGCAGAAGGTAAATACATAAAACAATCCGGAGGCAGGGGTCAGTATGGCCATGTGGTTATGGAGATTTCTCCTAACGCGGCCGGTGAAGGATTTGAATTTATAGACGACATCAAAAGAGGGGCTATCCCCAAGTCATTTATTCCGGCGGTGGAAAAGGGTATTGTTGAGGCTATGCAAAACGGAGTTTATGCGGGTTATCTCGTCGTAGACGTTAAAGTGAATCTTATAGACGGTTCATTTCATGAAGTGGATTCTTCTGAGTTAGCATTCAGGATGGCTGCAATTTTAGGTTTTAAGCAGGCGTTTAGGCAGGCAGAGCCGGTGCTGCTTGAACCTTATATGTCCCTTGAAGTAGTCACGCCTGAAGAGTATCTGAATAGTATCGTAGGTTATATCTGTTCCTGTAGAGGAAAGATACTGGTAATGGATACCAAAGGTAAGCAAAAAATTATCTCTGCGGAAGCGCCGCTTTCTGAAATGTTCGGCTATGCGACGAATTTCCGCTCCTTAAGCAGTGGCCGCGCCAATGCTTCTATGCAATTCGCGAGATATATGCAGGTGCCTGTCGAAATTGCACAAAAAATAATAGCGGAGAAGGAAAAGAAGAAAGCGCAGGAAGATTAAGCTAAAGTAGAACACTATTTGGACTAATTTTAGCCTTGATAGTATAGGAAATTATATTAGATTTGGACTGCACCCCTAAAACTGTAATTTTGCATTACAGACAGAGGGGTTCAGTCCAATTCTTCGGCACATTGCCTAAGAATCAAGAAAAAGCTTCATTAATGAGACTATATAATCTTAGATTCTTCGGCACATTGCCTAAGAATCAAGAAAAAGCTTCATTAATGAGACTATATAATCTTAGATTCTTCGGCACATTGCCTAAGAATCAAGAAAAAGCTTCATTTAATGAAGCTTTTTCTTGACTCTATTTATCTAATATGTTATTATTATATTTCTATCAAGAAATATCGCTTCAAAATAACTTCAACACGATTTTCAGCCTGCCCTGGCTTAGTATTCTGGCAGGCCAGGGTGGTTAGGAAAGTGCTTTATGCTTTCCTAACCATAAAATAAAGAATACAATTAAAGGAGAGCGACAAATGTATGCAATAATTGAAGTTGGAGCAAAACAATATACTATTAAAAAAGGTGATATCATTGAAGTAGAAAAGCAAGCGGTTAAGGAGGGGGGAGATATTACCTTGAATAAAGTCCTCTTAGTATCTAAAGATAAGAAGGTTGAGGTGGGGCAGCCTTATGTAAAAGACGCCAAAGTAGAAGCTGTAGTTTTAAAACACATAAAGGGCGAAAAAGTAATCTCTTTTAAGTATAGGCGCCGGAAATCTTCCCATTGGAAAAAGGGGCACCGCCAGCAGTTAACCCGTTTAAAGATAAAGGAAATAGTAATCAAAGAGTAGATAGTAGATAGTAGGTAGGATTTAGGTTATTCCTACATTCTACATGCTAACTACTATATACTGCAGTAAGAATGTTCATTGACAGCGCAAAAATATATGTTAGAGGAGGTAAGGGGGGTAAGGGCTGCTCAAGCCTCTACCGCGATAAATATACCCGAAGAGGAATTCCCGACGGAGGCAAGGGCGGCAAAGGTTCTGATATCGTTATTAGGGCAGACAGGAACCTGCATACCCTCTTAGATTTTCAGTATAACAGGCATTTCTTTGGTTTAAAAGGTGGCAATGGTTCAAGTAAAAACAAAAAAGGTAAAGGCTCGCCTTCCGTTATTATACGCGTACCTTGCGGTACAGTCATTAAAGACGCAAAGACGGCCTGCGCCCTGCGCGATTTAGATAAAGATCAAGAAGAAGTTATTGTAGCTTATGGCGGTCGTGGAGGTTCAGGTAATCAACATGGCAAAATTGCAACGGATGGTTCGCCAGGCGAAGAAAAAGAATTAATTCTAGATTTAAAACTCATTGCAGATGTAGGCGTGGTAGGATTTCCGAATGTAGGAAAATCTACGTTGATTTCTAATATTTCCCATGCGCATCCTAAGATTGCTGCTTATCCTTTTACGACAAAGTCTCCTGTATTAGGAGTCGTAACTGGTGAAAGCTGTTCTTTTGTTATCGCAGATATTCCGGGATTAATTGAAGGTTCTTCCCTTGGAAAGGGTTTAGGGGATAAGTTTTTAAGGCATATCGAACGCACAGAGATTCTCCTGCACCTTATTGATATGTCCGGTTCTGAGGCAAGAGACCCTGTAGAAGATTACAGAACCATCAATAAAGAATTAAGAAATTACAGTAAAGAAGTTTGTAAAAAATCGCAGATTATCGCGGCTAACAAAATGGACCTGGAAGGCGCAAGTCAGAATCTGGAAAGATTCAAGAAGGCAATAAAAAAGAAGGTTTATCCTATATCGGCATTAAGAAAAGAAGGCCTGGAGGAGTTAATTGAAGCAATTAGAAAAAGATTATAAGAGGATTGTGGTAAAGGTAGGCAGCAGTCTTTTTTGTTCTGGCGAAAGAGGTTTTGACCATAGCATTTTTAATCATATTGTCAGCCAGATTAGCGGCTTAATTAGCCTGAAGAAGGAAGTGCTTATAGTCTCTTCTGGTGCGATTGCTTTGGGTATGCGCGTCTTAGGATTAAAATCCCGTCCCAAAGAATTATCGTATCTTCAGGCTGCAGCAAGCTTGGGTCAAAATGTCTTAATGGATAGTTATAGCCGGGTATTTGGATATAATAAAATAAATTGCGGTCAGATACTTTTAACCTGGGAAGATTTTAATGACCGTAAACGTTATTTAAATGCAAAGAACACCATACTTACACTGTTAAAACTGGGCAGTATCCCGATAATTAACGAGAATGATACGGTGTCTACCGACGAGATTAAGTTTGGAGACAATGACCGGCTGTCGGCATTGGTATCCAGTCTTATCGGCGCCGATCTTTTAATCATTCTTTCGGACGTCGATGGGCTTCTCGATAAAGATAAGAAAATTATCCAAGCTGTAGATGAAATTACGCCTCAAATAAAAGCATTTGCCTCATCCACGAATAACAAAACTTGCGTAGGCGGGATGATTACAAAAATTGAGGCAGCAAAAATATCCATGGATTCGGGAATCCCTTGTGTTATTGCTAACGGCCGGACAAAGGATATAATTCTATCGGTAATAAAGGAACCCGAAAAATACGGAACTTTATTCTTTCCCAAAAAGGGCCTGGCGGCAAGAAAACGCTGGATCGCCTTTGGTACAAAGCCAAAAGGTAAGATTTTAGTGGATGACGGAGCAAGAAGAGCCCTTTCGAATAAGAAGAGTTTGCTTTCGGTAGGCGTTATAGGTCTTGAAGGCGACTTTGAGACAGGCGATATTGTCAGCGTAGTAGATGAAGAGGATTATGAATTTGCCAGGGGTAAGGTTGGTCTTTCGAGTAAACAATTGGATGAAGTTAAGGGTAGTCGCTACGACAAAGAAGTAATTCACCGCAATAATATAGTTATACTGTAGGGACTGTCCTGAATCCCCGGCGTTATCTTCAGGGGATTCATCCTGAGCGACCGAAGGGAGTCCCCGTAGGGGACGAAGCGAAGGACCTTCAAATCTAGGAAGCTGTCCCTACAGAGGGTAGTGTTATGAATCTTAAACAAGAACTTACTAATATAGCAAAGAGCGCACAGGATGCATCAAGATTTATGCTGAGCGTATCTTCGGCAACTAAGAACAAGGCCCTTAAAGGTATGGCTTTAGCTTTAATTAGTAAAAAAGGCTCTATCATTAGAGCAAATAAAAAAGATATTGCGAAGAGCGCTGCCGCAAAATTATCCAGCGCCTTTATAGATAGGCTTACTCTTAGCGCCAAAAGGATAAAAGAGATGTCTGACTCCTTGGTTGAGATAAGCAAATTAAATGACCCGGTAGGAGAGGTTATCAAAGCCTGGCGCAGGCCCAACGGTCTCTGGATACACAAGGTGCGGGTGCCTATCGGTGTAATTGCGATTATTTATGAATCGCGCCCTAATGTTACCTCTGACTGCATTGGCCTCTGTTTTAAGTCAGGTAACAGCGTAATCTTAAGAGGGGGCAGCGAAGCCTTAAATTCTAATCTTGCAATATATCAGATACTTAAGGCAGTATTAAAGAAATACGGAGTTCCTGAGAATTTAATCAATATGGTTGCAACTACTGACAGGCACGCTGTGGATGTATTATTGAAATTAAATAATTATATTGATTTGGTGATTCCCCGCGGCGGAGAGAGCCTGATTAACCGGGTAATTAAGTCTTCGCGCATACCCCTGATAAAACATTACAAGGGCATATGTCATGTATATGTCGATGAATGGGCGGACTTAAATATGTCGCAGAATTTATGTTATAATGCCAAAGTCCAGCGTCCCGGAGTATGCAATGCGATGGAGAGTATGTTAGTCCACCGCGATGTCGCAGCCAGATTCCTGCCCGGGATGATAAAAAAGTTTAAAGAAGCAGGAGTAGAAATCCGCGGTTGCAGTATAACACAGAGGATTGTAAAAGGCATAAGGCGCGCAACCGATAAAGATTATCGCACTGAATATCTGGATTTAATTCTTTCGGTGAAAGTAGTAAATGATTTAAATGAAGCGATTAGGCATATAAACTATTACGGCACTCATCATTCAGACAGCATTGTTACTGAAAACTATGAAAATGCCTTGGAATTCTTAAGGAAAGTGGATTCTGCCTGCGTATATGTTAATGCCTCCACACGCTTTACCGACGGTTATCAATTTGGACTGGGTGCTGAGATAGGTATTTCTACCGACAAACTGCATGCGCGCGGCCCTATGGCACTTGAAGAATTAACTACTTATAAATATATGATATTTGGCAGTGGACAAATTAGAACATAACAGGGACTGTCCCCGAAGGGGACTGTCCCTGACATAGACATAGGAGAGCTCAGGGACTGTCCCCGAAGGGGACTGTCCCTAATAGACATGAAAATTGGTATATTAGGAGGTACTTTTAATCCCATACATATCGGCCATCTTATCCTGGCTGAAGAGGTAAGGGAAAAGTTAAAACTCGATAAGGTTATCTTTGTGCCTACATACTTTCCTCCGCATAAGGATAATTCTGACATTGCTCAAGCTTGCGCAAGGCTCGCCATGATAAAACTGGCCATCAAAGGCAACAGATATTTTTTAGCATCTGATATAGAAATTAAAAGAGACGGCCGTTCTTATACTATAGATACCTTGAAAGAATTCAAGAGGATATACCCGCAGGATGAATTGTATTTTATAATCGGCTCGGATTTGCTTAAATATCTGGATGATTGGAAGGATTTGCAGGAGATTATTAAAATGGTAAAGTTTATTGTCGCCACCCGTCCGGGTTATCCCTTAGAAAAAATACCTTCCTATATTTCTACTATTCCAATCAGGGCAGTAGATATCTCGGGTTTTGAAATTAGAAGGGCAATAAAAGAAGATAAATCATTCCGGTATTTGGTATCTGAGGCAGTGCTTAAGTATATTAATAAAAAGAGGCTTTACCGATGAACCCCGCCCCTTTTTTAATATTCAGTTACGTCTTAAATAAGAAGAGAGAGGGACAAGAAAGATATGCATAATAATAGGATTAGAACGAGAAGAAGGTGCGGGGTGAAAATCAAAGTTGCGCCTTCTATATTATCCGCAGATTTTAGTTGTTTAGGCCAAGAGATAAGAAGAGTGGAATTAGCAGGCGCGGATTTGCTCCATATCGATGTTATGGACGGGCATTTCGTGCCCAATATTACTATAGGTCCGGTAGTAGTCAAATATATCCGTCGGGCAACGAAGCTGCCTTTAGACGTACATCTGATGACTGAGAACCCCCAAAATTTTATCGATGACTTTGTTAGGGCAGGAAGCGATATGATTACCGTACACATTGAAACAATATCAATATCAAAAATCAAAAATCAAAAATCAAAATTAGACAAAAAAGGAGTAAAGTTGGGAGTTTCTTTAAATCCGAACACTCCTTTATCAAAGATAAAAGACGTCCTTGGCTTTGTAGATTTCGTTTTGGTTATGTCCGTTAACCCCGGTTTTAGCGGCCAGGCATTCATTCCAGCAGTATTGCTTAAAATAAAAGAGTTACGTTCTATATTTGACGGCGATATTTCCGTTGACGGAGGAGTAAATGATAAATGGGCAGGCAGCATCATTAAGGCAGGTGCAAATATTTTAGCCGTAGGTTCATACATATTCGGCGCCAAAGATACCAAATTAGCAATAGAAAGGATAAGGAATGCAAAGTAATAACGACACTTCGATTTCGCTCAGTGCCAATGGTAAGCGTAGTAGAACCATTGGAATTAAATTCGGAACCGATGGCTGGAGAGCGGTCATCGGAGAAGATTACACATTCGAAAATCTAAAGATTGTCTCTCAGGCAGTGGCTGATTATTTAGGTTCCGGAAAGTCGATAGCAGTCGGTTTTGATACCCGTTTTATGTCTGAGCGTTTTGCTGAGGTTGTCTCCGGTGTTTTTAGGAATAATGGGATTGAGGTTATCCTCTCAGATAAAGCTATACCAACACCGGCCTTAAGCTTTACCGTAAAAAATAGGCACCTGGATTTAGGTATTATGATTACCGCCTCTCATAACCCTGCTGAATATAATGGTTTTAAGATTAAGAATTCTTCAGGCGGAGCAGCGGACCCGGAAGTAACCCGGGACGTAGAAAACCGCTTAGGGAAAAATCCTGTAAAAGAAATAGATTCAGGCTTAGCAAAAATAACAAAGGGAGATTTAGTAACTGACTATGTAAAATTCATCCGTAGTTTCATTGACTTAAAGAGGATAAAGAAAAACAGATTTAAGGTTTTGGTCGATGCGATGCATGGTTCGGGGAATAGTTTTATCGCCGCAATTCTTAAAGGCACAAATATAAGGTTAGAATTTATGCGTGATACCGTTAATCCTTCTTTTGGCGGCATGCGCCCTGAACCGATTGAAGAGAATCTAGAAGCTCTGAAGTTTAGGCTTAAGAAAGAGAGGTTCGATTTAGGTATAGCCCTCGATGGCGATGCAGATAGGATTGCGGCGGTTGCTCCCGGCGGAATTTTTATTCATCCGCAGAAAATATTGGGTTTGTTAGCATTGCATCTTCGTCAGGGTAGAGGTTGGCGTGGTGGTATTGTAAAGACAATCGCCGGCACAACCATGGTCGACCATATAGCTAATTTTTTAAAGGTTAAACTCTATGAAACGCCGGTGGGTTTTAAATATATTTCCAGCCTTATGGAAACACAAGATATTCTTGTGGGCGGAGAAGAGGCAGGCGGGATAGGTGTAAAGGGATATATACCAGAGCGCGATGGAACTATGGCAGGCCTTTTGCTTTTGGAGATGATGGTTTATCGAAATAAAGATATTCTGAAAATTTTAAATGAAACAGAGAAGCAATTCGGTAAGTATTATTACTTACGCCAAGATTTGCACTTAGATAGGCGCATAGAACCCAAGAAAGAGAATTTACCGGGCGAGCTATTAGAGAAAAAAGTAACTCAGGTAAAGGATTTCGACGGAATAAAATTGATTTGCCAAGACGAGAGTTGGCTTATGTTTAGGGCTTCAGGGACAGAGCCGATTATGCGTATATATGCAGAGGCTAAGAGTTCGATACGGGCTAAAAGGTTGCTTGAATACGGGAAAGATTTAATCACCAAACATGCTTTATAGTATCTTAAGGCTTTTATCAGCTATTGCCCTCAAGATATTATTCCGTTTTAAGGCAAAAGGTTTAGAGCATATACCTAAAAGAGGGGGTTTTATTTTAGCTTCTAACCACGTCAGCTATTTAGACCCCATAGCTGTAGGCGTTGCCTGTCAGCGTAAATTAAATTATATGGGTAAGGAAGAATTATTTTGCAATCCGTTGTTTTCCAGGTTTCTCTCCAGGATAAACGTTTTTCCGGTGAAGAGGGATTCTGCAGATTTGTCAGCCCTAAAGGAGGCTATGCGCCGTGTAAGGATGGGTGAGGCTTTAGTTTTATTTCCTGAGGGCAGCCGAAGATTCGACGGTGCTTCTCATGAGCCTTATCCGGGCATAGGATTTTTAGCCGCAAAACTCAGTGTACCCGTGATACCTGCTTTTATAAAAGGGACAGAAAAGGCGCTGCCGGCTGGCGCTAAGTTTATCCGGTTAACAAATATCTCTGTACGTTTCGGTAAGCAAATTTCTATAGAAAGGAGGATGCCTTATCAAGATATTGCTCATCACATAATGGATAATATCAGGCATCTTTCATGCTAAGTGTTAAATTAGCCAAAAATATCGGTTTTTGCTCAGGCGTTAGACGCGCAGTAAATATTGTCGAGGAAACACTTTCTAAAAGTAAAAGTCAGGTTTATTCGCTCGGCCCGGTTATACATAACCCCGAGGTTATTAAGCAACTTAAAGAAAAGAACCTTTGCATAGTAAATTCCTTAGATAATTTAGATAGTTCATCAACCTTAATATTACCCTCCCACGGCAGCCCCCGCAATATATTAGACACCGCCAAGAAAAAAAACTTAAGGCTTATTGATGTTACCTGCCCTTATGTTTCTTTACTGCAGAAGATTTGCGATATGCTTCATAAGCAAGGCCTGGAAGTTATTATTGTCGGTGACCGTAAACATCCCGAAGTAAGAGCCCTTCTGGATTTAGCGCCCGGCGCATATACCATAGAGAAAATAAAAGATATTAAAGAAGATATTTTTTCCTATAAGAAGATAGGAATAATTTCTCAGACTACTCAAGCCAAAGACATATTTTTTGAAGTGGTAAGTGAAATCTTGCAGAAAAATCCCCTAGTAAAGGAGGTGCATGTATATAACACCGTATGTTTAGATACGGTACGCCGGCAGGATGAAGCCAAGAAACTCGCTGATTCTGTAGATATCTTATTGGTTATTGGTTCGCGTCATAGCGCCAATACCAAAAGATTGCTGTGTATCGGCCGTAAAATCAACAAGAGAACGTATCTTGTTGAGAATGAAAAAGCCAATCTGAATAAAATATTAAAAAAGCAAATGGAGCCCACCCGGGCTATAAGCCACGGGGTTCCTAAGGGCGGAATACTCAAGCGGCCACAACTTATCTGCCCCCCACTACTTCGCTTTGCGAAGCAAAGCGGTAGGGGCAGTTTACATGCCGCGGAGTATAAGGTTGGATTGATAAGCGGTGCTTCTACGCCGGAATGGTTAGTGAAAGAAATCGTCAAGAAAATAAAAAGAGGTCTCTTAAAACGCTAATTTTCGCTAATCATTAGCGGTAATTAGCGTTAACGCGAATTTACGCGAATAAATTAGCGGGGATTAGCGTCAACATGAAAGGAGAAATTGAAATGACAATAGAAAAATCTATTATGGAACAACTTTATAATCAGAGCATAAAAATACTAAAGGAAGGGCAGATTATAAAAGGCAAAATCGTATCTATAAAAGCAAAAGAGGTATTGGTAGATGTGGGGTTTAAATCCGAAGGGATTGTTTCCGTTAGCCAATTCAGCAAACAAGATTTAGAAGTGGGGAAAGAATTAGATTTTTTTATCGATTGTATCGAAGATGATTCCGGCATGATCGGGCTTTCCCGAGATAAAGCTATACGCATACAAGGCTGGGATAAGATTGTTAAGAACGCCAATGATGGCACGCTGGTTGAGGGCAGGCCAATAAAAAAGGTAAAGGGCGGCTTTTTGATCGATGTCGTAGGGATAGAAGGTTTCCTGCCTACATCTCTTTCTGCCTTTAAAGGCCTCTCAGACAAAAATATCCTGTATAATACATTTAAATTCAAGATTATTAAGGTAAACAACCTGAGGCACAGCATAATATTGTCCCATCGGGAGGCAATGCAAAAAGCGAGAGAAGAGGCAAAAGAAAAACTATGGCAGGATTTAAAGATAGGAGGGATTTGCTCGGGCACAGTCAAAGCCATAACCGATTTTGGGGCATTTGTAGACCTGGGCGGTGTAGATGGGCTTTTATACATCACCGATATGTCTTGGTCTAAAATCAGCCATCCTTCTGAGATAGTGGCGTTGGGAGACAAGATTGACGTAGTTATTTTGAATTTAGATAAGGAATCAGGCAAAGTTTCCCTCGGGCTAAAGCAGAGATTTCCCGATCCCTGGCAGGATATTGAAACAAAATATAGTGTGAATTCTAAGGTAAAGGGCAAGGTTGTAAACATCCTGCCTTACGGTGTATTTGTAGAGTTAGAAAAAGGAATTGAGGGGTTAGTTCACGTATCTGAGATATCCTGGACAAAGAGGGTAAACAATCCCGGTGAAATGTTTGCTATCCAAGATACAGTAGAAGTCCAGGTGTTAAGTATAGACAAAGAATCACGCAAGATATCTTTAAGCCTTAAGCAACTGGAGCAGAATCCGTGGTTAGATGCAGAATCTAAATTTTTGCCGGGCACAAAAGTTCAGGGAAAGGTAAGAGAGTTCACCGCGTACGGAGTATTCGTAGAGCTGGACAACAGCTTAGAAGGGATGGTCCATATCTCAGATATTTCCTGGACCAGAAGAATAACTCATCCGCAGGATATGTTTAAGAAAGGGCAAAAAGTGGAAGTGGTAGTGCTTTCTGTAGATAGTCAGAACCGGCGCATTGCATTAGGATTAAAACAATTGCAACCCAATCCTTGGCCAGAAATTGCTACTAAATATCCATTGGATACCGTTATAGAAACAGAAGTTGTGAATATTACTGATTTTGGCGTATTTGTAAAGATTAATGAATACTTAGAAGGTTTAGTTTATACCAGCGAAATAGATAAGGATGCACTTGCGCAATTAAAAGCCGGGGACAAATTAAAAGTAAAAGTGATTAAGGTAGATGCAGAAGAGGCAAAGATTGGCCTGAGCGCAAAACTATAGGACCGTTTCTCAATCCAATCGAGGGACAGGTCCCGACCCAATCGGAAGGGTGTCCCTCTAAGCGAGGTAATAAGATGGAGAGACTAGATATAAATAAACAAATAGAAATTATTAAGCGGGGCGCAGTGGAGATAATCTCGGAAGAGGAGTTAAGAACAAAACTGCAGGAGAGCGCAAGAACAAAGAGGTCGCTCAATATAAAGGCCGGTTTTGACCCAACTAGCCCGGATATCCATTTGGGTCACACTGTCCTTTTAAGAAAATTGCGCCAGTTTCAGGATCTCGGGCACAAAGTAATATTTCTCATTGGAGATGCTACGGCTTTAGTGGGAGATCCTTCGGGTCAATCGCAAACGAGAAAGACTCTTACTTGGGATGAGGTGGAGGAAAATGCAATAACTTATATAAGACAAGTCAGTAAAATTTTAATAGTAGATAACCCGGATGTCTTTGAACGCCGCCATAATAGCGAATGGTTTTCGCGGCATGGTTATCAAGAAAGGCAATCTGCGCCATTTACTTTTGAGCAGTTTGTGGAACTGGCGCAGAGGTGTACGGTTGCCCGTCTTATCGAACGCGATGATTTTCAGAAAAGATTAAAAGAAAATAAGCCGTTAAGCTTTCTGGAGTTTTTTTATCCGTTAATGCAAGGTTATGATTCTGTAAAATTAGAATCAGATATTGAAGTAGGCGGGACAGATCAAAAATTTAACCTTTTAATGGGGCGCGACATCCAGCAGGCCTATGGTAAGCCCCAACAGGTAGTCATTACTCTGCCGCTTCTGGAAGGGACCGACGGGATACAAAAAATGAGCAAATCTTACGCAAATTTTATCGCTATTAACGAAAACCCAAATGAAATGTTCGGGAAAATTATGTCTATATCCGATGAAATGATGCTGAAATATTATACGTTACTTACTGACGAGGATTTAGAGGCTGTCAAGAAATTGCATCCTAAGGAGGCAAAAGTGAAGTTGGCGCAAGAGTTAATCGGGCAGTATCATTCTAAAAAGGATGCAGAAAAAACCCGTTTGGAATTTGAGCGCGTATTTAGTCAAGGAGAATTGCCGCAGGATATACCCGAATATAAAACAGACGGAAAACAGTCAATTACAACTATATTATTGAATAGTAGATTGGTGAAAAGCGGAAACGAGGCGCGCAGATTAATAAAACAGGGAGCAGTGTCTTTGGATAACTCTAAGGTTAGGCAAGAGAATTTTGTGCCTATAAAAGGCGGTGTTCTTAAGGTGGGTTCCCGAAGATTCCTGAAGATTATCGTTTAAGCCGATGCTAAATAAATTTAAAAATTTAGACCATTTCAGTAAAAATATAATTTTGGTTTTCGCCGGAACCTCCTTAGCGAACTTTCTAAATCTTATGTATCAATTATTAATTGCGCATAAACTGTCTGCTTCGGATTTTGCAGCATTTAACTCTCTACTCTCTATATATATGCTGATTGCTGCACCGTTAGGGACACTTCAGATAGCGGTGACCAAATACACGTCAGAATTTAATGCTCGTAATCAGGTTGCTAAAATCAGGTTTTTTCTATCCGACCTCCTTAAGAAAAGTTCAATTTTAGCAATTTCTACTTTTTTAATTTTTTGGTTCGCCTCATTTTATATCATAAACATATTGAAGATTCCGTCACTTCTTTCGGGTGGTATCTTAGCTCTGCTGCTTGCTTCGACTTGTTTTGCCCCGGTTTTTTCGGGAGGAGTGCAAGGATTAGAACTTTTCGGTTGGTTAACTTCCGCCTCAGTCATAGCCGGTATATTAAAATTATTTCTTACCTTCATATTTATCCTTTTAGGATATAATATCGCAGGAGCTTTAGGGGCCCTGTTAGCCTCTAGCTTAATCGGTCTTGCCATTTATTCTCTACCTCTCAGGCGGTTTATTTCCACGAGAGCCACAAGAGAAAATATCAAGTATAAAGAGATATTGATTTATTTATTTCCCGTAGCGATAAGCAATTTCTGTTTTATTGCTCTTGTAAGCTTTGATATGGTCCTGGTGAAATACTTTTTTACGCCGTCTGATTCTGGTCTTTATTCTTTAGCCCAGATGGTAGGAAAAATTTTTCTCTTTTTGCCGGGTGCAATAAGCACAGTGATGTTTCCTAAAACCAGCGGCTTAAATGCAAAAAATATGGATACCGCCTCAACTCTGAAAAGATCGCTTCTGTATATTTTGGGCTTATGTATTTGCGCCGCTTTAATCTATAATCTTTTTCCATCTTTTATCTTAAAGGTTCTGACGGGTAAAGTTTATCCGCAGTCTCTATTCTTAGGCAGATTATTCGGTATCTCCATGAGTTTTTTTACCCTTTTATATATTTTAATCTCTTATTTTCTTTCCATAAATGACCTGCGTTTTATTAAGTATTTGGTTTTATTTACTGGCTTTCAGTTTTTGGGAATTATATTTTTCCATAAAAATCTTATTCAGGTGCAATTTATCCTATGCGTAAATGCAATTTTACTTTTTTCTATACATTTGCTATTAGCATATAAAAAAGGGACTGTTTCCGTCCCAAACAAATAGGGACTGTCCCCGAAGGGGACTGTCCCTAAACAGCTTATGAAGACCCTAAAAGAAAAAATCTCTATAGTTATGCCTGCTTACAATGAGGCGGGTCGCATTGTATTCAGTATAGAAGAAACAGCACAGGCATTCAATAGCTTTGGTTATCCCTGGGAACTCATTGTTATGGATGACGGCTCCACAGATGATACATACGAAATAGCCTTTGCGCTCTCGCAAAAGTATCCTCAACTCATCGTCAAAAGAAATCCCGCGAATACGGGCAAGGGCCGGGCGATTAGGAAAGCCTTACATTATATCACCGGAGATTATACCCTATTTTTAGACGCAGATATGGATTTACATCCCATCCAGTTCCAGACGCTTTTTGATATTATGGGTTTCGATAAAGCCGATATAGTTATTGGTTCTAAACTACACCCTAATTCCATAGTGAATTACCCTCTGCAGCGCAAGATAATCAGCTTTGTATATTATTTATTGGTCAAGATTCTGTTTAATTTGCCTTGCCATGACACGCAGACGGGGCTAAAGTTATTTAAAACCGAGGTTTTAAGGAATGTGTTGCCCCGGGTTTTGGTCAAAAAATTTGCCTTTGATTTAGAGGTTTTGGTAAACGCGCATCATTTAGGATATAAGATTGTTGAGGCGCCAATAATTCTGAACCCCCAAAGGCCTTATGGCCGGATTGGGCCTTCTGCACTTATTAGCACGGGGTTGGATACATTGGCCATATTTTATAGGATGTATATATTAAGATATTATGACCGTATCGATTATTATCGCCGTAAAAACCTGGCAAAAGAATTTAGAAGAGTGCGTCGCTAAGTGCTTAGAACTTGATTATCCGGATTTTGAGATAATTATCCTTCCCGACGCGCCATTTGAAAATAGGGACTGTCCTGAATCCCTGTTATCAGACCGAGGGATTCATCCTGAGCGAAGCGAAGGACCTTCAAAGCTCGGGACTGTCCCTCTGAGCCCGAAGGGGACTGTCCCTATGAAGATTGTTCCTACAGGTCCCGTAAGTCCGGCTAAAAAAAGAGATATTGCGCTAAGTTATGCTAAAGGCGAAATCTTTGCTTTTATTGATGACGATGCCTACCCGGCAAAGGATTGGCTAAAGAACGCAGTCAAAAATTTTCTTGATCCGCAGGTTGCTGCTGTAGGAGGTCCGGCAATGACCCCAGAGGACGATAATCTCAGACAGAAAGCAAGCGGGTTGATTTACTCGTCACCGTTAGTCAGCGCTAAATTTGTCTATAGATATTTACCTAAGAAGAAAATGGAAGTTGATGATTATCCCAGCTGCAATTTTTTGATTCGTAAAACTATAATGCAGGAATTAGGTGGTTTTAATACAAATTTCTGGCCAGGAGAAGACAGTAAGATTTGCCTTGATATAACTAAAAGATTAGGTAAAAAAATTATTTATGACCCTCAAGTTTTAGTCTATCATCACCGCCGGCCTTTATTTTTGTCGCATCTTAAGCAGGTGGCAAGTTATGCGTTCCATCGGGGTTACTTCGTAAAAAAGTATCCAGAGACTTCTTTAAGGATTTCATATTTTATCCCGAGCATATTTTTATTATTTCTTTTGACAGGAGCTATTTTCTCTCTCTTTTTAATTCCTTTAAGAATAATTTACTTATTTGTCCTGTCTCTTTACATCATTTTAGTTTTTATTTTTAGTATCATAGGGACTGTCCTGAATCCCTGTTATCAGACCGAGGGATTCATCCTGAGCGAAGCGAAGGACCTTCAAAGCTCGGGACTGTCCCTAAGTTTACTATTATTCCTTCTAGTTTTCTTCGGCATAATCCTTACACATCTTACTTACGGATCTTATTTTCTTAAAGGTCTATTAGCTAAAACGCTTTCAGAAGAAAAAGGGACTGTCCCCGTCCCAAACAAACAGGGACTGTCCCCGAAGGGGACTGTCCCCGACGTAGCCAATCCGAAGTGACACTAAGGGGACTGTCCCTAAACATAAAGATGAAAACATGAAAATCATTATTTCCTATCCGCCTTTTTCAGGTGTTAAAGGTATACCGCTACTTTCACAGAACAGGCAATATCAAGTATTTTCCGAAAAAACCGTAATCTATCCTATTGTCCCTGCGCAGGCCGCTACATTATTGAAGCAAGCCGGCCACGAAGTCATCTGGCTTGACAGTATTGCGCAGGGCTGGACATACCCGCAGTTTTTAGATTTTATTCGGAAAGAGAAGCCAGATCTCATTGCTTTTGAAACTAAAACTCCCGTAGTTAAACAACACTGGAAAATAATTAACGACATAAAGGGACTGTCCCCGACACAGCTAAACCAGAGTCAATCTAAGGGGACTGTCCCTAAAACAGGGACTGTCCCTAAGATTGTCCTATTCGGCGACCATGTAACTGCTTTACCTGAAGAGTCATTTCAAAATAGCCAGGTTGATTTTGTCTTGAATGGCGGTGACTACGATTTCCTTTTACTTAATCTTTGTAATTTTCTCGCGAGAAAGGGACTGTCCCCTGATATAAAGGGTCTGTCCCCGAAGGGGACTGACCCTAACACGCAGGGGACTGTCCCTAATCCTAACAGGACTGTCCCTGAAAGTATTGAGCTTGAGCCAGGAATATACTATAGAGAAAACGGTCAAATCAAAAATACCGGTCCATTTAATCTCAACCATGACTTGAACTCATTGCCTTTTATTGACCGCGAACTAACAAAATGGCAACTTTATGCCTATAAAAATGGAAATTATAAGAGAACGCCCGGAACATACATTATGAGTGGTAGGGATTGTTGGTGGGGGAAATGCACATTCTGCTCTTGGCCAACGCTTTATCCTCAATTTAGAGTCAGAAAAGCTGATAGTGTTTTAGATGAAATAGGCACACTTATTGAAAAGTATAATATTCGTGAGGTTATGGATGACACCGGAACTTTTCCTGCTGGCGATTGGCTAAGAAAATTCTGCCGGGGTATGATTGATAGAGGTTACAATAGAAAGATATATTTAGACTGTAATATGCGCTTTGGGGCTCTAACTTATAAAGATTTCTCTTTAATGAAAAAAGCAAATTTTCGATTATTACTCTTTGGCCTTGAGTCTGCGAATCAAAAGACTTTGGATAGGATAAATAAGAATCTTAAAGTAGAAAGGATTATCCAGGATTGCCAATTAGCTACCAAGGCAGGACTTTATCCCCATATCACCATTATGTTCGGCTATCCTTGGGAGACTTATGCAGAAGCTTTAAAGACCCTTAAATTAGGCAAGTGGTTATTAAATAAAGGGTATGCCAACACTATGCAGGCAACCGTAGTTATACCTTATCCAGGGACGCCTTTGTTTGAGGAATGCAAGCAAACGGGATGGCTTAAAACCTTAGATTGGGATAATTATGATATGAAACAGCCCGTAATGCAGACAGTTATGCCGGATGAGAAAATTATGGAATTAGTGCAAGGAATGTACAAAATCTCATTTCAGCCGGAATTTCTCATAAGGAAGTTTTTCTCTCTAAGGGATTTTGATGATTTAAAATATTCGCTCCGCGCTGCCAAAAAGGTGATTGGTCATATATTCGACTTTAAAAAGGGACCCATCCCCAAGAAGGAAAGGGACTGTCCCCGACTAAGCTAAACCAAAGTTAACCTAAGGGGACTGACCCTAAAACCATGAGACGTCACTATTCAATTAACTCAAATAACCAACTTCTTATAAAACTACCCAAGAAAAAGAAGACCATCGTGGCAAAAGGAGATTTTTCCATAGATAAAAACAACCAACTCATTTATTGGCTCAATGAGCCAGCGAGTTGGCGCAGGCAATACGATTTACCCGGTAAGGTTAGTTTTATCGGTAATTGGAAAATCAACTCAAATTACGACTTAGAGCTCAATCTCGACGAAACTAAGAGTCAATACAAGGGAGACCGCTTAATTCTTAAAGGAGAGATTATCTCTACAGATAGAGATACTTTGGCCTTTGAAATTATCAGTTATAATAAGCAGGGACTGTCCCCGGCACAGCTAAATCGAAGTAGCACTAAGGGGACTGTCCCTGCTTTTAGTCACATTCAGCTTCTCAAATTAACCGGTTCTTGGCAGGCAGATGAATTTAACCGTATTATTTTTATGATAAAGAAGAAGGCTTTACCCGATATTATTACCTTAGAAGGTTCTTGGCAGATAAATAAAAATCAACAGATTACTTATAGTTATGAGAAGACCAGCCTGAAGACAAAAACTAGAACTTCTTGCGTCTTAACCTTTGAAGGGTTTTGGGAGATAAATAGCAGCAATAGATTAGCCTATATCCTTTCGCAAAGCACAGAATCATATTTTGACTTCCGTGTTCAGATAGAAAGCCCGAATCTATATCCCAAAGAAGGTTCGATAAAATATCGTATAGGTATAGGCCTGGTGAAAGATAAACCATCCCAAATGAAGACTGTCTGCCTTTATGGCAGCTGGAGATTCAGCCGTAAAGCAGGGTTAACCTTCCAGATGGATTATGGCAAAGACGGATTTAGAGCTCTTGAATTCGGTGCCAATATTTCTTTAAATAAAAAAGATGAGATTATTTTCTTTTTGACCGATAAAAAAAAGGAGACCTTGGGCCTTAATATTACCTTTACCCACAAGTTTTTAAAAAATTGCGATGCAGAGACATTCTTACGCCTGAAAGGCCTTCTCGATAAAAAAGAAACCGTTATAGAAGCAGGCGTACGTATCCCCTTTTAGTAGGTAACGGAAGGAAGTCTATGTTCTGGACAATAATCGGCGCAAGTGCTGCAGTATTGACAATGTTCGCTTTTATACCGCAGATTGTTAAGGTATTAAAGACCAAATCTGCTAAGGATGTGAGTGTAATTACATTACTTCAACTTTCTTTGGGCGTCTCATTATGGATTGTTTATGGAATACACTTAAAAGATGCAATTATAATTACCGCCAACAGTACAACATTGACGACTTTAATTTTGTTATTGTCTCTTTATTTTAATTACGGGAGGATAAAATAATGAACCCCGCCCTTCCTAAAATATTAAAACAGAACATAAAGGAAGGTTGGGGTATAAATAAGAAAGGAAGGGCGGGGTGAAAAAAGCATTTATCACTGGTATTGATGGTCAGGATGGTTCTTACTTGGCTGAATTTCTTTTAGACAAGGGTTATAAAGTTCATGGTATGGTTAGACGTGTGGCTTTAGAGGATCCCAAACATCATCTCTGGAGGATAAGACATATTTTAAATAAAATTACATTGCATCCGGGTTCATTAGAGAGTTATCCCAGCATATTTAAAATTGTGGAGAAAATAAAGCCTGATGAGTGTTACCATTTGGCTGCTCAGAGTTTTGTGAGTTATTCTTTTGAGGATGAATTCTCTACTATTAATACAAATATAAATGGAACGCATTTCGTCTTATCAGCTATCAAAGAAAAAGTACCTAAATGTAAATTTTACTTTGCAGGTTCAAGCGAACAATTTGGTTTAGTAAAGGAATCTCCTCAAAATGAAAATACGCCATTTCATCCCCGTTCTCCATACGGTATCTCTAAAGTCGCTGGTTTCCATTTAACGCAAAATTACCGCGAGGCTTACGGATTATTTGCCTGTAATGGAATATGCTTTAACCATGAATCGCCACGTCGGGGTTTTGAGTTTGTGACACGTAAAATTACAAACGGAGTAGCTGAAATTAAGTTAGGTTTGACTAAGGAGTTAAAACTAGGAAACTTAGAGGCCAAGAGAGACTGGGGGTTTTCCAGAGATTACGTAAAAGCAATGTGGCTTATGCTTCAACAGGACAGGCCCGATGATTATGTGATTGCTACAGGCCAGACGCATTCAGTAAAGGAATTCATAGAACTAGCTTTCAGTTATGCCGGTCTTGATTGGAAAAAATATGTAAAGGTAGATGAGACTTTCTATCGCCCTGCAGAAGTTCATTTACTTATAGGTGACTACAGTAAGGCAAAGAAAAAACTCGGCTGGAAGCCGACAGTAAGTTTTAAAGAGTTAGTAAAAATGATGGTCAAGACGGATTTAGAAAGACTTGAAAACGACAAAACCCAATAATCGCGATGTTAAAAATTAAAGTTGGTGATTTTAAATTAGGCTATAAAGAAAAGAAAATCATAAATGAAGTTTTAGATATTGGTCACCTTTCAGAAGGTGCTAAGGTAAGAGAATTTGAAGAAGAATGGGCAAGGTTTATCGGCACAAGATATTGCGTTGCAGTAAATTCAGGAACATCTGCTCTTATTGCGGGTTTGTACGCCCTAAAATCTTTGTTTAATATAAAGGATAAAGCAAAGGTAATTACCTCACCATTGACATTTATCGCTACCATAAATGCCATTGTCGCAAGTGGCCTGGAGCCTGTATTTGTAGATGTTGATAAGGAAACATTCGTGATTAAGCCGAATGAAATAGAGAAGGCAATAAAGAGAGAAAAAAATATATCCATTATTTTACCTGTGCATTTAATGGGTTACCCTGCTGATATGGACAAAATAAATATACTTGCCAAAAAATATAATTTGGTGGTAATGGAAGATGCTGCGCAGGCACACGGCACTATCTATAAAGGTAAAAAATTGGGTTCTCTTTCAAACTTAGGTTGTTTTTCTTTTTATATTGCCCATAATATCCAGGCCGGTGAAATGGGAGCAGTGGTTACCGATGATTATAGATTGTATAAACTAGTTAAAAAGATAAAAGCACACGGTAGGATGTGCGATTGTCCGGTATGCATGAGGGCAGAAGGTAGATGTCCGCTTATAAATTCTTATACGGGTAAAGATGACTTTGACCCACGATTTTATCATGATATGTTCGGATTTAATTTTAAAACTATGGAATTTCAGGCAGCATTGGGCTTAGTCCAGCTTGAGAAAGTAAGAAGCATATTAGAAAAAAGGAAATATAATGTACGTTATCTTAACGCGGGTCTTTGGTCTCTAAAAGATATATTGCAACTACCTAAATATTCTGAATCCATTAGTTACTTAGCTTACCCAATAGTTATCAAGAAACCCGATGTTATTTCACGTAAAATGTTAAGGCATGAATTAGAAAAAGTTGGCATTGAGACAAGACCTCTATTCGGATGTATACCTACACAGCAGCCAGCATATGCTTATTTAAAGAAAAAATATCAAGGTAAACTACCTAATGCTGAATACATTGGCTTAAATGGTTTTTATATTGGTTGCCACCAGTATTTAACTAAAAGAGATCTGGCTTATATTATTCGGACGTTCATCAATATATTCAAAAAATAGTTCACAGTTTGTAGCTCATAGTTCATAAGGATAATGGGTGCTGCGTGCAAAAATGAATTGGGCAGATCCGATTTATCCCGTGGCACAATGGTCGATATTTCAGTGATTATAACTACGCGAAACGAAGAAGCCAATATATCCGGCTGCATAGAATCTATTAAAAATCAGAATTTTCTCCAAGAGAAAATAGAAATAATCGTCGTAGACAATGATTCTGTAGACCGGACCAGAGAGATTGCCTTAAGATACACTGACAAGGTTTATAACTTCGGTTCAGAAAGATCGGCACAGAGAAATTTTGGGGCCAGACAGTCAAGAGGAAAATACCTGCTGTTTTTAGATGCGGATATGAGGCTTTCGGAAGATGTCATTCGGGATTGTTTTGATAAATGCGAAAGCGAGGACTTTGTTGCTCTATATATCCCGGAAAGGATAGTTGGCGATGGATTCTGGATCAAAGTCCGCGATTTCGAAAGAAGCTTCTATGATGCCACCTGCATAGATTGCGTTCGTTTCGTAAATCGGGATAAATTCTTGGAGATCGGCGGTTTCGACGAGAATCTGACCGGTCCTGAAGACTGGGATTTTGATAGAAAGATTAGAGAAATTGGAAAAATAGACATAATAAATTCACCGATTTACCACACCGAAGAAAATTCTAGCCTTAAAAAATATCTTTCTAAAAAATTATATTATGCGAAATCTTTCGACTACTATATTCAAAAATGGGGTAAGGATGATCCTATGATAAGGAAACAATTGGGGTTTTATTATAGGTATTTTGGAGTTTTTTTTGAGAATGGCAAATGGAAGAGACTGGTTGTTCATCCGATACTTGTATTAGAGATGTATTTCTTAAGATTCACTGTTGGGTTTATATATTTGATTAGAAAGCAATAAAAAGAGTAGAATATGATACCTAGAAAATCAGCAGATTATGCAAAAAAAATTTTTGAATTAGGTGGTGTAGGATATAGTTTAAAGGCTGTAACTATTAGAATAAATAAGATTGTATCTTTAGTGGGTTCAAATTATAGAGTTTTAGATATTGGGTGTTATGATGGAACCATCGGAAGCCTAATGATAAAAAATAATAATGAAGTATATGGTATAGAGATAAGTGAGGAAAATGCAAGATGTGCAACAGAAAGGGGATTAAAGGTAAAGATACAGAATATTGAATCTCGACTTAGCTTCGAAGACAATTTTTTTGATGTTGTGGTTGCAGGAGAGATTATTGAGCATATTGTAGATACAGATTTTTTCATTGATGAAATAAAAAGGGTTCTTAATCCTAATGGGTTTTTAATTTTATCTACACCTAATGTGGCTTCTCTAGGCAGGAGGCTCTTTTTACTACTGGGGAAAAACCCTTATTTTGAGGCCTCTTTTGGATATCCTCCTGAAGCACGCGCAGGCCATATAAGATTTTTTACAAAGGAGCTTTTACTTGGTTTTCTGAAATACAAAGGTTTTCAAATCATTAAATTCACTTCTGACGCTGTAAATTTATCTCCAGATGGGAAACTGGCAAGTAAACTCCTTGCCGATTTAATTCCCACGCTTGGGCGTAGTCTAATTGTTAGTGCAAAAATCAATAAGAAGGAACCCAAAATATAAGTAAGAATGGAACTAGATAAATATTCAAGAAGATACATACATTATTATACTGATCAAATACCTACTACTATCGAAAACATATTTAATAATCGGAATATAAGAAATATCGCTGATTTAGGTTCTGGTGATGGTTCTATCTTGTATTCATTGTTTAAAAAGGGGTATTTAGATAATATGCAGAAAGTTATAGCTATCGATATATCAAAAGAGCGCATTAATAAAGTTAAAAAAATAAGTGATAGAATTTTATGCATTGTCGCAGATGTTTGTAAACTTTGCCTAAATGATAATGTAAACTTGGATTTAGTTATATCTAATCAGGTCGTAGAACATGTGCAAGACGAAAAGGCATTAGCAGGAGAAACACATCGAGTTTTGGTTAAAAATGGATTATTTTATCTTTCTACAGTTTATAAGAAATGGTATGGTTGGTATTTTTATCGATGCAATAGGAGATGGGTTTTAGATCCTACTCATTTAAGAGAGTATAGAGACGAAAATCAATTATTAAGTATATTGAAAAAATATAACTTCCAAATTTTAAAAAATAAAAAGACTCTGCATTGGTTTCCTATCATTGATTTTTTCGTTAAGAGATTAAACATTAAAAATAGAAAGATATATAACAATGACTTTATGTTTTTGATTAGAAAGATCAAGATTCCCATTTTAGGTTATTATAATTACGAAATCTTATGCCAAAAAAAATAATTTATATATTCCAAAATTCTTTTTGGGGGAAGGATATAAAAACCAGTGGTGGAGATGTTAGGGTTGCCTATATTTTTAAAAAAATTCAAGTACATTTTTTAAAAATTATTATTTTTGGGAATAAGGAAGCATTTTTATTCAATATGGATTATGGACCAAATGCTCATTTTGTCATTACGCCAGAACTTTTTGATAAATTTGGTATTTGTATAAGTTATTTCCTAAGGACTATTTTTGTGGTATGGCAATTATTTTTTTTACAGCGAGATGGATATTTATACTCTGCATCTGATTTTTTCCCTGATGTCTTACCCGCATATATATTTAAAAATAAAAATAATAAATGGATTCAAATAATTCACCATATTTATCCTAGCTGGAAAACAAGACCAGGAAACATAATTATCAATTTTGTTGGCTATTATTTACAGAGATTATCATTTTTTCTCATTAATAATAAAGCTGATAGAATTGTTGTAGTAAGCCCTTTCGTAAAAGAAGGATTACTAAATTTAGGTTTTGATAAGAATAAAATTCACGTTTCATCAAATGCTATAGATATTGAAAATTTAGATAAAATAAAGGAAAAGAAACAAGGCTACGACGGCGTCTTCTTAGGTAGATTAAACTATAGTAAAGGTGTTTTCGATTTAATTGAAATATGGAAAAATATTTATTCTAAATATTATGATGCAAAATTAGGAATCATTGGAGGAGGCGAGAAAGAAATTAGGGATTCTTTATTGAAAAAGATTAAAGAATATGATTTAGAAAAAAATATCGATATATTGGGATATCTAAAATACGAAGAAGTCTTTGCTATTTTAAAAGCAAGCAAGATTTTTTTATTTCCTTCTCATGAAGAGGGTTGGGGTATCGCCATTGCTGAGGCAATGGCTTGTAATTTGCCGGTAGTGAGCTGGGGCCTGTCTGTTTATAAGAGCATTTTTGGCGATCATACAATACAGGTAAAGGAAAATGATATAAATTTATTCTCAGAAAAAGTCGCAGAATTACTCCAAAATGAATCCAAGAGAGCAAAAATAGGTATTTCAGGATACGAATTTATCAAAAAATATTCGTGGGATAATATAGCAATGAAAGAATTGGAATTAATTAATAATTTATAGATTAAGGAATTAAACAAGAAAAATTATACAAAAATGTATCAGTCGATACAAAAGAATTTATCTATAGATATAATAGTGATAAGACATACACCAAGAAATCGAATTAATTAAAGATTATATTTCTTCTAATAAATGAAAAAATTAATGAGATCAATTTATAATAAGAACTAACATATGTTTTCAATCTGTTTTTGCGGTGTTGATGGTTCGGGCAAAACCTCGCAGATTAATATTTTAAAGGATATTCTTAAACGTATTAATAGAGAGGTAATTGTAATTCATATGTTTTCAGAAAATAGCACCATTATTTCAAAGCTCCATAATAAAAATATAATAAATAAATTTATTGTTTTTATTCGTAATCTAAACGATTCGTTTTTAAATTCCTCCTTAAAAATTATTATGCGGTTAACAAATATTTTATTAGATTCTTGGATAACCACCGCGATTAATGCCAGAAAATATAAAAATAAAATTGTGATATATGACAGATATTTTTATGACGTATTAGTAATATTAGCATCCGAATATCCGAAAATTGTAAATTTTCTTATGAGTTTTGCTGTAATTATACCTAAGCCAAATACAGTGTTCATATTGGATATTAACCCTGAGGTAGCTATACAGCGTAAAGAAGAAAATTCTTTGAGGGAAACTAAAGTAGTCTGCGATTTATATCGTTTACTCGGAGAGAAGATAAATTGGGAACCTGTTAATGCTAATTTGAGCAAAACAGAAGTCTCTGCGCAAATACAGAAATCATTGAAAGGTATTATTTGATGAAGGCGAAAGAATATAATTATGATATTCACGGTCTCCTAAAAATCAATTCCAATTTCATTGGATTTACTCCAGATTATTTTTTAATAGATAATAAACCAAAGGACTTAGATATTATACTGCGGATGGAAAAAAAAGTTGAAATTCCGAAAGAAATAAATTACTCGCAGATAGCGCCAGGTCTCTTTTATGATGGACACGATAAATCAGTAGTTTCTACATTTAGGATATGCGGGTTTAATACGACCTGGAGATTAAAAAGCTTATTGGATAACCCTACAGAAGTTTTTGTGAGTAAGGCATATAAGGACATTGTAAGGATGCCCATATCAACAGTTCATCCTTTGAACGACTACATTAAGTTTATTTTACAGATAAAGCTGATTTTAAAAAATTACTCTTTTTTGCTCGGAGGTGGCATCAAGCCAATGAATACTGATTTCGCCATTATTATCTCATCTTGCGGTGGAATGGGTAAAACTACTGCGGTCATAAATTTGGTTAAGCAATTAGGGGGCAATTTCTTATCGGATGATACTGTGATTATTTCTAAAGAAGGAGTTTATTCTTATCCCACTCATCTTAGGATAAGAAAATTTGGCAGTCTCCTTTTAGGTTATAATGAAGATGTCCCGTTCAATAAAATCCTGCCTAAAGAGACTATTGCCAGAGGGCCATATCCTGTAAAATATATTTTCTTTTTGGAGAGGTCAGATAAAAATGGAGTCTTTTTGATTGATTCGACCTCCGCTCTAAACAGAATAATATCGATTAACAGAAAAACAATACCCTATTTATCTGAACGTACGATATTGGCTTACTTTTACAGCATTTCGCCATTTAGCCTAAACAAAATTATGGAAAGGGAAGAAAAAATATTAAAAGATTTTTTAGAGCATTTAGATTGTTATGTTGTAAAATGCAAACATCCCGATTATTACGTGAGATTGATTGCAGACATTATTAATAGAGGAGCTCAATGGAAAGAACATTAAACGAGATGATTTTTTTATATCAGCTTTCAGAGGATTTATACAAAGGGACTACCTTAAGGAGAGTTTTGTTGTCAGAAGTTAATTTAAATACATTTATAGATTTGTCGATGAAGAATAATATGTTCTATTACCACAGTAAAAAGATTCTGGACTCTTATACAGAAGGATTAAATAAAGAAACAACCAATGCTATCAGGGATATTATAAATAAAGGGAATTATGAATTTAAAAAGATTGGAAATTCCATATTGTTGTTAAACGATATTGTAGGAGATTATCTCTTGATAAAAACATATAGAGGTTACCCTCGGATTCCGAATGACTTGGATGTTCTCGTGAGTAATTTTGATGGGGCTTTAGAAATAATCACAAAAAAGGGATTTAAAATCGCGCATATGTCATCAAAACGCCGGGATGCCCAGCTTATCAGCAAAGATTTCTATAAAATTCATCTGCACAGCGTAATCCATTGGGTAGATTCTGAATTTATGGATAACGGATTCATCTTTAATAATCCCAGGCTGATAGAATTTGGAGGGGCAAGAGCCAAAATACCGAATTTCGATGCCGATTTTCTCATCCATATGGCGCATATAAATTTTGAGCCCTTGCATATAACTTTATCGGAATTGCTCTATATCTATATTATCTTTCCGCAAGTTAACCGGGACATAGTACTTGGTCAAAGTCAAAAATATAGTTGGAGAGGGGCATTAATGGATACCTTGGAAATTATGGATAAGATTTATCATACGGTATATAACGCTGAACCATGCCCTTTTATCTCTTTTAATTTTAGGCACATAGCTTTTAAAAAGCCAGAGTCCATTATTCTTCCTATGTCACTTCCCAGGGCGCATTTAATCAGAACTTGTATTGAAAAAAAATTGTTTAAGCAAGCTTTATCAAAGGCCTCCAAATCATTAAAAATATTACTTAGCGGCGATTCTTATAGCGGTTATTATTTTCCCGTAGAAGAATACGCGATACTTAGTAAAAATTCTTTAATTAAAGATTAATTTATGATTATTGATCAGGAAAAATCTAATTTACCATTGGTAAGTATTGTAATTCCTACCCATAACAGAAAAGAGAAGCTCTTTAGATTAATTGATTCTATACTTTCTTCAGAATATCACCAAGAAAGAATAGAAATAGTAATAGTTGATGATGCATCCAATGATGGAACCTTTGAGGCAATCAAAACTAAATTTCTCATAGATTCAATAAGGATTATAAGGAATGAAAAAAATCTACTTGTTGCTAAAACCCGAAATATAGGGATTATCAATTCAACAGGAGACTATATATTTTTTGTAGATGATGATATTGTCTTGGATAAAAAAACAATATACGATCTTGTAAAATTTATACAAGAAGAAAAAGATAATATTCTTGCGGGGCCGATCATTTATCAACTTGGAAGACCTCAGTATATTTGGTCGGCAGGTTTAAGAATGAATTTTTGGACAGCTTTCGGTAGATTTATGCACCGAGACAAAATGGATAATGGGCAATTTACGGACCCTATAGAGTGCGATGCTTTAACTGCTTCGTTTATGGTTCATCGGGATCTTTTAAATAGAGTAGGTTTATTTAATGCAGATTTATTTCCTACAGCATTTGAAGAGATAGACTTTTGTATCAGGTATAAGATTTTGGGATATAAAGTCTTAGTCTTGCCATCGGCCAAAGTATGGCTTGAACATAAAAAGGGTTATTTCTGGCCATTGTCTTGGGGGTTTTATTATGGGACAAGAAACAGATTAATTGCACATAAACTCTGGAGTAAGAATTGTCCTCAATTTGCTATATCCAGAATACTTTCTATTTTCTTTGCCCTTGTTTTTTTATTTCTCAAAAGTACTTTTTATCCACAAAACTACATCCAATGCGCAAAGGCCATATTTAAGGGGCTATGGGACGGATTAAAAATGTCTAGTAAGGTTGAAAGTTACGCTGTTCGTTTAAAAAAGGGTAAAGACATAATATATATCGATTCAAATAAATAAGAATGAAAAAAAATTTAATTGTCTTTTTGCTTTTTTTAATTTTAACAATAATCATAACTTTCCCGCTCGTTTTGGAAATTAATTCTTATATTCCCGGTTTTTATTCTACCGATGAGCCTTTTGGGACCTTATGGAATCTTTGGCGGGTAAAATACTCCTGGAATAATCATCTTTCTTTGAGGTATACGCCTCTAATTGCCTATCCTTTTGGTTTAGATATGTTTAGATCAGGTTATATCCCTTATTTAGATGTAATGCTAATGTATTTTTTGACTATTATAACTATGCCTGTAGTTACTTATAATTTGCTGTTGCTTTTAAACCTTTTTCTGAGCGGTATTCTTACTTACTTTTTGGCTTTTTATTTGTTTAAAAATAGATTAGCTGCTATTTTTTCAGGTATAATCTTTGCTTTCTGTCCGTATCAATTTATACGCCTCTGGCAGCATCCGGGTTTGACTTATAATCAATGGCTTCCTTTATCTTTACTAAGTCTAATTTTATTAAAAGAAAACTTTTCCAAGGCCATTGCATTATTATTTATATTCAGTTTATTATTGTTATATTCATTTGACCAGCATATTATGCTTTTCGGTTCATTTATTATTGTATTATTTCTGGTTTATTTATTAATTTGCCATAGAAAAAAAAGTTTATTTAAACAGGATTTAATCTTCTATAAGAGAACAGTAGCTTTATGGGGCTTGGTTTTAGTCATATTATTGCTGCAATATTTCCCTATTATCAAAAATACATTTAAGTTTTCTTCGAGTACCCCTGCTTCCGCCTTTAATCCTTACCACAGACCATTTGAGGACCTTTTTGCTCAATCAGCTAGGCCATTAAGTTATCTATTGCCTGCACTTGTTCATCCTGTATTTGGAAAATTTACTGAACAATTCATCGGCTCTCAACTATATGGCATAAGCCTCACAGAACACACGCTTTACTTGGGGTGGGTGCCGCTTGTTTTGGCATTCGCAGCGATTAGGAGATGGAGGCGGAATAAAAAATTACGAATTACGAATTACGAATTACGAGTTACGGATAATGAAGATTTCTATATTGGTTTTTTTGTCTTTCTAGCCTTAATTGCTTGGTTTTTTTCCCAGCCGCCATGGTGGAAAATAGGTCCGTTCAAGATATTTATGCCCTCATTTTTTATATATAAGGTACTGCCGATGTTAAGAGCTTACTGCAGATTTGGTATCGTGGTAATGTTAGCGGTATCGGTATTAGCAGGATACGGGCTTAAGTTCATTCTCGCTAAACTCAGGACTACGGCTTCCAGGATAATGATTACCGGTTTATTCTGCGCCTTAGTTTTATTTGAATTTTGGAATTACCCACCATTTAAGGTTATTGATGTATCCGAAAGGCCTGCTGTTTATTACTGGCTGAAAGGACAACCTAAAGACTTCGTAATTGCAGAGTACCCAATAGATGCGGATTCGCCTAATGAAATGTATAAATTTTATCAGACTTTTCATGAAAAGAAAATTATCAACGGGACAATTCCCGGGACAAAAGCCAACAAAATAGCCAAAACTATAACAAAATTATCCAGTCTAGATACCGCCGTGGTATTAAAGGGGATGGGGGTACGATATACCTTAGTGCATAGAGATGAATACTTAAAAACAGAACTAATTGAAGAGATAGAAGAGGTAAAAAAGATTCCTCATAATCCGGCCCTAAAATTAATCAGAAGTTTCCCTACGCAGCAATGTCCAGAAAAAGATATAATATGCACTGGGCAGACAGGTCCGATAGATATATATGAGGTGATAGCTTTTAGCGATAAAACTCGAAATTAATAATTAATCTTATAAGAGGCATTTTTAATAAATATTCTCAAGTGATTAATATAAATAAAAATATAATCAAAAATACAATTAAAATATGATTTTTTCATTTAAAAAAAATATAGAGAAAATTTGCATTGTCATAAGGTCTTTAAATTTTAAAATCCCTTTATCATCTGATAGCGGAATAAGAATTCTTACATATCATTCCATAGGCGGAAGTCCGAAGGACCATCGACAAGCTGTACGTGTGCCGGTAGAAGAGTTTAAGAGACAGATGGAATTCCTGGCCGATTATGTTTATAAAACATATACGGTCTCGGAGTTAATAGGAAACAGAATTAGCCAAAATCCAGAACATTCTATAATTCTCACGTTTGACGATGGCTATAAGGATAATATTACCGTAGTTGCACCATTATTGAAGAAGCTTGGGTTTAGCGCGACTTTTTTTATCAATGTTTCATATGCAGACGGCGCAGTAAAGAAAAAATGGCGCAATGGTATGCCGAGAGAATATATGAATTGGGATGACGTTTTGAGATTAAGCGAAATGGGTTTTGAAATAGGCTCGCATATGGTCCACCATACAAACTTAACCGTTTTAAACGATAATGAGTTAAATTTTGAGTTTACGAATTCGAGAGATACAATATCAAAGAATATAAACAAGCCTATCGAGGTTTTTAGTTGTCCTTACGGGAAAATAAATCAAAGGGTTATTCAGGTCGCCAAGGATACAGGTTATATAGCCGGTTGTTCTTCTTTCCGCGGCGTTAACAATTTGTATACCGATAAATACATTTTAAGAAGAACGGAAATAGACGGATTCGATACGATTAGCGATTTTAAGCATAAGCTCGGGGGCTTTTATGATTAAAAAAAATATGAATATCTTAGGCATATCCTGTTTTTATCATGATAACGCAGGGTTTGCCCCCAGATAAGTAGAAGCTGAAAAAGCAAAGTTAAAGGCAGGATTGGAATTTTACAACATATAAGTTGTATTTTACTTGACAATACAACATTTATGATGTATATTTAAACTATGCAAACACTAATTAGATGGCAGGAGAATGTCCTAAAGGCACTGGCAGGCAGGGCGGATGATTATTGCTTAGGGGGCGGGACAGCGCTCTCCCTGGCTTATTTCCATCACCGCCAGTCTTTTGACCTTGATTTTTTTTCTTTGGAGTTTAAGCGAAAAAAAATTCTTGCTTTAATAAAGTTTCTATCAGATGCTTTAAAGAAGGAATTTAGGCTAATCAGAGAGCAAACTAACAAGGATAAGGTGCGGATAATGATTTTTTCTGCGGCTTTGACCAAAACCGCATCACTAAAAATAGATTTTATTGAAGACTATATAAAAAGGCTTAAGCCGGTAAAACAGGTGGATGGTATTCGGGTATTTGCTTTGGAAGATATTTATCTGCGTAAGGTTTATGCTATTACCGGGACGGCCGAGGTAGTAGATTTGACAGGGCGCACAGTAGGTATTGGCGGAAGGCAGGAGGCAAAGGATTTTTTTGATTTATATTTTCTTTCCCATATGTTTATGAATTTGTCTGATTTTGCCTTTAAATATTGCGGTATAGCAATGCAAGAAGCGCTGATCCGTTGGTTCAGGACGTATCCGCGTATGGATATTAAGGCAGGCCTTTTAGAATTAAAGACAAAAAATAAGTTTGACTACAGGGAAATGGAAAGCCATTTTAAGCGGGAGATTGGTCGTTTACTGGAAAAGCAGATCGGTAGGCTATAGGAGCTATGGAGAAAGATTGGTTGTGGGATAGGAATATATCAAAAAAACAGGCAATTAAAATTCTGCGCAGTCCGGAGCATCCCAGGTTTATTCCCTTATCAAGTTTGCTGCTTTCCCGTAAGAATACGCCAAGGGAAGTTCTCCGGAATTACATAAAACCAGAGGAATTCTGCCGTTATTGGCCGATGATTAAACGCAGGATGAGGAAGGACGCCTGGAATAACCCGCGTATCGAATTTTGGCAGGCAGTATATGAAAAATTAGCGGAGAAATTTCGCGCAAAAGGGGTAAATGTCTCTTTAAGGGATAAGACTGGCGCAGGAAACGAGTTTTGTGCCGAGATTGGCCAGAGGCTCAAAACCTTGCGTAAAGAGAAGAAATTGACGCAGGCAATGTTATCTAAAAAGTTAAATGTTTCTCAGCAGATGATTTCCAGAATCGAAAGCGGCAGAGAAAATATCTCTTTGCTTACCTTAAAAAGGGTTACAGCGGAATTAGGGGTTAAACCTTATCTCAACTTTACATAATGAGCATCGCTAAAAGTGTAAAGTTAAAACGGATAAACCGGTGAATATCTTAGGCATATCCTGTTTTTATCACGATAGTGCGGCGTGTCTAGTGCGCGATGGCGAGATTATTGCTGCTGTGCAAGAAGAGCGGTTTAGCCGCAAGAAGCATGATTTTAATTTTCCCATCAATTCCATAAACTGGTGCCTTAAAGAGGGCGGTATCAGTAGCACAGATTTAGATTTTGTTGTTTTTTATGATAAGCCTTTTATAAAATTTGAAAGAATCCTTGAGACATCACTTACTTATGCCCCTACGGGCGTAAGACAGTTTATTCAGGCACTGCCTTTGTGGTTAAAACAGAAACTCTGGATTCCCGAACTAATAAGAAAAGAATTAGCTTATCAGGGAAAAATTTTATTTACCGAACATCATGAATCTCATGCTGCCAGCGCCTTTTATCCCTCGCCCTTTAAAGAAGCAGCATTTCTGACTATGGACGGGGTGGGGGAGTGGGACACGGCCAGTTTCGGTATTGGCAAGGAGAATGATATTGAAATATTATATACTCTACGCTTTCCACATTCTTTAGGTTTATTATATTCCACATTCACCTATTATACCGGCTTTAAGGTCAACTCCGGAGAATATAAGCTTATGGGTTTGGCACCATACGGCGAGCCAAAATATGTAGACTTGATTCTGAATGAGTTAGTAGATTTAAAAGGCGACGGCTCTTTTAAATTAAATATGAAATATTTTGGATACTGTAATGGGTTGAAGATGACCAATTGGCGTTTTGAGAGATTATTCGGGGGACCAGCCAGAAAGCCGGAGACGCGAATAACTCAAAAGGATATGGATATTGCTGCCTCAATTCAGGAAGTAACTGAAGAAATAATGCTTCGCATGTCTAGGTATGTCCATAAAGTTACTGGTCAGGATAAGCTTTGTCTTGCTGGCGGAGTTGCTTTAAACTGTGTAGGCAATGGCCGTATTCTACGCGAATCTCCTTTTAAAGAGATTTGGGTTCAGCCGGCAAGTGGAGATGCGGGGGGTGCATTGGGTGCGGCACTTTTGGCCTGGTATAAGTATTTAGGCAATAAACGCTGCCGCGACGATAAGAATGATATACAAAAAGCCTCATTATTAGGGCCATCCTATAACGACGATTATATAGAGAATTTTCTTATCAGAGAGGACGCCCCTTATAAGAAATTATTATATTCAGAAATACCACAGATAATCTCAAATTTAATTACTCAGGGTAAGGTTATTGGCTGGTTTCAAGGGAGGTTGGAATTTGGGCCAAGGGCTCTGGGCGCAAGGAGTATAATCGGCGATGCCAGGAATCCTGAAATGCAATCCAAAATGAACTTAAAAATTAAATACAGAGAATCCTTCCGGCCTTTTGCGCCGACTGTTTTAAATGAAAATGTTTCGGATTGGTTTGAATTAGATAGAGAAAGCCCGTATATGCTTTTGGTTGCTTCCATAAAAGAAGATAAGAAGATAAAATTGGATAACGCTGATGCGGAATCATCAGGATTCGATAAATTAAAAATAAAACGTTCAGAAGTTCCTGCGGTTACACATGTGGACTATTCAGCCAGAATTCAGACTATAAAGAAAGAAGATAACCCTTTATATTATGATACGATAAATGAATTCTATAAAAAGACAGGGTGTCCGGTGATAATAAATACTTCCTTTAATGTCAGGGGAGAGCCGCTGGTATGCAGTCCGGAAGATGCGTTCAGGTGTTTTATGAGAACCGAGATGGATTATTTAATTATGGGATGTTTTTTATTGGATAAGAATGAACAGAAGCCGCTTAAAAAAGACATAAAGTGGCAAGAGGTGTTTGAGCTAGATTGAGTTCAGTAGATAGTAGGTAGTATGTAGTAGGTAGGGATGATGATATGGAGAAATTGAATTTAGATAAAAAATCGCTCAGGCAATTTGGTATTACTATGGGGGTTGCTTTCCTGGTAATAACACTCATTATCCTTGCTAGACATAGACATAACATAATACCCACAACTATAGCCTCAGCGATATTTTTAATATTAGCTTTTACGGCACCAGTCTTGTTAAAGCCGACATACATCCTCTGGATGAGATTAGCCTTTATTTTAGGCTGGATTAATACGCGATTAATTTTATTTATTATATTTTATTTAGTTTTTACGCCTGTTGGCCTGGGGATGAGGTTATTCAAAGTTGATTTATTAGATAGAAAAATAGATAAGAATAAAGAATCGTATTGGAGAAAGAAGGACAAAAAAGAATTTAGCCTTTTAAATTACGAAAGACAATTTTAAAAGGAGACAAAGATGGGTAAGCTTTCTATCTTAAGAGAGTTTTGGGATTTTTTGCGCGTGCGTAAAAAATGGTGGTTAGCCCCGATTATTATAATGCTTTTATTGTTGGGGCTTTTAATTTTCTTCACGCAAAGTAGCGCGGTCGCGCCTTTTATTTACACTTTATTTTAAGCACAAAACCTGTTCCAAACCCGCATTGGAACAGGTTAGAATGGAGCCGGTATGAGGAAAATATTACTTATACTTTTTACTGTAATTTTGTTTTTGATATTTGTTTCTTGGTATAATGCAAACCCTAGAGTCATTATCTCTCAATTAATCAAAAACAAAGGTATCAGTATCAAGACAGGGCAATTACGATATAGAGTTTATTTATTGAAAATTTTTCCTATAGGAGAGGCTATTTTGGGGGCCGAGGATGTTGAGGAATATAAAGGACAGAAAGTTTACCACTTAAATGGGACCGCAAACAACTCCAGGCTTTTTTCTCATTTTTTTAAAGCTTACGCGACCCTGGATTCCTATATTGAAATGCAGCAGCTGAATCCGATACTGTTTAAGCAGAAACTGGTAGTTACAGGCAAGCCAGACCTTTATCGGGAAGTATTCTATGACCAAACAAACCATATTATGTCTATCGAAGGAGTCAGGCGCCAGATATTACCCAATACACAGGATCCGCTTTCTTTGATATTTAATATTAAGCACATGGATTTTAATAAGATAAAAGAATTAGAAATGAATATCAATACCAACCAGAAAAACTATATTTTGAAAGGAATAGTGCAATCCAGGGATATATCAATACACAAAAAAACATATAAAATAGCATTTTTAGAAACAACTATTAAAAGGCGCGATAAAAGTCCCTACCATCAATCAAGAATTAGTATAGTATTATTAAAAGATAAAGAAAATATTCCAATTTTAATAAAAATTTTTGCCAGTGGCATGTTAATAAATGCAAGGCTCATAGATATCCAATGACAGATATAATCAATAGCGGAGAAAGGATCCTTATAGAAAAAGAGACTCCTTTGATGATTGCGCGTCATTTTTGTGCTTACAGGTTGGCTAAAAATTATGCATTTAATAAAGATTTATTGGATATTGGTTGCGGAGAAGGTTACGGTAGTTATTTTCTGTCCAGCGTTGCTAAAAAAGTGGTGGGCATAGATTATGATAAGGAAATAATCAATTATGCAAAAAATAAATATCATAAAAATAATTTAATATTTTATGCGCTTGATGTAAAAGAATTAGGTTCTCTTAATAATAGATTTGATATAATATGCGCTTTTCAGATTATAGAACATATTCAAAATACAAAATTGTTTTTAGAATATATAAAGAGTTTATTGCATGACGACGGTATATTTATATGCTCGACCCCAAATAGGCTGGATGCATCTCCTGATAGTGATACTCCCTTGAATAAATTCCATGTCAGAGAATATCTATGGAATGAGTTTAAAGAATTGCTAGAGACATATTTTAGTAAAGTAGGGATGGTTGGTTTAAAAAGGGGGAGAAAACTTAACTTCTACCGCAGGCTTAAGAAAATTGGTCTATTCAATTTTCTTCCTGGTTCCATAAATCCTGTTACCAGATTTTATAACCGGATAGATTGTGATAATCTTATTATAGTAAAAGATAAACTGGATACAGTATTAGATTTTATTGCCATCTGCAATAAATAAAATGATTACCTTAATGTTTTTGAACCTTATCATTGGAATATCGGCATTTTTACTGAATTATAGGATTTTAAAATTCACTAATTTTATTGATTCGCTGTTCTCATTATTTATTCTTTATTTTACTCAAATAGTATTTACAGAACTCTTATTAGGAATATTGGGTATCCTTTTTATACAGAACGTTATCTTAATTAACCTGGCAATACTTTTGATTATCTGCTCTATAACCAGAAATAAAGAATCCTTTTTTGGTTTTATAGATACGAAAGACCTTTTGTCTAAACTTTTAAATAACAAAGTTATTTTATTTGCCGTTACTGTAATTATAGTATCTGCTTCAGTTAAAATATTTATAAATCTTATTAACCCTCCTTTTGGTTGGGATAATCTTAATTATCACTTTACCTTTCCTGTGGAATGGCTAAAACACGCAAATTTGTCCAACCCTATTACCATATGCGATGACCCTGGCCCGAGTTATTATCCCATAAATGGAAACTTATTTTACTTGTGGTTGATGTTGCCGCTAAAAAATGTATTCCTTGCAGATTTAGGCCAGATTCCCTTTTTTGTTTTAACTTTTTTAGGCATATATAATATCTCAAGGAAGTTAGAGGTCAACAGAACACCATCTTTTTATGCGGCAGCCCTTTTTTTCATAATACCAAATTTCTTTAAACAATTGTCAATAGCCTATGTGGATGTAATGGTGACAGGGCTATTCCTTGTTTCCCTAAATTACCTATTTTTGCTGAATAAAGAATTATCCTTAAAAAATGCATTGCTTTATAGTATGAGTATGGGGTTACTTTTAGGTATCAAGACCATCTCTTTGCCATATAGTGCTTTATTATTTTTACCCTTTGTTTTTTTATTTTGGAAAAATATTAATAAACCCCGCTCCTTCTACAGCGAAGAGAAACTGCAAAGTAAGAAAGGGTGGGGTAAATATTATCTATTTATAATTTCAATATTGATTATAATTGCTTTGGGAGGGTTTTCCTATATAAGAAATTTTATAGAAACAGGAAATCCTCTTTATCCTTTGGATTTTTCCGCCGAAGGCGGATCCGCCTCTAGCGGAAAATTATTCGGCCAGATTATTTTTAAGGGAGTTATAGATAACAATACCTACAGGGCACATTTCAAAATCGAAGATTATAGTTTAGCCAAGCTGTTATTTCATGAAGGCTTAGGTGTTCAGTCCTTAATATTTATATTACCCTCTCTATTCTTAGGATTACCAGTTACCTGGATAAAGAAGAGAAAAATAGGGGATTTCAATTTAATATATTTTTTGATATTACCTTTTCTGATTTATCTTATTTATCGATACGTCATTCCTTTAGCCAATACCAGATATTTATACCCTCTCTTAAGCACAGGTATTATTATCGGTTTTTATCTGGTGGAAATTTTAAATATACCCCAACGCATTATAAGTATTTTAGTGTTTATATGTACTTTGACTTCTATATCGGAGTTAGCCAAGCGCCGAGAGCTGATTACCTCAATTATCTTAACATTTTTAGCCTTCTTTTTATTGCCACCTTTAATAAAATATATTAGACAAAAATGGACGATAAAAAAATATTTATTTATTTGTTTATTTTCGGTCTTTATTGTTTCTATTTTAATATTACTAGAGAAAGATTATATAAAAAATGAATACCCAAGATATATAAAAACGGTAAAATATTCGGGTTTTTGGCCAGATGCTACCACAGCCTGGGATTGGTTAAACAGGAATACAACTGGTAACAATATCGCTTATGTGGGTAGACCTGTTCCATTTCCTTTATACGGCACTAATTTTAAAAACAATGTCTATTATGTTTCCGTCAATAGGACAGAGCCAGCAAAATTGCATTATTTTCCCAATAGCCATTATCACTGGGGGTATGACTTTTTAAGTCTACATAGAAATTTAGAAGCCGAAGGCAATTATCGCTCTGATGCCGATTATTCTGTCTGGTTAAATAATCTCATTAAACGCAATACTGATTATTTATTTATTTATTCTCTACACCAGACAAAAGATATTATATTTCCTCTGGAAGATAGCTGGGTAAAGGCTAATACCGCTAAATTTAGCCCTGTCTTTACCAACGAAACTATACATATATATAAGATAGTAGGCAGTAGATAGTAGGTAGTATGTAGGGTAAAAAATTACAACAATTATGAAATTAGCTATTATTATTCCGGCGCACAACGAACAAGATAATATAACAGATGTGATAAACAGAATAGAGAACTCTTTAGATATACCACACGAATTAGTGGTAGTTAACGACCATTCTATAGATAATACAGTTGAGTGTGTAAGGAGGCTTTCCAAACAGTATAATAATATTAGGATAGTTGAGAATAAACTTGAGAGAGGCTTTGCCAATGCCTTAAGAACTGGTTTTAGTAATGCGGAAACAGATATAATCGTTCTGGTTATGGCGGATTTATGCGACGATTTATCTACCATTAAAAAAATGTTCGAGAAAATAAATGAAGGATACGATGTAGTTTGTGGCTCCCGTTATATTGAAGGAGGCGCTCGGCAGGGAGGTTCCCAATTAAAAGGTTTCTTTTCTTGCTTTGTGGGAAAGTCACTTCATTTTTTATTAGGTTTACCTACTCATGATATTGCCAATGCCTTTAAGATGTACAGGAAGGGGGTTATAGACAGCATAGATATTAAATCTAAGGGATTCGAGATATCTGTGGAAATACCGCTTAAGGCCTATTTTTTGGGCTTTAAAATAACCGAAGTTCCCACAGTATGGAAGGAGAGAACCAGAGGTAAGTCCAGTTTTCGGATGTTTAGGTTATTACCTAATTACCTTAAGTTGTACCTTTGGGCGATTCTTAAAAGATTAATAAAATAAATATGCCATTACTCTCAGTAATAGTTCCGGTCTATAATGAAGCCAGAACAATAAAGCAGATTTTAGAAAAGATAAATTGTGTAGATATTGATAAGGAGATAATAGTTGTAGATGACGGTTCTTGCGACGGCACAGAAAAGATTTTAGGACAGATTAAATATAATAATTTAAAAATTATCCATCATAGTAGTAATAGAGGTAAAGGAGCGGCATTCTTAACAGGTTTATCTCATGCAAATGGAGAGTTCATAATAATTCAAGATGCAGACTTGGAATATGATCCGGCTGATTATTTAAAATTAATGGAAGCGATAAAACAGGATAATGCAGATATTGTATTAGGTGTCAGGTTTAAGAAAGGTTACCACGGTTTGCTTATACATAGATTTGGCAATAGACTTTTGACGTGGCTCTTAAATATTTTATTCAATTTGAAACTAAATGATTGTTTTACCTGTTATAAATTATTTCGTCGCAGTACAATTAATATGTTAAATCTCAAAGAACGCAGTTTTACTATAGAGACAGAGATACTTGCTAAAGCCGCAAAGAAGGGATTGCGTATAGTAGAGATCCCCATATCATATCATCCCCGGCTTTATTGCGAAGGAAAAAAAATAAGATGCAAAGACGGCATCCGAGCAATAAGAAGTATAATTAAATATCGTTTCTCCGATTAATATATGTACAAAATCATTAAGTACTTAGATTACATAATTTACGGGTCGATTATCCTTATTCCTTTTTTTGTATCCATTGCCCCGGCCCCTGTTAATATATTAATGGGGTTTCTCATTATTAGTTTTCTGACGAAAAAAGCATTAAAAAAGGAACGGCTATTTACGAATACCCCCTTAAACATTCCGTTATTGCTTTTATTTTTGATGACTTGCTTATCCCTTCTTCATTCTATAAATTATTTTGATACTCTCAAAGGAGGCGTGTTCAGGTTAATTGGGTACATATTAATATTTTTTGTTATGGTTGAAGAAGTCAAGGATCCCCGGCATATAAAAATGATAGTTTTTGCAATCAGCGCAGGGCTAATTTTAGCATCTTTTGACAGCATATGGCAGGTATTGACAGGGAGAGACTTTATCCGAGGTTATGCGCCAGTTGTCAATATAGGTTTGGTGCGCGCAACAGCTTCATTTAAAGATTCCAATGTATTAGGGATTTATTTAAGTGCGATACTGCCTCTTATGCTCGGTTTGACTCTTTTTTATTTTAAAGGCATAAAAAAGATTATTTTTGTCCTTATAAGTCTGCTTGGATTAGCGGGCGTGTTATTGACTTATTCAAGGCCGACATTGCTTGCTATTTATATAGTTCTTTTTTTCTTAGGGATTGTTCGTAAAGACAAGATTTTAATTAGCCTTCTTATTATATTTACATTATTATCTCCCTTTCTTTTGCCAAAATCGGTTAAAAACTGGGCAACAGAAGTAGAATATAACCCGCTGAGATTTATGTGTAATGACGACAGGATTGCAGTTTATCGAAACTCTCTTAATATGATAAAAGACCATCCTTTTATAGGCCTCGGCGCAAATACCTATATGAAAAATTATAAGAAATACAGAGAACCTGTAGAGTATCGCAATATTGTGACTAAAGATTATATGTATGCACACAATAACTTTCTGCATATGGCAGCAGAAATCGGCTTGATAGGTTTGGGTATTTTCATATGGTTGCTTTATAAATTATTTATGGAATGTAAGAATATCTATAAAAGATTGGATAATCATTATCTTAAGATAGTTTCGCTTTCTCTATCAGCTTGCTTGATTGCATTCTTGGTGAACGGCCTTACGGAAAGCAGCCTTTATTATTCACGGGTCGCTATAATATTTTGGTATATAGCAGGTTTATCACTGGCGCTTAATAAATTTACCCCGCCCTTCCTTGAAAGCTAAATTTTATTTTTAGGAAGGGCGGGGTTTACCCATGCAAATAGACAAGAAAGCCATTAAAAATATACTCGTGGTGCGTAATGATAGGTTTGGCGAATTCTTGCTTAATATACCGGCTCTTCGGGCGCTAAAAGAAACCTTTATCAATACCAAGTTAATTGCGGTAGTAGATCCGTATACAAAAGAATTAGCAGAAAGCGTACTTTTTATCGATGAGATAATTGAATGGGGCAGGCAGGGGCACTCATTATTAGAAAAGTTACGGCTCATTAAATTATTAAAGCGAAAAAATATTGATATGGCTGTAATGCTCAATCCTTCCAAAGAACTGAACATCGTTACTCGTCTGGCTGGCATTCCTATAAGAGTAGGTTATGAAAGAAAATGGGGATTCTTACTTACTCATAAGATAAAAGACAGAAAGCATCTGGGTCAGAAACATGAAATAGAATATAATTTAGAGTTGGTTTCTTTAGTGGGAGCAAAAACAGAAGACAAGACATTATTCATATCCATCGACGATAATATAATTAATGATTTATTGCAAGATACGGGTATAAGAGACTACGATAATCTTATAGCAGTCCATCCCTGGACAAGCGACCCTGTAAAACAATGGCCCTTAGAATATTTTTACAGATTAGCCCAAAGATTAATAAGAGAACTTAATTTGAGCGTGCTCATTATAGGCGGCAAAGACGAGTTAGATAAAGACGCATATTTCCGTAATAATCTAGGAGATAATCTCATTAATATGACCGGAAGGACGACTTTGAAGCAATTAGCAGCACTTTTAAAAAAATGCAGATTACTGATTTCGGGTGATAGCGGTCCTGTGCACCTTGCCTGTGCCGTAAATATCCCGGTCATAGCGATTTTTAGGAGCGATATTCCGGGTAAATGCGCAAGAAGATGGGGGCCTTGGGGAGAAGGGCATATGGTTATAGAAAAAAATAATCTGAGCGATATAAGCGTAGATGAGGTATTTACGAAAGTAAAGGAGAGGCTACGGAAAGACTAGATTTAAAGAAATTCCTTATTATCAATCCATTCGGCATAGGGGATGTATTGTTTACTACGCCGGTGATTAGGGCGATAAAGGATAACCAACCAGACAGCTTTATTGGTTATTGGTGTAATGAAAGGGTAGAGTCTATCTTAAAAAATAATCCCTGTATTGATAAAATATTTGCCTTATCTAGAGGAGATATTAAGAAACTCTACCAGAAATCCAAATGGAAAGGTATATATAGATTTTGGAATTTATTGTTTCATCTTAAAAAAGAAAAATTTGATGTGGCTTTAGATTTCTCGTTAGACCATCGCTATAGTTTAATCGCCAAGTTTTTAGGGATTAGAAAACGCCTAGGTTTTGACTATAAGAACCGCGGAAGATTTCTTACGCATAAAATAGATTTAGATGGTTATAGCCATAAACATGTAGTGGAATATTATTTGGATTTATTAAAGATATTAGATATAAAAGCAAAAAGCCATAGTTTAGAATTATTTATATCAGAAAATAATAAAGCAAAAAGCAAAAATATTCTATCCAACCGCGGTATTAATGATAAGGATTTAATTATCGGGATTGCTCCGGGTGCGGGTGCGAGTTGGGGTAAGGACGCCTCTTTAAAACATTGGCCGGCAATAAAATTTGCCCAATTGGCAGATAGAATAATTGATGATTTTGGCGCAAAAGTAGTCATTTTAGGCGATGAATCAGAAAAACCCATTGCTGATATAATAATAAATAGTATGCATAAGAAGCCGGTAGACTTAGTAGGTATGACCAGTTTAGAAGAGTTAAGCGCGGTTATAAATAATTTGCATATTTTAATCACCAATGACGGAGGGCCTTTGCATATCGCAGTTGCATTGGGCAAGAAGACCATTTCTTTCTTTGGTCCTGTTGACCCAAAGGTATACGGCCCTTATCCTCCTGATGAAAAACGCCATATTGTTTTAAAAAAAAATTTGGAATGCAGTCCCTGTTATATTAAATTTCATCTTTCTGATTGCAAGAGAAATAGAGAGTGTTTAGAAACAATTGATGTTGGTTGGGCATTAGATGCGGTGAGTAAATTATTATAAAGAAAGGAAAATATTTCTATGAAAAAGATTCCTATGTTAGACCTGAAAAAACAAATTGCACCCATACGCGAAGAACTGGATGCAGCGATTAAGCGTGTAATTGATAATACAAATTTTATCTTGGGTGAGGAAATCAAAGATTTTGAACATGAGGTGGAAAAATACTGTAATGTAAAATATGCTATTGGAGTTTCCAATGGAACTGATGCTATAAAGTTATCTCTCCTCGCATTAGGTATTAAATGCGGCGATAGGGTATTATGTCCTGCCTTTACTTATTACGCGACAGCCGGAGCAATAACCAGTATGGGAGCAATTCCGGTATTTGCGGATATTGACCCTGAAACGTATAATATATCTGTTGAAAGTATAGAAAAAGTTCTGAAAAAGAATTCTAGTAAGAAAATTAAAGCCATCATGCCTGTACATCTTTACGGTCAATGTGCTGATATGGACAATATCCTGAAGATAGCGAGAATTTACAGATTAAAAGTTATTGAAGATACAGCTCAGGCCTTCGGAACAAAATACAAAGGCAAAAAAGCCGGGACAATGGGTGATTGTGGTGCAGTGAGTTTTTTTCCCGGAAAAAACCTGGGCGCATTTGGAGATGCGGGTATGGTTCTCACTAACACTGAAGTTGCCGCAGAAAGAATTAAAATCCTAAGAAATCAGGGGAATAAAGATAAGTATTATCATTTAATGCTGGGATATAACAATCGGATGGATACCATTCAGGCTGCTGTCCTAAAGGTAAAATTCAAATATCTTGATTCTTGGAATAAAATAAGACAGAAGAATGCCGAATATTTTAATCAACAGCTTAAAGGTTTAAATATTAAACTTCCATTCGTCCCTGAGTATACCACTCACATTTATCACCAATATGTCTTGCGCCTAAATTCGCCAAGCGCCCCATTAATTGAGCATTTAAGAAATAAAGGCATAGATTCGCGGGTTTATTATCCAGTCCCATTACATCTTCAGAAATGCTTTAAATATTTAAATTACAAAAAAGGTGATTTTCCTGAATCTGAAAAGGCAGCTGTTCAGACATTAGCAATACCTGTATATCCGGATTTAACCAGGCAAGAATTGGACTACATTATAAGTTCAATCAGGGAATTTCTGCGATGATTAGCTTATCTGTCGTTGTATTGACTAAAAATGAAGAAAAGAATATCCAAAGGTGTCTTCAGTCCGTTGCCGGATGGGCAAATGAGATAGTAGTAGTGGATGATGAGAGCACTGACAGAACAGTTGATATCGCAAGCAGATATACCGACAGGATAATAATCAGAAAGATGGATATCGAAGGCAGGCACAGAAATTTTGCCTATGCCCAAGCCAAAAATTTATGGGTTCTCAGTTTAGATGCCGATGAATTAGTTACCGAAGAGCTTAAAAATGAAATTAAAGACGCGCTAAATCGCCATACGCAATATAACGGTTTTACTATACCCCGAAAGAATTTCATTGGTGATTACTGGGTTAGATATGGGGGTTGGTATCCCAGCCCGCAATTGAAACTTTTTAGAAAGGATAAATTCCATTACGAAGAGGTGAGTGTGCATCCGCGCGCTTTTATGGATGAGCCTTGTGGGCATTTAAAATCTGATATAATCCATTATTCTTATAAGAATATCGCAGATTTTTTGAGCAAGCTTAATAATCAAACCACTAGAGAGGCGCAGAAATGGTTTGCTCAGAATAAACCCATGCGTTTAGGCAGGTTCATCTGGCGAGGATTGGATAGATTTATACGCACATATATAGGAAGGAAGGGTTACAAAGACGGTTTTATAGGATTTGTGGTCGCCTTTTATGCAGCTTTATATCAATTTATTAGTTATTTAAAGTATCGTGAATTAATATTAGAAAGTGCTTCGACTTCGCTCAGCACTTCGACTCGAAGCATCCTGAGCGAGCGAAGCGAGTCGAAGGAGGATACATGAAAATACTTATTACCGGCGGTGCTGGGCTTGTAGGAAGCCATTGTGCTGAATTTTTTGCATTGGATAACCCTAAAAATAAAGTCATTGTTTTAGATAATCTGATGCGTTCACAGATTTTTGGTTATGATAAAGCATCGGTAGAATACAATTGGAATTATTTAAAGAAATTTAAGAACATCGAGCGGGTCAAGGGCGATGTACGTAATGATAGAGACGTTGCTAAGGCAATTGGTCGAGGAGTTGATGTTTTAATTCATACTGCTGGTCAACCCGGAGTTCCTTCTAGTGTGCGTATGCCAAAAGAGGATTTCAGTATCAATGCCTATGGGACGCTTAATGTTTTAGAGGCAGCGCGCAAAAAATCAAAAGAAACTATTTTTATTTACACCTCAACCAACAAGGTCTATGGTGAGAATGTGGATAAGATTCCATTAAAAGAATTAGATAAAAGATATATTTATGATGATGTCAAAGGAGTGTCTGAGGAAATGTCCACAGATTTAACCGGGCATACCCCTTACGGCGTTTCAAAGCTCACAGGAGACCTGTATACACAGGAATATGGACATATCTATAGAATGAAGACTGGAGTTTTTCGTTGCTCTTGTATTTACGGCACAAGGCAATTTGGTTTTGAGGATCAGGGCTGGGTCGCCTGGTTTATTATTGCTACGCTTTTTAATCGGCCGATTACCATTTACGGTAACGGCAAGCAAGTGCGCGATATGCTTTATGTTGACGATTTAGTAGAAGCATTTAACTGTTTTATCAACAGCAACTTAGAAAGAGGGCTCTTTAATATCGGCGGCGGGCCAAATAATACCATTTCTCTCTTGGAATTTTTGGATGAATTAGAGAGATTGGCAGGAAAAAAGCCAAAGGTAAACTTTGCAGATTGGCGACCGTCAGACCAAAAAGTCTACATTTCAGATACTACAAAATTAGAAAATACCCTCAACTGGAAGGCAAGAACGAATGTTTTGGAGGGTATAAAGAAATTATTTGATTGGGTCAAGAGCAATGAAAGTTATTTTTAATGAGGCCATAACTTATGGAGGCAAAGCCGACATAAGTTATCTGGCCGAATTAATCCCCGCAGCTACGAGTAGATTTCGAAGAAATCTACGAAGTGGTTAGCTACGGGGATAAGCCACCTGCGCGAATTAAGTTCGGGCAAACTTAATGAAAGTAATTTTTTTAGATAGAGACGGTGTGATAAATAAATATCCCGGTGATTCGGATTATGTAAAATCCTGGAGTGAATTTCATTTCCTTCCAGAGGTAAAATCCAGCCTGAGGAGACTGAATGATAAGGGATTTCAGATTTTTATTGTTTCTAATCAGGCAGGCGTTTCTAAGGGAATATACCCTCAACAAATTCTAGATTTGATTACTAAAAATATGCTCCAGGAGTTAGATGACTATAATATCCATATTGCAGGAGTCTATTACTGTACCCACCGCGATGAAGATAATTGTTCCTGCCGTAAACCCAAGACAGGCCTCATTGATATGGCAATGGCTAAACTTAAAGATGAAGGCCTAGAACCAGAACTTAAGCAAAGCTATTTTATCGGAGACACAATCCAAGATATAGAAACCGGCAAGGCCGCTGGTCTTAAAGCCATCCTTATTTTTTCAGGAAAAGAGAAGCCGGGTAATAAAGATAAATGGACTATCCTTCCTGATTATACTGCGCAAGATTTATCCGAAGCAGCGAATTTGATTCTTGGGGTCTCTAAAGATTTATAGTTGGAGACCCCTGATTACACAGATTATTCAAGATTGCGCAGATTTACAGATTTATTGAGTAATTTTATCACCTACTTATCACCTACGCAGTGATAATTTGGTTTAAATGAAGATAATCATTACTTATGCCTCTTGCGGCACAGGACACCGTCGGGCAGCAGAGGCAGTATATAATTATTTTAAGGAAAATTGCCCTGCCCATGATTTAAAAATAATAGATGCCTTACAAAAAACTAATTTTGTTTTTAGAAATCTTTATAGTTACGGCTATCTATTTTTAGTAAAGCATGCCCTCTGGTTATGGCATTTTTGTTTTTGGCTAACCTCTGTTAGTTGCTTAAGGCCGCTTGTTAACATTTTAATTTCTATTATAAATCGGCTCAATGCAAAGAATTTCTCTAATTTCTTAATTCAGGAGAAACCCGATTTTATTATCTCAACCCACTTTTTTCCGTCAGAGATTGCAACAAACCTTAAAAGAATTAATAAATTTAATTTCAAACTCGTAAGTGTAATTACAGATTTTGGTATCCATCCATTCTGGATGTTAGCCGGCACTGATATGTACATTGTCGCATCGAATTTTAGCAAAGAGCAACTAGTCTTTGAAGGAGTCCAAGAGAATAGCATAAAAGATTTTGGTATACCCATAGATTCAAAATTCTTAAAGCAATATGAGAAGGATATTTTGTGCAAAAAATTTGATATCGAGCCAAATAAATTTACGATATTAATTAGTACCGGTTCTTTTGGTATAGGCCAGATTGAAGAGATTGTGGATTCGTTATATAAGGAAGTTCAAATTCTGGTTGTCTGCGCCCATAATAAAATATTATATGCAAGATTAAGGAAGAGAAATTACCCAAACGCGAGGGTCTTCGGATTTATCGATAATATGCAAGAGTTAATGGCTGTTTCAGATATGATTATTACCAAGCCCGGAGGCCTGACTATCTCTGAAAGTTTAGCTATGGACCTGTTACCAATTTTTATCACCGCTATTCCCGGACAGGAAACAGAAAACGCGAAAATTTTGGCCAAAAAATCAATAGGGTTAAATTTAAAAGACATTGCTTCGATTAAAGATATAGTCTTAGATTTTAGAGACCATCCTGATAAATTAAGAAAAACGAAAGAAAATATAATGGCAATAAAGAAACCTTTTGCAGCCGAGGAGCTATGTAATGTTATATGCCAAGGTAGTATTAGGGCTACCGGTTGAAGGTCCATTTGATTATAGCGTCTCTCTGAGCTTCTATAGGAGAATAAAAGTGGGTATGCGGGTCTGGGTTCAATTCCGGACCAAGAGGATGTTAGGTTATATAGTAAGCCTTACTAAACAAACAAATATCGAAAATGTGAAACCGATAATAGAGATAATCGATGAATCGCCCCTATTAGATAAAAATATGTTTTTACTTACCAGAGAGCTATCTCATTATTATGGCTGTTCTTGGGGCGAGGCGATTGAGACAGCTTTGCCGGAGGGCTTAAGAAAGGGTAGAAAGATACCGAATACACCAGAAAATAAAATTATTCCGCAAATAGATAATCAAGATGTGCTTCTGATTCATGACTTAGAGGGAAAGGCAAGATGGGATATTTATCTTAAGTCAATAAAAGAGACGCTGAATAATAATAAGTCAGTAATAGTTTTATTACCCGATATCAATTCTGTTTTAAAAGCCAAGGAGACAATTACTGCTGATTTAGGCATTTCACCCGGACTTTTATATAGAAAACAGCAGCGAGAATTAGAGCAATGGTCTAAAGTAAGAGAGGACAAATTTAATATTATAATCGGTACACGTTCTGGCATCTTTGCACCGGTTAATAATCTGGGATTAGTAATTATAGACGAAGAAGAGGATTCTAGTTATAAGCAAGACCAGGTACCGCATTATCATGCCAGAGAAATTGCTTTTATGCGTATAAAAATTGAAAAAGCAAAACTTATATTAGGTAGCACCTCCCCGTCTTTAGAAAGCTTTTATTTGGCTAAAAAAGATAAAATCAGATATATCCTTCTTCCGAGAATTAGAAATTTCCCTCAAATAAAAATTATTGATATGCGACATAAGCAGCGTAACCTTAAGCAGAGAGATATGATTTTATCAAGGTATTTAGAAGATTGCATTTCTCAAGTTTTGGATGCAAAAGGTAAAATACTTTTATTTTTAAACCGACGGGGTTTTGCTACTTTTGCCTCTTGCCGTCAGTGTGGCGCAGTTTTAAAGTGTCCGCGTTGTAATATTAATTTAGTGTATCATTTTAAAGATAATATATTAAATTGCCATTATTGTAATTTTAAAATGCCACCCCAGAAGATCTGCCCAAATTGTAACTCTGGTTATATACGGTATCTGGGGTTAGGTACAGAAAAGATAGAAAGCGAATTATCCAGAGTTTTCCCGCAGGCAAGAATTAAAAGATTAGATAGCCTAAAGGAGATAGATATTAAGGATGGGAATGTTTTTATTGCTACCCAGTCTATAATTAAAAGAACAAATTATAGTTTTGACCTCATTGGTATTCTCTCTATAGATAATTCTTTAAACCGTATTGACTTTCGTGCGACGGAAAAGACATTCGGCTTACTGGTTGCCCTTCTGAATTTAACTAAAGAAAAGATGCTAATCGAGACGAGATTGCCTAAACATTACTGTTTCAAGGCGGCAGAATTTAAAGACATCAATATGTTTTATGATGAAGAGTTAAAACAAAGAAAACAACTTGGGTTCCCGCCTTATCAACATTTATGCCTGGTAAAATTGCGCGGGAAAAAAGAAAATAGGGTCAAAGAAGTAAGCAACGATTTATTTAATAGATTAAATAAATATAGTAAAAACAATAAAACTATAAAAGTCGTTTCAGTTAATCCTGGTCAACCGGCAAAGTTACGCGGTAATTTCTATTGGCAGATATTGCTTAAAGCGAATTCGCCTCAAAAGATAATTAAATTTTTAAAATTACATTTAAAAAATTTCTCGCATTCAGGTATAATAGTGACAATAGATATGGACCCCTTGTAACAGTAGGTAGTAGATAGTATGTAGTATGTAGGAATGCAGAAGATAAAAAGTTTTGAAGATTTAATTGTTTGGCAGAAGAGTCACAGGTTGGCACTAGAGATATATAAAATAACAAAAGATTTCCCTAAAGAGGAGAAATTCGGATTAGTTTCACAAATGAGAAGAGCAGCGGTTTCTATCCCTGCTAATATTGCAGAGGGTTTTAAAAGAAGAGGCATCAAAGATAAGATTAATTTTTATAATACATCCCAGAGTTCTTTAACAGAATTGCAAAATTATTTAATTTTAACACGAGATTTAAAATATATAAGTTCAACTATTTTAAATCAAATAAATAATCATATAGAAGAAATAGGTAAAATGCTCAATGGTTTAATTTCTTCTATTAACTGTAACCCTAAAACCTAACTACTACCTACTAACTACTGATTATGGACATAGTATTTTTTGGAAGTTCTAATTTTGCAGTTCCCTCATTAAAGGTCCTGTTAACTTCTGGGCATCAGATTAGTTGCGTAGTGACGCAGCTGGATAAAAAGAAGGGGCGGGGGCTTTCTTTGGGTAGTACGGCAATTAAGATGGTTGCTGAAGAGCCCAATCTAAAAATTTATCAACCCGAACTGATTAATACATCGCAAGCTTTAAGTTTATTAGAAGACTTAAAACCAGACTTATTTGTAGTGATTGCTTATGGTCAGATATTATCTCAAGAAATTTTAGATATCCCTAAGATTTTTTCCATAAATGTTCATGCCTCCATCTTGCCTCAATATCGAGGAGCAGCTCCGATAAATTGGGCAATAATTAACGGAGAGAAGACCACGGGTATTACTGTTATAAAGATGGTAAAAGGAATGGATGCTGGACCCATAATATTACAGAAAGAGATAGAAATCAACGAAGACGATACAGCTATTATACTAGAAGAGAAGTTATCCTATTTAGCAGCGGAATTACTTTTAACTACTCTTGCGTCTATCGAAGATAATAATTATAAATTAACGCCCCAGAATCAGGATAATATAACTTTTGCACCAAAACTTAAGAAAGAAGATGGACGGATTAAGTGGAATATACCTGCGCAGGAGATTCGCAACCTTATAAGAGGGTGCATAAGCTGGCCAGGTGCATTTACTTATTATAACGGTAAACTATTAAAGATATATAAAGCAAAGGTCTTTCCATCTACCCATCTTTTAGCCTTTCCGTCGCCTGGAGAAATAATAGATGTGTCTAAAGAAGGCATAACTGTGGTTACAGGAAAAGATAATCTTATAATCGAAGAATTACAAATAGAAGGTAAAAGAAGGATGAAGGCAGAAGAATTTATCGCAGGACATAAAATTTGTATCGGAGAGATATTTAATAAAAAATAGTTGCATACTAAATACGGTATGATATAATTGAACAATTAATAAATTAAAAATTTGATAAAGAAAAATGCCGGAATTAAGAAAAGATCCGATTATAGGTAGATGGGTAATCATTGCTACTGAGCGTGCAAAACGACCAGATCAATTTTCAAGCTCACCCGGGGTAGCTTATGTTGAAAAATCCTGTCCCTTTTGCGAAGGAAACGAATCTCAGACTCCTCCAGAAATATATGCCATAAGACCAAGTCGTACCCCCAAAAATAGCCCGGGTTGGGAATTAAGGGTGGTGCCGAGTATATCACCATTTTTAAAAATAGAAGGAGACCTGGACCGCCGCGGAAAGGGCTTGTATGACCTGATGAGCGGTATCGGCGCACATGAGATTGTTATCGAGACTAACCAGCATATAGCTAATATGGCAGATTTAAGCGAGGAACAAGTATCAAAAGTAATAACGTGTTATATAAATAGAATTGTGGATCTAGAAAAAGATAAGCGTTTTAAATATGTTTTAGTGTTTAAAAACTATGACTGGATAGCTGGTGGCGGTAGGCTTAAACATTCAAGGTCTCAATTAATCGCTACCCCTGTTAACCTTAAACGGGTGAAAGAAGAACTTGTAGGTGCGCGGCAATATTATGATTATCATGAGAGATGCGTGTTCTGCGATTTAATAAGACAGGAATTAGAATCAAAAGATAGGCTTATCCTTGATATAGACGGTTTTATTGCTATTGCCCCATTTGCTTCGAGATTTCCTTTTGAAGTCTGGATCTTACCTAAAAAACACTCCAGTGATTTTACTAATCTGGAGATGTCCATGCGTCTTGACCTGGGCGGAATAATGAAGAAAATACTTATGAAATTAAAGAAGGGTTTAAATGACCCACCTTACAATTATATATTGCATACTGCTCCATTTAGGCGTCCAAAAGTAGGTTACTGGAAGAGCATTGATCAGGATTATCACTGGCATATTGAGATTATGCCGCGTTTAACCCGCGTTGCTGGATTTGAATGGGGTACGGGATTTTATATTTGTCCTTTGCCACCCGAAGATGCAGCTAAATTTTTAAGAGAGGTTGAGGTTTAAAATGTCTGAATTAAGAAGAGATCCTATCGGCGGAAGATGGGTTATAGTAGATACTGACAGTCCTCGTAAGCCAGAAGATTTTGAGCATGAGCCACATACCTGGCGCGGAGGAACTTGTCCTTTTTGTTATGGTAATGAAGCATTAACTCCTCCTGAAATAGAAGCTATTCGTGATTCTTCTACACAGCCTAATACACCGGGTTGGCAGGTGCGCGTGGTTCCGAATAAGTTTCCCGCACTTCAGATAGAAGGAGACTTAGATAGAAAAGGTTTGGGTATCTATGATATGTCTAACGGAATAGGGGCGCATGAGGTCATCGTTGAGACGCCGTATCATAATAAAGATATACCAGATTTATTAAATGAAGAAATAGAAAATATTATTTCTATGTCCTGTCGTCGGGCACTTGATCTTATTAAGGACAAGCGTTTTAAATATATACTACTTTTTAAGAATTACGGACCCGCAGCCGGCGCTTCATTAGAACATCCGCACACTCAAATTATTGCCCTGCCTATGGTGCCTAAAAATGTCATGGAGGAAATAAAAGGGGCGCAAAATTATTTCGAGTATCGTGAACGGTGCATATTTTGTGATATAGTAAAGCAGGAAATACAAGATAAAGAAAGGGTGCTTTTAGAGAATAAATATTTTCTGGCTTTCTGTCCATTTGTTTCTCGTTTTCCTTTTGAGATTTGGATAATTCCCAAAAAGCACAATAGTTATTTTTGTCATATGCCTACGGGAGAGATACCGGACTTAGCAGCGATATTAAAAGATACCTTGACTAAGATAAAAAGGGTGTTTGCCAGTCCGGCATATAATTTTATTGTACATTCTTCTTCAGTAAACGGTGACGATGGCGGTGTAGAATATTACCACTGGCACATTGAATTAATGCCTAAATTAACGCGCGTAGCTGGTTTTGAATGGGGCTCGGGTTTTTACGTTGTGCCAACGCCGCCGGAATTAGCCGCAAAATATTTGAAAGAAAAATAATCTAACCCATTCCAAACCCATTCCAAACCCATTCCAAACCCGCATTGGAATTGGTTTAAATAGTTAAATAGAGGAGGGTGGTTATGGCAGTAAAAGTTGGTATTAATGGTTTTGGCAGGATTGGGAGGCTCGTATATCGCGCTGCATTAGTAAAACAGAGTAAAGAACTTGACTTTGTAGCTATAAATGATTTACCTGTGGGCACGAAAACCTTAGCGCATCTTCTAAAGTATGACTCTAATTTTGGGACTTTAAATGCGACGGTGGAAGCTAAAGAAGACGCTTTAATCGTAAATGGTAAGACGCTTAAGGTATTGAGCGCTAAATCACCAGCAGAGATTCCTTGGAAGGATTATGGAGTTGAGATAGTAATAGAATCTTCAGGAGTATTTACCGAAAAAGATAAATGCATCGGCCATATGACAAATGGCGGGGCAAAGAAAATTATCATTACAGCTCCGGCAAAAGGACAGGACATAACTGTAGTGCTGGGCGTTAACGAAAAGCTTTATGACCCCAAAATTCACAACATAATTTCGAATGCTTCCTGCACGACTAACTGCCTTGCTCCTATGGCTAAGGTTTTGCTGGATAATTTCGGTATTAAAAGCGGCCTGATGACTACAATACATTCTTATACTAATGACCAGAGAATCTTGGATTTACCCCACAAAGATTTGCGCCGGGCGCGTGCAGCAGCTGTTTCTATGATACCTACTTCTACTGGGGCAGCTAAGGCAATAGGCGAAGTTTTACCTGAATTAAAAGGTAAGTTGGATGGTTTGGCTATCCGCGTTCCTACCCCAGATGTTTCCTTAACAGATTTGACCTGCATAGTAGAAAAGGAGGCGACAGTAGAGGCAGTAAATGAAGCCTTTAAAAAGGCAGGTGAAACCAGCCTTAAGGGCATTCTAGAGTATCTAACTGAGCCTTTAGTCTCCAAGGATTTCTATGGCTCGAATTACTCCTGTATCTTTGATGCCGAATTAACCAAGGTTATTGATGGCAATCTGGTTAAGATTATGGGCTGGTATGATAATGAATGGGCTTACTCTATGAGAGTTGTTGACTTGTGTGAATATATTGTAAAGAAAGGGATATAGTTTACAAAGATAAAAATTTATCTGCTTCAATCCATGCAAAAAAAGCGACAAAAAGTCGCTTTTTTTGTGTAAGGGGGAATAGGGTTAGTTTTACAGATAGATTTGATTTTGACAAAATATGTCACTTGACAAAGAACGTAATTTAGAGTATATTATTTTCAGTTTTAGATAAGTATCCCCAGGGTAACAAATATGAAAACAAAAATAATGAAGACTATAACGCTTTCCGCTAAGGAAGTCGAACTTCTCAATCGGCTTGAGTATGAGGGAAAGGACATCTACACGCGTGACGACATAATATCTTTTTGTGCTGACAGCCAGAAAGCGGATTACTTAATACGCAAGCTTTTGAAAAAGGGTAGATTAAAGAAAATCATCAAAAATATTTACCTTTTTGTTCCGATGAAAGCCCCCCGTGGGCAATGGGCGGGGAATGAATATCTAATTGCCAAGGCTTTGACAAGAGGAGCTCAGTATTATATTGGATATTCCGGTGTATTCAATTCCTATGGATTTACAGATCAAGTCGCACAATTAATTCATGTTGTCAATGATAGATATTCGATGCTTAAAACCATTTTCGGGGTGAGGTACAAACTGATCAAAGTGCTACCTGATCGGATTTACGGGTTGGAAGCGCGCAAAATAAAAAATGAAGACGTTATTTTCCCCAAGAAGGAACGGGCAATGATAGATGCTTTCGAGTTCTATGATGTAAAGAAAGCCTACAGCATATTAAGTAGCCAGATAGGAAAACTCAACATACCGGTTTTTATCGAGTATTTGTCGCGATATCCTGTCCAGAAAATTCGAAGACGGATAGGGTATTTTTTAGAAAAGCTCGGCATAAGTAAAAAACTTTTGGAGAAAATTGACGTTGGCCAAAAGGGGTATTCTTCTTTATATGACAGTGGCTCTAACAAAGGCAAGATTGATAAGGCCTGGAGACTTATCATTAATGGATAGGGAAAAACTTGAAAAAATAATACCGGTTATTGCGCAAAAATATCATTTCAGGCTAGAGATTATCGAGAAGGATTATTATTTAACCCTTATTTTAAATAGTATTGATTCGCATTTGAGTAACAAGATTGTCTTTAAAGGAGGCACACTCTTAAATAAAATTCATCTTAACTATCACAGATTGAGCGAGGACATTGATTTTACATATTTGAGCGATGTTGGTCTTGATGCCCGTTCCAAAAGGTCGCGGGCAATTGCTCCTATCAGGGAGAAGATGCCCGAATTTCTAAAACTCTTAGAATTAAAAAGCGATAAACCGCAAGGTGAAGGCTTCAACAATTCTACGCAATATATATTTAACATTTCGTATCCTTCTTTTATTACCGGAAAAGATGAAAACATAGAATTAGAAGTATCGTTAAGGCAAACACCTATTGATAAGCCTGTTTATAATGTAATTACGCATTTTTATAACGATCCTTTCACGGGCGAGGATTTGATTCCTAAGAATAAAATATTGTCACTTTCGTTAAACGAGGCTGTGGCTGAAAAGCTTAAAGCCGCAATTACAAGACGGGATGTGGCAATCCGTGACTACTATGACTTATGGTTTATATCCGAGGCCAAGTTCGACTTTAAAAATAAGCAATTCCTTTCTATATTTAAGAAGAAACTCGAAATGGAGAAATACAAGGGTGATTATTCACATAATTTCGGCTTGGATGAGAAGTCTATCGAGTTGCTTTATCGGCAAATAGAATCAGAGTTAATGCCTGTGATTCGTGCTGGTGAGAGCTTCGATCTTGATAAAGTTTTTGAACGGTTTAATCCAATTTTGCAAAAGCTCTAAGTCTATTTGGAAGAATGACGCATAAAATGGCGCAAAGGAAGCTTAT